>Ga0308156_1000081_pt1 | contig 305433 bp, 290 predicted proteins | sample PhyAR2_FD_201041 | JGI IMG/M metagenome (GOLD analysis project Ga0308156, IMG submission 201041) | Phyllosphere microbial communities from UC Gill Tract Community Farm, Albany, California, United States - DLSL A.R2 | ecosystem: Host-associated > Plants > Phyllosphere > Unclassified | place...
GACGGAATCAAGAAGATTAAAAATCTTCCTCATTACTGTTTAAAGTGAGCGCTTGTTTTGCTCCGAAGAACATATGGCAATCGCCACCAAACGCCCACGCTTATCGGCTGTTAATTTTTAAAGACCTAACCCAAGAGCACGAGCCCCTAGATCCTCTTCGCCGCGATCAGCGAAGCCTTGTATTGTAGCACAGCTTTTTGAACTGTTTGACAAAGTTCTCAGCGTTTCCGCTAGCCCCCTTGTCAGTACCTCAAAAAAAAAAAAACAAACCTTGCGAACCGCCCTCTTTCGAGTCTGGCAGCTTTGCAAGGCATCGTGCTGTCGATAGACGCTATTGTATAGGCATTTTCCGACAGCACTTCACAAAATTGCAACTTTTTTCAACTGCAGCTGCCGATCAGACTTTCCACTTCTCCAGCAGCTTCTCTGGACGCAGGCTGTCATAGCCTTCGAACGGCTGGTGGATCCAGGGGTTGGTTGCCAGGAAGTCCACCGAGTAGTCTGGCGTGAAGGTGGAAACACCCTTGGTCCAGATCACCGCACTGCGCAGCTCCGTGATGGGCGCGTAGTTGTTCTTCAGCATGTTGATCACCGCATTGAGCGTATGACCCGAATCTGCCAAGTCGTCCACCAGCAACACGCGGCCAGCGATCTCACCCTTGGGGGTGGTGATGAAGCGCGCGATATCCAGGTGACCCTGCTGCGTACCGGCTTCCGCACGGTAGGAGCTTGTCGACATGATGGCCAGGGGCTTGTCAAAAATACGGCTCAGGATATCGCCAGGACGCATGCCGCCGCGAGCCAGACACAGGATGGTGTCGAACTCCCAGCCGGATTGGTGAATCTTGATGGCCAGTTTTTCAATCAGGCCATGGTATTCGTCGTAGCTGACATACAGGTGCTTGCCGTCTTCAGTAAGCATGGGTTTCCTCAATCAAAAGTAGCAACCAGGGCTCAGGCCTGGTAGGGGTTGTGCATCAGGATCGTGTGGTCGCGATCAGGGCTGGTCGAGACAACGGCGATAGGCACGCCGGTGACTTCGGCAATGCGGTCCAGATAACGGCGCGCATTGACAGGCAGCTTGTCGTATTCCGTCACGCCCACGGTGGTATCGGTCCAACCGGGGATGGCTTCGTAGATGGGCTTGCAACGCTCGATGTCGTCTGCACCCAGTGGCAGCAGGTCGATGCGTTCGCCGTCGAGCTCGTAGCCGACGCAGAGTTGCAGCTCTTCGATGCCGTCGAGCACGTCCAGCTTGGTGATGCACAGACCGGACAGGCCGTTGATCTGGGCCGAGCGCTTGAGCAGGGCTGCATCAAACCAGCCGCAGCGGCGATAGCGGCCAGTGGTCACACCCTTCTCTGCGCCCACGGTGCTCATCACCCAACCTGGGGTGCCTTCCTTTTGCCATTCCAGCTCGGTCGGGAATGGACCACCACCGACGCGGGTGCAGTAAGCCTTGGTGATACCCAGCACATAGTGCAGCAGGCCTGGGCCCACGCCAGCGCCGGCAGCGGCATTACCAGCCACGCAGTTGGACGAGGTCACATAGGGGTAGGTGCCGTGGTCCACATCCAGCAGCGAGCCTTGCGCGCCTTCAAACAGCAGGTTGCCGCCTTCGGCGTGCAGCTGATTCAGCTCGGACGACACATCGGCCATCATCGGCTTGATCAGCTCGGCGTGTTGCATGGCCTCGTTGTAGACAGCGTCGAACTGGATCTCGCCATTCTTCATGTACGGTGCCAGTTGCGGGCCGAAGTCAAACTTTTGCGAACCCAGCACGCTCACCAGAATGTGGTTGTGCAGGTTCAGCAGCTCGCGCAGCTTGGTGGCAAAACGCTCGGGGTGCTTGAGGTCTTGCACGCGCAGTGCACGGCGGGCAATCTTGTCTTCATAGGCTGGGCCGATGCCCTTGCCGGTGGTGCCGATCTTTTGCACGCCGCCTTGTTCACGGGCCGCTTCACGGGCCAGATCCAGCGCCTGATGGAAAGGCAGGATCAGCGGGCAGGCTTCAGATACGCGCAGGCGGTCACGCACCTGGACGCCGGCCTTTTCCAGCCCTTCGATTTCTTCAAACAGCTTGCCCACCGACAACACCACACCGTTGCCAATGAAGCACTTGACGCCCGGACGCATGATGCCGCTGGGGATCAGATGCAGTGCCGTCTTCACGCCATTGATGACCAAGGTGTGGCCTGCGTTGTGGCCGCCCTGGAAGCGCACCACACCTTGTGCGCTCTCCGTCAGCCAATCGACCAACTTACCCTTGCCTTCGTCACCCCATTGAGTGCCAACCACAACAACGTTGCGACCTTTGGAGATAGCCATGTCTTTTCCCATCCAAGAACAAAATACGGTTAAATGCTGCGCACGATCCACTGGCCATCTACTTCGGCCAGTTCGCGGTCACAATTGAATTCGTCGACTTCATCGTCATGCCCGGGCAAAGCGCAGACCACGGTCTCGCCGGTCTGGCGCAGGCGGGCGATGACCTCGCGCATATCGTGGCGATCCACCCAGGGCGCGCGAATGGCGGCCTTCAGCGGACGTGGCTCGACCACCGGCACCAGCTGTTTGATATCCAGACTGAAACCAACGGCAGGGCGGCTGCGGCCAAAGGCAGCGCCGACCTCGTCATAACGGCCACCACGCACCAGCGCATCGGTCACCCCCTGCGCATAGATCGCAAAGCGCATGCCGCTGTAGTAGGAGTAGCCGCGCAGATCGGCCAGGTCAAAGGTCACGGCCGGGCTGTCGATGCGGCTAGCGAGCTGGCGCAGGTCCGCCAGAATCGGCCCCACACCAGGGATACCTGCGAGAGCCTTTTCAGCCTCAGCCAACACCTCTACATCGCCATAGAGATTGAGCAAGGCACGCAAACCATCACGCTGGGCCTGCGGAAAATCGCGGGTCAGCGATGCGAGCTCGGAGGCATCCTTGACAGCCAGGGCCGCATGCACGCGGCGCAGGGTCGGCAGATCCACCAGCAAGCCAGCCAGCAGACGCTGAACGATGCGCACATCGGCCAGGTCCACAGAGAAATCATGCAGTTGGGCAACGCGCAGCGACTGGGTCGCCAGCGCGATTACTTCCACATCCGCCTCCACCCCTGCATGGCCATAGATTTCGGCACCAAACTGCAAAGGCTCGCGGGTGGCATGGGGGCGATCGGGCTTGGCATGCAAAACCGGCCCGCAGTAGCACAGACGCGTCACACCCTTGCGATTGAGCAGATGGGCATCGATGCGAGCAACTTGTTGGGTGGTGTCAGGGCGAATGCCCAGGGTGCGGCCCGATAGCTGGTCAACCAGCTTGAACGTCAGCAGGTCCAGCGCTTCACCGGATCCGGATAACAGAGAGTCCAAATGCTCCAGCAGTGGAGGCATTACCAGTTCGTAGCCGTAAGCACAAGCCGTGTCGAGCAGGCCACGCCGAAGCTCTTCGATGTGTCGCGCTTCAGAAGGCAGCACATCGGCAATGTGATCCGGAAGGATCCAAGCAGACATGGGGAATTGGGAGGGCTGTTAAAAACGTGATTCTACAGGGATGACAGCAGGCGATCCGCATTTCCTGCTCTCGGCACTGCGCCTTTGCGGCCATTACAGAGCCCAGCGTCCAGCGATGCTATAAGAATCCCCAATAAAAAAAGCCACTTTGCGAATGCAAAGTGGCTTGATCGATGCGCTGGGCCGGGCTTACTTGGAGCCTGACGAGCGATAGCCCTTGAAGAAATCCGAGGACGATGGATCAACCACGATCACATCCGACTTCTTGTTGAAGCTGGACTTGTAGGCCTCCAGGCTGCGGTAGAACTGCGCAAACTGCGGGTCTTTGCCAAAGGCGTCGGCATAGACCTTGGCAGCCTCGGCATCGCCCTCACCCTTCAGCGCCTGCGCATCACGGTAGGCATTGGCCACGGTCACTTCGCGCTGGCGATCGGCATCAGCGCGGATCTTTTCACCCACGGCGCCACCGGTCGAGCGCAACTCATTGGCTACGCGCTTGCGCTCGGCTTCCATACGGCTGTAGACCGACTCCGTGATGGCCTCGACATAATCGACACGCGTGATACGCACGTCGACAATGTCGATACCCCAGGGCTTGCTGCCCTTGACTGCTTCGAGCACTTCACGCTTGACGTCAGCCATCGTCTGCTCGCGCTTGCCGGAGATCATGTCCTGCACGGTACGGCGGTTGACTTCCTCCTGAAAGGCATTGCGCACCACACGGTTGAGCTGGATCGCGCCCTGACCTTCGGTCGTACCCACATTGCGGATATAGGCCGATGGGTCAGTGATGCGCCAGCGCACATACCAGTCGATCACCACACGCTGCTTTTCAGCAGTCAGCATGGATTCGGTGTCGGTACTGTCCAAGGTCAGCAGGCGCTTGTCCAGGTAGGTCACGTTCTGCAGCGGCGGCGGCAGCTTGAAGTTCAAGCCCGGCTCCGTGATGACTTCCTTGATCTGACCGAGCGCATACTTGATGCCGAACTGCCGCTGATCGACCACAAACACGGTGGAGCTGAGCAAGGCCAGCACCACCAGGACGGTTGAAGCTAAAAATCCCATTCGATTCACAAATCACTCCTAGCGCGACTCGCGGTCACGGGTACGGCTGGTATCACGGGCACGGGCATCCGGCACCGATGGTGCGGGTGCTGGTGCGCTGGTCGTGGGCGCGTTCGAGCTGGCAGCAGCATCGCCTGCAGCAGCACCGCCTTGGGTCTGTTGCATGATCTTGTCCAGCGGCAGGTACAGCAGGTTGGAGCCTTGCTTGGAATCAACCACCACCTTGGTCACATTGCTGTAGACCTGTTGCATGGTTTCCAGGTACAAACGGTCACGCGTGACGACCGGCGCCTTTTGGTACTCGGTATAGATCGACGAGAAGCGCTGGGCATCACCTTGCGCCTGCGCCACGATACGAGCCTTGTAAGCCGCAGCCTCTTCCATCAGACGCGAGGCCGTACCGGTGGCGCGTGGCACCACATCGTTGGCATAGGCTTCAGCCTGGTTCTTGGTGCGCTCACGCTCCTGACCGGCCTTGAGCACGTCGTCGAATGCTGCCTGCACCTGCTCGGGCGGACGCACGCCGCCTTGCTGCAGATTGACACCGACCACTTCGACGCCGATCTTGTAGCGATCCAGAATCACCTGCATCAGCTCACGCACGCGGGGCGCAATCTGGTCGCGCTCTTCCGCCAGTGCGGCGTCCATCTTCATCTTGCCGACCACCTCACGCACGGCAGTTTCAGCCACCTGGATAACGGTATCTGCCGGTGCCTTGCTCTCAAACAGCCAGGCCCGAGCATCGCTCAGGCGGTACTGCACGGCAAACTTGATCTCGACGATGTTCTCGTCTTCGGTCAGCATGGCCGATTCGCGCAGACCAGTAGTCTTGATGATGCTGTCGCGGCCCACATCGGCAGAGCGGATCTGCGAAACATAGACCAGCTCATGGCGCTGGATCGGGTACGGCAGGCGCCAGTTGATACCGGCATTGACGGTCTTGTGGTACTTGCCGAACTGCGTGATGACCGCTTGCTGGCCTTCCTGCACGATGAAGAAGCCGGTGCCGAGCCAGATCAGTGCGGCCACGCCAACGATCAGGCCCAGGCCGACGCCTGCGCCCTTGAACTCAGGTGGCTGCCCTGCACTGCCGCGGCCCGTACCGCCGCCTTTACCGCCACCGAACAAACCACCGAGCTTCTTGTTCAGGTCCTGCCACAGCTCGTCCAGATCCGGCGCACCGTTGGTGCCGGGGCGCTGGGCGTTGGGCCGGTTGTTCTGCTCGGGCGGGTTGTAGGGCGGACGGGAAGGCTCTTGACCTGCATTGCTGCTGTCGTCCTTGCCATCGTCGCCCCGCCCCCAGCGGGGATCGTTCAGGTTGAACATTCCGCGCAGGCCCTGCGGCAGCAAGGCCAGGCGCGGAAAACGTGAATGAAGTTTCATTAGCGATGTCTCTATGAATCAGCGTTACAAGCGCATGCAAGCAGCCATTGTGGCAGCCCTAGGGAGCATTTCCCAGCAATTCGTCATCGGCGTCTGGGGCTATCTCCCAGGCGTCACCCGCATCGAGCGCCGCCTGGCGGGCGACCAGGGCCTGGGCTAGGTGCTCGCGCACGGCCTCCAGCCCCTGCCCTTTGGCCGCACTGACAAAGAATCGTGGAACCTGCACCCCATCGAGCTCGTAGCTGTCTGCAAGCGCTGTTGGCCGCCGGTCTGGCTCAATGGCATCCAGTTTATTGAATACCAGAACCTGCGGCACGTTTTCTGCCCCAATTTCCCGAAGAACCTTTTGCACTTGTTGTATTTGTTCCGGGTGGGCAGGGTTGGAGGCATCGACCACATGCAGCAGCAGATCTGCATCTACCGCTTCTTGCAGTGTTGCCTCGAAAGCATTGACCAGCCCGTGGGGCAGGTCCCGAATGAAACCGACCGTGTCGGAGATGGAAATGGAGCGCTGTGCCGACTCCAGATACATCTGCCGCGTCGTCGTGTCCAGGGTCGCAAACAGCTGATCGGCTGCATAGGCGCGCGCCTTGACCACAGCATTGAAGAAGGTCGATTTGCCGGCATTGGTGTAACCCACCAACGACACATTGAAGGTATCGTTGCGCTGCCGCTGGCGGCGCTGCGTCGCGCGCTGCTTCTTGACCTTGAGGAGCCGGTCCTTGGTGCGCTTGATCGCATCGTTGATCATGCGCTTGTCCAGCTCGATCTGGGTCTCACCCGGACCACCACGCGTGCCGATACCGCCGCGCTGCCGCTCCAAGTGCGACCAGCGGCGCACCAGGCGCGTGCTGAGGTATTGCAGCTTGGCCAGTTCAACCTGGAGCTTGCCCTCGTGGCTGCGTGCGCGCTGCGCAAAGATCTCCAGGATCAGCAAGGTGCGGTCATTGACCGGCATCTGCAGATGGCGCTCCAGATTGCGCTGCTGCGCCGGACTGAGCGCCTGGTCAAACAGGATCTCGGTGGCGCCATAGGTCTGCGCCACCATGCGGATCTCATCGGCCTTGCCGCTGCCCACAAACAGGGCCGCATCGGGCACCTTGCGCTTGCACACCAGGCGCGCAACCGGGTTCAGGCCGGCAGTCTGTGCCAGCAGACCCAGTTCCTCGAGTTCGGAATCGAAGTGCGGAAAACCAAAATCCACCCCGACCAGCATGACCGGGGTGGATTTCTTATCGTTGGAATTTTGTTGATTACTCAATGATGTAGAGCTGTTCACCCGCGGCTTGCGCGGATGTAATGCTATCAAAAGCGTTAGGCTGAAGCTTCGTTGTCTTGCGAGTCAGGTGCCGAGAAGTTCACGGCACGACCGGGGACAATGGTCGAGATCGCATGCTTGTACACCATCTGGGTGACGGTGTTACGCAGCAGCACAACGTACTGGTCAAAAGATTCGATCTGGCCTTGGAGCTTGATGCCGTTGACCAGGTAGATGGACACAGGCACATGCTCGCGGCGCAGAGCGTTGAGGAATGGATCTTGCAGAAGTTGGCCTTTGTTGCTCACGATATTCTCCGTGTTCGGACAGTGTTGTTGTAAAACGCCACCTTACCACAGTGGCAATCTAACTGAACGATAAATGGTTGTTTCATGTGATGGGCCTGTGGATCAGACCTCATCTCACTTGTACGCTATCAATCTTTGTCAGCGTAAGGGTTATGTGAGGTCTTGAATTCAATCCGCAAGGGGGTGCCGATCAAATTAAATTCCTTGCGGAAACGCCCTTCCAGGAAGCGCTTGTAGGCATCGGTGATGTGCTCGAGCGAATTGCCGTGGATCACGATGACTGGTGGGTTCATGCCACCTTGGTGCGCATAGCGCAGCTTGGGACGGTAAGGACCGATCTTCTTGGGCGTCTGGTACTGCACCGACTCCAGCAGCACGCGCGTGAGCACGGGCGTGGGCATCTTGCACAGGGCCGACTTGTGCGCCTGGGTCATCGAGGTCCACAGAGGGCCCAGACCCTGGCGCTTCTTCGCAGAGATGAAGTGCAGCGGCGCAAACTTCAGGAAGGACAGGCGCAGCTCGATCGAGCGCTCCAGCATCTGGCGGCCGTAATCGTCGAGCGCATCCCACTTGTTGACGGCCAGCACCACGGCGCGGCCGCTTTCCAAAATGTAGCCAGCGATGTGGGCATCCTGGTCGGTTACGCCTTGCGTGGCATCGAGCAGCAGCAGCACCACGTTGGCGCCCTCAATGGCTTGCAGGGTCTTGACCACCGAGAACTTCTCGATGGCTTCGAACACGCGGCCCTTGCGGCGCAAACCAGCGGTGTCGATCAGCTGGAATTTCTGGCCATTCTTCTCGAACGGCACGGCGATCGCATCGCGCGTGGTTCCGGCCATGTCAAAGGCCACCAGGCGCTCTTCGCCCAACCAGGTGTTGATCAAGGTGGACTTGCCCACGTTCGGGCGTCCAGCCACGGCCAGCTTGATGACCTGCTCGTCTTCTTCGGCTTCCGCATCGTCGTCCTGGTTGAGCCAGGGCAATTGTTCGAGCGCCATGTCGATCATGGTGCGGATGCCCTGGCCATGCGCAGCCGAGACCGGGAACACCTCGCCCAGACCCAGCTCGTAGAACTCAGCCAGCTGGCCGCCGTCCTTCATGCCTTCGGCCTTGTTGCCCACCAGCATGGCGGGCTTGCCCAGGCGGCGCAGGTAGCCGGCAATTTCATGGTCCTGGGCCGACAGACCCAGGCGTACATCGACCACGAACAGCACCACATCCGCCTCGGCCACGGCCTGGCGGGTCTGCTTGGCCATTTCCTTGAAAATGCCACTGGTCGCATCGGGCTCGAAACCACCGGTATCGATCACGATGTATTCGTGCTTGCCCTGACGGCCTTGGCCGTAATGGCGATCACGCGTCAAACCGGCGAAGTCGGCAACGATGGCGTCGCGCGACTTGGTCATCCGGTTGAACAGGGTGGATTTGCCCACATTGGGACGCCCCACCAAAGCAATAACTGGCTTCATTCCTGACTACTTTTTCTTTTCTTACTCGGGCCGAAAGCCATACACCGCGCCATCATTCGTCTGCACCACCATGGTGTTGCCCGCCAATACCGGCGCCACGGAAATACCGGAGCTGTTGGTAGAGAAGCGGTTGAGCGGCGAGCCGTCCTTCTTGGACAGCATATGCACCGTACCCGAACTATCACCAAAAATCACAGAGCGGCCCAGCACCAGCGGCTGGCTCAGCTTGCGGTAGCGCAGGCGATTGCTCGTCCACACCACGCTGCCGCCATCATGTGCCCAGGCCGTGATCACGCCATTGCCATCGGCACCGGCCACCACATCGGCATCACCGGAGATGCCGTTGATACCTTCGGCACGCACGGTCCAGCGAAGCTGCGCCGTGGATGCATCGATACAACCGACGGCCATCTGGTAGGCACGCGTACACAACACCGAGCCTTCGCGCGACACGCCACCCACCAGTTCCACCAGACGTTCGACGTCATTGGTGCCACGGGGGCTGGCAATCGGCACTTCCCAGCGCAGTGCGCCGGTATTGGGATCGATACCGACAAAGCGACCCGACACGCCGGCCACCAGGGTGTCCTGGTAGGCGGTCAGCACGCCGCTTTGGCGCAGCACCAATGCCTCGGTGGTCTTGGCCTGGCTCCACAGCGCTTGGCCGGATGCCGCATCAAAGGCCTGCACCGAGCGGTCCGCGCTTTGCACAAAAATGCGCTCGCCCGCCACCAGCGGCGCGGTATAGACACGCGCTGGCAGGCGCTTGCGCCACATTTCCTTGCCCTGGCTCAGCGCGACGAGGTTGCCGTCTTCGGTCACCACGGCAGCCCATTTGCCATCGCTGCCCACGCCGGCCGAGAGCTTCTGGCCCACGTTGACGCGCCAGAGATCGGCACCGGTATCGGCATTGACGGCAGCCACCTGGCCATCGGCAGAGGCAAGGGTCACCACATTGCCGCTGACATTCATCACCAAGGTGGGGTTGCTCTTGCCGATGCGCTGTGTCCAGACCTGCTGCACGGACAGCAGTGCGACATTGGGCTCAAGCTCAGCAGGCTTGCGCTTGTCCGACGAGAACAAAGAGCAGCCCGCAATGGCCAGAGCCACTGCCGATACCGTCAAAACCTTGGCTGCAGCAGCCGCTGCAGCATATGCCTGTTGTTGTTTCATGCGCACTGCCTTCTGCCATCCATCACTTCAGATCTTCGCCCAGCGCATTGAGCTTGACGGAGATCACGTTGCGGTATTCCACGCCCGGTTCTGTCTTTTGCAAAGCCACCTTGTACGACTCGATGGCTTGCGCCTTGTCGCCCTTGGCCAGGTAGACATCGCCCTTGTGGTCTGCCACCACGGCATCGAACTCGGTCGGCATCTTGGTGCCCAGCACCTTGAGCGCCTCATCGTAGGCCTGGCTGTTGAGCAGCACGGCCGCCAAACGCACGCGGGCAGTGGCCTTGAGGCCCTCATCCGACGCATTGTCCGCCACCCAGGTGAGCGCAGCCTTGGCATCGTCCATCTGGCCCTTGTCACCTGCAGCCTTGGCTACGAGCAGGCCGGCATGTGCTGCTTGCATGGTGCTGCCATAGTTGCTGCGCAGGTCGCCAAAGGCCTGGTCGATGCGGGTCTTGTCACCGGAGTTGACCGCAGCCTCGACCGCAGACGACAGCGCGCTGGCTTGCGAGGCCTGGCGGTTCTGCCAGTATTGGTAGCCGTTCCAGGCGGCAAAGCCCCCCAGCACAATCACCAGCACCGTGGTGATCAAGGTGCCCCACTTGTTCCAGAAGTGCTTGAGCTGGTCTATCTGTTCCTGTTCTTCCAGATCTAAATGCGTTGCCATATTGTTCTAAGGGAGTTGAATCAAAAAAATGCTTGCAGCCGAGGCTGCACTTATGCGCGCAATTGCGCTGCCCAGTCGGCCACGGCGTCTATCGGACGTTCGGCCTGGGCACCCTCACCATCGCGCAGCTGCTTGACGGTCACCATGCCGCGCTGCATCTCGTCGCTGCCAAAGATCAGCGCGCAAGCGGCGCCGCTGGCATCGGCCTTCTTGAACTGCGACTTCATGCTGCCCAGGCTGCCTGCCACAGCCGAGCCATGCATCTGTACCCGAACACCGGCTTGACGCAGGGTCTGGATCACGCGCATGGCCTGCGGCAGCAGTGCTGCGTCCGGCAGGATAGCGTAGGCATCAATAGACGGGCGATCCCACTGGATATTCAGCTCTTTGATCAGCTCCAGAACGCGCTCGATGCCCATGCCCCAGCCCACGGCCGGCGCAGGCTTGCCGCCAATCTGCTCGATCAGGTAGTCATAGCGGCCACCGCCACAGATCGTGCCTTGCGAGCCGAGCTTGTCGGTGATGAACTCGAACACCGTCAGGTTGTAGTAGTCCATGCCACGCACCAGGCGCGGGTTGACCGACCAGGCCACGCCGTTGGCGTCCAAAATGTCCTGCACCGCCTTGAGGTGGGCCTTGGAGTCATCACCCAGAAAATCCAACAGCTGGGGCGCGGCATTGACCATCGCCTGCATCGCCGGGTTCTTGGTGTCCAGCACGCGCAGCGGGTTGCTGTACATGCGGCGCTTGCCCTCTTCGTCCATCACATCGGTGTGCTGTTCAAAATAGGCCACCAGCGCTTCGCGGTGGGCGCGGCGCTCTTCGGGCTGGCCCAGGCTGTTGAGCTCCAGGCGCACGCCTTCGATGCCCAGGTCCTTCCAGAGCTGCGCGGCCAGCAGGATCACCTCGGCATCGAGCTCGGCGCCGCCAAAGCCCATGGCTTCGACGCCAACCTGGTGGAACTGGCGGTAGCGGCCGCGTTGCGGCTTTTCACGGCGGAACATGGCGCCAATGTAGAACAGGCGCTTGCCGCCGTCATAGAGCATGTTGTTCTCGACCACGGCGCGCACCACACCGGCAGTGCCTTCCGGGCGAAGGGTCAGGTGCTCGGCCTGGCCATGCTTGTCGGCCCGGTCTTCGAAGGAATACATTTCCTTCTCGACAATGTCGGTCACCTCGCCCAGACCGCGCACAAACAGCGCCGTGTGCTCGGCCAGGGGCGTGCGGATGTTGCGGTAGGCAAAACGCCCCATCAAGTCGCGTACCTTGCCTTCAAACCATTCCCACATGGCCGAATCGGGCGGCAGGATATCGTTCATGCCTTTGATGGCGGCCAGCTTTTCATTCATGCCCATGGGCTTCTATCTCTCTGTTCAGTATGCTTGCAAACACTTGCCAGGCCAGCAAGTGCAGCTATCAATTATCTACCTTGGCAGCACCGTAGCGGCGCTCCACATAGGCTTGCACGATCTCGTGGAACTCTTGCGCAATCCGGTCACCGCGCAAGGTCATGGCCTTTTCGCCGTCAATAAAGACGGGCGCTGCGGGCGATTCGCCGTTGCCCGGCAGGCTGATGCCAATATCGGCATGCTTGCTTTCGCCCGGGCCGTTGACGATGCAGCCCATCACGGCCACCTTCATCTTCTCGACGCCGGGGTACTTCACGCGCCAGACCGGCATTTGCGAGCGCAGGTGCTGGTCGATGTCACGCGCCAGTTCCTGGAAGGTGGTGCTGGTGGTGCGGCCGCAGCCTGGGCAGGCGGTGACGCTGGGCACAAAGCTGCGCATGCCCATGGCCTGCAGAATCTCGCTGGCCACCACCACTTCTTGGGTACGGGCCTCGCCCGGCTGCGGGGTCAGCGACACGCGAATGGTGTCGCCAATGCCGTCTTGCAGCAGGATCGATAGCGCAGCGGCTGAGGCCACCGTGCCCTTGGTGCCCATGCCCGCCTCGGTCAAACCCAGGTGCAGTGCATAGTCGCAGCGCGCGGACAGCCCCCGATACACAGCCACCAAATCCTGCACACCACTGACTTTGCAGGAAAGGATGATCTGGTCACCATTCAGGCCCATTTCTTCGGCACGCCGCGCAGAGGAAATGGCCGAGGTAATCAGTGCCTCGTACATCACTTGGCGCCCGTCCCAGGGCACGGCGCGGCGGCTGTTCTCGTCCATCAGTTCGGCCAGCAGCTCCTGGTCCAGGCTGCCCCAGTTCACACCGATGCGCACGGCCTTGTCGTACTGCATGGCCGCCTCGATCATCTGGCCGAACTGCTTGTCCTTCTTGTCACCCTTGCCCACATTGCCGGGGTTGATCCGGTACTTGGACAGCGCCTTGGCGCAGTCAGGAAACTCGGTCAGCAAGCGGTGGCCGTTGTAGTGGAAGTCGCCTACCAGTGGCACGTTCTCGCCCATGCGGTCGAGCTGCTCGCGCACATAGGGCACGGCTGCTGCGGCCTCCGGTGTGTTGACGGTGATACGCACCATCTCCGAACCCGCCTGCGCCAGCTCCTTGACCTGGATGGCCGTCTCGATCACATCCACGGTGTCTGTGTTCGTCATCGACTGTATGCGCACGGGCGCATCGCCCCCCACCGTCACCACACGGTCACCCCAGACCACACGGGCTTGGCGACTTTTGCGGGCGGCCGGCGCCACCATGGGCACGGGCAACAGGATGTTCTCTTCTTGCACTTAATTCACCTCAAAACGGGCGGTGCTGCCCTTGGTCACTTTTTTCAGATCAAAAGCCGACCCGCGCAGCTGCATCTCCACACCCACCGCATTGCCCACGATGAGCTTGAGCGGCGGCGTGGCCGCGATATCTTCGTTCGTGCCGGCACGGATGGTCTTCTCAAACACCACCTTGCCACTGGCCTCTTTGACCTGCACCCAGCTGTCCTGGGTGGCCTTGAAATGCAGTAATGGCGCGCCTTCAGCAGGCGCGGCCGCCACCGGGGCCGCAGCGGCTGGGCTAACTGGGCCGGGCAACGCAGCGGTAGCACCCGCCTCGGCGGCGCCATTGGCGGGTGCCTCAGGCACCGGATCGGTCGAGCTACCACCCAGCGCGACCGACTCGGACTGGTCAGCCACGCCGGCGACGTTGTTGGAGCGCACAGGCGCGGGGGCAGAAGCGGCGGCCCGGCTCTTCCAGTAGTCCGCCAACTGCGGATAGAACAGCACCCCAACGGTCGCCACGATCAGCAGTACCACCACGCCCATCCAGGGGAAAGGCTTGCTGCTGGGGAAATCATTTTTCTTGCTCTGCGCCGGGCCCACGGCCACGCGGGTTTTGACACTTTCCACGCCCGGGCTCAGGTCCTTGCCGGGCGGCTTGGGCAACTGGGCAAGCACCGGAGCAGGGTCGATCTTGAGCACACGGCACACGGCCGAGGCCAGCGCACGCACAAAAACGACGTCTGGGAAGGCGCCCCAGTTGTCAGCCTCGAGCGCTTCGAGCTTGTGGACGGACACCTTCAGGTGCGCAGCCACAGCAGGCAGGTGGTAGCCCAGCTGCTCGCGGGCCCCGCGCAGCATCTCGCCAGCACTGAGGGGTGCATCCGAGGCAGCATGGTTTGCGTTCGTTGCTTCTTGGATATCAAACTCGTTCACAGCACGCCTCCACCAGCGATACGTGCCGCCTCTTTGGAGTCGGGGAAACGCTTTTGCAATTGGGCCGCGAGCGCACGTGCGCTCGCTCCATCGCCCAGGGCTTTTTCAATCTGGATACCGAGGAACAGGGACTCGGAGTTGGCCAACTCGCCGTTGTTGAGACGGCGGATATAGAACTGGGCGCGGCGCGGGTCGCCGCGCTGGTTCATCAGCTTGGCCAGGTTGAAGCTGACGACCGGGTTGCCAGCGTCGTACTCATAGGCCTTGAGCAGGCTGGCCTCGGCTTCGGCCGGCTTGCCGGCAGCTTCGTGGCACAGGCCCTGGGCCATCAAGGTCTTGGCTTGCTGGAAATACTGGCGCTGCACCAAGGCCTGGTTGAAGTAGCGGTCTGCCGCGTCGTATTTTTTCTCTTGGCAGAGCAACCAGCCATGGTTGTGCATGATGTTGGCATCGGTGGGCTTGAGCGACTGCGCCTTGCTAAAGCTCTCATCGGCAATATCGGGCTCGCCCAGCTGCATGTAGATGAGGCCGCGCATGTTGTAGGCGTCACCGCTGTTCGGGTCCAGCGCCAGCACCTGCTTGATCTCGTCCAGCGCGATCGTGGTTCGGCCGGTCTGGAAATAGCTCGCTGCCAGCTCCAGGCGGATGCGTGCGCGCCGATGGATTTCGGTCTCATCGGATTGTGTGACATAGGCGGCATCCTCGCGGGCCGTATTACTGGCGGTACCGCAGCCCGACAAACCACCCATCAGGGCCAAGCCCAAAAGGGTGGCAGCCATGAGGCGATGCACCCTCGGTTGCCCTGTTGTCACAGCCTCTTGCATGCACACCCTCCTCAAACTGATTGGACTATTTCTAGACTTGTGCCAGCGGTATGACCCGGTTCTTGGCCATGCGTTCCGCCGCTTTGGTGCGGTCTTTCACATCGCCAGCGAGCTGGCCACAGGCCGCATCGATGTCATCGCCCCGGGTCTTGCGCACGGTGGTCACGACGCCCGCATCCGAGAGCATCTTGGCAAATTCCGTCACCCGGTTGGCAGGTGATCGTAACAGACCGGAGGCTGGAAACGGGTTGAATGGAATCAAATTGAATTTGCACCAGGCCCCGCCGTTGCCCGCATACTCTCGCACCAGTGCTATCAATTGCTGGGCATGCTCGGGCTGGTCGTTGACACCGTCGAGCATGCAGTACTCAAAGGTGATGAAGTCACGCGGCGCAAACTCCAGGTAGCGGCGGCAGGACTGCATCAGCTCGGCGAGCGGGTATTTCTTGTTCAGCGGCACCAGGCCATTGCGCAGCGGGTCGTTGGGCGCGTGCAACGACACGGCCAGCGCCACCGCGCAGTCTTGCGACAGGCGGTCCATCATCGGCACCACACCCGAGGTGGAGACGGTGACGCGGCGGCGCGACAGACCATAGCCATGGTCATCCAGCATGGTGCGCAATGCGGGCACCAAAGCCGTGTAATTTTGCAGGGGCTCGCCCATGCCCATCATCACCACGTTGGAGATGATGCGCTCATCGCGCCCCAGGCGCTTGCGCAGCGCGTGTTCGGCAAACCACAGCTGCGCCATGATTTCGCCAGTAGTCAGGTTGCGGCTGAAGCCCTGGTGCCCTGTCGAGCAAAAGCGGCATCCCACCGCGCAACCCGCCTGCGAAGAGACGCACAAGGTGCCACGGTCATCTTCGGGAATGAATACGGATTCGACGGCATTGCCGTCACCCACGTCGAACAGCCACTTGACTGTTCCATCGGTGGACACATGCTCAGTGATCACGGGCAGTGCCGTGACATGGGCCGTGCCCTTGAGTTTTTCGCGCAGGGACTTGGCCAGATCGGTCATCTGGTCGAAATCGGCTGCACCGCGCTGGTGGATCCAGCGAAAAAGCTGCGTGGCCCGGAAGCGCTTCTCTCCCAGCCCTTCGCAAAAGGCGGTCAAACCAGCCAAATCAAAATCAAGCAAATTGGTGGTCATGGATATACGCTCGGGCCACTTACCTATGCCACGCGGCCTTGCGGCCGCGCACATGTCAATTAACGGGAATAAACGTTCATGCCGGGGAAGAAGAACGCCACTTCCACAGCGGCGGTCTCGGCAGCGTCAGAGCCGTGCACGGCGTTGGCGTCGATGCTGTCAGCGAAGTCAGCGCGGATCGTGCCCTTGTCGGCCTTCTTGGGGTCGGTAGCGCCCATCAGCTCACGGTTCTTCAGGATGGCGTTTTCGCCTTCCAGAGCCTGGATCATCACAGGACCGGAGATCATGAAGTCCACCAGATCCTTGAAGAAAGGACGGGCAGCGTGCACAGCGTAGAACTGCTCAGCGTCTTGACGCGACAGTTGCACCAGCTTGGCGGCCACGATCTTCAGGCCAGCAGCTTCAAAGCGGGCGTAGATTTGACCGATAACATTCTTAGCCACTGCATCGGGCTTGATGATCGAGAGGGTACGTTCGATTGCCATAATAAATTTCCTGTTGATGGTTTTTTTGCTCTGAAAGCAAACCTTTGATTGTACGGTGTCCTGGAAGTCAGCGGCGTGACTACGACCTTCCACCGCGCTTGAATCCGCCACCGCTCTTGCGTTGGCCCTGGCGCTGACGCGTCAGGCTGTCATGACCGATGTAGCCCAGCGAGGTCTTCATCGGATCGGGCTGGGTATTGCGCTTCTCGGGCGCCTTGCGCAAGCCGCCACCACGGGTGTTCTTGGCCGGACCCACCGATGGGCGCGGGCCGTTGTGCTGGGGACGGTTGTCACTGCGCCCTCCCCGGCCAGCCGCATTTTGCTCACGGGGCTTGCGCTCAATCGCACCACCGGCAGCCACGGTCAGCGCCTGGATGTCACGCTGGTCCAGTTCCACCCAGGAGCCACGGCGCAAGCCGCGCGGCAGCACCATGGCACCGTAGCGGATACGGATCAGGCGGCTGACCGCGTGACCGACCGACTCGAACATGCGGCGCACTTCGCGGTTGCGGCCTTCGGAGATGGTGACCCGGTACCAGCAGTTGGCGCCTTCGCCACCACCGTCATCGATGGAGCCAAAGCTGGCCACACCGTCTTCCAGGTTCACACCGGCCAGCAGCAAGGCCTTTTCTTCATTGGTCAGGGCGCCCAGCACGCGCACCGCGTACTCACGCTCCAGGCCAAAGCGCGGGTGCATCAGGTTGTTGGCCAACTCACCGGAGTTGGTGAACAGCAGCAGGCCTTCGGTATTCAGATCGAGACGGCCGATCGACTGCCACTTGCCGTGCGAGACGCGCGGCAGCTTGCGGAACACCGTGGGGCGATTCTGCGGATCGTCGTGCGTCACCACCTCGCCCACGGGCTTGTGGTAGGCCAGCACGCGCGCTGGCGGCTGCTCGATGCGGAAGGTGATCAGCTTGCCGTTCACACGGATCTTGTCACTGTGCAAAATACGCTGACCGACGTGGGCCGGCTCGTTGTTGACGGAGATGCGGCCTTCCAGAATCAGGCGCTCCATCTCCAGGCGCGAACCCATGCCGGCCTGGGCCAGCAGCTTGTGCAGCTTGGGGGCTTCCACATGGGGCTGGAGCACGCGCTTGACCGGCGCGGGTGCATCCGAGTCTTCCGCTGCTTCCAGCGCGCCGGCCACCACGTCTTCGAAGGCATAGCCTTCCGGCTCAGCATGGCGTTGCGGACGGCCCGCCGGACCACGGCCACGGGCGGGAGGCGCATCGCCTTCTGCGCCCTGCGCATCACGCGGCTGTCCATCACGCTCACGGAAACGGCGCGCACGAGCCGGGTAACGGCTTACGCGCTGTTCGCCATCACGGCGCGCACGCGGCTCAGCGGGCTGGGCTGCGGCATCGCCATCAGCCTCACCGGTATCGGCGCCAGCCGCCTGGGATTCGTCGGCCGCTACCGCTTGCGCGGGCACGGCACGCTTGCGCGGCGCACGGCGCTTTTCTGACGGGGCAGCACCTTCTTGCAAGGCCTTATCTCCGTCCTGGGGCGCATTCATATCGCTGGTATCACTCATCATCTTTTTGCTTTTCTACCCCGCCTGCTGCGGAATTATGTGCATCGTCATCACGGTCCAAAGGATCCGCATCTTTGTCTTCAACCCCGGCAGTGGCGGCATCTGCACCACCACCTGCCTGCGGGGACTCTGCCGCCCTCACGGCGGCCGCATCTTCATCATCAGCAGACCCAGCCTCAGGCAAAGTCTGCGCATCCTCTGCGTCTTCCAATGCCTCGCCATCGGCAACCGGCGCTGCCATGGCCATGGCCTCGCCCACCAGCTCGAATGCCTCGGCATCCGCTGGCCCGGCATCCTGCTGCTCGGCCTCGCCATGCGGCGCCTCCAGCGGCAGGCTGTCAAACATCGCCTGCGTCTGGTTGCTGCTGTCCAGCTCGGGCAACTGGTCCAGCGACTGCAGGCCCAGATCATCCAAAAACTGCCGGGTGGTTGCCAGCAGCGCAGGCCGCCCGATGGTCTCCCGGTAGCCAATCACTTCCACCCAACCCCGGTCTTCCAGCTGCTTGATGATCAAGCTGTTGACCGTCACACCCCGGATATCTTCGATATCGCCACGGGTCACCGGCTGCCGATAGGCAATGATGGCCAGGGTTTCCAGGGTCGCACGCGAATACTTGGGCGGTTTTTCCGGATGCAGGCGATCGAGGTACTCGCGCATCTCCGGCCGGCTCTGAAAGCGCCAGCCCGATGCCACCTGTACCAGTTCTACCCCCCGGTGCGCCCAGTCCAGTTGCAGTTCCTGCAACAGCACCTTGAGCGTGTCCGTTCCCAGATCATCCGCAAACAATCCCCGCAGCTCACGCACGGTGATGGGCTGGGGCGCGCAGATCAGCGCAGTCTCCAGCACCCGTTTTGCTTCCAAAGTATGCATGCGATAAATCCCTGTTTTCACGCCAGCGCGCGGCTGCGTGTTCAGACAAAGGAATGCGTATCAAGAGGGCCGCGTTTGCATGGCCAAGATCACGGCGCAGGCATAAGCGCCCATAGCCGCCGGCACTGGGCGCCACCGATGCAGTGTGCAAACCGGGTGTTTGCGCTGGCTGAAAAACCAGACCTGCAGGGGTAGCGCTTAGGCCAATTCCGCCAAATTATACCGAAGATCCCAATTTTCCATCGCCGAGGTGATATCGGCAGGCGGCATCGCGAACCAGGACATGCTCTGCCCGGTGACTGGATGGACAAAGGCCAGCCGCAGCGCATGCAGGGCCTGGCGCTCGATGCCGGCAGCTGGTGTACCGCCGTAGAGCGTATCGGCCAGCAGCGGATGCTGGAGCGAGGCCATGTGAACGCGGATCTGGTGGGTGCGCCCGGTGTGCAGGCTGCAGAACACCGCACAACCTTGCTGGCCATTGACCAGCAGACGGATATCGGTACGTGCCGGTTTGCCGGGATGCTGGGCCAGATCGACCGCCGCCATGCGCAGGCGGTTGCGTGGATCGCGGCCAATCGGCAGGCTGACGGAGGTCTGCGCTGCGCCCTGCCAGGGCTTGTGGCCCAGCGCCAGGTAGTTGCGGCGCACATCGCGTGCAGCGATCAGCTTGACCAACGCGTCCATGGTCTGGCGCTCGCGCGCCACCACCATCAGTCCGCTGGTGTCCTTGTCCAGCCGGTGCACGATGCCTGCGCGCGGCAGCTGGGCTGCCTTGGCGTCGTAGGCCAGCAAGGCATTGAGCAAGGTACCGCTCCAGTTGCCTGGCGCGGGGTGCACCACCATGCCGGCAGGCTTGTTGATGATCAGCAGATGCTCATCCTGGTAGACCACGTCCAGCGGAATATCCTGCGGCAAAAAGGCCTGGCTTTGCTGCGTGGGACGCAGCTCAACCACCGCCTGGTCACCGGCTTTGACCTTGGCGCTGGGCTTGAGACCGGATTTGCCATTGACGAGCACCGCGCCCTGCAGCAGCAAGGCCTGCAGATAGCTGCGCGAGAACTCCGGCACCCACAGCGCCAGCGCCTTGTCCAGGCGCATGCCATGTTCGTCCACACCGGCCACAACCGTGCGGCTTTCCCAGGTTTGCGACTCGACCTCCGCCGACTCTTCATCCCCTTCCGGCGACACCAAGGCGGCATCCTCCAAATGGGAAAAGCCGACATCGTCGGCTGGCGGCGATGTCGACTTCGAGGAAGTGCCCGGCATCAGCGGGAAGGCAGGTAGCGCGATGGATCGACCGGCTTGCCCTGGCGGCGCACCTCAAAGTGCAGCTTCACGCGGTCTGCGTCGGAGCTGCCCATCTCGGCAATCTTCTGGCCCTTCTTGACGACTTGGTCGTCCTTCACCAGCAAGGTCTGGTTGTGGGCGTAGGCGGTCAGATAGGTGTTGTTGTGCTTGATCAGAATCAGGTTGCCGTAGCCGCGCAGGCCGGCACCGGAGTAGATCACGCGGCCGTCAGCGGCGGCCACGACCGGGTCGCCGGCCTTGCCGCCAATGTCCAGGCCCTTGTTGCGCGCATCGTCAAAGCCCGCAATCACGGCGCCCGATGAAGGCCAGATAAAGCCCAGGTTGCCATCGGCTGCGGCGGGGGCAGACGCTGCTGCCGCAGGCGCGGGAGCCGGTGCAGGCGTAGCCGCTGGCGTGTTCGCGCCCGTCACCGCAGGTGCCGTGGCTGCCGGGGCAGCGCTGGCGGTCGCCGCCGCCGGCGGCACCACGCGCAGCACCTGGCCCACTTCGATCACGTTGGGATTTTCCAGATTGCTCCAGCGCGCAATATCGCGCCAGTTCTGGCCGTTGTCGGCGGCGATGCGCATCAGGGTCTCGCCGGGCTTGACGGTGTAGTAACCGGGCTTGCCAGCGTTTTCTGCGCCAGGCAGGGTGGCGGGATCAATGCGCGGCGGCGTGGCCGAGGTCGATGTCGGCGTGCGGCCTGCCGAAAGGCCCCGATCCTCCACGGGCGCCTGGTTCAGCGATGTACTACCGCATCCTGCCAGCACCATGGCTGCCACCACACCGGCACCCCACGTCAAAACACCACGTGAATCCAACATACCTATCCTTCTTAACCAAGCCCCGATTTTAGGGGCACGAAATGAACATGCTCCAGAACCGTGCGCTGAAACCCATCAGCACTGCGGTCCACAACGAGCAAAACCTGTTGCTGGCCCGGCCCCATCACCGGGGCCACGAGCCGGCCGCCTTCAGCCAGCTGGTCACACCAGGCCTGGGGGACCGAATCCCCGCCAGCCGCTGCGATGATGCCGGCATAAGGCGCGCCTTTTTCAAAACCCAGCATGCCATCACCAAGGATCAGGTGCACATTGGCCAGCCGCAAAGGCCGCAGGTTGACCCGCGCCTTTTCATGCAACGCACGCAGCCGCTCAATGGTATACACCTCCTTGGCCATCAGGCTCAGAACCGCCGCCTGGTAGCCGCAGCCTGTGCCAATCTCCAAAATGCGGCCCAGGCCCATTTTCCCCGCCGGTGATTGCAGCAGCAATTCACACATCCGCGCCACCACGCTGGGTTTGGAGATAGTCTGCCCCAATCCTATAGGCAAACTGGTGTCCTCATACGCTTGAACCGCCAGCGCACTGTCAACAAACTGGTGGCGCAGCACCGAATTCATCACCTTGAGCACCCGGGTGTGCTCCACCCCCGAGGCGGCCAGGCGCTGCACCATGCGCAAGCGCGCCGAGGTGAAATCCACGCTCTCAGGCCCCAGCGACTCACGCACCGCCATTGGCACGGGCGACAGCTCTGCAGGCAGCCGGGCCCATTGCCGATGCACGTTGCTGGCCTGCGGCTTGGTGCTGACAGGCATGGCACCGCGTGCTGGAAAGCCGGGCTTGCGCAAGGTCACCCTGGCACCTCCAGGTCCTTGCTCCGCAAGCTGGTCGCCGTCTGTGCCCAGTAGGCCAGACTCTCATGGTCGGTCAGATCCACCTTCAGTGGAGTCACCGCCATATGGCCTGCCGCGGTTGCGTGGAAGTCGGTGCCCTCGGCATCGTCCAGCGCCAGGCCCGCATTGCCGATCCAGTACATAGTCTCGCCCCGGGGGCTGGTCTGGGTGATGACTTTTTCGGCCGAATGCCTGCGCCCCAGGCGGCAGAGCTTGAGTGGCTTGATCTGCGCAAACGGCAGGTTGGGAATATTGATATTGAGCAGCCAGGGCTTGAGGGTCACGAGCTTGGAAGCTTCAAACTGCTGCACCAGCTCGCAGGCCTTTTTCGCGGCTGACTCCAGCTCGCCCCAGCCCTTGTTGATCTGGGAGAACGCCATGGCCGGGATGCCAAAAAGATAGCCTTCCATGGCCGCGCCCACGGTGCCGGAGTAGATGGTGTCATCGCCCATATTGGCACCGTTATTGATGCCAGATATGACCAGATCAGGTCTATAGCCCAACAGGCCCGTCAGCGCAATGTGTACGCAATCAGCCGGCGTGCCATTGACATAGCGAAAGCCATTGGCCGCGCGCTGCACGTACAGCGGCGAATGCAAGGTCAACGCATTGGATTTGGCACTGTTGTTGTGTTCTGGTGCCACCACCTCGACATCAGCCACCGCCTGCAATGCGTCATGCAACGCCACGATGCCGGGCGCCTGATAACCATCATCGTTACAAAGCAGTATCTTCATGTCATTGAATCAGTTGCACTGCATTGTAGAGGTCCCAACACAGAACCCGAGCGGAGTGTGGCAGCAAAGCGACCTCCGGGCTGCGCCTGCGCGCACTGTCCCGCTGAAACGGGGCCGTGTGCAGGGCTTCCGCATTGTAGTGAGGCGCGCCGCCCTGCTCTGACCTACAGGGCCGATTGCAACACAAAATTACGATGAAACCCGCTATATAGGTCAATGCCCTAACCGGCAGGAACGGCCGAGACCGATTCGCAGACCTGGGTGGTCAGTCTATGCAGCACGGAGGCCGTGCAGCGGACCAGCGGCGTGGTTTTCCGTTTGGCAGATTGCGCCAGGCACAGGTTGATTATCACGGCTGGCGATTCGATAGGAGCCACCACCAGTTGCTCGCCCAGCTCATGCCCCTCCAGTGCGCTGCGTGTCAAGGCCGCATAACCGTAGCCCCCGCGGACCAAATCCAGAATGGCCGGCACACTGGAGACCTCCCAAACCACATTGAGCTTGACTTGCGACAGCCGGGCCTGCGCCTCCATCAGCTTGCGAAAGATCTGGCCGTACTGCGGCATGATCAGCGGAAAAGCGGACAGGTCCTCAAACCCCAGCGAAGAGCGGCCGTGCAGCGCACACGCCGAGCCGACCAGGCAAAGGCGCTCCTGAAGTACCGGAGTCGTTTCTATATGCGGATGGGGCTCAGGCGAATAGACCAGGCCCAAATCCATTCGTCCGGAGGCCAGCCACTCCGCCATCTGCATCGACAGCCCCTCCACGATGGCAACCCGGGCCTTGGGCATCTGGCGGCTGAACGCATCGATCAACGGCAAGGTCAAACGCCGAGCCAGGCTGGGAGGCAGGCCCACCACGATACGCCCCACTGGTTCATTGCGCTCGCACCCCAAATCTTCCTTGGCTTGTGCGACGTGCTGCAGGATCGCATGGCTGTGCTCCAGCAACCTGCGCCCTGCTTCGGTCAACGTCACGCCACGCCCGGTGCGGATCAGCAAAGTCTCACGCAACTCCATCTCCAATGCCCGCACCTGGCGGCTCAATGCAGGCTGCGCCGTATCGGACAGCATCGCCGCCTTGCTAAAGCTACCGGTTTCCGCTACCGCGACAAAGGTCTCGATCTGCTGCAAATTCATAGTCACCCCCTTTTCCTCATGGCACATTAATAATTTTTAACTATTAGTATGCCATTTTGCTATAGCTGCTAGCTTCGCTTACACCTAGGTGCCTGGGGTCTTCTTTAACAGAATGAAGTTCTGCTTACAGCCAATAAGAGAAGGAGGACCCACCAATGACCAGCGAACAATCCCCTGCCGGGGACAGAAGCACGCTTACCAATCGCAGTTCTTCATTGCGCTTGGCTATCCGGCCTCATTTCGCGAGCCGGTGCAGGTCAGATCCGCCACAAGGCGGGGCGCCGCTATCAGCGCCAGCGCCCTGAACCACCCACAGCGGAGGCCGCGCTTTCAGCACGGCCAACAGCAGCGCCCACGAGCCGCTGCGCCAGCTATTCAATACCCCTCGTTCCCCCACTCAAGGAAATCCACCATGGTAGACAAAGCCAACTCCGAGTTCTGGCAAAACCTCAAGCCCATCTCCAATCCCTTCCAGCCCGATGCGCTTCCAGAGGTATACATCCCCAATGCAGCATCCGAGGACGAGCGTCTCTACGTACCGTTCACAGAAACCGTGTGCTCCCGCCCGCTATGGATTTCACCCTCACAAAACAAATGGTGCGACATCTTGATGGCCAAGCAAGCGGGCCTGGTGAACCGCCACTACCACCCGCATGAAGTCTTTGCCTACACCATCTCAGGCAAGTGGGGCTACCTCGAGCACGACTGGACGGCAACCAAGGGCGATTTTGTCTATGAGACTCCGGGCGAAGGCCATACCTTGGTGGCGTTTGACCACCCCGAGCCCATGCGTGCCATCTTCATTGTCAAAGGGCCCCTGATCTGGCTCGACGAGCAAGGCAATCCAGACGGCTACTTTGATGTCCATTCCTACATAGCACTGTGCAAGGCCCACTACGAAAAAGTGGGGCTGGGTGCCGAGGCTGTGGAAAAACTCTTTCGCTAACTGACGCAAAGTCTGGAGAAAAACATGCACGCATCCCCTGTCCGCTCTTGGTGGAGCTATGAGAATCGGCTGCTGCTGATCCTCTTTCTGACCTTTGGCTTTGTCTTCTTTGATCGTCTGGCCTTGTCCTTTCTCTTCCCGTTCATGCAGGATGAGCTGGATCTGAGCCAAACCCAGCTGGGCATGATCTCCTCGGCCCTGGCCCTGACCTGGGCCATCTCCGGAGCGATCGCAGGTGCCTGGTCGGATTCGCGATCCAAGCGCAAGGCGCTGCTGGTGGTATCCGTGCTGGGGTTCTCCATCTGCTCGGCCATGTCAGGGCTGGTGGGCGGCTTCGTCAGCCTGCTGGTGTTTCGCGCGCTGATGGGTCTGGCTGAAGGGCCCGTACTGCCCATTGCCCAGTCCCTGATGATCCAAAGCTCCACGCCATCGCGGCGCGGCCTGAACATGGGGCTGCTGCAAGGCTCGTCAGCGGGCCTGATCGGCGCAATGATCGGTCCACCCGTCGTCATTGCACTGGCTACGAATTTCGGCTGGCGCGTCGCTTTCTATGTCACCGTGATCCCTGGGATTCTGATTGCCATGGCCATCTGGCGCTGGGTGCATGAGCACCCCGGTCAGGCGCCAGCCGCAGCGCAGCCTAAGCCAGCACCCATCAACCGCTGGGCCTTGCTGCGTGAGCGCAATGTGCTGCTGTGCATGCTGATCAGCTGCTTTTTCCTCACCTGGTTCATCATCATCATCTCGTTTGCGCCCACCTTCCTTGTCAAGTTCCGGGAGTTTTCCGCAGCCGACATGGGCTTCGTGATGAGCTGCCTGGGAGCGGCCTGGGTGTTCTGGGGCTTTGCCGTACCCGCCATCTCCGACCGGATCGGACGCAAGTCAGCCCTGGTCATCTTTGCACCGATTGCGGCACTTTGCCCCATCGCCCTTATCTATGGCGACTCCGTCATCGCGCTGGGGGCAGTGGTGTTTGTCACCTATACCGGCCTTGGTTGCTTCACGCTCTTCATGGCCACCGTCCCCGCTGAAACCGTTCCGCCGCAGGTACTGACCGGCGCGCTCGGCCTCATCATGGGAGCAGGTGAGCTGGTGGGCGGCTTTCTGGCACCCACGATTGCGGGCTTTGCGGCAGACCATTACGGCCTGCCCGTCGCGATGTGGATGTCGGCAGGTGGTGCATTGATAGCAGGACTGCTCGCGCTGGGCCTGAAGGAAACCGCCCCCCTGGTATTGCAGCGACGTGCCGCTGCGGAGGCCAAGCCATGATGCAAGCACTGCGCTGGCATGGCGCCCAGGATTTACGCGTGGAACAGATTCCGGTTCCCCCGACCGGTCCCCAAGATGTGCGTATTGCGGTGCAGTACTGCGGCATCTGCGGCAGTGACTTGCACGAATTCGAATCGGGCCCCCATGCGATTCCCGTCGGCACACCCCACGCGGTCTCGGGTCGCACGGCGCCGCTGACCTTAGGCCACGAATTCTGCGGCACCGTCGTGGAGGTGGGCAGCGAAGTCAGCAGCCTAGCGGTTGGCGACCGCGTGGCAGTGGAGCCCGAGTACCGCTGCAGCCAATGCGCCTACTGCCGCCATGGTGCCTACAACCTCTGCGCCGATATGGGTTTCGCAGGATTGATGGGCGATGGGGGCATGGCCGAATTCGCCGTCGTGCCCAGCTACATGCTGCACCGCTTGCCAGATGGGGTAAGTCTGGAGCAGGCAGCCGTGATGGAGCCAGCCGCCGTTGCGCTCCATGCGCTGCGCCGCAGCCAACTGCCAGCGGGTGGCAGCTGCGCCATCTTTGGGCTCGGCCCTATCGGATTGCTGCTGGTCAAGCTCGCCAAACTGCAGGGGGCAGGCACCATCATCGCTGTGGATGTATCGCCGGAACGCCTGCAAATGGCCCGGCAGGCAGGCGCCAGTCTGGTCATCGATGGCAAGGGCCTGACCGCGCGCGAACTGCGGCACACCATTGCATCAGCCACTGAAGGCCTGGGTGTTGATACCAGCTTTGAAGCCGCCGGCCTGCAAGCCACCTTTGAAGGGGCCATTCGCGCATTGCGCAAAGGCGGAAACATGGTCATGGTCGGCCTGATGTCCGAAGCCCGTTTTGACGCCTTCGATGCCGTCAACCGAGAGTTGAGTCTGGTCGCCAGCGTCGGCTACCGCGATGTCTACCAGGCACTGATTGGCCTCATTGAAGCGGGAGACTTCGACCCGACGTCGATCATCACCAAAACAGTACCACTTGAACGTGCGGTGAGCGAGGGCTTTTCAGCACTGGTGCAGGACCGGTCGCAGATCAAGATTCTCGTAAGCCCGGCCATTGGCTGCAACGACAAGCGCTAGGAACAAACCATGACGCCTTTAATGGAAGACAAAGTCATTCTTGTGACCGGCGGCACCTCCGGCATCGGCGCTAGCACCGCCCTGCACTTTGCCCGAGCAGGCGCCTCCGTGTTGGCTCTTGGGCTGGATACGCAGGGCCTGCACAGCCCGCGCCATCCTCGCATCCGATGTCTGGAGGTAGATGTCCGCGACAGTGCCAAGCTCAGCCAGACCATTGCCGGGCTCCCCCGCCTCGATGCACTGGTCAACGCAGCAGGCATCAGCCGGCATGCAGAAGAGTACCAGCCAGAGGCCTTTTTGCAGGTCCTGCACACCAACTTGACCGCTGTGATGCAGGCTTGCATGGCAGCAGCCCCCCACTTGCTGCAAAGCGGCGGCTGCATCGTCAATGTGGCCTCGATGTACAGCTATTTCGGCAGCAAGGACCGCCCCGCCTACAGCGCCAGCAAAGGCGGCATCGTGCAGTTAACGCGCTCGCTGGCCCAAACCTGGGCCCATGAAGGGGTTCGCGTCAATGCGGTCGCGCCAGGCTGGATTGCCACGCCGTTGAGTGAGGGGCTGATGGCCGACCCAGAGGCCTCGGCAAAGATCCTGTCCCGCACACCGCTGCAGCGCTGGGGCCACGCGTCCGAGGTAGCCGAGGTGATCGGGTTTTTGTGCTCACCGGCGGCATCTTTTGTCAACGGCGCGATCATCCCCGTCGATGGCGGCTATCTGACGGTTTAGCCGCAGTCCAACGACGGACCTGGACAGCCATAAACCACAGAGCCTGCAGGCAGCGAAATCTGCCTCAGGCTCTGCGCTCGCTGCCAGACGCCTGTCAGCCTGGCATCAGCACTGCTCAAACGCGTATTTCTCGGTATCCACCTCGCGCTGCGAGGCCAGCGCATAGCGGTCGCCGGTGATTGCCTCGGGCGCGAACAGCGCGTCGAGTTCGGCCAGCAACGCAGCATCCAAGGCCACCTGGGCGCCGCGCAGATTTTCGTGCAGGTGATCGATACGGGTGGTGCCCGGCAATGCCACCACATGTTCGCCCTGGTGCAGCACCCAGGCAATGGCCAGTTCGGCCAAGCTGCAGTCCGCGCGCTGCGCAATGGCTTGCATGGGGGCCAGCAGCCGCAGGTTCTTCGCATAGGCCTCGGGTTGAAACCGTGGCATGCCGGCACGGATATCACCTGGCACCCAGCTGGTGCCAGCGGGCAATTTGCCCGACAGAAAAGCCCGGCCCATCGGACTGAAGGCCACATAGGCAATGCCCAGCTCGCGGGTGGCCTGCAAAGTGCCGAGCTCGGCATTGCGCGACCACAGCGAATACTCGCTTTGCAAAGCTGCAATGGGGTAGGTGGCATGGGCACGCCGCAAGGTATCGACGCCGACTTCCGACAAGCCCAGAGCCCGCACCTTGCCCTCTTCGATCAGGCGTGACATCTCGCCAACCGACTCCTCAATCGGCACCCGGGGATCCCAGCGATGCAGGTAGTACAGATCAATGACATCGGTGCCCAGGCGCACCAGGCTGTCTTCACAGTTACGGCGCAAGGTCTTGGGGTGGCCATCAATGACGCGGCGCATCACGCCGTCATCGCCACGCACGCCTGCCATACCGCCCTTGCTCGCCAAGGTGATGCGGTTGCGATGGGGTTTGAGCATCGGCCCCACCAGCGACTCGTTCGTGCCGAAGCCATAGAGCGCGGCCGTATCAAACAGGCGTACGCCGGCATCGAGCGCTGCATGCAACAGCGCCCGCGCCTGGGTCTCCGTGGCAGGGTGACCATAGGCATGGCTCAAATTCATGCAACCCAGGGCGACAGGCCCTACCTGGAATGGGCCAATGCTGCGCTCGCTCATCATCTCTCCTAAAAACCAAAACCGCCCGCTGACACTTGCGCGGGCGGTGAACCACTGCAGGGGCAGAATATTACTGCAGCTGCTGCTCCAGCGCATGCAGAACCTGGTAGCAAGGCAGTACCTGAGAGATGCTTGAGCGTGGCTGGCGCCTCTCGCGGATGGCGGCAAAGAACTCACGGTCCTGCAGTTCTATGCCGTTCATCGACACATCGACTGCCGACACATCAATCGCCTCATCCTTGCCGTTAACCAGTTCATCGTAGCGCGCCACGTAAGTACCTGTATCGCCAATGTAGCGAAAGAAGGTACCCAAGGGGCCATCGTTGTTGAATGACAGGCTCAAGGTGCAGATAGCCCCGTTGGCGGCTTTGAGCACGATGCCCATGTCCATCGCAATGCCCAGCTCCGGGTGCAATGGTCCTTGCACCGCATGGGCTTGCACGATCGGGCTGCCGGCCTGGTGCGCAAACAGATCCACGGTATGCGCCGCATGGTGCCAAAGCAGATGGTCCGTCCAGCTGCGCGGCTGGCCCAACGCATTCAGATTGCTGCGCCGGAAGAAGTAGGTCTGTACATCCATTTGCTGCAGCTTGAAGCTGCCCGCCTGCACCCGTTGTTGTATCCACTGGTGGCTTGGGTTGAAGCGGCGGGTGTGGCCGCACATGGCCACCAACCCACTGGATTTTTGCAGTGCCACCACGGCCAGTGCGTCTTCGAGCCGATCGGCCAGCGGGATCTCCACCTGCACATGCTTGCCGGCCAGCAAACACTGACGGGCCTGGCTGGCATGCATTTGTGTGGGCGTGCACAGAATCACCGCGTCCACTTCTGGCCGCGACAGACTGTCCTGCAGGTTAGTAGCGACGTGCCCAATGCCATATTGCTCGGCAACCTGGCGAGCCTTGGACAGATCAGGATCAACCAGGGAGACGACCTCCACGCCTTGGATATGGCGAATGCCATCGAGGTGTTTATGGCCAAAGGCCCCCGCCCCCGCGAGTGCTACTTTGAGATTACGAAGCGTCATGATGTCCTCCAGCAGGTCTGGGTGCCCAAGCCAGCGTCAGGGCTGTGCATACCGAAAATCAGCGACATAAGCGTCTTTCAACCGTTCTCTAAAATCAGGTGACCCACGGCGGTGTTGGAGGCCGGCACATGGTAGAAGCGGTGCTTGACCACGGGCGCTCGTGCGGGGTCGTCCACATCCGCCATGGCGCCACGGGCGATCAGCCACATGACCAGCTCGATCCCTTCCGATCCCGCCTCCCGCACATAGTCGATATGGGGCACCTTGGCCAAGGTCGCAGGATGGTGGATGAGCTGGTCGAGAAAGCAGTTGTCCCACTCCTGGTTGATCAAACCCGCACGAGCGCCTTGCAGCTGGTGGCTCATTCCCCCCGTTCCCCAAATCTGCACATTGAGGTCTTCGTCAAAGCTCTCCACGGCCTTGCGTATTGCTTGGCCTAGATTGAAGCAGCGCTGGCCCGAGGGAACCGGGTACTGCACCACATTCACCGCAAACGGAATCACCGGACAAGGCCAGGCACCATCTGCAGGTTGCTCTCCGCAGATCAAGGACAGCGGCACGGTCAGGCCATGGTCCACGTCCATTTGGTTGACGATGGTGAGGTCAAAATCCTGCTGGATCACCGACTGCGCGATATGCGATGCCAGTTGCGGATGCCCCACCACCTTGGGCACGGGGCGCGCCCCCCAGCCTTCATCGGCAGGAAGGTACTCGGCGCCAGTACCTATCGCAAATGTCGGGATCAGGTCGAGGCTAAAGGCTGTCGCATGGTCGTTGTAGATCAGAAAGATGACATCGGGCCGGTTGTCGCGCATCCACTGGCGCGAGTATGCATAGCCATCGAAGAGCGGTTGCCAATAAGCCTCCCGGGTCTTGCCCTGGTCTATGGCCACGCCAATGGCGGGCACATGCGAGGTGAACACCGATGCGCTGATGCGAGCCATATCAGACCACCTCCCTGCCGGCGCCAGCGCCTGTCGATGCCGCAGGTGCGCCAACCGCCTCATGCATGAACCGGTTCCCTTCCACCGAGCGGCCACCGGCAATCATCATCGCGCGGTAGGCATCCTCGCTCATACCTGTCATCGAACCAGCCATCTGCTGGAAGCTCTTGCCATCGGTGGCGCCAATTTTGGCGAGGAAATAGATATTGCCGCCTGTGCGTATGCACCAGTTCAGGTCACGGGCCATGACCGCCTGCCTTTGCTCCTCGGTCATCGCCCATTCGTCAAGATAGGCCCGCTCATCTGCCTTGAAGCGCGCGCGGTTCTCGGCCTTCATCAAGGACATGCAGAACTGGTTGAGCCAATAGCCTTTGCGTGACTGATCGGCGTCAAAAATGACGGTGCCGGGCACATCGAGATAGGGTTTTTCCAAAGCCATAGTTATCTTTCCAGGTTTGTTATGGATGCCTGGCCTGCGTTCCAGGTCACAGCTGCGCTTGAATGCGTGCTGGGCGTTCATGCATCCTCTGGCCAATACAGACGGATGGGGTTGTCCACCAGCAGCAGCTGCTGCAGTGCCTGCGTGGGGGCAATCTGGGAGATGAAATCCACCAAGAGCCCGTCGTCAGGCATGTGGTCCTTCAGGTTGGGATGGGGCCAGTCCGTACCCCAAAGCACGCGGGTGGGAAAGGCCTCGACCACCCTGCGCGCAAACGGCACCACATCTTGGTAGGCCTGCCGCTCACCATGCAGCGCCTGCGGGCCCGTGAGCGACAAGCGCTCCGGGCAACTGACCTTGCACCAAACGTTGTCGTGCTCCTGCATCAGCTGCAGAAACAAGCCGAACTCAGGCCCGTGCGCGGGTTTGCTGACATCAGGGCGCCCCATGTGGTCAACGACAACAGGGGTGGGCAGGCGCGTGAAAAAGTGCCACAAATCCGGCAGGTCTTCCGCTTCAAAATAGACCACCACATGCCAGCCCAGCTCAGCAATGCGCTCGGCGATCTCCTGCAGCTCATCCTGCGGCGTCACGTCCACCAGCCGCTTGACAAAATTGAAGCGGACGCCCCGCACGCCGGCCAGGTGCAACTCCTGCAGCTCCCGGTCGCTGACATTGCGCCTTACTGTTGCCACGCCCCGTGCTTTGCCAGCAGATGCTTTGCAGGCATCGACCATGGCCCGGTTGTCTGCGCCATGGCAGGTGGCCTGCACAATCACATTGCGCGAAAAACCCAGATGGTCACGCAGCGCAAAAAGCTGCTGCTTGCTCGCGTCACATGGTGTGTACTTGCGTTCGACGGCGAACGGGAACTCAGCGGCCGGGCCAAACACATGACAATGCGCATCCACCGCGCCTGGCGGCAAGGCCAGGCGGGGCTTCTCGGGCCAGGGATGCCAGTCCAGCCACCCAGGTGTTTTATGAAAGATTGACATGGTGCCGCCCTACTCAGTCGATGTAGCGCAGGCCGGAGCCCGCCAGCGGGCCGCGCATCTGGTACAGATCCAGACCCAGCACACCCGCAGCGAGCTGCGCCCGCTTGCTGCGCTCGAGCCGCTCACGCTCCAGCGCGGTCTCCAGGGTTTTGACAGCCATGGCGGCAGGTACGCACACCACGCCATCGTCATCGGCCACCATCACATCACCCGGCGTCACCCACATACCGGCACAGACAACGGGAATGTTGACGGACCCCAGCGTGGCCTTGATCGTTCCCCTGGAGGACACGGTGCGGCTCCAGACTGGAAAGCCCATTTCCTGCAAAGTTTTGGTATCGCGCACGCCGGCATCAATGACCAGAGCACGCGCGCCCCGCGCCTGGAAGCTGGTCGCCAACAAATCACCAAAATAGCCATCGCTGCATGGCGAAGTCACCGCCGCCACAACGATATCGCCAGGCTGGATCTGTTCCGCCGCTACATGCAGCATCCAGTTGTCGCCCGGTTGCAGCAGCACGGTCACCGCAGTCCCGGAGACCTGTTGGCCAGCGGCGATGGGGCGCAGCGCCGGCTGCAGCAACCCGACGCGGCCCATGGCCTCGTGCACCGTGGCCGAGCCCAGGGAAGCAAGTCCGTCGGCAGCGGCACGATCGGCTCGCTGGATATGGCGGTAAACAACGCCGAGTTCATACATATGCATTTCCTTGTCTATGAACGGGCGCCTTATCGCCCCTGGTTGCGAAGTACGGCGTCGAGGCGTGGGAACACGCGGCGCGCGTTGTCTTCATACACCTGGCGACGGCCTTCCTCATTGAGATGGGGCGTAGCCTCGATATAGCGTTTGGTGTCATCGAAATGGTGGCCTGTCTGGGGATCGATACCGCGCACCGCGCCCACCATCTCGCTGGCAAAAAGAATGTTCTTGGTGGGCAGCACGCGGGTGAGCAGGTCAATGCCCGCCTGGTGGTAGACACAGGTATCGAAAAACACGTTCTGTAGCAGGTGCGCTTCCAGCAAAGGCTTGTTCAGCGCCTGCGCCAGCCCCCGGAACCGCCCCCAGTGGTAAGGCACGGCACCACCGCCGTGGGGGATCAGAAAACGCAGCGTGGGGAAATCGTTGAACAGGTCACTGGTGAGGCACTGCATGAAGGCCGTCGTATCGGCATTGAGGTAGTGCGCACCCGTGGTATGAAAGCAGGCATTGCAGCTGGTGGAGACATGCACCATCGCGGGAATGTCGTACTCCACCATCTTTTCGTAGATGGGGTACCAGGAGCGGTCAGACAGCGGTGGGGCTGTCCAGTGCCCACCGGAGGGGTCCGGGTTGAGGTTGATCGCCACATTGCCGTACTGCTCGACGCAACGAACCAGCTCGGTAATGCAGGTGCGCGGGTCCACACCCGGAGACTGCGGAAGCATTGCAGCGGGCACAAAGTGGTCGGGGAATAGCTCTGAGACACGAAAGCAGAGTTCATTGCAGACCTCCGCCCAGGCGCTTGAGGTTTCAAAATCGCCGATATGGTGCGCCATAAAACTGGCTCGCGGGCTGAACACCGTCAGATCCAGACCGCGCTCACGCATCAGCTTGAGCTGGTTGTTCTCGATCGTCTCGCGAATCTCGTCATCGCTGATACGCAGATCGGCGGCACTCGGCGTCTTGCGCGGGTCCCGCAGACCGGCCATTTGCAGGTCGCGCCAGCGGCCCAGCGCCGCCGGTGCAGTGGTGTAATGCCCGTGGACATCAATGATCATGCGCTGCTCCTGCATAAGAAAAAGTTGATAAGAGCCGGTATGGGGGGGTCAGCAAGCACCGCCGCCCACCGGTGCAGTTGGCACGCTAAAAAACGCCTGCTTTATCAGCAGCGCTGCCATGGCAATTGCGCCCGGGATCGCCAACAGCGCAAACAGCCCAGCCATGCCCAAATTCCGCGCTGAGAGCTCTGCAACCAAAAAAGAGCCAGCAATACCACCGAAGCGGCCAATGCCCAGCATCCAGGCCACGCCCGTGGCGCGAGCGCTGGTGGGATAGAAACCAGCAGCCAACGCCGGCATGGACGACTGCGTGGTGTTCATCAGCAAACCGGCCAATGCAACAGCCGCCACCAGCCAGAGCAAACTCCCGGCGGCCATGCCAATGCTTCCAATGGCTACTGCCGTCAGGCCATATCCCACTGCCACAATGCGATCCGCATTGAAGCGGTCCATCAACCAGCCCGACAGCACGGCGCCCATGCCACCTAGCGGAAACAGCGCAGCCACGAGTGCACCTGTGCGGGCATCGAGCCCTGCGTCTCTGAAGATGACAGGCATCCAGTTCAGCACCGCATAGAAAATGACCAGCCCCATGAAGTAGGCCAAGCAGAGCATCGCCGAGCCCCAGCGGTAGTGCGCCGAAAGCACCAAGGCAATGCCACCAGCTTGGGCTTGCATGTGGGGTTCGTGAAGGACAAAGCTTTGCTGAGCAGGGATGGAAGCGCCTGTCACGCGGGAGATCACGGCACGTATCTGGTCTGCGGGGTAATTGCGGGCCACCATATAGCGCAAGGACTCTGGCAGCAGCAAAACGAGAAGAACGGACAAAGCCAGAGGCGCAACACCACCCAACAACAGCACACTGCCCCATCCCCAGGCAGGAATCATCCAGGCAGCAACAAAGCCCCCCAAGGCCGCCCCCAGAGGAAAGCCGCAAAACATCGCATTGGTCAGGGTGGCCCGCCGTGCGTCTGGGCAGAACTCGCTCATCAGTGTCACCGCGTTAGGCATCGCTGCGCCAAGACCAATGCCGGTGACAAGGCGCAAAAGGCTTAGCGTCCAGATATCCGGGGAGAATGCCGAGGCTAGGCTGGCCAACGAAAACAGCGCTACGGATACCACCAGCACTGCCTTTCGGCCCCAGCGGTCCGCCAGCGGCCCAGCTGCCAGCGCGCCCACTGCCAAGCCCAGCAGCGCGGCGCTCAGCACCGGTGCCAGTGCCGAACGGCTGACACCCCATTCACTGATCAACGAAGGCGCAATGAAGCCAATGGCCGCTGTGTCAAAACCGTCAAACAGCACCACCAGAAAGCACAGCGAAAAGATGGTCCACTGAAAGCCTGAGAATTGCCGCGCATTGAGCAGCTCCTGCACATCGGTAGGGGGCAGCGCGTGGGGGTCTTTATTCATGGGCATGGCCCTCTCTGCGCAGCACGCTGAATACAGCACCCCGTGTACCAAAGGCCGGGGCTCGCTCGCTTGCACTGCATCGGGCGATCTGGAACCGGTCCATGGCGTATCGACTGCTCATGCTTGGCCACCCCAGATGGCCTTGGGTACCATCACTTCACCGCGCATCAGAACCCTGGCAGTGCGCAGCAAAGCGACCTGTGGCGGCGCATCGACCTGCGTTGCGCGACCGGTCAATCTGACGGTCATCAGCCCCGAGGGATGCTCAATGGGCACAGTTGCGGCATCGGCACCCTTTGGCCGCAGCGCCAGCCCGTCGCAGACAGAGCCAGGCAAATGCACTGCCGTGCCCACGGTGACAGCGGCCAGCACGCCAATGCTTTCGTGGCATACATGCGGGATAAAGCTGCGCGCGCAGATCGCGCCGCCCTGCCGGGGCGGCGCCACCATGGTCATCTTGGGATAGTTCTTGGCGGCCACATTACCCAGGCCCATTGCTTGCGCTGCCTGCAGGCGCAGCGCCTCTATGCGTCGGCGCAGCTCGGTGTTGGCGTCGAGTTCTGCGACAGACTCGTAGCCGCTGGCACCCAGGTCGGCCGCGTTGAAAATCACCAGCGGCATGCCGTTGTCGATACAGGTGATATCAATGCTGAAGGGCGCATAGCCCTCACCAGCTACGGCGATGCGATCACGCGGTTTGCCAGTGGGCAGCAGGCTCTTACATACCGATCCGGCCGTTTCCAGAAAGCAGATTTCGATGGCAGCGGCAGTACCCGGTACCCCATCGATACACGCGCTGCCGCCATCAGCCAATTGGCCTGCGGACAGTGCCAGCGTGACGTCAGCGAGCATGCCGGTGTTGCGGGCAAGCACGCGGAAGGTGGCAGACTCGCCCTCGGCCTGGAGCATGCCGGTGGCCAGCGCAAAGGGTACGGCAGCGGCCAGCATATTGCCGCAGTTCGGACGGGTGTCGACCGTGTTACCGTCGGGCTGCACCTGGGCAAACAGAAACTCAAGATCCACCCCCGCTTGCGTCGACTCGCTGACAATGCCGATCTTGCTGGTCAGCGGATGACCGCCGCCAATGCCGTCGATCTGTCTGCGGTCCGGCGATCCCATCGCGGCCAGCAGCACCCTGTCACGCGTGGCCACATCTTGGGGCAGATGCGCGGCGTTGAAGAACGGCCCCTTGGAGGTACCGCCCCGCATCAGCAGGCAAGGAATCGCTGTTGGCATGGTTGCTCCCCGTGTGTCTTATTGGCCTCCATTCTGGGGACAGATACCGCTATGCGCCACGGGTGTAGCGGCCTAGCAGCTATAACTTCACGGAATATCTCTGCAGCCCTCGCAGCGCTACAGGCGCGCCTCGTCCTACGGCAGATGGCTGAGGCTGCCGTCAGGCTTGCGCCCACTTTCCCCCTAGCATGGACACATGCTCAGAACGAAAGCGAACACACCTTTTTTATCCAAAGCCGCATTGGCGCTGGCAAGCCTGTGCGCAGCTGCCACGGTGGCTGCGATGAGCGATGAGGAAATCCGCGCCGAAACCGACCGCATAGCCGCCCAATACGCAAGCGCCATGGCCCATTGCCAGACCTTGCAGGGCAACGACAGAGATATCTGCACTGAAGATGCCAAGGGCAGCCAGCGTGTAGCCCGGGCGGAACGCGACGCGAAGCTGCTGGGCGATGCCGACCACAACTACCAAGTTCGCGTGGCCAGAGCCGATGCGGACTACCGCGTGGCCAAGGAACGCTGCAATGAGATGCGCGGTGATGCCATCGGCATCTGCAAGGCGGATGCCGCAGCGGCCTACCGCAAGGCCCAGCAGGATGCGCAGATAAAGCAAGTGGAGATGCCCCCAGCCACCTCAAACGACCAACCCTTGACCCCGCTGCTGCCGACACGCAACACGATGCCGCTCGCCCATCCCGACCGCTGATGCTCGATCCTTGAAGCCGAGGACGGAAGCGCAAAAAAAGACCTGCCCTGACCACATTCGGTCAGGGCAGGTCTTTTTGCAATCATCAAGGGGCGGCGTCGCCTGCCCCTCTACATTCAACGATCAACGGCGGCAGGCCGCATAACCCAGAACCACACCAATGGCCAGCGCAGCGCCGGCAATGTGCCAAGGCTCGTCATGCGCGTACTTGTCGGTGCATGCGGCGGTATGCTTAGTCTGCGCAATGGCGCGGGCAGCGGAGTCACGGGCAATGCCCATGCCTTCGTCCATGCGCTCGCGGATACGCTTTATTTCGGGGATCGCGTCGAGCTCCTTGACGGACAACAGTGCGCGCACATCGCCCACCAGCTGGTCGACATCGCCCTTCACGTCGGAGAGGCTAACTTGTCGCTTCTTGAAAAACATGTGTGTTCCTTTCTTGTACGGGAAGCCCAAAATGTGCTCTGGCTATTACCTTATAGAAAGACAAATCAGTGCCATGTAGGAAAGCGGCCCGCATCGGCGTGCAAGGGTCTTGGTAGTGGCGGCCGATATGCAAAACCATGCATTGGCGCACAGCCGCTGCCCCCGGTTTTCCTACACGCATCTATGGCGGCCTGGGCGACCATGCATTCTGAATCCCACGAACCTGGAGGAAGCCATGCCAGACCAAAACCCTGAAAAAACAAACCCTCCCGCCAGCGAGGAGACGAACATCAACACCACGCGCAAGCAGCAACCTGAGGACCCGGGCACCCAGGCCAAGATGCCGCATGAAAAAGACCAGTCCGTGGGCGAAACCAGCCAAGAGCCGTCTCCAGAGATCGCCCAGGCCCATGCCGATTTGAAGCGCGGCCTCGTCGATACCGACGCACGGGCCACCGATGGCCGCCCAAAGGGCAGCAAACACCCGGCCAACTAGGTCAATCTGGCACGATAAAGCGTCAAGCCACTCTATGTTCCATTCCGTAACATCATCGAATATTGAAATGCATCTATAGGATAAATCTTGCTTTCGTACTAAGCTGTTGATGTTGGGGCTCTCCCATGTGGCCCCGACAGGAAGGTATGCCGTGTTGCAACGAAAGCAGGAGGATGCTGCCAAAGACGATTACCTCGAACAGCTCAAAGCCGAAGGTGCCAGTCTATTGATGCAGAACCCACAGGAAGGTACGCCCGAGCACGCCAAGATGATGCTGATCGATGCCAAGATTGACCAACTCACCAGCCCCATCACAGTCCCCAATTGGAAGGACTCCAGCTTGTGAAACACAGCCCGCTATACCGATAAGCGGGCTTTTTGTTGTCCGGCGCAGCCCCAGCATCAGGGCCGGCCGGGAGCGGCTTGCCAGCCGCGCTTAATGCAGGGCTTCCAGCGCCCGCTTTTCCTGGGCACTGGGCAGGGTCACCCAGCGGGCCAGCTTGGGCCGCAGCCAGTTCTCGAAATCATCCATGACCGCATAGACCACTGGCACCAGCACCAGTGACAGCGCCGTGGACGACACCAGCCCGCCGATGACGGCGACGGCCAGCGGCTGGCGGAACTCCGAACCGCTGCTCACGCCCAGCGCCGTCGGCAGCATGCCCATGGCCATCGCGATCGTCGTCATGATGATCGGCCGGGTCCGCTCATGCGCGGCTTCCAGCAGGGCCTCCGTCTGGCTCTTGCCCATGCGCTCGGCCTCCACCGCGTGCTCCACCAGCAGGATCGAGTTCTTGGCCGCCAGGCCCATCAGCATCAGCAAGCCAATCAGCACCGGCAGGTTCAGCTCCCCACCCGTCGCCAGCAAGGCCAGAAAGGCGCCCGCCAGTGACAGCGGCAGCGCCGCCAGGATCACCACAGGCTTGACAAAGCTGCGGAACAGCAGAATCAGCACGCCAAAGATCAGCCCCACCCCCGCCATGATGGCCAGGCCAAAGCTCGCAAACAGCTCCTGCATGCCCTCGGCATCTCCATAGAGCGGGCGCGATACCCCCTCGGGCAGGTTCTTCAAGAACGGCAGCGCATCCACGGCCGCATTGGCCTGGCCCAGCGACACGCCATTGACCTCCGCCTCCAAGGTGATGCGGCGCTCGCGGTCAAAGCGGTCGATGTGCGATTCGCCCACCTGAAAATGCATGTCCGCCACCGCCGACAAAGGCACCGTGCCGCCCTGCCCCGTGGGTACGCGCAGCGCGCCAATGCTGTCCAGATCGCGCAACGCATCCTGCGGCAGGCGCACCCGCACCGACAGGCGCTGGCGCCCGGTGTTGAACTTGGAGGCCGTCGCATCCAGATCGCCCAGGCTGGCCATGCGTGCCACCTCGGCCACCACATCGGGGGTCACGCCCAGGCGGGCAGCCGCATCGGGCTTGAGCCGTATCACCAGCTCGGGTCCGGGGTTGGGCGCCACCTGGTGCACATTGGCCAGCATCGGCAGGCTGCGCAGCTGTCGCTCGGCATCGGCGGCCGTGCGCCGCAGCAGCTCGCCATCATGGCCGCCCAGAATCACCTGCAGGTTCTGCGTGCCGCCGCCCTCGCTTTCGCTGTAGCTCAGCCGCACATCAGGCACCTGCAGCAGCAAGGGCCGCATATGGTCCTGGAAGGCCTTGGTCGTCATCGAGCGCGGCGATTTGAGCTGCACAATCACGCTGCCCTTGCGCGGGTCGCCATCGCGCTGGCTGCTGCCCACGCTGACAAACACATCCTGCACATCGCCTTGCTGGCGCAGCAAACGGGTCAGGCTGGCGGCTGAGGCGCGCATGTCTTCCGTGGTGGCGCCCGGCGCCCCTTGCAGGCTGATCTGCACCGTGCCGCCATCGCCCTTGGGCGCAAAGCCGGTCGGCAGCAGCGAGGCCAGCATCAGCGAGCCGGCAAAAATCAGCACCCCCGCCGTCAGCGACAGCCAGCGGTGCGCCAGCGCCCATTCCAGCAGCCGGCGGTAGCGGCCCACAAAGGGCTTGTGCGGATGGGGCTGTGCCGAGGGCTTGAGCAAATAGGCGCACATCAGCGGCGACAACAGCCGCGCCACCAGCAGCGAGAACATCACCGACACGGCCACCGTCACCCCGAACTCGCGGAAATACGGCCCGGCATAGCCGCCCATAAAGGCGACGGGCAAGAACACCACGGCAATCGCCAAGGTGGTGGCCACCACCGCCAGGCCAATCGCGTCCGCCCCCTCCATCGATGCACGCCAGGGCGATGCCCCCGCCTGCACCCGCTTCTGGATGTTCTCCACCTCGACGATGGCGTCATCGACCAGCACGCCGATCACCAGGGTCAGCGCCAGCAAGGACAGCATATTGAGCGAATAGCCCAGCCAGTGGATCACCGCAAACGTGGGGATCAGCGAGATCGGCATGGCCACAGCGGCAATCACCGTCGCGCGCCAGTCGCGCAGGAACATGAAGACGACCACCGCCGCCAGCAGCATGCCTTCGAGCAAGGTCGCGACCGTGGCATCAAAGCTCTCGCGCGTGTTCTTGGCGCCCGATGACACCAGCTGGAAGGACACACCCGGCTGCTCCTTGGCCAGGGTTGCCACCGCCTTGGCCACCGCCGTCTCCACATCCACGTCCGATGCGGCCTTGGTCTTCATCACCTGAAAGCCCACCACCGCCTCGCCATTCAAGGCCGCAAAACCACGCCGGTCGCTGGCGCCGCTGGCCACGGTGGCCACATCGCCCAGCCGCAGATGGCGGCCGTCGCGTGTGGCAATCACCAGCTGCTCCAGCTCCTGCACCGACGGAGCAGCAGCGAGGATACGCACCTGCTGCTCCTGCGCGCCAATCTGCGTGCGGCCACCCGATGCATCCAGGTTGTGGGCACGCAGCGCATCGTTCACGGCCACAGCCGTCAGGCCCAATGCCTGCAAGCGGGCGGGGTCCAGGGTCACCGTGATATCACGCGCCACGCCACCCACCTGGGTCACCTGGCCCACCCCTGGCTGGGCCACCAGCTTGCGCGCCACCACATCCTCGATGAACCAGTTCAGCTCCACATCGTCCATGCCCGGCGCCGATACCGCATAGGTCAGCAAGGGCAACGCATCAAAATCCAGGCGCTCCACAATCGGTGGCTCAATGCTCGCCGGCAGGTTGGCACGCACCCGGTCAATGGCGGCCCGCACCTCGTCCACAGCCCGCTGCGGGTCCAGCCCGATCTCGAACTCCACCAAGGTCAGGGACATGCCCTGGGTGACGGTAGAGATCACATGCTTGACGCGGGCCACATTGGCCACGCCGTCTTCCACCACGCGGGTGACCTGGGTTTCCACCTCGGTGGCTGCCGCGCTGGGCAAGGCGACTGCCACCTGCACGATCGGAAAGGACACATCCGGGTAGAGCTTGATCGGCATGACCCGGTAGGCCATCAAACCGGCCACCATGATGGCGATGAACAGCACCACCACGGGGATCGGGTTCTGGATGGACCAGGCGGAGATACGCAGCTTCATGGCTGGCCTCCAGGTGCTGCAGCACGGTCTGCCGCCTTGGCGGGTGGCTGCGCATTGGGTTCTGCCTCCGGTTTGGCCGCGGTGCTGACCTGTACCCGGTCTCCCTCCAGCACAAAGGCGCCACCGCCCAAGGCCAGGCGGGTGCCCACCGGCGGGCCATCGCGCAAGGCTACCCAGCCCTGGGCTCGGGCACCCAGGCTCACCGGCAGCTTGCGGATGCGGCTGTCCGCATCAATGGTGGCCAGTTGCGGGCCACCGGCTTCAAAGTGGATGGCTTTTTCCGGCACCGCCGCCACCGGGGCTGCGGCCTGCGCAAAACGCGCCTGGGCAAAGCCGCCGGGGCGCAGATCGGCCCGCACCGGCAGCACCACGCGCACCTGGGCCAGCTTGGTCTTGTCGTCCACCCGGCGCGACAGCAGGCGCACCTGGCCCTCCAGCTCGACGCCCGAAGCCAGGGTCACGGCCACCTTGTTGCCTGGCTGGATGCGGTCCACTTGGTCCTCGGGCACCTCGGCGGCCAGCTCCACCATGCCGTCCCGCGCCAGACGGAACATGGCTTCGCCGCCGGGGCTGGCCACATCGCCACGGCGCACATTGCGCTGCAGCACCACACCGGCCACCGGCGCACGCAGCACCATGCGCTCGGCCTCCACGCGCAGCCCGGCCAGGTTGGCAGCGGCCACATCGGCATTTGCATTGGCACTGGCCGCAGCGGTGCGGCGCTGCTGGATCTGCTCGTCCGACAGCACGCCCTGGCCGTCCAGCCCTTCGACCCGCGCCGATTCGGCCTGGGCCTGCTTGGCCTGGGCCCGGGCCTGCACCAGGCTGGCCTGGGCCTGGGCAATCTTGGCCTGCAGCAGGCCATCGTCCAGCCGCGCCAGCGGCTGGCCGGCACGCACCGTGTCGCCCTCATCGGCCAGCAGTGCCGCCACCCGGTAGCCACCGAGCTCCGGGCCAATGGCGATTTCTTCCCGCGCCACCAAGAGGCCCGATGCCTGCTGCACCCCGCCCATGGGCCGCAGCTCCACCTGTGCCACGCTCACCGTGCGCACCACCTCGGCCACCGGCTTGGGGGTCTTGTTGGCCGTGCCTTCCGAGCAGGCCACCAGCCCCAGCAGCGCGACCGACCCCAGGCCCAGGCCTAGGCCCACACGCCATCCGCTTTTCATTGATTGCAGCATTGCATCCCTCTCAATTCGTCTTCTGTGTTTCAGCGCCCAGCGTATCCCGGGGCCAACCGCCGCCCAGCGCCTGGAACACCTGCACCGCATGCGCCAGCGCCTCGGCGCGCGCCTGGGTCAGGCCCCCGCGTGAGTCGCGGTAGACCTGCTCGGCATCCAGCACCACGACCAGGTCAAAAAAACCGGCCTCATAGCCTTTGCGTGCCGCTTCATAGGCGGTCTGCGCGCGTGCCTCGGCCTGCGCCAGCACCTGCAGCCTTTGCCGATCCGGCGCCATGCGCAGCAGTGCCTGGTCCGTTTCGGAGAACGCGCGCTGCACCACCTGCTCATAGGCGATCACCGCCTGCTCGGCGCGGGCACCCTGGGCACGGGCATTGGCCAGCAAGCGGGGCCGGTCCAGCACCGGCATGGCCAGGTTGCCTGCCAGCGACCACAGCCCGGTGCTAAGCGACGCGCCCTGCTTTTGCCAGTTCAGCCCCAGCCCAGGGGTCAGGGTGATGCTGGGCAGCAGCGCCAGGCGCGACAGCTCCAGCCCACCGGCGGCCGCATCCATCTGGGCCTGGGCCTGCAGCACATCGGGGCGCCGGGCCAGCAAATCCGCCGGCAAGGCTTGCGGCAGCGCCGGCGCCTGGGTCTGGCTGTCGTCCAGCAGCAGCGCGGACAAGGGCTGGTCGCCCTGCCCTACCAGCACCAGCAAGGCGCGGCGTGCGGCATCCAGCTGTGACTGCAGCACCAGCGCATTGGCCTGGGCCGCCAGCAAGCTGGCATCGACCCGCGCCACATCGGCCAGCGCCACCAGGCCACGCTCGAGCTTGCGCGCCAGCACCTGCTGCAGCCGCGTCTGGATGGTGATCGTCGCCTGCGCATCGGCCAGCGCAGCGGTCAGGCGCTGGGCCTCAAACAGGCTGCGCGCCACTTCGGCCACCAAGGTGGCCCGCTCGCCATAAGCACCATAGAGCGCCGCACCATACTCGCCATCGGCTTGGCGCAAAAGCGCATCGCCCCGGCCCAGCACATCCAGTTCCCAGGACACCTGCAAGTCCAGCCCGGCGCTGCTTTGCCGGCCCAGGCCGACGCTGCCCCCCGCTGCACCGCCCAGGCGCTGCACCTTGCGGTGGTCGCCACTGGCACGCAGCCCCCCTTGGGGTTGGTACTGCGTCAGCGCGGCTTCGCGCAGCGCCCGGGCCTCGCGCACGCGTGCCAGGCCCATGCGTACTTCCGTGCTGGCGGCCAAGGCCTGGTCCACCAGGCGGTTGAGCAGCGGCTGCTCGAACAAGGTCCACCAAGTATCGAGCTGCGGCGTGGCCTGCGCCGCCTGAGGGTCAGTGGCCGCAGGCGCGACCGAAAACTGCGCAGCCACCACCGGCGCTGGCGCGCGCGCATCCGGCACCGAGGAGCAACCCGACAAAGCCGCCAGGCACAGCGGCGCTGCCGCCCATAGAACGTGTTTCATCGCGGCGGCCTCAGTCTTTGCTGCTGCGGCGGGCTGCCGTGCTGCGCGCTGTGCGGGCTTTCGGTGCGGCCGCAGGGGCCGGAGCCGCAGCGCCGGCTTTCCGCTTGGCCGGCACCGCCTGGGCGGCCGTCTGCTTTTGCCGCTCGGCCAGCTTGGCCAGCAGCTCCTGCAAGGTCTGGGCCGTCACCGCATGGAAATCCTGCGCCTGCTGCAGGCGCGCAGTGGCGTCAGCAGGCAGCGGGCTGGCTGCCAGCAACTCGTCCACATAGGTCGTGAAGCGCTGGCAATCGGCAATGCTCTGCTCCAGCACGATCAAGAAGGGGTTGGCCCGCAGGCTGAAAAAATCCTGCCGCTCGCCGCGCATCGCCACCCGCTCAATGATGCCCAGGCGCTCCAGCAAGCGGGTATTGGTACTCACGCTGGCCCGGCTGGCCTGCATGCGCTCGGCCAGTTCGGCGAAGCTGATGGGCCCGCCATCCAGCAAGAAAATGCCAATCAGGCGCCCTGCAATACGGGGCAAACCGCCCGTCTCCGCCTGGATCGCATTGCGCTCGATAAACAGCTCGCGCGCCTCCAATGCCGCTTTCGCCTTGTCCTGCTGGGTCACAGCCACCGCCCTTCATTCATATTGTTCAGTCACCGCTGAACAATATAAACGAATTCGGGTTGACCCTAGTTATTAGAAGTAACGCGCGCTCAAAAAGAAAAAGGGCCGTGGTGTACGGCCCTTCGGTGCGGGTGCTTTGAACAGGTTCTTAGGACTGCCGCAAGGCCAGCCGCGCGGTCAGCAAGGTGCGCCCCGGCTCGGAATCGATCTCCAGCACACCGCCGACGCGGCCGATACGCACGGCCATAGAGCGCATGCCAATGCCCAGGCCCGAGGCGTCCACGGCGGCCACATCAAAGCCCACGCCATCGTCCTCGATCTCCAGCACCAGGTCATCGGCCTCGGGCTGCAGGAAGGACAGGCGCACATTTCGCGCCTGGCTGTGCTTGATCACATTGGTAAGGGCTTCTTCGACCAGGCGCGTCATCGCCAGGTACTGCAGCGCATCGGGCGGCGTGCGCCAGGCGGGCGCATACTGCCAGTCGCAGCGGATGTCGAGCGCATCGAACAGGTTGGCAAAGCGGTGGCGCAACGGGGCCAGCCACTCTTGCGGAGAGGCAGGCACACGCACCTGGGCGGAGGAGTTGCTGTCGATGGTCTGGCGCAGGTCATCGCGGATGTGCTTGAGCATGGACAGCACCTGCGGCCGGGTCAGGCCGCCATCGCCGCCCTGCTCCACGGCGGCAATCATGTGTACCAAGGAGCCGCCCAGCCCGTCATGCAGGTCATGGGTCAGGTTCAGGCGCTCCTGCAGGCGCGCATTCGACAGCTTTTGCGCATCCAGCTCGGCGCGCAGCTGCTCGGCCTTTTTCTGCTCGCTAATGTCAAAGGTGAAACCGATCAGCCCCGTGGTCTCGCCCTGCGCATCGCAAAGCACATGCACCACCTCGCGCACCCAGACAAAGTTGCCGTCGCTGGTCAGTGCCCGGTATTCAGCCTCGTGGTCAACCCCTGCCAGGCACAGTTCCACGCAGCGGTTGACCGTCGTGTCGCGCTCGTCGGGGTGGATGCGCTCGGCCCAGTCGTTCACCGTCTGCCAGCTGTCCGGGGTCCAGCCCAGCAGCGCCTCGATCTGCGGCCCCACATAGGTGTACTTTTTGCTCGCCCAATCGATGCGGAACGGAATCGCCAAGGTGGACTCCAGCAGCGTCTGGTAGAGACCGTTGTGGGTGTCTGGCTCCAGGGTGCGTAGGCGGGGCTGCGTATCGAGCATAGAGGTGTCAGCGTTACTTCAACAAAGGGTGAACCGTCGGCAGTGCATTCCAGAACCAGTAGAAGTAGCCGCTGTCCTTGGGCAGCAAGGTCAGGGTCTGCACGCTTCTTTGCGTGCCACCGCGCCAACAGGCCAGGGCTGAATTGCGATTGCCATGCAGATCCATATAGGCCGCATGGGGATTTTTGGGCCTGGGCGGAATGTACAGGGCCATGCCTTGCGGCACCCAAAGATCGGCGAGAAAGATTTTAGCCCGCTGCGGCCAATAGCGCCCGACCGAAATCACCAGCGGAAGCTGGGGATCCACCGAAGAGAACACATGCGGAAAATCATGGTGCTCCAGATCGGTGCACACCGTGGGCTGCAACTGGTTGCGGTGGGCCTCGTCCAGATAGGGGCATTGCTGGCCGGCAAACATGCCGTACTCGAACGGGGTGTTCTCCAGATGGCGGATCGGGCTTTGCATGCGCAGCCCCTGCCCCGGCTCGATCAAGGTGATCCCAAACGCAGCCGCTGCGTCCCGCGTGGCCCACAGCGGCTCATAGACAACTTCGCGGGCATCAAACACCATCTGGGTCTCTTCACCATTTGCCATTGGCGGCAGCGTATGCGCCCCTTTGACCTGGTAACCGCGCCCCCAAGACGGCTCAAGAGTCCCTGCCGGCGGAATGACGGCCACCGGCTGCACTTCCTTGACCCCTGCAGGAAGCTTTTCCTTGAATGTGGGCATGCCGTCGATATTGCAGACATAGGGCGTCGTCTGCGTATCGACCCATGTGCCCATACCGTCTCGAATCAGCAAAGGCGGATCAAAATAAGTGTGCGGCACGGTCAGTCACTCCAGATCGGATGGGTGGGCGTTTATGGGGGGAAAGCGGGAAAGGTCTGAGCGCTGCGTGGCTCAATCCACCAGACGGCGCCGGCGCGCTTCATGAGCCGCCTGGGTGCGCGAGGACACCGACAGCTTGCGGTAGACATTCTTGATGTGCGATTCCACCGTGTAGCGCGACAAAAACAGCCGCTCGGCAATCTCGCGGTTGCTCAGGCCTTCGACCACCAGGTGCAAGATGGTGTGTTCGCGGGCGCTCAAGCCGGGGTCGTCCGCCGCCTGCACGGCAGGCGGGGCTTGCAGCGGCAGCTCCTCAATGATGCGCCGCGCAATAAAGGGGTCGATGGGCGCGCCGCCGCGCAGCACGCTGCGCAAGGCCATGGCCATTTCCATGTCATCTCGCTCCTTGAGCACATAGCCTACGGCGCCGGCGCGCAACGCGGCCCAGATCATCTCCTGCGTGCTCCAGGCCGATACCACCAGCATCGGCAGATTGGGCGCCTGGGCATGCAGCTCTTCGATCAGCTCCACACCGCTGCCATCGGGCAGGCCCAGGTCGACCAGCACCAGCGATACCGTGTGCGCCTCGCCCGCCAGGTAAGCGCGCGCTTCGGCCAGAGAGCCGGCCATCACCAGCGCATCGCTGCTGTAGCCCAGCTGCTGGAGCAGGCCCTGCAGCCGGTTGCGCACCAGCGGGTTGTCCTCCACCACCAGTACCGGTGCGGGCAGTGCGAGATCGGCGGTGAGCATCTGGGTGGGCATGGGGTCCGTTCATATTCCAAGTGCTGCAATTATTCCGCAAGCCCAGGCCCTTGCCCCTCACTGAAAATGGTGAATTTCAGCGCCGTAACCGTTGGATGACTACCGTGCGGCGGGGGACCTGCGGGAGCGATCAGGTAAAGCGCTTCTCCAGCGCATCCCAGGCGGGTTTGCCCACCAGGCGCTGGCGCTCGGCAAAGGTCGCCACCAAGCCGCTGGACTCCTGCACCGCCTTCTCGTCGCGCAGCACGGTCAAGGTGTTCTGCATGCCGGCCACGGCGCCCTGCAGCGCCGCATTGGCATAGAGCACGATGCCGTAGCCCATCTCGCCCAGCTGCTCGGCATCAAAAATGGGGGTCTTGCCGCCAATCACCATGTTCATCAGCTGCGGGGTGGCCAGCCGGGTCGGCAGTGCACGGATCTCTTCGGCCGTGGTGACGGCCTCCACAAACAGAATGTCGGCCCCGGCTTCGGCAAAGCGCTGGGCACGCTCCACCGCCGCCTCAAAGCCATGGGTGGCCGCCGCATCGGTGCGCGCCATGATCATCAAATTAGGGTCGCGCCGGGCATCGACGGCAGCCTTGATCTTGCTCACCGCCTCTTCGGTGGAGATCACCTCCTTGCCGTTGAAATGCCCGCAGCGCTTGGGCGCCACCTGGTCCTCCAACTGGATGCAGTCGGCACCAGCGCGCTCCAGGGTGCGCACCGTGTGGTAGACGTTGAGCGCATTGCCAAAACCGGTATCGGCATCCACCAGCAAGGGCACGCTAACCGTGTCGCGGATGCGCGCCGTGTGGTCGGCAATCTCGGCCAGCCCCATAAAGCCCTGGTCTGGCATGCCAAACCACATATTGGTCACGCCCGCCCCGGTCACATAAATGGCCTCAAAGCCCAGGTCCTCGATCACCTTGGCCGACAGCGCATTGAAAGCCCCCGGCACCAGCACGCCCCGGCGTGCCGCCACCATGTCTTTCAGCAGTTTCTTGGTATCCATTCCACAGTCCCCTGTTCAAAAACAATCGCCCGGCACCCGCACGGCGCCTTCCATCAAAATGCGTGCGCTGCGGCTCATCAGCGCCTTGGCCACCACCCACTGGCCATCCTGCAGACGTGCCTCGGCCCCCACCCGCAGGCTGCCCGAGGGGTGGCCAAAACGCACCGCGCTGCGCTCGCCCCCGCCGGCGGCCAGGTTGACCAGGGTGCCCGGCACGGCTGCAGCGGTGCCAATCGCCACCGCTGCGGTGCCCATCATCGCGTGGTGCAGCTGGCCCATCGACAGCGCGCGCACCAGCAGGTCCACATCCTGCGCCGCCACCGCCTTGCCGCTCGATGCCGTGTAGCTGGCCGGCGGCGCCACAAAGGCAAGCTTGGGCGTGTGCTGGCGGCTGGCGGCCTCGCTCAGGTCCTGGATCAGGCCCATCTTCAGCGCGCCATGGGCACGGATGGTCTCCAGCCGCGCCAAGGCCTGGGCATCGCCATTGATGTCGCCCTGCAGCTCCCGGCCGGTGTAGCCAAGATCTTGCGCGTTCAGAAAGATCGTCGGGATGCCCGCATTGATCAAGGTGGCGTCAAAGCTACCTACCCCTGGCACATCGAGCTGGTCCACCAGCTGGCCGGTGGGGAACATCGCACCACCATCCTCGCCCTCGTCGGCGGGGTCCATAAAAGCCAGCTGCACCTCGGCGGCAGGAAAACTCACGCCGTCCAGCGCAAAGTCGCCGGTCTCCTGCACCTCTCCGTTGCGGATGGGAACCTGGGCAATGATGGTCTTGCCAATATTGGCCTGCCAGATGCGCACCGTGCACAGGCCGTCCTGCGGGATGCGGGCCGGGTCGATCAGGCCCATCGCGATCACGCAGGGGCCGACGGCGGCCGACAGGTTGCCGCAGTTGCCAGTCCAGTCCACAAAGGGCTTGTCGATAGCGACCTGGCCAAAGAGGTAGTCCACATCATGGTCAGGCTGCGTGCTCCTGGCCAGCAGCACCGCCTTGCTGGTGCTCGACGACGCATTGCCCATACCATCGATCTGCTTGCCATAGGGGTCGGGGCTGCCCAGGGTGCGCAGCAGGATGGCATCGCGCGCCGCGCCGGGCTGCTGCGCGGGCAGCGGCAAATCCGGCACATGGAAGAACACCCCCTTGCTGGTGCCACCGCGCATATAGATGGCGGGGATCTTGATCTGGGGAGGATGGGTGGTCAGGGTTGTCATGGTCGTTCAGAAAAAAACTGGGCATTCACACCGGGGCGGCTTGCGCAGCGCGGGATGCCAGAAAATCCTGCGCAAAGCGCTGCAGCACACCGCCTGCCTCGTAGACAGACACCTCCTCGCCGGTATCCAGGCGGCAGGTCACCGGCACGCGGTCGATCTGGCCGTTGCGGCGCCGGACCACCAGGCTCAGCGTGGCCAGCGGTGTGCGTTCACCTTCCACATCATAGGTCTCCGTGCCATCCAGTTGCAGCGTCTTGCGCGTGGTGCCGGGCTTGAACTCCAAAGGCAGCACGCCCATGCCGATCAGGTTGGTGCGGTGGATGCGCTCAAAGCCCTCGGCCACCACCGTCTCCACCCCGGCCAGGCGCACGCCCTTGGCGGCCCAGTCGCGGCTGGAGCCCTGGCCATAGTCGGCGCCGGCAATGATGATGAGCGGCTGGCGGCGCGCCAGATAGGTCTCCATCGCCTCCCACATGCGCACCACCCGGCCCTCGGGCTCGATGCGGGCCAGCGAGCCCTTTTGCACCTGGCCATCGACCACGGCCATCTCGTTGACAAGCTGGGGGTTGGCAAAGGTGGCGCGCATCGCCGTCAGGTGGTCGCCCCGGTGGGTGGCGTAGGAGTTGAAGTCCTCCTCGGGCAGGCCCATCCTGGCCAAGTACTCCCCGGCGGCCGAGCTGGCCAGAATGGCATTGGACGGCGAGAGGTGGTCGGTGGTGATGTTGTCCGGCAGCAGCGCCAGCGGCCGCATGCCTTGCAGGCTGCGCGGGTGCGCGGCCAGCGCGCCCACACCTTCGGTGTCCCAATACGGCGGTCGGCGGATATAGGTGGACTCGGGGCGCCAGGCATACTGCGCCTTGGCCTGCTCGCCATCGTCCACGCGCAGCGCAAACATCGGCTCGTAGACCGCGCGGTACTGCGCTGGCTTCACAGCCTGGGCCACGACGGCATCGATCTCCGCATCGCTGGGCCAGAGGTCTTGCAGCCGGATCTCCCGCCCATCGACGATGCCCAGCACATCCTTCTCGATATCAAAGCGCACCGTGCCCGCAATCGCATAGGCCACCACCAGCGGGGGCGAGGCCAGAAACGCCTGCTTGGCATAGGGGTGGATGCGGCCGTCGAAATTGCGGTTGCCCGAGAGCACGGCCGTGGCATACAGGTCGCGATCGATGATCTCCTGCTGGATGCGGGGATCGAGCGCGCCGCTCATGCCATTGCAGGTGGTGCAGGCAAAGGCGACGATGCCAAAGCCCAGCGCCTCCAGGTCCTCCAGCAGCCCCGCCTCTTGCAGGTACAGCTCCACCGCCTTGGAGCCGGGCGCAAGCGAGGTCTTCACCCAGGGCTTGCGCACGAGGCCCAGGCGCCGGGCATTGCGCGCCAGCAGCGCTGCGGCCATCACATTGCGCGGATTGCTGGTGTTGGTGCAGCTGGTGATGGCGGCGATGATGACGGCGCCATCGGGCAGCAGGCCCTGCGCCTCCTGCGCGCGCGCCAGCGCCAGGGGCTCGGCGCCGGCAATGCCGCGCTCGGCCAGCTGCGAGGTCGGCAGGCGGCGGTGGGGGTTGGAGGGGCCGGCCATATTGCGCACCACGGTCGACAGGTCAAACTGCAGCACCCGCTCGTAGCTCACCTGGGCCAGGCTGTCGGCCCAGAAGCCGGCGGCCTTGGCATAGGTCTCGACCAGCTGCACCTGCTTTTCATCGCGGCCGGTCAGCCGCAAGTAGGCCAAGGTCTGCTCATCCACCGCAAACAGCGCGGCAGTGGCGCCGTACTCCGGGCACATATTGGCAATGGTGGCGCGGTCGCCAATCGAGAGGCTGCGCGCACCCTCGCCATAAAACTCCACATAGGCGCCCACCACCTTTTGCTGGCGCAAAAACTCCGTCAGCGCCAGCACGATGTCGGTCGCGGTAATACCCGCCTGGGGCCGGCCGCTCAGGGCCACGCCGACAATGTCGGGCAGCCGCATCCACGAAGCCCGGCCCAGCATCACATTCTCGGCCTCCAGGCCGCCCACGCCCACCGCAATCACGCCCAGCGCATCCACATGCGGGGTATGGCTGTCCGTGCCCACGCAGGTATCGGGAAAGGCGACGCCATCCTGCACATAGACCACCGGCGACATTTTCTCCAGATTGATCTGGTGCATGATGCCGTTGCCCGCCGGGATCACGTCCACGTTCGCAAAAGCCTTCTTGCTCCATTCGATGAAATGGAAGCGGTCCTCGTTGCGGCGGTCTTCGATCGCGCGGTTCTTCTCAAAGGCCTGGGGGTCAAACCCACCGCATTCCACGGCCAGCGAATGGTCCACGATCAGCTGCACCGGCACCACCGGATTGACGGCGGCCGGGTCACCGCCCGCCTGGGCAATCGCATCGCGCAGGCCCGCCAGGTCCACCAAGGCGGTCTGGCCCAGGATGTCATGGCAGACCACGCGCACCGGAAACCAGGGAAAGTCGGTATCGCGCCTGCGCTCGATCAGCTGGCGCAGGTAGTCCGGTAGGTGGGCCGGGTCGGCGCGGCGCACCAGGTTTTCGGCATGCACCCGCGCTGTGTACGGCAGGCGGGCCCAGGCGCCGGGCGCCAGCGCATCGACTGCCGCCTGCGCATCAAAATAATCCAGGCCGGTGCCGGCCAGTGCTTGTCTGTAATCGGTGTTCATGGGGCAGTGCAAACCGGCGGGCAGGCCGCCCGCACGGTGTCGCTATTTCTATAGGGATCGGTATAAGGTCGGGTCGGCCGGTAGCCGCTCAGCCGCGCTGGTCGATGGGCTGGAACACCTGGTCTTCCGGCCCCGTGTAATGCGCGCTGGGGCGGATGATCTTGTTGTCCACGCGCTGCTCGATCACATGCGCCGCCCAGCCGCTGGTGCGCGCAATCACAAAGAGCGGCGTGAACATCGCAGTGGGCACGCCCATCATGTGGTAGCTCACGGCGCTGAACCAGTCGAGGTTGGGGAACATCTTCTTGACCTCCCACATCACCGTCTCCAGGCGCTCGGCAATGTCGTACATCTTCGTGGAGCCGGCTTCCAGCGACAGTTCCTTGGCCACGCCCTTGATGACCACATTGCGCGGGTCGCTGACGGTGTAGACCGGGTGGCCAAAGCCAATCACCACCTCCTTGTTCTCCACCCGGCGGCGGATATCGGCCTCGGCAGCATCGGCGCTGTCGTAGCGTTTCTGGATCTCGAAGGCCACCTCGTTGGCGCCACCGTGCTTGGGGCCACGCAGCGCACCAATCGCGCCGGTGATCGACGAATACATGTCGCTGCCGGTGCCAGCCACCACACGGGCGGTGAAGGTCGAGGCATTGAACTCATGCTCGGCATACAGGTTGAGCGAGGTGTGCATGGCCCGCTCCCACAGCGCGCGGGGCTTCTTGCCATGCAGCAGGTGCAGAAAATGCGCGCCGATGGAGTCGTCATCGGTCTCCACATCGATGCATTTGCCCGAGGTGCTGAAGTGGTACCAATACAGCAGCATCGAGCCCAGCGAGGCCATCAGGCGGTCGGCAATGTCGCGGGCGCCCGGCAGGTTGTGGTCGTCCTTCTCGGGCAGGGTGCAGCCCAGCACCGATACGCCCGTGCGCATCACATCCATCGGGTGGCTGGCCGCCGGCAGCTGCTCCAGCGCCTGCTTGACGCTGGCGGGCAGGCCGCGCAGCGCCTTGAGCTTGTCCTTGTAGGCCCGCATTTCTGCCCGGTTGGGCAGCTTGCCGTGGACCAGCAGGTGGGCAATTTCCTCAAACTCGCAGACCTGGGCCATGTCCAGAATGTCATAGCCCCGGTAGTGCAGGTCATTGCCGCTGCGGCCCACCGTGCACAAGGCGGTGTTGCCCGCCGTCACGCCAGCGAGCGCTACCGATTTCTTGGGTTTGAAGGTCGAAGGCGTGCTGGGCGCAGTGGCCTCGGTGGTCGTGGTGGTCATAGCGGGGTTTCCTGGTTCAAATATGCGCAATCAAGGGAGACTGGCCGGCCTTTCGCATCGACGGCCACCATTTCAAACAAACCTTCAAGGACCTTCTGCTGAGCCCTCGCCGAATGGGATGGATGCGGATCGGGATGAGGCGCAAGGCGTCTTTCGCAGTCAATAGCCGTGGCTATTGACAAGGAAGACAACGCAGCGGATCGCCCGAGACCGCATTCAGAACACGGCAGGGAGCTCTGCAGAGGGTCCTTATGCACCTCTTCGGGCGGCGTACCGGGCAGGTCCGCCAGGCCGGTGACGCAGACGGTCATCGAGCTGCGCCCCACCCGGCTGACCCAGGCACGCAAGGTCAGCCCATGGCCTACCGGTGCCGGTGCCACAAAGTCCACCCGGCTGACGGCCGCCATCACCACCTCACGTTGCGCGAGGCTGCGGGCCGCCAGAAACGCGGCCTTGGCCATCAACTGCAGACCCTGGCCCGCAAACAGCGTGCCGTGGTGGTTGGCCAGCGCCGGCAGTACCAGTTCCTGCAGCTCAACAATGCCGATTGGTTTTGTCATGCTTCGCAATTTACGCAAAATGCCATGCCGTGGATAGCACTGAAATGGCGAATTTCTGCGAATGAAAATTGCCATTTTGCGAATTTTGCGAATTGATAGAATCCGCAAAATTGGCAAACCCTAGTCGCGGCTACCACCCCCGATGAAACAAGAGACCTGGCTATGAAAAAAACCTTCATGGGCGTGAAGCTGCGCAAGCTGCGTGCCGAGCGCAATCTGTCGCAGATTGCGCTGGCCCATACGCTGGGCCTGTCGCCCAGCTACCTGAACCAGCTGGAGCAAAACCAGCGGCCCTTGACGGTGTCGGTGCTGCTCAAGCTGCACCGCAGCCTGGGGGTGGACATCCAGCAGTTTTCCGAAGACGAGGAAGCACGCCTGGTGGCGGGGCTGCGCGAAGCGCTGGCCGATGCGCCTGAGGCCATCGCGCTGCCCGAGCTGCAAGAGGTGGCTGCGCAAATGCCGGCACTGGGCGCGGCGGTGGTGGCGCTGTACCGCCGCCATCTGGACACGATGGAGCGGCTCGAAGCGCTGTCGCTGCAGCTGGGTGACGACCGCAGCGATGAGCGCGCGCATGCCAAAGGGCCGGCCGCGATGCCGTTCGAGGTGGTGCGCGATTTCTTTTTTTCGCACCAGAACTATTTCGACGCGGTGGACCGCGCGGCCGAAGACCTGGCGATGCAAGCCCAGGCCCAGGGCGGCCCCTTGGTGGACTGGCTGGTGCAGCGCCTGGAGCGCGAGCACCAGGTCCAGGTGCAGCAGGTGCAAAGCGCAGGCGCCAGCAAGCGGCAGTTTGACCCAGCCTCGCGCCTGCTGCGGCTGTCATCCACGCTGGCGCCGGCGCAGCAGGCCTTTCAGTTGGCCACGCAGCTGGCGCTGCTGGAGATCGGCCCCCAACTCGACAGCCTCATCCGCGTGCCCGCGCTGGCCGGCGACCCTGCCGCGCAGCGGCTGGCACGCCTGGGCCTGGCCAACTACTTTGCCGGTGCGCTGCTGCTGCCCTATGGCCCGTTCTTGCAGGCGGCCCAGGCGCTGCGCTACGACATCGACCTGCTGGGCCAGCGCTTTGCCGTAGGTTTTGAGACCATCTGCCACCGGCTCAGCACCTTGCAGCGGCCCGGCAACCCCGGCGTGCCCTTTTTCTTTGTGCGCGTTGACCGGGCCGGCAATATCTCCAAGCGCCAATCGGCCACGCATTTCCATTTCAGCCGCACCGGTGGCACCTGCCCGCTGTGGAATGTCTACGAGGCCTTCGGCCAGCCCGGCCAGGTACTCGCGCAGCTGGCCGCCATGCCCGATGGCCGGCGCTATCTGTGGATCGCCCGCAGCGTATCCGGCGGGCAGCGCGGCTATGGCGCCCCCCGCAAAACCTTTTCCATCGGCCTGGGCTGCGACCTGCGCCATGCCCCGCAGCTGGTCTATGCCAAGGGCATCGCGCTGGAAGACCCGGAAGCGGCCACCCCCATCGGCATGGGCTGCAAGGTCTGCGAGCGCACGCAGTGCCCGCAGCGGGCTTTTCCGTACGTGGGCAAGGGGCTGGATGTCGATGAAAACGCCAGCCGCTTCACTCCCTACGGCTCACACTAAATAGCCGCCAACAACTGGCCAAAGCGCGCCTCCACATACTTCGCCGTCGGGCTGCGCTGCGCCCCCTGGCGCCAGAGCATGCGCACCGACAGCCGGGGCAGCGCCAGCGCCGGGCAAGGCACTTCGCGCAGCGCCTGGCGGTTGCCCTCGTAGTGCGCAATATTGACGGGCAGCACCGCCCAGCCCAGGTTGTCGGCCACCATGTCTGCGATGTTGTAGAAGCTGTCCGAGCGCCAGACGCGCGGGCTGTAGGCGCGCTCATGCACGTCCTCGGTGTGCATCAGCAACTGCCGGTGCTGGGCCAGCGCCTGCAGGCTCACGGCCTGGCCATCGGCCAGCGGGTGGTCGGCGGCCACAAACACGCCCTGGGGCACGGTGCCCAGGTGGCGCTGCTCAAAATGGTTCAGCACGGGGCCCCGGTCGATGTGGATGGCGATGCCGGCGCGCCCCTGGGCCACATAGTCGGCCACCTCGGTGGCGGTGCCGTTGAGCAGCAGCAACTCCAGGCTCGGGAACCGCTGCGCCATCTCGCGCAGCATGGTCGCCACAGCGGTATAGGGCAGCGCCTCGTCAATGGCCAGTGCCAGCTCGGCATCGGCCCCGCCGCTGAGCGCCTGCGCGCGCTGGTCCAGCTGCTCGGCCTGGCGCAGCAGCTCGCGCGCCTCCAGCAGCAGCACCCGGCCCGCATCGGTCAGTTGGGCATTGCGGTGCGAGCGGTCAAACAGCACCACGCCCAGGTCTACCTCCAGCATGCCCACCGCGGTGCTGACAGCAGATTGCGCCTTGCCCAGGTTGCGTGCAGCGGCTGAGAAAGAGCCACTGTCGGCGGTGGCCACAAACTGCCGCAATTGTTCAACGGTCCATTCCATAGCCTGGCACTGTAACGCATCCATCTGTTTTATTGATGGATTCCAACTTTATCGATCTATTTTTATGGCGCAATATCCAGGCTATGCAATCGACCAACCAACAAGCACCCGCCCTGACGATGGCCTGGTGCCACGACCCCGCACAGTCGCCAGCGATCCTGGCGCTGTTCATGGGCCAGCTCAGTCCCCATTACATCTCCCATGGCGAGCTGCAGTCCCCGCGCGCCATCGCACCGGGCCAATGGAGCCCCCAGCTGGCCGACCACATGGCCCTGCAGATTGAGGCCACCCTGGCCGCGCCCGAGGCCAACGCGATGCAGCGCATCGCCACTGCCCACCAGGGCGATGCACTGGTCGGCATCGCCTTTGTCTCGCTCGACGAGGAGCAGCGCGCGCCCACCCCATTTGCCACCCTGGATGACCTGGTCGTCAGCCGCGCCGCACGCGGCCAGGGCCTGGGCCAGGCGCTGTTTGGCTGGGTCTGCACGCAGCTGCAGGCCGAAGGGCTGCAACGCCTGTTTCTGGAAAGCGGTATCGGCAACCATGGCGCGCACCGGCTGTTCGAGCGCCTGGGCTGCCAGCCCGTGTCCGTCACGATGATGAAAGAACTGGGAGTCTGACCATGGCACTGCATTCCAGAAGATGGCTGGTGCTGGCCATCGTATCCATGGCCCTGCTGCTGATCGTCGTCGACATGACGGTGCTCTACACGGCACTGCCCACGCTCACCCATGACCTGGCGGCCTCCACCTCGATGAAGCTGTGGATCGTCAACGCCTATGCGCTGGTGGTGGCCGGCCTGCTGCTGAGCACCGGCGCCTTAGGCGACCGCCTGGGCTACCGGCGCATGTTCATGCTCGGCCTGGTGGTCTTTGGCATCGCCTCGCTGGCGGCCGCCTATTCCCCCAATGCAGGCATGTTGATTGCCGCCCGCGCGCTGCTGGGCGTGGGCGCGGCCATCATGATGCCCGCGACCCTAGCCATCATCCGCATGAGTTTTCCCGACCAGCGCGAGCGCTCGGTGGCCATCGGCATCTGGGCCTCGGTCGCCTCGGGCGGCGCGGCGCTAGGCCCCGTCGTCGGCGGCCTGCTGCTGGAGTACTTCTGGTGGGGCTCGGTCTTCCTGGTCAATGTGCCCATCGTGGCGCTGGCCCTGGTGCTGACCGTGTGGCTGATTCCCGCAGACCGCCTCCAGCACAAGGCCAGCCTGGCTGGCTGGGACTACACCAGCTCGCTGCAGGCCATGGTGGCCATGGTCAGCCTGGTGCTCGGCATCAAGGAGCTGGCCAAGCCTGCGCCGTCACTGGGCTTTGCCGCGTTGATGGGCATCCTCAGCGCCGTGGTGCTGGCGGTCTTTATCCGCCGCCAGCTCAGCCGGCCCCAGCCGCTGATCGAGCTGCGCCTGTTCCGCATTCCCACGTTCTCGGGCGGTGTGATTGCCGCCGTGGTGGCCGCCGTCGCCTTGGTGGGCGTGGAGCTGGTGTTCAGCCAGCGCCTGCAACTGGTGCTGGGGCTGAGCCCGCTGCAAGCGGGGCTGGCGATCCTGCCGATCCCGGTGGCGGCCTTTGTGGCCGGCCCCATCGCCGGCTGGGCACTGTCGCGCTTTGGCACGCACCGGCTGATTCTGGCGGGCCTGTTGGTCAGCGCAGTGGCACTGTGTGCATTGACGATGAGCCTCAACACGGGCGCCCACAGCCTGCAGAAAATCGCTGTGCTGGCCGTCCTGGGCCTGGGTGTGGGTGCCACCATTACCGCCGCATCCAATGCAGTGATGAACAGCGCGCCGCCCGAGCATGCCGGCATGGCCGCCTCGGTCGAAGAGGTGTCCTACGAATTTGGCGGCGTGCTGGGCGTGGCGCTGTTGGGCAGCGTGCTGTCCTGGCGCTATACCAGCAGCCTGGTGCTGCCGGCCAACCTGCAGGCCACCGGCGCCAGCGATGGCATCGATGCCGCATTGCTGGCCGCAGAAAAGCTGCCACCCGAGGCAGCCACCCAGCTGCTGGGCCTGGCCCATGCGGCCTTTGACCAGGGCTTTATGGCGGTAATGGCCACCGCCGTGGTGCTGGTGCTGGCCGCAGCGCTGGCGGTGGTGCTACTGCGCAGCCGAGGTCAGCAACAGACCACCGTGGGGTACCGCAGTGGCGCGGTGGCCAGCGAAGGGCACTGATCGTGAGTCACCGCTCAGCGGCGGGGCGCCATTACCTTTAGCGCGTCCCCATGCGCCGCTGCTGCAGTGCGTGCCCGGTCGCCAACACCAAGGCTGCCGCCGCCAAGCCGGCGGCCGGCCACAGCATGGCAGACAAGCCCCAGCCATCCACCACCTGCCCTCCCGCCCAGGCACCCAGCGCAATGCCGGTGTTGAAGACGCCGACATACAGCGCCGCTGCCACCTCCATCGCCTGGGGCGCCGCCTTCATCATCCAGGTCATCAAGGCAACGGACACCCCGCCATAGGCCAGGCCCCAGAACAACAGCAGCGCAAGCCCACCTGTGTGGGAGCCGCCAAACACCAGCCACAGCAGCGGCACCAGCAGCAGCCCCAGGGCAATGGTGGCCACTGTCAGCCTGGTTGTGCGCGCCGCCGCCAGGCCCGCGATGAAATTGCCCGCAATGCCGGCCAGCCCATAGGCCAGCAGCAAGGCCGCAATCCACTGCCCATCAAAGCCCGAGACCTGCAGCAGCAGTGGCCGCACAAAGGTAAAGGCCATAAAGTGCCCTGCGACCAGCAGCAAGGTCAACACCAGCCCCGCTTGCAACGCGCGGTTGCTGCGGAGTGCCAGAAACTGCCGCAGCCCTAGCGCGCTGCGGACCGGCAAGGCCGGCATCACCCATAGATGCAAGGCCAGCACCAGTACGCTGAACAAGGCCATCACGCCAAAGGCCCAGCGCCAGCCTGCCCCCTCCCCGATCAGCGCACCCATGGGCACGCCCAGCACCGATGCGGCTGCCACCCCGCCAAAGATGATGGAGGTGGCGAGCCCGACGGCAGCCTCTGGCACCAGGCGCGAGGCCAATCCCCCCGCCACCGCCCAGATGCCGCCAATGCACAAACCCAGCAGCACGCGGGCGGCCAGCATCCAGCCCCAGCTAGGCGCCAGCGCCGATGCGGTATTGGCCAGCACCAACAGCGCCAGCAGCGCTGCCAAGATGCGGCGCCGGTTCATATTTCCAGCCGCCAGCACCACCAGCGGCGCAAACACCGCTGCAAGCAACGCCGGCAGCGACATCATCCAGCCGGCCTCGCCAGTGGAGATGCCCAGCGCAGGCGCAATCGCCGTCAGCAGGCCGACCGGCAGCATCTCGGTGGTGACGACGGCAAAGGTCGCCAGGCCGGCGGCGATGACTGCTGGCCAGGGGTTGCGGGATGGATCTTGTGGGTGGGTGGAGGTAGATGCAGACATGTAGTGGCTCCTGGCCATGGCAAAAGACGTTGCCGTATCAAGCGGCATGGGATGCAGGCGCAGCGCTGCCATCAGCCACCCCAAGCAAAGGCTGCCGCAGGCGCCGTGCGGCCCACAGCGCCAGCAACAGCACCAGGGCGCCCGCCACCAAGGCCACCGCAAAGGCCGCCCGCGCGCCAAAGCCATCTACCAGTTGGCCCGATGCCGCTGCGCCCAGGGCCACGCCCACATTCAGACCCGCCAGCAGCCAGGTCATGCCCTCAGTCAGGCGCCGGGCAGGCACCAGGCGCTCGACCAGCGACATCGCAACGATCATCGTGGGTGCAAAGCACAGGCCGGCCAGCAACACCGCGCCAGCCAGCGCCGGGATGCTGTCCACCAGCAGCAGCGGCAAGGTGGTCAGCGCCGTGGCCAACCCTCCCAGCGCCAGCTGCTGCGGCAAAGGCCTCCGCAGTTGGAGGGCACCCAACAGCAGGCCCGCCACGCAAGAGCCCAGCGCATAGGCGGCCAGCACCCCGCTGGCCCAGGCAGGCTGGCCCAGCATGCGCGCAAAGGCCACGCTGGCGATATCGACCGTGCCGACGATGGCACCCATTGCCGCCATCAACAGCGCCAGCAGGCCCACATGGGGCAGGCGAATCACCGGCACAGCGGCCGCATGCATGGCGGTAGGCTGCACAGCAGGCTCGGTCGCGCGCTGCGCCACCAGCGCCGCCACGCCCAATACCAGCAGCAAGCCCGCAGCCAGCGGCCCCGCCTGCGGAAACGCCGCCACGCACAGCCCCACCGACAGCGGCGGCCCGGCGATAAAGCTCAGCTCATCGAGCACCGCCTCCAACGAGTAAGCGGTCTGCAACTGCGGCGATCCCCGGTACAGCGCCGTCCAGCGCGCGCGCAGCATGGCCGGCATGCTGGGCATGGCACCGGCCAGCACCGCGCCGGTAAACAAGACCCCGTCCGGCAGCTGCCACCAGGTGGCAGCCAGCAAGAGCAGCAGGCCCAGCAGGCTGATGGCGGTGGCCAGCGGCAGCACCCGGCGCTGGCCATGGCGGTCCACCAGGCGCGATGTCTGCGGCGACAGCAGCGCATAGCTCAGCACAAAGGCCGCAGACACGGCCCCGGCCAGCGCATAGCTGCCGCGCAGCTGGGACAGCATGGTGATGATGCCGATGCCCATCATCGGCAGCGGAATGCGGGCCAGCAACCCGGCCAGGCAAAAGCCGGTGCTGCCGGGTGCGGCAAACAGTGTTCGGTAGGTCTGGAGCATGGTTTCTTTCTGCGCCCCGGCTTGCCAACGCAAGCCGGGGTGGCGACAATACATACAAGGCGTATGAATAAAATCTTATATACATACGCCATGTTTGTAAATAATCATACGCACTGTATGTAAGGAGATTGCGCATGGTTCGACGCACCCGCGCCGAGATGGAAGCCACCCGAGCCAGCCTGCTGGTCACCGCCCGCCAGGAGCTGGCCAAGCACGGCTATACCGATACCTCGATGGACGACCTGACCGCCCAGGCTGGCCTGACCCGTGGCGCGCTCTACCACCACTTTGGCGACAAAAAAGGCCTGCTGGCCGCCGTGGTTGCGCAGATTGACGACGAGATGGATGCGCGCCTGCAAGCCATCTCGGACCAGGCCGAAGACCCCTGGCAAGGCTTTCGCAACCGCTGCCGCGCCTATCTGGAGATGGCCCTGGAGCCCGAGATCCAGCGCATCGTGCTGCGCGATGCCCGTGCCGTGCTGGGCGGCGCCTCGCCCGATTCACAACGCCACTGCCTGCACTCGATGCAAACCTTGATCAGCGCACTGATGGCGCAAGGCATCGTCGCGCCGGCCGATGTGCAGGCGCTGGCGTCGCTGATCTACGGCAGCCTGGCCGAGGCGGCGTTCTGGATTGCCGAGGGCGACGATGGCGCTGCGCGCATGGAGCAGGCCGCTGTAGGGTTGGATTTGTTGTTGCGGGGCTTGCTGGTAGGTGCGAGCCGAGAATAGTGGATATTTATCTAGGCTGGATAGATGTGGACCAGTACCACTTTTAGGACTTATGTCTTGCCTGGGCTAGCTTAGGCATACTCAATCCATGAAAAAACCCGCATAGGCGGGTTGTCTAAATATCATACTTAGATTTGAGAGAATTTTCCGGATATGCTCCAAGGAACCTCCATGGCAACACGCTCCGTCTCGCATGCTTGCTTTACCAACCTGGGCCACCAATGAACGAACTGTGATGTCATCGCCCAATAAGGCTTGCTGGCCCATGATTTTTGCAGGACAAATACAGACAACCCATATTGACGTTGAACTTGACGTTCAGCACCATTTTGCTTACGAAAGCCATCCCGGGAAATGATGGTCCATTGGGTAGCTTTGTCTTGGCCCAGGCTCATCAACCATGCAATGTCGGGTGTGTTGGCATTAAACTTCTCTCGAAGATGAATTATTTCGCCAATATGACAGTGCGATTCGTATTTATCTTGACCCAAAAGCGCTATTGCCGCCGGCCAAGCAGGCGGTAAGTTATTGTCAAAAATGAAATTCAATGGACGATACGCTTGAGGTTTTCCTCAAAGCGTATAGCTGCTTGCACGGACTTTGCAGGAACCTCAAAAACCCGTGATGTGATATCAATGGCTTTGGCATCCGCTCCCTCTGCTAAAAAGCTAGCGAAAAGCGCACTAGTGGGAGTTCCAGTGCTGTCTATTATCGGCGCACCAAATTGCCTAGATGGGTCAATTACAATGGGCGATTTAACTCCAGCGGGATACCATTTATTGGCATACTCGTTATTCGCGTCATAAATCAACCCTTCGTACAGAGAGGGTTTGATAATCGCTTTAAAAACCGATTGACGACTTTTAAGATCTACCAGTGAATTTTCTTGATCTTCTTCAGATGCAGCGTCAGCGTAGATTGTTTTCCCATCTGTCTTGAACTTAGGAAGGGACATGGGGTGGGTCACACCATACATCTCGGATGCGGTTGCGAGACAGCGCCTGATAATGGGAATTGAAACCCCATGACGAGTGAACTCTCTTATAAAGCGAAGTTCAATCAGGTCGCGAAAACCTATCACATCCTCGTCGAACTCCTCGGCCGAAAGTTCATGCTTCCAAAGAGGTTTACTGTACACACGCGACAACTCATCGCCAGGCGTCTTTAGGTAGTTGTACCCAAAAAGCCAGCGACGAATGTCCCTTGTTGCAACCCCAATGAGCTTGGATGCCTCAGGGACCGAGTAGATGCCTGTTCCGCTGTACATTTATCCAGAATCTTAACATTCGCGCGGCTTCAGTGGTAGTGGAAGACCTCATCATGGTGGGCAATCTTCGACGTTCGCAATGGCGGCTGTGTGGCCGGCTGGTGTCCCACGTTTGAGGGCCCCCAATCGTCGTCAGGCGTCTCCAGCTTCACGGCGTTTGTCGATGCCATCAAATACCCGGGATGAGCCGTTCGTACCGCCTGCGGCAACACTTCAGCATGCTGCGCCGTTGGGCGACGTGCGAGCACAGCTGCCCACTACGGCCAGGCAAGCGGCAAGCCTACAGCCAGCGCCCCACTGCAGCCTTAACCTGACAAGGCAGCAAATCTGATGCTGTCCACCAACCCTCAGGAGACAACCATGACCAACCAGCAGCAACCCAACGGCCAGCAACGCCCTGCCCAACAGCAGCAACAAGGCCGCGAGCAAAGCAACCAGCGCCAGCAAGAGCAGTCGCAACAGCAGTGAAAGCGATGCCTGCCGGCGGGTCCCACGACCCGCCTGGCAAGCACGCGCCCAAGAAAAAACCCGCCAATGCGGGTTATGTGTTGTATCGCTTAGGGGCGAAATTGCGGCTGGTAATGTTTCAGTGCCAATTCCACATCCTGCAGGCGATCATATTGCGGGGAGCCCAGCAGGGGCTCCAGATCCCGTAACCCAATCACTTCCAGTTCCAGGCGCTCGTATTGCGCTTGCGTCACCACAAGCAGGTCTTCAGCTTCACGCATAAGACCTCCTTTCCACCTGAGCATAAACCGAAGAGATTGGCTTATAGATCCAGGTTGTTCCACCTTACGACTTTTGGCTGGTTTTGCAAAGTTTTTTTACAAGAACCAACGTTTGGTACAACCCTCCTGCGGCTCAGTATTCGGGCGTCTTCCAACTGTCTGCAGTAATGGGTCGCGTCAGCTGCTCGATCTTGGCGTCGATCAGGGACAGCCGTGCGTGCTCAATGGTTCCTTCTGCCGGATGGTCAGCCAGCAATTGGGCGCCCTGGGCTTTCAAGGCATCCAGGTAGGCGTCTTTCTCCTTGTCATTTCCGGTGTGCGTAGACATTCTGGCCTCCAGTGCTTTGGTGGTTAAACTGTAACAAAACTACTCGAAAACGCCAGCAAGCGATCTCAAAATTACGAAATAAGCAGAAAACGTCCTACAGGCACCCTGCTGAGCACCTCCGGCTTGTTATTTGCTTTCCGTAAGACTAACCCAGCTTATATGCACTGGGTTTATATGGCGGCTTTCAGCCTGACACATATCAATCGCCAGATGCTTGGCCAGCATCCCCCAGCCGCTTCATCGCTGCGGTGATCGACACCGCTGCTTTGGCGTAACCCGCCCAGGGCGCATTGCCCTTGCGAAAGCGCGCCTCGATGGATTGGATACCCCAATGTGCGCCGCCGCTGACCTGGCCCAGCTCCGACCAGCCGATGGGCACGGACACCCCCATGCCGGGCCGTGCCCGAACCGACCAGGCACTGACGGTGGTGGCGCCCCAGCCGTTGCGCAGGTAGTCGACAAAGATCTTGCCTTTGCGGTTTTGCGGGCCGCTCTTGGCCACAAAGCGCTGTGGCACGGTGGCAGCCAGGTGCTGCACGATGGCCTTGGAAAAGCCTTTGACCGTATCCCAGTCGTGGCGGCGCTGGATCGGTACCACCAGGTGCAGGCCCTTGCCGCCGCTGGTTTTGAGAAAGGGCTCCAAGCCCAGCTCCTGCAGCAGCACCCGCACCAGCTCGGCGGCCTCCTGCACCGCTGGCCAGGCCACGCCCTCACCCGGGTCCAGGTCAAAAGTCATGCGGTCGGGCCGCAGAATCTTGTCGCGTTTGGCATTCCAGGTGTGGAACTCAACCACATTGAACTGCGCCGCCTGGGCCAGGCCCTCGGCTCCGGCAATGGCCAGCAGCGGCGGGTGTTCCGGGTCCAGCGACTGGGGCAGTTGCACGATACCGGCCATGGCGCGGGCCTGCAGGTGCTTCTGAAAGAAATGCTCGCCCCCCACCCCATCGGGGGTGCGCACCAGCGAGGTAGGCCGGTCTTGCAGGTGCTCCATCATCAGTGGCGCCACCTGCTCGTAGTAGCGCACCACGTCCAGCTTGGTCACGCCCGTGCTCTTGTCCATGATGCGGTCTGCATGGCTGACCTCGATGCCGACGGTGACACTGGGGGTTTTCTTGCGGACAGGCATGGTGGTGCTTCTCTCCCGGGTGATCTGATTGGCGGGCTTGTCCTCGCGCAGCCCTTGAAAAACCGCGTGCCGCACACGGCCCTGGCCCGTCCAGCCGGCAAAGGCCACTTCGGCGACCAGCTGCGGCTTGACCCACAGAGCTTCGTAGTCAATGCGCTCGGGGTCGGCGAAGGGGCATGCCTTGGTCTGCATCTTTTGCAACTGCGCTGTCAGCGCGCGCAGGCTGGCCTCGTTAAAGCCGGTCCCTACATTGCCGGCATAGACCAGTTGGCCGTCACTGCCATGCACCCCCAGCAGCAATGAGCCCAGGCCCGTGCGCGTGCCCTTGGGCCGCGTGTAGCCGCCAATGACAAACTCCTGCCGCTGGCCGCATTTGAGCTTGATCCAGTCTGCTGTGCGGCCTGCGTGATAACTGGCATCCTTGCGCTTGCCCACCAGGCCTTCCATGCCCAGCGCACAGGCAGAAGCCAGCAACTGCGCCGGATCGCCGCCAAAGGCTTCGCTCAGACGCACACTGTCGCCCAGGCCCGGGCTGGCATCTAGCGCCGCCTGCAGCGCCTCGCGCCGTGCCAACCAAGGCTGGCCACGCAAATCCTGGCCATCGGCAAAGGGCAGGTCAAACAGGTAATAGACAAGGTCGGTGGTGCCCTCGCCATCAAAGGCGTTCTGCAGCCGCTGAAAATCGGGCTGGCCCTGGTCATTCAGCGCCACCACCTCGCCATCCAGCCAAGCATCCTTCAGCTGCAGATGCTGCAGAGCCGCTGCCAGCGCAGGCATCTTGGCCGTCCAGTCCTTGCCATTGCGCGTCCACAACTGCAGCTGGCGGCCTTTTTTGCGGGCCGCCATGCGGTAGCCGTCCAACTTCAGCTCCCAGGCCCAGTCCTCGGCGTTTTGCGGAGGCGCATCGGCCAGCACGGCCAGCTGGGGCGCCATCGTGGTGGGCAAGGCGCTGGCTTTGGCTTTGCGGGTCTTACTGGGTTTGGCAGCCGGCTCGGCCCGGGTCTTGTTGGCGGCCGCGCGCTGCTCGCTGGCTACGCTGTCGGGCCGGGCGGTCACGATGTCCAGCTCATCTTCCTGGCGCGCAAAGTCATCCGCCTCCTTGATCAGCAGCCAGGGCGGTTGGCGCTCACCTTGCTTGCCCTTCATGCGCACCAAGGTCCAGCGGCCGCCGAGCTTCTGGCCTTGCAGCGCAAAGTGCAGCTTGCCCTTGCGGTAGCCCTCTTCCGGGTCGTCCAGCGGCAGCCACAGGCCCTTGTCCCAGACGATGACCTTGCCCGCGCCGTAATGGCCAGCGGGTATCTGGCCCTCAAAGCTGTTGTACGAGATCGGGTGGTCTTCCACCTGCACGGCCATGCGCTTGTGGCTGGGGTCCAGGCTGGGCCCCTTGGGCACTGCCCAGCTTTTCATCACGCCATCGAGCTCCAGCCGCAGGTCATAGTGCAAATGGCTGGCCCAGTGTTTCTGGATGACAAACTGCAGCTGGCCTGCTACCGATTCGCCCCCGTCGGCCGGCTCAGGGGTCTTGGCAAAATTGCGCTTGGCTTGGTATTTGTCCAATGAACTGGGCATGCAGGACCTCCGGGTGCCAAGCCACTAAGCCGCACGCCGCCGGGCCGGCGCAGCCTTGCGGGCGCTGGCCGATTTGGCAGCGGGCTTGGACTTTGGCTTGGCTTTAGCGGTGGTAGCGGGCGGTTTGGCGCTGGCCCTGGTCTTGGCCGGCGCGGCCTTGGGCTTTCGCGCAGCGGGCTTGGTATCTGCTGCCTTGGCGCCACCGGCCAGGCTGCGTTTGAGCAAGGCCGTCAAATCCAGGATCTCCGCGCCGCCTGACACCGGCGACTCCTTGGGCGCCTGCACCACCTCTTCCACCTCGCCCGCCTTGACCTTGGCATCGATGAGCTTGTGGATCTCTTCGGAGAACGAATTCCTGAAGTCGTCGGCATTCCAGGCCTGCGCCTTGTCTTCGATCAAGGCCACTGCCATGTCCATCTCGGCGCTGCTGATGCCTGCCGCCTTGGCCGATTGCGGCGGCAGGTTGAGCTGCTCAAACGAGCGGATATCGCCGCCCCAGCGCAGCAGGTTCAGCACCAGGGCCCGGCCGCAGGGCACCAGCACGGCCAGGTGCTGCTTGGTCTGGATGACGACCTTGGCGACGCCCACCTTGTTGGTCTTGCGCAGCGCCTCGCGCAGCAAGGCATAGACTTTTTCTCCGCGCTTGAGGGGCGCCGTGTAGTAAGGCCGCTCCAGGTAAATCAGCGGGATGTCATCGGCATCGACAAAGGCCTCAATCTCGATGGTCTGCGTGGTTTTGGGAAAGGCGGCGCTGATCTCCTCCTGGCTCAGGATCACATAGCGGCCATCTTCGTATTCCACGCCTTTGACGATGTCGCTGCTGGCGATCTCCTTGCCGGTGCGCTTGTTGATGCGCTTGTAGCCCACCGGCTCCATCGAGCGCTTGTCCAGCCAGTCAAAGTCGATGCCCGAGTCGCGTGTAGCCGTGTACAAGCCTATGGGCACATGCACCAGCCCAAAGCTGATCGCGCCTTTCCAGATGGTTCGTGTTGATGTCGGGGCATTGCCTTGCTGCTCTGTCATGCCGGCCTCCTAGGTATGCCGTCAGTCTGAGCGCCTGGCAGCCGACTGGCTGAGAGGAAAAGGCAATGCAGCATGGGAACTTCGTATTGCCTGCATGCCAGAGCGGTCTGACAAAGCCGCTGCCAAACGCCATGTGCGCAAGCGCTGAATGCCAACTCGCTCCGATGACTCCAAACGCGGGCGCAGAAATCCTACAGACCCGGAGCGCGGCTGCGGCCAACCTAGAAGGCATACGACCGAGGAGCACCCGATGAGCACCACCAAGCCAGATACGCAGCCTGACAACGCTGCCGACACCCGTCCTGCGACACAGCCCAACTACCCCGAAGATGAAAGCATGGACCCGGTCGGTGAACCCTATCCCGAGCAGGAGCCGTTGACACCCGAGCCCGGCGATGACCCGCCGCATCCTCCGTTCTCACCCAGCACGGAACCCGACATCCCGCAAGACCCCGAGTCCGAACGCGTGGTCAGCCCCGAGCCGCTGGAACCCTGATGTTCGCCACCTCGCCCCCGCCTCCGCATCTGCCCGCCGATGCGGCGCTTTTTCTGGACTTTGATGGCAGCCTGGTGCCGATGGCCCCCACGCCGGACAGCATTGTCGTGCCTGCACAGTTGGTGCCGCTGCTGAGCGAGCTGCGGGCACTGCTGGGCGGTGCCGTGGCCATCATCTCTGGCCGCGAGATAGCCGTGTTGGACCATTACCTGCGGCCCTTGCAAATCCCGTGTGCCGGCGCCCATGGCGCGCAGCGGCGTGATGCCAAAGGCCAGCAATGCGGCGATGCACCGGGGGATATCTCGGCGGTGGTCGAGGCCTGCGAACAACTGGCCCTGGCCCACCCCACTCTGTATGTGGAGCCCAAGCAAAGCGGGGTCGCGCTGCACTACCGCCGCGATCCTTCGCTGGAAACGTTGTGCCTGCGCAGCCTGCAGTCCATGCTGGCCCACCGGCCGCAGTGGACCTTGCTGCGCGGCAAGCGGGTGCTGGAGATGCTGCCGGTGGGCGCGAGCAAGGGCCGCGCCATCCAGGCATTTCTTCAGGAGGCACCTTTTGCCGGGCGCACCCCGTTCTTCCTCGGCGATGACTCCAGCGACGAGAGCGGCTTTGCCGCCGTTCTGGCCCAGCGCGGCGTCGCCATCAAGGTAGGGGCTGGCCCCAGCGCCGCCAGCCATCGTCTCGAAGGTGTCGATGCCGTCTACCACTGGCTGCAGGCGGCGTGCACCCAGCTGCGCATGCTCAGCAACCTGCGCCAGCCGGCGGAGGTGCAGCCATGAGCCGCCTTGTCGTTGTCTCCAACCGGGTGGCCGATCCGCAAGATGCCGCGCCCGGAGGGCTGGCGATTGCGCTGGAAGAGGCGCTGCAACGCCAGGGCGGGCTGTGGTTCGGCTGGGGTGGCAAGCTCTGCGACCAGTCCGAGCCGCAACTCAGCATCAGCCAATGGGATGCAGTGACCGTGGCCACCACGGAGCTGCACCAGCGCGACCACGACAGCTACTACAGCGGGTTTTGCAACAACGTGCTCTGGCCGGTGTTCCACAACCGCCTGGACCTGGCAGCGTTCGACCCCGTTTTTTATGACGGCTACCAGCGGGTGAACCGGCAGTTTGCGCAGCAACTGCTGCCCTTGCTGCAGGATGACGATGTCATCTGGGTGCATGACTACCACATGATCGCGCTGGCTGCGGAGCTGCGCGCACTGGGCTGCCAGCAGCGCATCGGATTCTTTTTGCACATTCCCTTCCCTCCCCTGGTCACCCTCAGCGCCGTGCCGCAACACAAGGCACTGATGCAGGCCCTGATGGCTTTTGACCTGGTGGGCCTGCAGAGCCGGCAAGACCTCCAGCATTTTGAGAGCTATGTGCTCGCACAAGCCGATGGCCGCATCAGCCACCGCCACCACTACCGCGTTCATGGTGAGCAAACACGCTGCGAGGTGTTTCCGATTGGCATTGATGCCCATGCCTTTGCAGCGCTGACGCATACGCCCCAAGCCCAACAAGTGCAAAGCACCATGACGCAGGCGTACCGCCAGCGCAGCCTGGTGGTGGGCATTGACCGGCTCGACTACTCCAAGGGGCTGCCCGAACGCATCCATGCCTTCCGTGATCTGCTCGAGCGCCATCCCGAGCACCGGCGCAGCGCTACCCTGGTACAGATTGGCTCGCCCACCCGAGAGCATCTGCAGGCCTATGCCGACATCCGCAGCAAATTTGAATCGCTGTGCGGCGCCATCAATGGTGATTTTGGCGAACTGGACTGGATGCCGGTGCGCTATATCCACCAGGTGCTGACGCGCGCCCAACTCGCGGGGCTGTGCCACTCGGCCGCTGTCGGCCTGGTCACGCCGCTGCGCGATGGCATGAACCTGGTCGCCAAGGAATTTATTGCCGCCCAGGACCCGGCCGACCCCGGGGTGCTGGTGTTGTCGCGCTTTGCTGGCGCCGCCGAGCAGCTGCAAGAAGCGCTGCTGGTGAACCCCTATGACGCGCACAGTACTTCCGACAGCATTGACCAAGCGCTGCAAATGCCGCTGGCTGAGCGCATCGAGCGCCATCAGAAGCTACTGGCCCGGATCCAGACCGAGGATGTGCACTGGTGGTGCCAGCGCTTTTTGCAGGCGCTGGGCCAGTGCCAACCGGCCGTGCAGCGCAAACCGCGCTTCTCGGTTCCCGCGCTGAGCCGTATCCCTGCCGCGGATGCCGACCTGCCGATGACCCGCCCGACGCGGGATGGCAGCTTTCCCTATCTGCATGTGGTGACGGGTGGTAATGCTGCGCCGCGCCCGGCCGCTGCAGCCCAACGCATGGGCCGTTGAATGATGAATGCCACCGAACTGGAAAATTTTCTGAGCGAATCGGCGCTGCAGCACCCTGGTGAAACCTTGCGCGCGCTAGTGGCACTGGGCCTGGACCGACTGCCCCTGCCGGGCCACGGCCAGACGCTGGCACGCTGGAGGGCACTGGCAGCGGTGGCAGCCAGCAACCTGAGCCTCGTCAAGCTGTTTGAAGGCCATACCGATGCGCTGGCGATTTTGGCTGAGCTGGATACTTCCGCGCCTGCAGCTGCCAGAACCTGGGCGGTTTGGGGTGCGGAGCCGCCGGGCAACCGGGTGCAGGCCAGGCCCATCAGTGCGGACGATGGACTGGTCCCCGGCAGCAAAGTGATGCTGAACGGCACCAAGGCCTGGTGCTCGGGCGCGCACAGTGTGGACCATGCGCTGGTCACCGCCTGGCTGTCTGATACCGAACGCTGTCTGGTGGCAGTCAACCTGCTGCAGCCGCAGGTGCAGGTCAGCGACGAAGGTTGGCAAGCCGTGGGCATGGCCGACAGCGGCAGTGTGAATGTGCTGCTGAACAACGCCAGCGCCACCCTGGTAGGCCGCCCGGGCGCCTACCTGAGCCGGCCCGGCTTTCAGCATGGCGGCGCCGGCATAGCGGCCTGCTGGTATGGCGCCAGTGCCCGCATTGCCGGCCAGCTGCTGCGCGCCTGCCGCCAGCATGCCGAGCCCCATGCCTTGGCCCACCTGGGCGCGGTGGACGTGGCCCTCTCGACCACAGCCGCGCTGTTGCGCGCAACGGCCTCCCATATTGATGCCCAGCCCGAGCAGCCCTGGAGCCGGGAAGTGAACCGCACCCGCCTGGCCGCCGAGGCGGCGGCCCAGCAGGTGCTGCAGCATGTGCCGCGCGCACTCGGCCCCGGGCCATTTTGCAAAGACCGGTCGCTGGCCTTGCTGCTGGCCGACCTGCCTATTTTTATCCGACAAAGCCATGCAGAACGCGATCTGGCCGCCCTGGGGCAGGCCATCGCTGAACAGGAGAACAACGCACCATGGAAGCTCTGAAACCCCGATACATCGAAGGCGAAGGCACGCCTGAATTGCAATGGCAATCCTGGCTGGCACAAGCGCCTTTGGGCACCACGCCTGCCGAGGAACTGCTGCAAGGCTGTGAACGGGTCGTCATTGTCTCCCCCCATCCCGATGACGAGATCCTGGCCACGGCGGCGATCATGCAGTACTGCGAGGCCAACGCCCTGCCCTGCACGGTGATTGCCGTCACCTCGGGCGAGGCCAGCCACCCCGGCTCTCGCCTGTGGACGCCCGACCAGCTGGCCCAGGCCCGCGAGCGCGAAAGCGCCCAGGCGCTGGCGCTGCTCTGTCCGGGCAGCCAAATCATCCACCTGCGCATTCCCGACGGACAGGTGCAGGACCACCAGCCCCAGCTCGAATCGCGCCTGCAGCAACTGCTGCGCCCGACGGATGCCGTCTTCTGCCCTTGGCGCTACGACGGCCACCCCGACCACGAAGCCACCGGCGAAGCCTGCGCCGCTGCTACGGCCGATGTCGGCAGCCGCTTGTTTGAAGTACCAATCTGGACTTGGCACTGGGCCAGCCCCGGCGACCAGCGCGTGCCCTGGCAGCAGGCCGTGCGCATGCCGCTGAGCGCCGACCAGCTCGATCGTAAATGCCTGGCGCTGTCCTGCTTTCGCAGCCAGCTGCTGCCCGATCCATCCACTGGCAGACCGCCGATCCTGCCCCGCTGGGCCACGGCGCGCCTGCTGCGCAACTTCGAGGTGGTATTGCGATGAACCAACGCCAACACTTTGAACAGCTCTACCAAAACTCCCCCGATCCCTGGGCCGTCAAGACCGCGTGGTACGAGCGGCGCAAGCGCCAGGTGTTGCTGGCATCGCTGCCACGCGAGCAGTATCGCTATGGCTTTGAGCCCGGCTGCGGCAATGGCGAGACCACGATGGCACTGCTGGAGCGCTGCGACCAACTGATCGCCGCCGATTTTGCAGAATCTGCGGTACTGCTGTGCAATGCCCGCGTCCAGCGCGAGGACCGGCGCCAGTTGCACCTGCAAAAGCTGCAACTGCCGCAGGAATGGCCCGAGGTGCCTGCCGGCGGCTTTGACCTGCTGGTGGTCTCCGAGCTGGCCTATTACCTGGGGGATTCCGATCTGGCGCTGTTCAGCGAGCGCTGCCTAGCCTCTCTCGCACCGGGAGGCCATTGGCTGATGTGCCACTGGCGCCACCAGGCGCCCGACCTGCAGCAGACCGCTGACACCATCCATGCGCAGATAGGCGCCAGCGCAGCGCTCAAAACCGTGGTGGAACACCGCGAGACTGATTTCCTGCTGGAAGTTTGGGAAAGATTGTGAGCACCCCATGATTGGCATCTGCATACCCGCCCATAACGAAGAAGACCTGATTGACGCTTGTCTGGAGAGCGTCGCCATGGCCACCCTGCACCCCGATTTGGCAGGCGAAGAAGTCAAGGTCGTGGTCGTGCTGGACAGCTGCAGCGACGGCAGCGCTGCCATCGCCAGGCAATGGCCGTTTGTGACGCTGGCCGTCAATGCCCGTAATGTGGGCAGAGCCCGGGCTGCCGGTGCCCGCCACCTGCTGCAGCACCAGGCGCGCTGGCTGGCCTTTACCGATGCGGATACCCGTGTGGCCCCCGATTGGCTGGCGGTGCAGCTGTCCTTGGGCGCCGATGTGGTCTGCGGCACCGTCGGTGTTGACAGCTGGGACGCCCATGGTGCCGATGCCCAATCAGCCCGCCTGCGTTTTGAATCCAGCTACCAGGACCGCGACGGCCACCGCCATGTGCATGGCGCCAACCTGGGCCTGTCCGCCCAGTGTTACCAACAGGCGGGCGGCTTTGACGCCATCGAATGCGGCGAAGACCAGGCGCTGGTAGACCGCCTGGCCGCCCTGGGCGCGCAGATTGCCTGGAGCGCCTCGCCCCGGGTGCTCACCAGTGGCAGGCCCTACTCCCGTGTGGAGCATGGTTTTGCCGGCGCCATCCGCCACGCCCCTGCTACAGCTTTGCGTTAAACCTGTCACTGCTCGGGCTGCCATAAAGCACCAGGCCACCGCGAGGGTGGCCTGGTGTTTCTCATGGCTCATGCGCAATTCCTGGGCGGGAGATGCGCTAGTCCGGTCTAGGCTTTAGCGGCGCTTGTGCTGCACATGGAGCTGGAACAGCGCGCAAGCCATCAGCAGCGTTGCAAGCAAGGCCAGCACCGAGCGCGATCCCAGTGGCACTGGAATCACTTCGCCCGAGACGACAGCGTCGCTGTCCGTCGAGGTGCAAGGTGCATCCACCGTGCAGCGCCCGCCTACCAACGAGGCAGTGTTGGTCGCCGTGCTGCCCGGGGTGCCACTGACCTTGCCACTGACCGTGTAGCTCACGATGCCGCCAGCGGCCACCGTGATACCCGAGCAGGTCAGACCCGTGCAGCTGCCAGGGACCGAGCCCTTGTCGTCACCCGATTGCCCGGTGATCGCCAGCTCCGACAAGCCGCTGCCACCCGCATCCGACCAGCTCAGCCCACTGACCGGCTGGCTGCCAGGGTTGCGAATGGTGACGGTGTAGGTCACCACACTGCCTGCCGTCACACTGCTCGCGTTGTTGGTCTTGAGCAGCACTAGCCCCGGCTGGGCGCTCACGGCGGTGGTGGCGCTGGCGCAGTTGGCTGCCGTGCAGCCGGGGCCAGGCACGGCCGGCGTGCTGCCCGCAGAGTCCACCGACGCATAGTTGGTGAGGTTGGCGTCCACATCGGGCGCAGTCGCAGTCAGCACTATCACTGCCGTGCCACCATTGGCCGCCACCGGGCTGCCCAAGGTGCAGCTGAGCAAAGCGCCCGCGCTGCCCAGCGGTGTGCAGACGCCGCCGGTGGCCGCCGTAGCCACCATGCCCGCTGGCAGCTGGTCATAGACCAGCACGCCTGCCGCTGCGTCGGTCTGGCCACTGTTGGTCACCGTCAGGGTGTAGCTGAGGCTTTCGCCGCCGACGACAGAACCGGCGCTGGTCTTGGTCAGTGCCAACGCGGGTGGCGTCAGGCTGACGGTCACCCCCGTGGAGGCGGTATTGCTGCTGCTGTCGGGGTCGTAGCTGTTGCTGCGGCCAGCCGTGGTGATGCTGACCACGCCTGGACTTGCCGGCGTAAAGGTGGTCGTGCAGCTGATCGCCGCACCGCTGGCCAGATTGGCCACCGGTGGGGTCACCGGCGCGCCATCTACCGTACACACGGTGCTCACATTGGTGGCATCGGCCGGCACGCCCGAGACCACGCAGTCGGCATTGCGTGCGGCGGCAGGGCCTTGGTTGGTACAGCTGCTGACCACCGTCACGGGGCTGCCCACGGCAACACTGATCGGCGGCTGCGTCGCTACCACCACATTGGCAGAGGCGGCTGGGATGCTCACCGTGCAGCCAGCCCCGCAAGCGCCTGGCAGATCGCTGGTGATGGCGTTGCTGATCGCCGCCTGCGCCAGTGGCGTATCCACCAGTACCGTGAAGCTGACCACGGCACTGGATGCGGCTGGCGCCTGGACAGCTTGCGTGCAGCTGGTGCCTGCAGTCGTGCAGTCGCCCGCGCTCCAGCCCTCTGCCGTACCGGCGTAGCTAGTGCCAGCCGAGACCGTCTCCGTCAAAGTGAGCTGCCCCAGCGTGCCGCCACTGTTGGTCACCGTGATGGTGTAGGTCAAGGTATCGCCAGGCTGCGCCTGGTAGCCAGCGGGCGATGCCGCACCATTGACTTGGGTCAGCGCCTTCGCGATGCTGAGCGCTGCAGCGGTACTGACGGAGGTGAGCTTGCTGGTGCAATGCGATGCATCCGTGCAGGCGGCACCCGGCTGTGGAGCCACACCGCCGTTGTACGGATCACCACCACCGCCGACCGAGGCGTGGTTGGTGACATCGCCAGTAGCACCACCGACGGCTGCTGCGGTGACGGTGACAGGCAGGTTGATCGCATCACTGCTGCCCCCGGCAATGCTGGCCGCACTGGTGCAGCTCACATCCTGGCCGCTGACGGTGCAGACCCAGTTGCCATAGGTGCCCGCTGCCGGGGTGATGCCCGCTGGCATGCTGTCACGCACGGTGATGGGGCCCACTGTGGCCACGCTGGCATTGGTGTTGGTGACGGTCAAGGTGTACTGCGCACCTGCCTGGCCGACCACCCAGGGGCCGTTGTCGGTCTTGCTCAGCTGCAGGCTGGGCGCATCGACGGCCGTGGTGTTGGTGACCTTGCAGTTGTCCGTCGTGGGGCAAGTGGGGTCACCACCGCCTTGCCCGCTCGCTGAGTTGCTCACGCTCGGTGCTGCGCTTGCCTGCGGGGTAACAGGCAGCACATAGCTGATGCTGTTGCCCGCCGCCAGGCTCGCTGTGCTCACGCAATTCACTTGCTGGCCGGCTGCGGTGCAGCCTGCGGGCAAGGTGCCCAGGGTCATGCTCGATGGCACCAGGTCGGTCACGGTGATGGGCGCGTTGGTGGGCGCGGTGCCGGTGTTGGTGACCGTCAAGGTGTACGTAGACCCCTGTCCCACTGAAAAACTGCCGGCGCTCTTACCCAGCGTCAACATCGGTGCATTGACCGCTGTTGTCAACGCCGGCTTGCAGCGTTCAGGCAGGTCGGCCATTGAAGTGCCTGCTGCGCACAGCGGGTCACCGCCGCCGGTGGCGACTGCCTGGTTGGTAACAGATAGGCCGTTAAGCGTGTTTTGGGCTGTGACACCCACCGTGAACCCGGTGCTGGCACCGCTGGCCAAGCCCGCTGGCACGCTGCAAGCCAAAGTCTGGCTGCCCGCTGGCACGTGGGTGCAAGCAGCTGGCAGGTTGGCTGTGTCGATGGTCAGGCCTGCAGGCATGGTGTCGATCACCACGGCTGTCTCTGTGGTGGCGGCCGTGCCGGTGTTGCGCAAGGTCAGCACGTACTGGGCGGGCACACCCACAGTGAAGGTACCGACGGAGCTTTGCTTGGTCAAGCTCAGCTGCGGGGCGGTGACGGGGTTATCGGTGCGGCCACTGCAGTGGGCCTCCGCCGGACAGCCTGGGTCACCGGTATTGGCCTCAGCCATGGCGGTGTTGGTCAGATTTTGACCGATGGCACTGGGCTGCGGCGTCACCGGCAGGATGAAATGCACCAAGCCACCGGTGGCGATGCCTGCGGGCACCTGGCAGCTGACGGTCTGGCCACTGGCGCTGCAGGCAGCAGGCAGAGTTCCGATCGCAAGGCCTTCCGGGATTTGGTCGGTAATGGTGCCCGCCAGTGTCGAGGCCTGTCCGTTGTTGGTCGCCGTAATGACATAGGTGTTGGCAACACCCACTACGAAGGGATTGCTCAGTGTCTTGGTGACATCCAGTCGCGGCATGTCAACGCTCGTACTGACGCTGCTTTGGCAGCCGGTGCTGCAGCTGGCACCACCGCCAGCAACCGTGGCCGTGTTGGTCACCAACGCTGGCGCGCCATTGGCCACCGTGATGGGCACATGGATGACGGGGGCATTGGCACCCGGCAGCAGCACCGCATTGCTGGTACAGGCCAGTTGGCCAGCCAGGCTGGCACTACAGTCCCAGCCTGCAGCAGTGACTGGCAGGTTGATGCGGATGCCCTCAGGCATGGGATCGGTAACGACGATGGCACCGTCGGTGCTGCTGGAGCCACTGTTGCCCACCAGGATCGAGTAGGTTCCCGTCTGTCCCACCGAGAACGCAGTGGGTGTCGCCGTCTTGGCGATGGCGAGTGCCGGTGTACCACCATCCACATTGATGATGGTGCTGGTCCTGGTGCAAGGTGCCAGACTGCAGCCCACGCCTGCGGGTGGCGTTACCGTGGCGGTGTTGACGATGTCCCCGGTGGCGCCCAGCTGCGCCCTGCCCCGGATGCTGATGCGAATGCTCTCGCCGTTTGCCAGGTTGACACCACTCAGCTGAATGTTGTTGCCGCCGCCACTGCTGGTCGTGCCGCATTGGGCCACGGGAGTACAACTCCAGCCGCTTACTTCGACCAACGCAGGCACGGTGTCGGTCACCAGCACGCCGCTGACATCGCTGGGGCCGGCATTGCGCACCACAATCTCGTAGTCGAGCGCCTGTCCGGGCAGGTAGCTGCCGGCTGGGGTGGCGGACTTCTGAATGACCAGATCGGACTGCAGGCTGACGGCGGTGGTGTCGGCCGCGCAATGGGCGTCCCCCACGGCACAGCTGCCCGGTGCGGGTGTGCTGCCCCCATGCATGGGATCGCCGCCCCCACCCACCGACGCGATGTTGGTGACCAGCGCCGGTGCGCCAGCACTCACGGTGACCGGAAGGCGGATGGCAGAGTTGCCAGCAACGGCAATCTCGGCGCTGCTGGTGCAGGCTACCTGCGGACCGCTCACCTCGCAGCGCCAGCCGTCGTAGAAACCGCTGCTGGCCGAAATCCCCACGGGCAGGCTGTCCAGCACCTGCACCTCCCCCACCGTTGCCGCTGTGCCTGCGTTGGTCACAGCCAAGCTGTAAAAAGCGCCCTGTTGTTGCACCGCCCAAGGGCCATTGCTGGACTTGGCAAGTGCCAGGCGCGGAGCAGGCACCACCGTGATCGCAATGTTCGCCTCAGCCGCCAAGCCACCCAGATCACTGATTTGGTACGGCACCGTGACCAACCCGGTGAAGCCTGCTGCCGGAGCAAACGCATAGCCGCCCGTCGCACTGAGCTCAAGCCTCCCGCCCGGCAGTTCGCGCACGCAGGGGTATGCCGTGCAGGCTGCGCCGTTCAAGGCTGTCAGCGCGATATCGCTGCCAGTGTCATTTGCAAAAATGGAAGCGTTTGACTGCGCTGGGATGTCCATCGGCGTCGACAACGTGTCATCCACGGCCACCAACAGCGAATTGGTCACCGTGCAGGTCATGTTGGCGGCGGGATGGAAGCTGCTTGCAGGCAGGGAGATGGTGCTCCCGTTCCAGGTTCCGAAGCTTCCGGTATTGCCGGTGATGTTGCTGTGCGCATCGGTACAGGATGCTCTGGCTGCGCGCCATCCGGCGGGCGTGTTTGGCAGGGTTTCGGTGATGGAGACGGGAGAGCGGGGGTCGTTGACAAAGGCCGCTGCGCTATCGACGGCGGAGTTGGTCGCCGTGGTTTGCAACGATGCGCTTGGCACCGACAGATTGGTGGCAGCGAACGAGAAACTGCCTGTGTCCCCGAGGCTGATTTTGCTGGTGGTGACACAGGTGGGGATCGATGCCAAACCATAGCCCACTAGGTCGTCATTGATGATGCCTTCGGTCGTCAGCACCAAGCGTGACACCAGATTATTGGAGACTCCGACCAATGCCCCGGATTCTCGTTCCCTGGGTGATGCAGAGACCCTGCCGACAATACCGGTCGCGGGATTATAGTCAAAGAGATTGAGGGCCCCATTGGCATTTGCGATGGCCGAGAGCTGAAAGTCTCGTGGTGTGGCGCCTCCGGACACAGCCAAGGTTAATCTGGGTGTATAGGTCGGTGTATTTGCGGCACCTACATCAAAAATCACCAGGGCTATCCGGTTGGCAGGGACAGCCGGTGAAAACGTGTACGTAATCGAGGTATCTCCAGCTGCACGCAAATACCGCGTAGCCGGAATAGTTCTTTGGACGCCTTGCACATTCTGCAACGTAAATGCCCCACCCGGTCCGTAGCTGGAAGATGGCCTGACAGTCACGCCCACAGTACTGCGAAAGCCTTCCAGCTGAAACCGCTGACCAGAAGCTGCACTATTTCCTCCCAGATTACAGGTCTGCGCCTGTACAGCCAAGCCCCACATCGTCAGCAGCAAGGGCACAGCGCAGCGCTTGCTGAAGCCGTGCATCCAATGTTGAATCCTTGGTTTCATTTGAAGCCTCCTATAGCGCGGGTTGATTTCCAATGCTTGCAGAAAGTCATTCAGCTGGCACACAATTCAGATCTAACCTGAATCAAACTATTCCATTAACAAATGAATCGAAATTATAGAAATCCGCTTTATCTAATATGAATGAGCAAGTTTATTAAAACAAGACATTTAGCAATTTGTAGCAAACACAAGCGCAGGCATTCGCATCATTGATCCCTACAATGCGCTGGCAGCTGGGCCACAAAAAACCTCAGCCATTTAAATAAAAATATTTAAAAGCAATCTAATCTCCAAGGTTTCCTTCCCATACCGCATAGAAAACGGTGAGCGGCTGGATGGTGTTGGGAAGCCGATTGCGCAGCAATGCAAATGGAAGACTAAACACTGCAGGCACGTTAAAGCTGCGGATACGGAAATGAGGCGCCAAATGCCAAGCAAAAAGCAATAGTGCTTGCGAAGCCTGCTTTTTCGGCCGTCACACAACAGCTTGCACAGCAGGATCTGTAATTCGATAGCATGCATCACTTGCAACATTGTGTTATTTAATCTGCAAAGCTATTTCATATTAGCCAAACAAATTAAATAAAACACCGGATGTAATTTTTCCAATCGATGTGATTGGAAAAGTCGACTCCTACGATAATGCAAGAGAAGCCCTACAGATATTCATCTGCATAAATCCTAAAGTGGAGTTACCGACACACTGATCGGCAACCACCAGGAGCAAATGATGAGAGCACGTGATTACGATGAGCAGCGCCACTACCGGGGAGACAACCGAGGAGGTTCCGACGACCGCAGCCGCGATAGCCAAGGGCGCTATGTCTCTGATTCCAACGACGACCGCCGCAGCCATATGCGCCCCCACGACGACGATCCCGATCGCGACAACCGGGGGCGCTTTGTCTCGAATGACCGCAGTTACGACGACCGCTACTACCGCGACGATGGCCGCAGCGACAACCGTGGCTGGAACGCCCAGTACGAAGCGCGTGACAGCCAAGGGCGATTTACCTCGTCGGGCCGAGGCGAACGCGGCTACCCCGACCAGGGCTGGGGTGACAACCGGGGCTGGAACGCCGAGTACGAGAACCGCGATAGCCGTGGCCGCTTTGCACCCACGCCCGATTGGCGTGGTGCCGGGCCCGACCGCTATGTGTCCCATGGCGATTCCTACCCGCAGTACGGTATGGTGCGTGGCGCGGGCGCTGGCGGCAGCGATGAAGGCAGCTATTCGCGTGGGGCATCCGGCGCAGGCTACGGTTCCGGCCAAGGCTATGGGGGCCGCAACCAGTCGCACCATGACCGAGACTATGACCAGTGGCGCCAGGAGCAACTGACCAATTTGGACAATGACTATGAGGCCTGGCGTGGTGAGCGTTATAAGAAGTTCTCGGACGACTTTAACAACTGGCGCAGCAACCGCAGCAATAACCCATCGGGTTCTGACAACAACAATGCCAATACTAATAAAGCCAAAGATTCCAAGTAATGGAATCGCCAGAGGCCTCAGGGCCTCTGGCTTTTTTATCACCTACCCTCGCACATTTATGAAAATTGATGTCTACCTTGTTTAAGCCAGCCGCAATGACCCATATAGCACCATAGACGGAAACTGACCGACCTCGCCAAGTCTTCAAAAAAACGTCAGAAAATCTCAACAAAAAATAATAAAAATAATTTCCCTCTGCGGTCGTTTCCCAGGCACGCTACTTGCCGTAGTTTGCCGGATGCAGGCATCAGGTAATTCCGCCATTTTGCAAGCATCTCACAGGCACTGCGCCTCTCCCCACCTCCTTCCCCAAGCTCTTCAGGAAAATCCTGATGCAGGCTGCTTTTCCGACTGCGGCAACTTGCGCTAACATTTACGCCGTACTAGTGACAGGAAACACCACCTTCATCGCCCGACACCCAATGAGCTTGTACGAAATGATCGAATCAGCATTCCTTCAAGTCCTCAAAAACGGCCAAACGCCGTCCCGGCTCTACCTCACCGAGGCGGGGCTGCAAGAACTCATCAATGACCCGACCTTGGGAGCGTCGTGGACGCCCAGCATCCCGGACTTCTGGGACCAGCGGGTTTTGGGTCTACCGCTGCAAAAGTCATTGACGCACAACGCCATCGAGGCAGGAACGCAGCTGGTCCTCATCGGCCCCCCGCACTGATTCGCCAATCGCCGCATTCACTCGTGCAAACAGCTTCCAACGAGGCGCAATGGGGCCTGGCGAGAGGCTATGCTGCATCCGGCGCTATCGCTGATGCCCCACTACGACCATTCTGGGACGAAGACTACATACCTGTATTCATCGCGTACTTAATCTGTCTAAGTGGCTGATCCAAGGCTACACCGCTAACTTTTGAGGAGCCCCCATGAGCAACCGACAGGAAGGCTATCAAAGCCCCAATGGCGAAAAGCCGGAAACCGAAACGCAGATGCAGGACAAGCTCAAGCTGCCACCGGAGCAGCAGCAGCATGAGAGCATCGAACATCCCGAGCCCACTGAAGACAAAAAGAAGTCGCCCCCTTGAGCGCCACGAGCCCCTCGCTCCGCTGACATGCCCGCTGATGCGGGCATCTCTTCTCCCGGCTGATGGGACTGCGATACGAGACGCGGCCATGGGCAAAAGCACTACAAGCAGTCGGCTGAAATCAGTTGACATTCCTCAGACGAGGCCTACACCGGATCTAATCAGGCAGCGCGATCATGGAGCCATCGAAGAAAGGAGTTCGTCATGCAACACCAGCCGTCATTTCCGATGCTGACCATGCCAACCCGACCCTTAGTCGCGCAGCGTGGTGAAAAGCAAAACCGCTATGTTCCCGCCGTATCCACCGACATCAGCAAGACCTTCGAAAAGTACCGCCGCCTGGCCGCACTGCAAAACGCCAAGCAGTTAGCGGGTTAGCACAGTTTCTTGCCGAGTTCATGCTTCCCCTTTCCATCCGGTTCTAACCTGCATGAACGGCTCAACAATGTGAGCATCGGCCTTCTTCTGCCACTCACGGCGCCGATACGCCGTCTGAGTACGCCCCGGCAAGCGGGACAACAGTCCTGCGGCTCGGGGCGTTTGTATTTTCAAATGTGTAGATGCGAGTCATTGGTGTCTCCATAGAGCTGTGGATGAATGTCCTGCAGCGCTGCTGACAATCTGTAACCCATCAATTTTCTGAATAAGCAAACCTATTTTTGTAGGCGGATACGCCGAGATGCGCGTATCTGAGGCGTGAGCGTTTGGGCCTCCAGCGGGTTACACCATAATTCTTACAGGTGTAAATATGTAAGTCGTAGTCGCAAAGGGGATGCCGTGAGCACAAATCAGCAGTTTTTGGTGGACGTGTTGGAGCGCGAAAAATCCTCGCTGGTAGAGAACTGGGTACTGGCAGCCAGCGGGCCCCATGCGCCGGCCAAAGTTCGTAGCGAGGCGGCAGAGATTTTCTCTGCGTTCTTGCCCGCCATCCAATCGGCTGATGCACAGAATTCCGGCTCAGCCGCCTGGCAGCCGGTCAAGTCGGCGTTGGAGCGTCTGTCGGCATCGCGTGCCGCCCAGGGCAGCACAGCAGGCAGCACCAGCGCCTTTGTGCTGGCACTCAAGCAGCCCATCTTTGAAGCGCTGCAGCGCGAGCTGGCAGCCGACAGCCATGCACTGGTGGACGCCATTGGCCGCGTATCGTTTTATGTCGATGCCCTGGCGCAGTGGACAGTGGACGCCTACCAGCGCACCCGCGAGCAGTTGATCAGCCGCCAGCAGGAAGAACTTTTGGAGCTGTCGACACCCGTGATCAAGCTCTGGGATGGCGTACTGGCGGTGCCGATGATCGGCACCCTGGATTCCAGCCGCACCCAGCTGGTGATGGAATCCTTGCTACAGCGCATTGTGGAGACCGAGTCGGCTCTGGCCATCATCGACATCACCGGCGTGCCCACGGTCGATACGCTGGTGGCGCAGCACTTACTCAAGACGGTGACTGCCATACGCCTGATGGGGGCGGACTGCATCATTTGCGGCATTCGCCCGCAAATCGCGCAGACCATTGTGCACCTGGGCATTGACCTGAACTCGGTCACCACCAAGGCAACCTTGGCCGATGCACTGGCGCTGGCGATGAAGCGAAACGGCTACGTTTTTACCAAGACCAAATAAGCGGGCCTCGTATGTATCGCATTCCAATTTTGCGCATGGGGCGGTCCCTGTTGGTCACCATCCAGGTCGATATGGAAGACCAGACCGCCATGGCGCTGCAGGATGACCTCGCCGAACAGATCGCCAAGACGGGCGCCAATGGCGTCCTGATTGATATCTCTGCGCTGGAGATTGTTGACTCTTTTGTCGGGCGCATGCTGGCCGCCATCTCTGGCATTGGCCGCATTCTGGATGCCACGACCGTCGTCGTCGGCATGCAGCCGGCAGTAGCCATCACCCTGGTGGAGCTGGGCCTGTCGCTGGACGGCGTGAAGACCGCCTTGAACGTGAGCCGTGGCATGGCGCTGCTGGAAGCAGCCGCCGCCGATGGAGACGACCTTGTCGAATGAAACCCAAGGCTCCGTCCCGTTGCGCAGCGAGGCCGACATTGTCGCCAGCCGCCAGGTGGTGCGAAAACTGGCGGTGCAGCTGAAGTTCTCGCTGGTGGACCAGACCAAGATGATCACAGCCGCCAGTGAGCTGTCGCGCAACACGGTGGTGTATGGCGGCGGCGGTGAGATGGAATGGGCGCTGCTGGTCGATGGCATCAAGCAAGGGCTGCGCCTGCGGTTTAGAGACCAGGGGCCAGGCATTCCAGATATGGGCCTGGCGCTCAAGGATGGCTGGACCTCGGGCAACGGCATGGGCCTGGGCCTGTCGGGCAGCAAACGCCTGGTGCATGAGTTTGAGCTGGAATCGACAGTAGGTGTTGGCACCTGCGTCAGTGTGACCCGATGGAAATAATTCAAGGCACTTGCCACAGCGCGTTTCCGGTAGACGAGCCCAGCCGCGTGGGCGAAGCCCGGCGCCATGTTGCCGCGCTGTGCCGCGACCTGGGTTTTGATGAAGTACTCGCGGGCCAGGCCGCCATTGTGGTCAACGAGCTGGGCAACAACCTGTGCAAGCATGCGCAGCGGGGTCAGCTTTGGATTGCCAGCCGCAGCGGTGATGTGCCCGAGCTGGAAATCCTGTCGGTGGACGAAGGCCCCGGCATTGGCGACCTGCCCTTGGCGATGCGCGACGGCTATTCGACTGGCAGCACTCCGGGCACGGGCCTGGGCGCCGTACAAAGGCTGGCGACGGATTTCGACATCCACTCCGAGCCCGGCAAGGGCACGGTGGTGTTGGCGCGCTTCAGGCCGGTATCCAAGGTCGCTGAAACGCGCGCCTTTCGCGTCTCGGTGCTGGCCCTGCCCGCGCCGGGCGAATCGGTCTGCGGCGATGCCTGGGCGCTGGCCCTGGATGGGCAGCGCGCATCCTTGCTGGTGGCCGATGGCCTGGGCCATGGCGTGCATGCGGCCGAGGCATCGCAAGCGGCCGTGGATGTGTTTGTCAAACAACCCTTTGCCGAGTTGCAAACCCATTTGGAAGACGCCCACACCGCCTTGCGATCCACGCGTGGCGCCGCGGTGACCTGCGTTCAGCTTGATGGCGAGGCCAGCGCACTGCTGGCGGCAGGCGCCGGCAATGTCGCGATCCGGCTGGTGAGCGGGGTCTATAACCGCGCCATCCTGGTGCAGAACGGCACCGTGGGCGTACAGATGCGCCATGTGCAGCCCACCCGCATGGACTGGCCCGAGCATGCAATGGTGGTCTGCCACAGCGATGGCCTGCAGTCGCGCTGGCCACCGGAGGCCGTGACGGCCCTGCTTGGGCGCGACCCAGGCCTGGCAGTGGCCGTGCTGGTGCGCGACTACGGCCGTGGGCGGGATGATGTGACCGTGCTGATCGTGCGCCGGGCCGATTGAAAGACGCCGATGAATGACATGACCGAACAAGACCTTACTGGCGACGCCACCGCCGCCCGCACTGCCCCGCAAGCGGATGCGCTGGCGCAGGCCCTGGCCGCCAGCCAGGCCGAGGTGGAGGCCTTGCGTGCCGAGCTGGAAGAGACCAACCGGGGCGTGCTGGCGCTGTATGCCGAGCTCGATGCCCAGGCCGACAACCTGCGCCAGGCGACCGAGCTGAAAAGCCGCTTCCTGGCCTATATGAGCCACGAGTTCCGCACGCCCATCGGTGCCATCCAGAGCATTGCGCGCATCTTGCAAGACCGCATTGATGGGCCCCTGACCGAAGAGCAGGAAAAACAGGTGCGCTTTATCCAGACCACCTCGGCCGAGTTCGCCGACATGGTCAATGACCTGCTGGACCTGGCCAAGGTCGAAGCCGGCCGCATCGAGGTATCGCCGGCCTGGTTCGAGATGGTCGATGTGTTCTCTGCACTGCGCGGCATGTTCAAGCCAGTCATCACCAACCCCGATGTGCTGCTGGTCTTTGAAGAGCCGCAGAACGTGCCCAAGCTGTTCTCGGACGACCGCAAGCTGGCGCAGATTCTGCGCAACTTCATCAGCAACGCCCTCAAATTTACCCAGCACGGCGAGATCCGGGTCAGCGCCAGGCGCATCTCGGAGACTTCGGTGCAGTTTGCCGTGGCGGACACCGGCATCGGTATTGCACCGGAGTTCCACCATGCCATCTTCCGCGATTACTCCCAGATTGACTCGCCCATCCAGAAGCGCTTGCGCGGAACCGGTCTGGGCCTGTCGCTGAGCAAGCGCCTGGCAGAGCTGCTGGGCGGTGACGTGGCGCTGGAGAGCGAGGCGCACAAAGGCTCTACCTTCTATGTCACGATCCCGATCAGCGTCCCCACCGCCACGCTACCTGTTTCTGCCGATAATTCGGCAACCTAAACGCCATGCCCTCTGTCACTGCCAGACTCAATGTCAGCATCGACCGATCCCAGCACACGGTTCTGGTGGTCGATGACAACCCCGCCACCTGCTATGCCACCGCGCGCGCGCTGCGGGCTGCCGGCTTTAAAACGCTGGAGGCGGGCACCGGGCAGGACGCGCTCGACATGTCGCTGGGCGACATCTCGGCCGTGGTGCTGGATGTGCATTTGCCCGATATCGGCGGCTTCGAGGTTTGCCGCATGATCCGCGAGCGCCAGCAGACCACGTCGCTGCCCATCGTGCACCTGTCGGCCGCCTTTGTGGCCGATACCGACAAGGTGGCCGGCCTGGATGCCGGCGCCGACGCCTACCTGACCCACCCGGCCGAGCCGGCCATGCTGGTGGCCACCATCCAGGCGCTGGTGCGCGCTCGCCTGGCTGAACTGCGGGTACACCAGAGCGAAGCCAAGTTCCGCTCCATCTACGAGCAAGCCCAAAGTGGCATCGCGCTGATCGACGATGAAGGCCGCTTTGTGGACGCCAACCCCGCCATGCTGGAAATGCTGGGCCGCCCCGCCGCCGAGGTGCTCGGCCAGGCGGTATCGTGCTTTGCCGCCAGCGGCCATGCGGAGCGCATCCAGTCGCTGTGCTCACCCCAGAGCGAGGATGCGGTCTGGCGCGAGGAAGTGGCCTTGCTGGATGCCCAGGGCCAGCTGCTGCATGTGGAATGGAGCATGGCGCCCAGCGTCAAGGGCGAGCTGCGCGTGGCGGCCGTCGCCAATGTCTCCAACCGCATCCAGCTGGAGCTGGAGCGCAAGCAGCTGCTGGAGCGCGAGCAGGCCGCGCGTGCCACCGCCGAGCGCTACAGCCGCTCCAAGGACGATTTTGTTGCCGTGCTGTCGCACGAGCTGCGCAACCCGCTCAGCGCCATCATGATGAATGTGCACCAGGTGCTGCGCAAATCGCCCCCGCCCGAGTTCACCAGGAACCTGGACGCGATCAAGCGCAACGCCAGCACTCAGGCCCGCATCATCAGCGACATCCTCGATGTCTCGCGCATCAACTCCGGCAAGCTGACCCTGGAGCGGGAATGGGTGGACCCGGCCGCGCTGATCACTTCGTCGCTCGATTCTCTCAAGGCAGGCATCGATGCCAAGAAGCTGGTGCTCGATGTGACGCTGGACACCCAGGGCCACAAAGCCTGGCTGGACCCGGCACGTTTTCAGCAGATCTTCTGGAACATCCTGAGCAATGCGGTGAAGTTCTCGCAGGAAGCAGGCCTGCTGGAAGTGAAGCTGGCCGTGGATGACGCGCAACTGCTGCTGCAGGTACGCGACCACGGCAAGGGCATTGAGGCAGGTTTTCTGGAGCGCATTTTCGAAAAATTCACCCAGGCAGCCAGCCCGGGCAGCCGCTCGGCCGGTGGTCTGGGTTTGGGCATGTCGATTGTCAAGCACTTGGTGGATCTGCATGGCGGCAGCGTCGATGTGGCCAGCGAGGGCTTGGGCCGGGGTACGCTGGTCAGCATCTACCTGCCGCTCAGTGGCGGCGCGCCAGACGAGCAGCCCAAGGCCGACGCAGCAGGTACCAGCCAGGATGGCAGCCATGAGGAATTGCAGGGCAGCCGCATTCTGGTGGTGGAAGACGATGAAGAAGTGGCCAGCCTGCTGGTGCTGATTCTGCAAGAGCGAGGTGCCACGGTAGCGCGGGCGGCAGATGCGGACAGCGCGATGGCCTTGCTGCAAGTGCAGGGCACCGATCTGCTGGTGAGCGACATTGGCCTGCCCGGCAAGGATGGCTATGCGCTGATGCGCGAGGTGCGCGCGGGGCAGGCCAGCTTCTCGCAAGTGCCTGCCATTGCCCTCACCGCCTTTGGCCGCGAAGCCGATCGCGAGGCCGCCATCGCTGCGGGCTTTGATATCCACATGGCCAAACCGCTGCAGCCGCAAAAACTGCTGGGTCTGATCAAAAGCCTGATCGCCAGCCCGCGTGGCAAAGAGGCTTGAGTCTTACTGCGGGCGCGCTGGCAATAGCGCTTCGATGCGCTCAAGCATGGCTTCCAGCTCTTCGGGCTCAGCGCTTTTGAGCAGCGCCCGGACGTTGGGGCCAATGCTGCCCAAACCCTGCTTGAACTCATAGCCCGATATCAGCAGCACATGGCGCTCGCTGTCCGCCGCCAACCACTGCCGGGCCAGATCGGTGCCGGACATGCCCGGCAAGCTCACGTCCGTCACCAGCACATCAAAGCGTCCAGGCTCGCCTGTAGCCAGCGCGGCTTCGGCGCTGTCCACGCCCACAATCTCACGATGCGGGGCCTCCATCACGGCCATAAAGCCTTCACGGATGTCCTCGTCATCTTCTACATACAAATAAGTAATCATTTTTAGCCACTGGCAAGACGGTTCGCATCGAAGGACCATCGGGACGCAAACACATGCTGAAGCATTGTGTCCAAACCACTCCATTCACTGCGCCAGATACGTCTGTTTGCCTTGTGGGACGGGGGCGATAGCGGGTGCTGTGCGGGTATTGAACGCGGGCATCTTGCAAGCCAAGCACCGGTTCTGCAGCACTCCCTGGCGTGTCAGCCATCGGTTGGCTTGCAGGTGGCTGGCTTCCGGTGCTGGTCTCCATCCGCGCCCCATCAAATGACCACGCGAGACGCGAGCTCCACACCCAGTACCACGAGAAAAATCAAGAAGCACTGCCGAAAACGCTTGGGGCTGATACGCGCTCTGATCAAGGAGCCGAGCCACATGCCAAGCAAGGCAGGTAGCACGCTCAGCGACGACAGGCCGAGTTGGTTCAAGCGAAATGCATCGTTCACCAGCAAACCCAGGGCGAGCGCGACGGTCGAGACCGTAAAAGACAGCCCCAATGCCTGAACCAGCTCATCCTTGTCCAGTCCCAAGGCCCCAAGATATGGAACGGCGGGCATCACAAAAACACCGGTCGCCCCGGTCACCACGCCGGTGATGAGCCCCACCAAGGGCGACAGCCATTTTTCGAGAGGGCGCGGAATGGACAGCGCGGGCGCAAACAAGGCATAGAGTGCATAGACGATCAATGCCGAGCCCAAGGCAAAACCAGACCAGGTCGGGTCCATGTGCAGCAAGAGTGCCGACCCTCCCACCGTCCCCAGCACAATCGCGACCAGCATCGGCCAGAGGCGGCGGACCAGCCCGCCAATGGCACCGCCAGAAAAGAGTTGCCAGACGTTGGTCACAAACGAAGGCACCAGCAATATCGATGCCGCCATGGACGGCGGCATCACCATGCCCAGCAGCCCCATAGCTACCGTGGGCAGGCCCATGCCGGTGACGCCCTTGACCATTCCTGCAAAGAGGAAGGTGGCGGTGAGCAATGCATAGAAGAAAATCGAATCATTCATGAAGCACCTTGGAAGGCTCTATTGGAATGATTTGGCGGCAGACGCACAATTCGGATTTTGTGGCCGATCCTCTGGCAACACCTGAGGATGGCTAACCCACCCTTGCAATCTTTCAGGGATGCTCAGGATTCACGATCAGATCCGCCAACAGGGGCCGTATGCGCTCTTCCACGTAATAGCCACCGTACTCGGTGTAGCGCAGAAACGCCCCGGAGCACTGCGCGCATTGCCACAATCTGCTGCGCGTGTAGGGGTGCCAACCCAGGGCGATGGGTGCATCGGGAGACCATAGATGGGTGCCATCAGGATGGAACTCATCCAGGCGCTCCCACGACGCTTCGCTCCCCAAGGCACCCAGCAGCGCCAAGTGGTCGATGCTCACCGCACCGGAAATGGACTCCCAACCCGGTCGCCACAACGGCGCACAGTTTGTGCAACGCGGGTGATGAGCAGCCTCGGCCGCCGCTGTCCGCAGTTCGGCTTCAGAAATCTGGTGTGGGGTAGTCACTGGGGATCGCACTTCGCTGGAAAAGGTGCGGATGAGTGTAAGCCAAGCCACCGCCGCAGCAGGCAGATGCAGTCGCTTTGGATGGCTGCTGCAGCCCTTCAAACCCGGCTATTCCAGCTATTGGGCCGCTGGATGCTGCGGCTCGTCTTTGTGCAATGCTTTGAAGAAGATAAGTTCCGGGTCGCCCGGGTCGAGGTTTTCCACGATGCCGCTTGGCACAAAGCCAGCGCGTGCAAAAAGGCGCTGCGCTGGGGTATTGGAGGCATTGGTACTGCTGAACAGCTTCTGCGTCGTACACCGCTGCGCAAGTTCCATGAGCAAGGACAGGGCAATGCCTTTGCCACGGTACGCTGCCGCAACGCACACCAGGGATACAAAGCCGTGGCCAAAGAAGTGGTACTCCAACACGGCAAACCCAAGCACATGGCCATCCACCACCGCCACCACACACACAGCTTGCTGGACCATGCGCTGCAGCTCCACCCTTCGGCTCTCATGGGCCTGTGCGTAAGGGTCAGATGCATAGAGTTGGGGCAGATCGGCTACTACAGCGGGGCGAAACAGGATGTCAGGGGCAGCTAGCATGTGCGGTTGAAGACTTCACAAATATGCAAGCGATGATGCCTGCTACCTGCATCTTGCGCCAGCGCTGCGCAGAGCGAGATCTGGCTTGGCATCATCCCCACCGTCCATGACGCCCACCCCCTTGCCTTTATTGCACCCACATCCCCCATCCATCCCAGGTCGCGCCAAAGTCATTGTGGTGGGCGGTGGCGTCATGGGTGCGTCGGCAGCCTGGCACCTGGCCAAAGCCGGCGCTGCAGTGACCTTGGTCGAAAGCAATCCTGATAGCTGCAGCACGGCGACCGCCTCCTCCTTTGGCTGGGTGGGAGCCAGCGCAAGCAGCCCTTCTGACAACCCAGCCGCATTCGCGCTGAGGCTGAAGGCCTTGGAGGCGTTCGCCGCCTTAGAAGGCCAGCTCGGCCCCTTGCCGATCGCAACGCGCGGCACACTGCTTTGGCTATCCAATGAAGAGGAAACGGCCGCGATGATTGCAGAGCACCAGTCGGCCGGCACGCGCATGGAGCGGCTGCTTCGCGCCCAGATCAGCGACAAGGAGCCCATGCTGGTCCAGGCACCGCCACTTGCCGCCTGGGCGCCCGACGATTTCGCGCTGGAGCCCGCCGCCTTTGCACGTCAGCTGTTGGCAGGCGCGCAAGACCTTGGAGCCAGCATGCTTCAGGGAACGGTCGATGCCGTCGAGGTCACTGGCAGCCGTGTGTCGGGTATCAGCGTGGGCGGCCAAAGGCTCACAGCCGACACCGTCGTGCTTGCCAATGGCGTGGGTGCCCAAGCGCTTGCATCGACAGCCGGTGTGCATCTTCCCATCCACCCATCGCCTGCTGTGCTGCTGAGGTTTGGCATGCATACCCATGGCCTTCGCCACCTTCTTTGCGCAGAAGACCTGGAGCTTCGGCCATCGCTAGGCGGTGGGCTGGTGTCTGCGGCGGACTATCCGGCCAACGCCGAGAGCGGTTTCCCCGCGCTCGCTGCGCGCAGCGCTGAGGCGATTGCGCATCTGTTGGGGCTCACTGCGGCGCCTGCTCTTGTCTCCATCGCCGCCGCGCAGCGCCCGATGACGACGGACGGAACGCCACTCTGCGCTTACGTGGGACAGATCGACGGCTTGTTCGCCTTGGTGGCACACCCCGGCGTCATCCTGGCGCCGTTTCTAGGCCAGCTCTGCGCCACATCGGTGTTGGATGCTTGATGGTGGCAAGCGCTTCGGGGCTCAACGCCAAATCTGCCCATAGCCCGCGATGGACGTTGCAGACAATGAGCTGCCGTGACCGTTGAACATATATAGGGATGGGGGCCCAAAAATATGCCCCGCCTCAATGCGGCAGACAAAAAGCGCCTGGTGACCATGGTCCAACGCGGAGATCTGCACCCAGTGCTCAACCACACCAAATGGGCAGAGCTGCGCAGCGAGATGCTTGCTGCTCCGATGGAAGCGCACCCCCGCTTTCGGGTGCGTACCGTGTTTTCACCGCCTGGCTTTTGCAGCGACTGGGACAGCGAGTTTTATTACCACATCCATCCGGTGGAAGAACGGGAATGGCTGGAGCTGAAAAGCGCATCTGCTGCCTGGCTCCATGAGGTATTGCGGCGCAATAGCATCCCATTCTCGGTAGAAGACGGCGTTGTGCGGGTCTGGGGCTACACGCACCCAGGTCTACAACCTCAATGGGTCTAACTGGCGACGAGCATCCAACATCGGTGAGTCGGCCAGCAGCGGCCATTCCATCCCGGTTATGAGGTCTGAACACACCGAGATATTGAAATCTTTGAATATCCAAAAATAGCCTTGCGATTGTTTACTGACATTTTTACAGATAGATTCATTTTTACAGCAGCGACAACCTCTGGTTGTTCGCCATCTGACGCCAGGTGAATGCGCAATTCCAACCGTCAGTTTATTAGTGAATGGAGTTAAAAGTGAGGGGTGATATGAAATCTCGGCTATCCGTATGCGTGCTTTGTATCTGTTTGGCATTGGTGGGCTGCAAGAAAAGTCTCAGCGCGGAAGAGCAGGCGCAGGTACAGGCGCTGCGTACTGAGCTTGATGCCACGCAGAAGGAAGTCTCGGCGACGGAACTGCAAAACGCCAAGTTCAGCGGTGGGCTTGTAAAGGCACAGATGGCATGGCGCCTAGAAACGCTCAAAACCAATGAAGCCTTGCTCCAGCAACGTATCCATGCGATTGAATCCGGGGCCAAGGTGACTGTTGAGACCGTCGCTACCAAGGCGGATCCCGATCGCGCAAAAATGCTGCAAGAGGAGATGACCAAGCAAGAGCTCAAGGTGTCAGAGGCGGACGCAAAAGCAAGTCTGTACTCGGGTGGCCTTGCAGGAACCATGGCCGTCATCGGAGCCGCTACAGAGCGCAACAGCCTTGCGCTGCTGCGCCAGCAATACCTGGTGGCTAAATATGGGCTGGCATCGCCACAGCTGGCAGCGTCCAGCACCCACGCCACCCTTCCAGGCTCGGAAACAGCGCCCAGAGGGGGTTCGCCTGAATCAGCGCCCATCCTCGCCGATAAGGACCTGTCTGAGCAAATCCTGGAAGCCAAGCTGCTGCAGAAGAAATACGCCAAGCAGGACTACCAGGATTACGTGTTTTTCGATGTCGCGTTCAACCCCAGCGGTCTTGATAAGCCTGCCAGAGCCATCAAAGGTGTTCTCATCTTGACGGATCTATTTGGCGAGCAGAAATTCGCGGTCAACTGGACGATTGAGAAACCCGTCATGCCAGGGACCGAGCACGTCGAGAAGGGATACGGATTCCGATTCAACCAATTTATCGAATCCCACCAATGGGCGAGAAACACGGACAAGGACAACATGAAGCTGAAGTACCGCGTCAACAGCATCCTCTACCAAGACGGCAGCACGCGGACATTTGACGAGTAATGCCGAACCGTGGATAAAACTGCCTTTATGGCGCTACCCAAGGCTGCTTTGGCTAGCCTGCAGTCGCGCATGGCTGCAGCGGCTTCTTCAGGGCATGGCCAAGAGGTCCAGTTCGCCATGGCTGGCAAGCCTTACTGCGCCAACGCACAGCGTCCTCGGCCACAATGACAGGCACCAGCTGGCCCTGGCGCAATAACGCCACAGTCATAGGGGCGGCCTTGGGAACATCTAGAAACAGTCATAGAATGCGAATAATTCTCAAATGCATCGGTTCGCCGCCTGTTTTCGACTGCCTCCCATGTCTGCCCTCCCTGACGTCCAGCTCCTCTACACCGGCCACCACCAATGGCTGCAGCAGCGCTTGCAGCACCGGCTGGGCAATGCAGCCGATGCACAGGACATGGCGGCCGATACCTTTGTCTGTGTGCTGACCAGTGCGACGCCGCCCGATGCGATCCGTGAGCCCCGGGCGTTTTTGACGACGATTGCCAAGCGGCTGCTGATCAACCACTGGCGCCGCCGTGACCTGGAGCGCAGCTACCTCGAAGCACTGGGCGCGCAGCCCGAGCCGCTGATGCCCTCTCCCGAAGAGCTGGCGGTACTGCAGGAAACCCTGGCCCATGTGGCCAACGCGCTCGAAGGCCTGTCCCTCCCCGCCCAGCAGGCCTTCTTGCTGAGCCAGCTCGATGGCCTGAAGTACGAAGCCATTGCAGAACGCCTGGGCATCTCGCACAGCACCGTGCGCCGCCATATGGCCGAAGGCTTTCGGCGCATTGCGCTGGCCTTGGCCCGGCAGGATGCCGGCATTGCCGCCCCGGTTCGCAGTGCAACACCGGCCTTGGCGGAAAGCCTGGGCGCAGGATGAGCGACCGCACCGAACCCGCGCTGGACCCCATCAGCGAAGCGGCCGTGGACTGGCTGGTGCAGTTGCACTCCGGCGAGATGACCGAAGCCGACCAGGCCCGCCACCGGGCCTGGCTCGCCGCCCATCCCCAGCACCAGCTGGTCTGGCAGCAGCTGAGCGGCAGCCTGCATGCGCAGTTTGGCGCTGCCCGCGCCGTGGTCAGCCCCCAGGCTGCCGCCCCGATGGGCGATGTGATGGGCCAGGCGCTGGCGCATGCCCAGCGCCGTGGCTATGACCGGCGGCGCTTGCTGGGCGGCGCATTGGCCGTCGGTGGTGTTGCCACCGGCGCCCTGCTGCTGGCCGACCACCAGATGCCCTGGCGCCAGATGACGGCCGACCTGCGCACCGGCACCGGAGAGCGCCAGGCCTTTACCCTGCCCGATGGCAGTGAACTGCTTTTGGATGCCCGATCCGCCGTGGACCTGGACTTTGGCCCGGACCGCCGCCGGGTCAACCTGCGCCAGGGCGCGCTGCTGGTGCAGGCCAAGCCTGCCAGCAACGGCCTGCCGCCGTTGGAGGTGCTGAGCCCGCATGGCAGCATCCAGGCGCTGGGCACCCGCTTTTCTGTGCGGCTGGAAGACGCCAGCAGCCGCTACACCCGCGTCGGCATGCTCGAGCACGCCACGCGCCTGACCACCGTGGCCGGTGCCAGCCAGGTACTGGAAGAAGGCCATAGCGCGCGCTTTGATACCTTGTCCATCGAAGCCGAAGACATCATTCCGCAGGCAGAAGCGGCCTGGCAGCGCGGCATGCTGGAGGTGCACAACCAGCCGTTGGGCGAGGTGGTGCAGGCGCTGCGCGCCTACCGCCGGGGTTTTATCCGCATCAGCCCCCAGGCCGCTGCGCTGCGGGTGTATGGCAACTATGCGCTGGACGACAGCGACCGCGCCTTTGATGCACTGGCGGCGACCCTGCCCATCACGGTGCGCGTCTACCAGCGCGGTTGGCTGGTGGTGATCGAGGCCGCTTGAGGCGCTGAACGCTGCGCTGGCAGGCCTTGCGGCGCAGGGGGATAGCACTTTGGCCACGCCTCGCAAAAATAAATGAACACTTTTTTGCGCTCGTTCTACATCCCTTGGAAGCCTCGATTTTTTCCATCTGCCATTCCAAGGAACCTATGCCACTCCGCCGCTCGCACGCCCTGCCTACTGCGCATATGGGCGCACTCGCACTGGCCGCCGCCATCGCCTGCAGCTTGCCTGCCCAGGCCCAAACCAGCCACCCGGCCGCCGTCCAAAGCTATGACCTGCCCGCCCAGCCGCTGGGCAGCACGCTGGCCCGCATTGCCTCGCAAAGCGGGCAGCAGATCAGCATGGATGCCAGCTTGGTACAAGGCCGCACGGCACCTGCGCTGCGCGGCAGCTATGCCCCTGAGGACGCCGCGCGCGCCGCGCTGGCCGGCAGCGGGCTGGAGCTGGTCAAGATCGACGGCAGCACCTGGTCGCTGCGTGTTGCGCCCAAGGCCGGCGCTACGACCGTCAGCAGCGATGCCGCCGCCGCTGGCCTGACCCTCAACGAGATCCGCGTGACCGCGCCGGCCATACGCAGCGCAACCACCGAGCAGACGGGCGCCTACACACCGCGCGCCGTCACCATCGGCAAGGGCGAGCAAGCGCTCAAGGACATCCCGCAGTCCATCAGCGTGGTCACCCGCCAGCTGATGGATGAGCAAAACGCCACCTCGGTCTACGATGCGCTGGGCAGCACCACCGGCATCACCCTGCTGCAAAGCCCGCAGGGCGGCAAGTACATCTACTCGCGCGGCTTCAGCATGGCCACCATCCAGTACGACGGGGTTAACGTACAGCGCCTCTACGGCCGCGCCAGCAACTACCAGGGCGGCACGGCCATCTATGACCGCGCCGAGGTACTGCGTGGCTCTGCCGGCCTGCTGCAAGGCGGCGGCGACCCGAGCGGCGCCGTCAACCTGGTGCGCAAGCGCCCGCTCAAGGAAGGCGGCGTCACCGTCACCGCCAAGGCCGGTTCCTGGGACCGCTATGGCGCGCAGATCGACGGCAGTGGCGCGTTGAACGCCGAAGGCAGCTTGCGTGGCCGCGCAGTGATCGATGTGGATGACCAGCACTCTTTCATCGACTACGCCAATCAGCGCAATGGCACCTTGTACGGCACCCTGGAATACGACATCTCGCCCCAGACCCTGGTCAGCGTGGGCGCCAGCTACGAGTCCTTCAAGGGCAGGCCCTTTATCTCGGGCCTGCCGCACTACAGCGATGGCCGCGACATCGGCCTGCCCCGCTCCACCTACCTGGGCGCCAGCTGGAACCGCCAGAACAACAACACCCAAACCCTGTACGCCGATCTCTCCCATGCGTTCAACAGCCGCTGGCGCGCCAAGGTCTCGGCCCTGCATGTCAAGGAAGCGTTGGACATGAAGTACGCCTCGTCCCAGCGCGCTGTGGCCGCCGCCACCGGCATGGGCGCCACCGTCACCAACCTGACCCAGGCCGACCAGAGCGCCTCCGGCCTGGACGCGAGCCTGGTCGGTGATGTCAGCGCCTTTGGGCGCGAGCACCAGCTGGTGCTGGGCACCAGCTACAGCCAGGGCAAGGTCACCAGCGACTACAGCTCGATCACGCCGGCCGTCCCGATCAATGTGTTTGACCCGGACCCCTTCCGCACCGAACCCAGCGACGAGGCCATTCGCTATGCCAATACCGAACGCACGCTGGGCAAGACGCGCCAGGCCGGTGCCTACGGTGCGCTGCGTCTGCAGCTGACCGATCCGCTCAAGCTGGTGCTGGGCGGCCGCCTGGGCAGCTACAAGACCGATTTCGACACGATCACCACCACCACTGGCAATGTGGTCGCCTCGTCCACGCACCAGGACAACACCCGCTTCATGCCCTTTGCGGGGCTGATCTACGCGGTCAACCCGCAGTGGTCCGCCTACGCCAGCTATGCCGATATCTTCAATCCCCAGTGGTCGCTGAACGCAGCGGGCCAGAACCTGAAACCCATCCAGGGCGCAACCTATGAGCTGGGCCTGAAGGGCGAGATCCTGGGTGGCCGCGCCAACACCTCGTTGGCGCTGTACCGTGTTGACCAGAAGAACCGCGCCACCGAAGACATCGCCTCCGGCCCCGACTGCCGCGACGGCTACTACTGCTACACCGACGACGGACAGGTGCGCAGCCAGGGCTTTGACGCCGAGATCAGCGGGGAGCTGACCCGGGGCTGGAACCTGTTTGCCGGCTACACCTTCAACCGCAACACCTACAAACGCGACATCAACAACGAAGGGCTGGATTTCAACAGCTACACGCCCAAGCACCTGCTGCGCCTGTGGACCACCTACCGCCTGCCCGGCGCCTGGAACGCGCTCACCATTGGCGGCGGTGTGAACACCCAAAGCGCCTCCTACCGCAAGATCGGTGCGATCAGCCTCCATGCACCGGGCCGTGCCGTCTGGAGCAGCTATGCGCGCTACCAGATCGACCCGCATTGGCAGCTGAGCCTGAACCTCAACAACCTGTTCAACAAGCGCTACTACTCGTCTATTGGCAACCTGGTCAACAGCAGCCACTACGGCGAACCGCGCAACGCGATGCTGACCCTGCGCGGCACGTTCTGAGCGCCGATACCAAAGGTGAGTCTCGCAAGCGCATGGCCTGGCTGCACACCTGGTGTGGCCTGGTCAGCGGCTGGCTGCTGTGCGCGATCTTTATGACTGTCGGCCCGAGCGTGCTCGGCGCAGCCACCACGCGCTGGGTGCAGGCCCAGCCGCCGGAGCAAGCTGCTGCCACGGCGGCTGAGGCATCCCGCATGGGCTGCGACCTCCGTATATTGCTGCATTTATTCTTCGGGGCAAGGAGGCACAGCATGCGGAGCCGCCTGGCAGCCACATCTACCGTAAATGCGGGATGGCAGATCTGCGTGTTTGCGTCAAAATGTAGCGATGGCTGTTGCACCCCTCCCCGTCCTGCTGGTTGATGACGACCCCGACATGCTGGCCCGGCTGGGCGAAGTGCTGGGCTCGGTGGGCGTGGCGCGTGAGCAGCTGTGCAAGGCCGGCTCGCTGGCCGAGTGCCAGCAATGGGTGACTGCCCCCAAAGGCGGCCTGCAGCCCATGGTGATGGCGCTGATCGACCTGGGCCTGCCCGATGGCAATGGCATCGACCTGATTGGCTGGCTGCGCGCACGCATCCCGGAGCTGCCGATTCTGGTGGTATCGGCCTGGAGCACCGAGGAGATGATCCTGGGCGCGCTGCGCGCCGGCGCCAATGGCTATGTGCTCAAGGAGCGCGACGACCTGGAGATTGCGCTGTCGGTGCGCAATGTGCTCAAGGGCGGCGCGCCCATCGACCCCTTCATAGCCCGGCGCATTCTCGACCTGGTCGGCCGCCCGGCCGGGCGCCCTGCCTCCCCCTTGCAGCCGCCTGACCCGGCACTGCGCGAAGCCCTGACCGAGCGCGAGCGGCAGATCCTCGACCACGTGGCCGAGGGCATGAGCAACCGGGAAATTGCCGAATGCCTGCACCTATCCCGATGGACCATCGACACCCATATCCGGCATATCTACGACAAACTGGCCGTGAGCTCGCGCACGCAGGCCTTGCGGCGTGCGCGCGAGCATGGCTTGCTGCGCTGATCTGCCTGGCAGCGCTGTGCCTGGTGCTGCCCGCGCAGGCCCAAGGCCAGCCCTGGCCGGGCACGGCCGAGGCCGTACGTTCGGATTGGAATGCCCAGCAGCCGCCCGACACCGGCTGGGTGCCGGTGAAGGTGCCCAACGACTGGAACCAGCAATGGCCCGGCTATAGCGGTGTCGTCTGGTACCGGCTGCGCTGGGACATTGCCGGCGAGCCGCAGACCCAGGGCCTTTACATCCACTACCTGATGCAAGCCGGTGTCATCTCGGTCAACGGGGTGGAACTGCAGCGCGACCCGTATCTGACCGAGCCGATGACACGCGCCTGGAACACGCCGCGCTACCTGGTGCTGCCCGCGCCGCTGCTGCACAGCGGCAGCAATGAGCTGCTGATCCGCGTGAGCGGCTACTACGCCTACCAGCCTGCGCTGGGCCCCGTCGAGATCGGCGCACCCGAGCTGCTGCGCATGGCACAGCAGCACAGCTACCTGGTGCGGCACAACCTCAACTGGCTGCACCTGGGCGTGGGGGCGACCCTGGGCTGCTTCTTCCTGGTGCTGTGGCTGATGCGCCGGCAAGAAGCCGCCTACGGCTGGTATGCCGCGCGCCAAGCCGCCTGGGTGGGCTTTACCGTCAACTTTGTCAGCACCACGCCCTGGCCGTTCAACCATATCAACACCTATGCGGCGGTGGTGTCGATCGCCTATGTGCTCTACCACGGTTGCAATGCCATGTTTGTGCTGCGCTTCATGGGCCGCCGCTGGCCCAGGCGCGAAGCGGCCATGTGGCTGGCCATTGCCGTGCTGTCGGCCGCTACCCTGCTGGTGCCCGATGCCCAGCTGCGAGACATGCGCAACGTGATGGCCTGGGCCTCATCGGCCCTGCTGTTCACCACCGCTGGGGTGTTTGTCGGTCTGGCCTGGCGCAACGGCAACCAGGCCCAGCGCCTGCTGTCGCTCACGGCACTGGCCAGCGCCCTGGCCATGGCCCATGACCTGCTGGTCTTCACCCGCATCGTGGACGACAACTTTTACCTGGCCACCTACACCGAGCCGCTGGCCACCGTGGGCATTGCGCTGACCCTGGCCTGGACCTTTGTGCAGAACACCCGGCGCGTCGAGAGCTTCAACGACGAGATGCAGCACCATGTGGCCGAAGCCCGCGCCGAGCTGAGCGAATCGCTGGCCGGCCGCCATGAGCTGGAGCTGCTGCAGGCCCGCCTGGGCGAGCGGGTCAGCATCGCCCACGACCTGCACGACGGCCTGGGAGGCATGCTGATCGGCAGTATCACCACCTTGGAGCGCACGCGCGGCCCGCTGCCGCCCGACCAGGTGCTGGGCATGCTCCGAGGCATGCGCGATGACCTGCGGCTGATCATCGACCTGGCCTCCGCCCAGCACTATGGCGAGCTGTCGCTGGGCGAGCTGCTCGCCCCCATGCGCCACCGCATGGGGCAGCTCTTCGAGGTGCATGACATCGCGATGCACTGGCAGCTGAGCCATATCGACCAGCTCCACCTGCCCACCAGCGCCAGCCTGGATGTGCTGCGGATTCTGCAGGAGGCGCTGACCAATGCCTTCAAGCACAGCCAGGCCACACGCGTGGACGTGGTGCTGGCCCGCGAGGCCGGCCAGCTGCTGCTGCAGGTGCAAGACAACGGCGTGGGCCTGCCTGCTTCCGAAGCGGCCAACACCTCCACGCACGGCACCGGCCTGCGCAGCATGCAGGCCCGGGCGCAGCGGCTGGGCGCGCAGTTGTCGGTGGGGTCACAAGGGGGGATGACAACGGTGGTGCTGCGGGTGCCGCTGCCCAAGGAGGCTGAGGATGCAGGAACGGCAAAGGCCTGATCTCTCCCAATCACCTTGGCGGCAACTGCGCTTGGGCTGATGCAGTCCTTCCCCACCCTGCTGCAGGCCTGCCCAGGCTGAATCCTCAACGTTCAACGCTGCAGCATCGCAGCAACCGTCGCGTCAAAGGCCTCCATCAGAGCATCCAGCGTTTGCCCCATCTGCGCATGCACGATGGCGCCATCGATTACCAGTGATAACGCAGGCCCAACAGGTGTCGCATCGCCTGTCAACAGGCTGTCCAACACCGATGCCATTTCCTGCTTGTGTTGGCGCACCACCTTCAGAATCTCCGGGTCAGACGAGCCCAGCTCCGCCGCTGCGTTGAGAAAGGCGCAGCCGCGAAAGTCAGCCCGGCTGAACCAGCCCCGCAACGTGGTGCTGAGCGCTTGCGCTGCGGATTCCCCTTGACCAAGGGCGTGCCTCAAGCTCGTTTCGAACCAAGACATCCACATGCCGTGGCGGTATTCGAGATAGGCCCGAATGAGCTCATCTTTGCTGGGGTACTGGCGGTAGAAGGTGACTTTGCTGACGCAGGCCTGCTCAATGATCCTGTCTACGCCAGTGGCTCGTATACCTTCCTGGTAGAAAAGCGCATGCGCGGCGACAAGGATGCGCTCCCGTGGAGGCAGGGCGTCTGAAGAGGATTTGGCAGAGGGCATAACTGCATTGTAGACAGATCGTTCCACATGCGCTAGCATGGCGCTTGTAGACAGATCGTTCTACATCATCTTGAAAGAGGTAATTCCATGGAAACGCGCCCACCCCTGCCCCCCTTCACCCGCGAAACCGCCATCCAAAAAGTGCGCTTGGCCGAAGACGGCTGGAACACCCGAGATGCCGCCAAGGTGGCAATGGCTTATACGCTGGACACCCAGTGGCGCAACCGCGCGGAATTCGCGCACAGCCGAGCGGAGGCCCAGGCCTTCCTGGAGAGAAAGTGGAACAAGGAGCTGGACTACCGGCTCATCAAAGAGCTGTGGTTGCATGAAGGAAACCGGATCGCCGTCCGGTATGCGTATGAGTGGCATGACGACGCAGGCCATTGGTTCCGCTCGTACGGCAACGAAAACTGGGAGTTCGAATCCGACGGCATGATGCGCCGTCGCTACGCATGCATCAACGACATGCCGATCAAAGAGTCCGAGCGCAAGTTCCATTGGCCACTCGGCCGTCGGCCCGATGACCATCCAGGGCTGTCGGAACTGGGTTTGTAATAAAGAACCTGAGACGGACGAATGGAGGCTTAGCAAGGGTACCCCGCTCGCACTGCCCCCGTGCAGACCAGTTCCGCGATGCGGTGCCGAATAGTCGGGGGACATCGTGGAGCAGAAACCGGATGGCACGGCGGGTTTGATTGGGGCAGGTGGCTGGCCCGAACCACAACCGCATTCAATACCGCTTGCGAGGCCCAGCACGCCGCCCGACTAGGGCCACACCACCCATCAGTGCCGCCCGCAGGGCCAGCGCCCAGCCAGACAGCGAGGGGACCGCAAAGGGGTTAACGCCGCCAGCGACCAGGGGGGCGTTGACGACGACCTGTCCTGGCGTCAACGTGGCTGTCCTGCATTGTTGGCATCGGCGCTGTCGCTGACGGAGATGGAGCGTGCACCTTGAGACGATGCCGTGGCAGTGCAGTTGGCGGTGGCGGTATCGCCCCCGCCACCAGAGCCACGGGACCGCCACTGTACCGGTGGCCGTGGCCAGGCCTACCGATTCGCGAAACTTATCAGTCCTTCGCCATCTGGGTCATTTGCCTGCGGCGCACGCCCACGACGGCGAAGCCGCCTATCGTGGCGACAATCAGGGCCAGCGCCCAGCCGCCCACCGTCGGCACTGGCGTCGGCACCATCGCTTGAGCAGCAGCTACGGTGCCACTGAAGACCTGCGAAACTTCAACACTGGCGGCCTTGGTCTGCGCAGGTGTCGTGAGCAGAGCGAACTCCACCGGGGCTAAGCTGCTATCGGTGACAGTGATCCGGCTGACATAGTCACCTGCATGGGTAGGTGTTCCGCTCAGCACACCCTCTGCCGACAAGCGCAGCCCGTCAGGCAGTGGCTTGTCCGCATCAGTGGCAGACCATGTGTAAGGGGGCACGCCACCGGATACCGACAGTGCGAGGCTGAAGGCCTTGCCCGCTTGCATGCTGCCCAGATCTGTGGTCGTGATCGCCAGCTCTGCGGGGAGGATATTCAATGTGCCGGCCACGTAGCTCAGCGCATAGTTGTCGCTCTGCCCACCTTGAACCGTGATGGGATAGGTACCCGGTGGCGAAGCAGCGGTCGCCGTCGTGCTGAAACTTGCTTGCGTCGCCAAAGATGCGGAGGTGTCACCGAGCACAAAGCCGCTGTAGCTGCCAGACAGCACGGGGATCTGCTCCCCTTGCGTCAGCGTCACATTGTTGGCCGTGATCTTGAGTGGTGCTGGGCTGACGGTCACGGCGATCAGCGCGGGTGCGCTGAGGGCGCCGTCCGCATCCGTTGCAGTGATGCTGAATTCATAGGAACCCGGCTTGGAAAGCGCGCCGGCCAGGCGATAACCTGCAACGTCATCTCCCATCAACGAGACGCCTGAGGGCAGCGCGCCACCGGTTACCGCATAGGTCACAGGCGCCTTGCCTCCGTTGCTGACCAGAGGGATATCAAGCGTGGTGCCATAGGTCTCGGCATACGAGGGTTGAACGTTCAGTGCAAAGACGGAGAACGTGGCAGAGACTTCGCATGACGCGTTGGGTGGACCCTTCGGTTGAACGTCGTAAGTAGATCCGCTCAGCACGCCCACCGGCGCACCACTGGCACCACAGGTATCGGTGACGGCAGACAGGAAGTAGCCCGGCTGTGGCGCCAGGGTATACGAGACGGACTCGCCATCCGCAACGGACTGGCTGCCTGCTGGCGAGACAGAACCACCAGCGCTGGCCTTTGCCTCGACCGTGGTGGTAACTCCCACATATTCCGAGCACTTCCATTGCACGGTGGATGCCAACAACGGGCCACCTGCTATGTCCTCACCGACAACGCCCCCACCACCATATTGCTCATTGCCCGGACTGGAACAGGAGGTGGTACCGGAAGTTTGGCAGTACCCGCACACGCTGCCACAAGTTCCTCCGTTTGCTGTCACGGCTTTGTAGCCCAATGACTTGCAAATCGCCAACGCATGGAACTGTCCTGAGTTGTTGGCAGACACCCATGCGGAGTTGATGTCTGCACGGCAGACGGTCCAAGGCGAATTCGTGACGGGACTGGCTCCGGCCGTACAGGCGGCAGGCGGGGCTGCCGATGCTGCCGTCGGGACCAGCAGGGACACTGCGGCTACGAACGTTACGACTAGCGCAATGACAAGCCTTGATAGATAAAGAGAAAGGCGCATGGAAACCTCAAAGTAAATGACACCAACACCAAATCAAACACATTGTTTCATATTTTCACAATTAGACATTCTAGTGCGTTTCACAGTGAACGCTTACATTAAAAAACATTTGAAGGTGAAATTTTCATTTCAACCATGGGTATGAGAGCGACGTCCTCTCAAGGGTTGAGGCTGGATTGGCAATTGGCTCCAGGCTGGGGGTTGACGAAGAAAAGACCTGCGATGCGGGCGCCTACCTATGGGCGAATGGGAAGGAAACGCGAGTTGCATAGGATGCCGGCTGACACGTTTGCGCCTACAACGCCACTACCCTGTGGGTGACCACAGTAAGCAGCGATGAACCCACATTCGGCCAGCCAGAAACATGCAAAAACTCCCAAAACCGCTGGCCTATGTCACTGACGCCACCCCGGGATGGCGGCGCGTCAAAAAGGGTGACACGTTTGTCTACCAGAACCAGCGCGGCCAGCAGATACGCCATGCGGGCCATCTGGATCGCATCCGCAAGCTCGTTATTCCGCCCGCCTACACCGATGTGTGGATCTGCCCCGACCCGCACGGCCACCTGCAGGCGACGGGCCGCGATGCCCGGGGGCGCAAGCAGTACCGCTACCACGCACTGTGGCAGCAGCAGCGGGAGCAAACCAAGTTCGACCGCATGACGGCCTTTGCGGCCAAGTTGGGGCTGATTCGCCGGCGCATCCAGCGCGATCTAAAGGCGGGAGACACCACCCAGACCTCGGTGGCAGCTGCGGTGGTGCGCTTGCTCGACACCACGGCGCTGCGTATTGGCAACGACAGCTATGCGCGCGAGAATGGCTCGTTCGGGCTGACAACGCTGCGCAATCGGCATGTGAAGATGCGCGCCTCGCGCATCCGGCTGGCGTTCAAAGGCAAGAGCGGTGTGGAGCAGCAGGTTGAGCTGGAGGATCCGCGCGTGGCGCGAGTCGTGCGGCGTTGCCAGGATTTACCAGGCCAACGGTTGTTCCAGTACCTTGATGATGAGGGTGAGCGCAAGCAACTGCGCTCCGAGCATGTCAACGCCTATCTGCATGAGATTGCCGGCGAGGACTTCAGCGCCAAGGACTTTCGCACCTGGCACGCCAGCGTACTGGCACTGTCACTGGCGCTGCAGTCGCGCGGCAGCGATACGCCGCTGACCGGCCCTGACATCGTCAAACAGGTGGCCCAGCACCTGGGCAACACCGTCGCTGTCTGCCGCAAGTTCTATATCCACCCGTTGGTGATGGAGGTCTGTGAAGGCCCCGAAGGCGGTGCGCGTTGCGATGCCTATGCGGGCAAACTGCGGGGCAGCACCGGCTTGCATGCGGCCGAGCGCACATTGATGGCATTCTTGAGCGGCGGCCCAGCCAAACGCAAACGCAAAACCAAAGATTGAAGCCACGCCTGCAAGGGATTGCGAACTGGAAAACACGCCAGCGCTGTATCGCGTCAGGCAGACCGGTGCCACAAAAAAACGCCGATACCCCTCGCAAGGTATCGGCGTTTGCAACAAGAGGCTGTAATCAGCGGCGTTGCGTGCGGCGCAGTCCAGCGACGCCCAATGCAGCCACAGCCAGCATCATCATCAGCAGCTTCGACGCGTCCATCACTGGCACTGCCTTCAATTTGCCATTGAATGGGTCTGGCGGAGTCGTCGTTTCAGTCTCGCGGTTGGTGAAGGTACAAACCAGCTCCTCGCCGCTTGCCAGTACCACGCTCAGCTGGCGCAGTGCGAGGTCGGTCGTGATGGTGCTTTTTGGAGAGGCGCCGTTCTGGTCGGTGCACTGGAGGCTGGCAAGTGCCCAACCATTGAGAGCGCCTTCCGTCCAGGTATAGGTCTGGCCTGCTGCCAAGTCTGCGATCGTCTGGCTACCTGTGCCGCCCTGGGTGAGTACCGTCAAGGTCGCTGGTACACCCGCGCCGGTGCCCGCAAAACTGAAGCTTGCAGTACTGGTGGCTGGGGCGCCCGAAGTGGTTTGCGCGACCTTGGTGATCGTCACCTTGCCAGGCGGCAGCGCAGACAGGGTATTGGTTACCACCACGGTCAAGGGCGTCGTCGGGCCCAGCGGATTCGTCGGGTTCGGAGCAATGCTTGCCATTCCCACCCATACATAGCCGTTGGGTGCTGCGGGTGGCGCATCTTCCGTCACGGTGCAGGCATCCTTGTCGTAGAAGCTCAGAGGCGCACTGTCGCCGCTGACTGCGCCTGCAGCCACCGTTGCCGACCATTTCTGCGGCGCTTGCGCACCACAGACGACCGTCCCGGTGAAGGTCATGGCAACGGGCATGCCCGCCGCTGGCAAACCAGCGACCTTCTTCGTCACCGTAATGGGCGAGCTGGTGTTGAAGATCTGAAGATTCACCGTGCTGCTGTTTGACGCAGGCACTGGGTCCAGCCATCCGGGCGCCACCGCAGCTGAGGCGGTATTGGCATAAGTGCCGGCAGTATTGCCCGCCGAGCCGGTGATGACAAAGCGCACAATGCCGCCTTCGGGCAGCGCCTGGATGGTACTGGTCACTGTGCGGCTGGTCGCGTCATAGCTCACCGCGCCACAGACCGCATTCGGTGTCTGGGCGGTGCAGACCGCATTGCCGTATACAAATCCGCTGGGCAGAGGATCGGAAAACGCCACATTGCTGGCCGCTGCCGAGCCCGTCGCATTGGCAACATCGATGGTGTAGACGACAGCGGAGCCGCTCACACTGGTGGTCACCGGCTCCACCTTCTTGTTCACGGATATATCCGCACAGCTGACTGGCAGCGACACGCTGGCCGAGTTGCTGCCCGGGCCTACATCCACGTAGCCGGCAGGCAAGGTCGCAGAAAAGGTGTTTTGAATGAAGCTGGAAGCGCTATTGCCACATGAGGGGACCGGCAGCGCTGTTGGCGTCATCGTGTAAACCACAGTCACTGTTCCGCCCACGGGCAGCTTAGGGACCGAAGTATTGAAAAGCATCACATCGATTCCTGCCTGCGACGGGCTGCCAAAAGTCGACGCGTCGGGGCACACGGCGCCCCCCGCTGCGCTGCAACTCACAAATGCCGTGCTGGTATTGATGTACTGGTAAGGCGAACCATAGGTGTAATTCGCAAAATTAGTGATCGAGTCATTGATCTGCACTTGATCCACAGGGTTGGGGCCGTGGTTGCGCAAAGTCATCGTGTAGGTAATGGGCTGCCCGGCCACGAATACATTGCTGCTTTGCGTCTTGGTGACTTCCAGGTCGGTTTGCGGGCAATCGGGAGCGCGTGGCGTCGAAATGCTCACCTGCGACGCGTTATTGTTGTAGTTGCTGTCGGTCATGCCGCTGGGCAAGGTCGCCCGGAACTCATTTTGGATAAAGCCCGCACCTGAGCTGCAGCGTTGTGTGCCCACAATGGTGGGTGTCATCGTATATACGATGGTGATAGCACCGCCGACAGGCAGACGGGGGACCGACGTATCGAACAGGTTGTAATCAATACCCGTTGCCGAGATATTGTTGAAATTAGCATCATCCGGACAGACTGCGCCACCAGCAGCCGAGCAGTCGACAAAGCTGGCATTGATGTTCATGTAGTCGTAAGGGGAGCCAGCGTTGTAGTTGGCAAAGCTGGTAATGGCATCGCGGATATTGGTGCCATCCGCAGAATTAGGGCCGTTGTTCACCAAAGTCATCGTGTAGGTGACCGGTACACCTGGGCTGAACGTGTTGGAACTCTGCGTCTTGGTAACGGCCAGATCCGACTGTGGGCAGTTGGGTGCCTGTGGCGTGGCGATACTCACCTGGGCAGCATTGTTGTTGTAATCGGAATCGGTCATACCGGCAGGAACGGAAGCCCGAAACTCATTCTGCAAAAACCCCGCCCCTGTGCCACAACGCTGGGCACCGGTAATAGTCGGTGTCATCGTGTAGATGATCCTGAGCGAACCACCAGCGGGCAAGGTGGGGACGGATGTACTGAACAACATATAGTCAATGCCCGTTGCCGACTGGCTATTGAAGCTGGAATTGGCCGGGCACACAGCACCGCCTGAGGCTGTGCAGCTGACAAAGCTATTGGTTATTGTCAGATAGTCATAGGGCGGTCCCGAGTTGTAATTGGCGAAATTTGTCAGACTGTCTTGAATACTGGCACCATCGGCGCTGGCAGGGCCGTTATTCTGCACCGTCATCGTGTAGGTTATTGGCACGCCGGATGCAAATACATTGCTGCTCTGCGTCTTGCTGACTGCCAAATCCGTTTTATAGGACATGACCGTGCTGACCACACTGGTATTGGTGGCCATATCAGGATCGGTCACGCCTGCCGGAGTATCGACACGGGCCGTGTTCGTGATGCTGGAAGGACCGCTGGCGGGAAAATTACCAGTAATGTGGAAAACCACGCGGCCCAAAGCTGGAAACGCAGGAATAGTGGCAGTGACCGTTGAAGCGGTGATACCTATGGAGCCAGGGCAGGCCGCTCCATTGATGGCAGACACGCAGACAGCCGCAACATTGCTCAAATTGGGCGGTAACGTATCCACCACATTGGCCCCAGCCGCTGCATTGGGACCATTGTTATCGACGGTCAGCACATATTGAAATGCGTCACCACCATTGGCAGACACCGGTCCGGTTTTTGTAATCTGCAGATCTGCTGTTTGCGCTTGCGCAAATGCCGGCAAAAACAAAAAAGAGAATGCCAAGAAGCAAAGCTTCAATATTTTCTTCTCTATAAAATTGAATGTCATATAAATCTTTAAAAGAATTTACCAAACGACCTCAAACCGCGATGGACTTCATCAGAAGCCCAACAGCGGTTACCCAAAATCTCTCAATAATCGGAATGGGGCCGCTTTCTGAGGCTCCATCCCTGACGACCCTCGCTATAGCGACCGTCTGCAAAACTGCTGCCTTTGGCTGAACGCAGTCCTGGTTGACCACATCCCTTCAAAGGGGAGCGTCGCGCAAAGCTTTCCGCAGGCAAAAATCCAAAAGTCAATCGCCAACTCACCTGCAATTGCAAACAATTAACAAATTCTAATGAACATATAGATTAATCAATGAAATCTATTTTATTTGGAACACTTCATCGACACTGTGAACAATCTGTGATCACATCCAAATGACTGATAACTTGGTATGAGAGATGTTGCTTACCGCCACATAGGGAGACACCTGGCGGTCCCAGCCATCCAGCCCGTCTGTTGGAGGCTTGTCACAGGGATCTCGCAAGGCTGCCAGTGCAGATCAAATTCACGCGCAGGATCACCAGATCGCTGCGCGGGCTGAAAAACGCAGCCACTATCGAGTGCATGTAACAAATTGTCAATGCCTGAAATTGGTGCTGGGGAGAACCCTCATCTCTACCCCCCGGCATGGGTGAGAGCGGCACCTAACCTCGGTAACCAGGGTGGGAATGCCGTTGGCGCCGCCTCCACCCAGCGAGCGCCAGCGCGGTGCAAGCCAATACCGCGCCAAAGCCAACGCGGCCGCCGCCCTGCACGGCTGCGCCCAGGTTCACAACCTACGTGCAACGCGGGCCAGCGTCGCCAGGCACCCAGCTGTGCGTGGTTTCGGCTGCCATGTCTGGGTGCTTGGTGTTGCCGGTTCCACCGCCGGTCTGGGAACGGGCGCGGCCGACCATGCTCGACGGTGCCGCGTGATCAAAAGGCGGTACATGGCACTGCGTAGTCCGCGCCGTGGCAATGGGCGCGCACAAGGTCGGGCCAGGCCGGGCGGACCACTCCATCGGCACTGATCCACCCCACCTCAGTGCTTACCCCCAGCCTTATACAGGCGCAGCATCGCGTGTTGCCGTTACACTCATTCACATAATGTCGGAGAGACCGTGTCAAGGCCTATCATCTCTTTGCTGATCGTGTTAGCCGTTTGGGCGGTCTACAGCCGCTATACGCAGCAGCAGGCCGCATCGTTGCGGGATTCCGAGCCCGTGCTCTCCGAGCCCGAGGCGCCAGAGGCACCAGCGCCCAGTGCGCCGCACCCACTTTTCAAATGCGATGGCCGCACCCACTGCTCGCAAATGACCTCGTGCCAAGAGGCCAAGTTCTTTCTGAAGAACTGCCCCGACACCAAGATGGACGGCGACAACGACGGCGTGCCCTGTGAGCGGCAGCTCTGCAACGTCAACAAAAGACCTTGAATCAACAGCCTGCGCCGCAGGCTCTTTTTTCGTCGTCGATGGCTTAGAACTTGCCGTTCAAGGTCAGCATCGCATTGCGTGGTTTTTGGTTGTCGGTGCCTGACGATGCCGATCAGCTCAACGCCGAGGTCAGCGGGCGGTTGATCACCACATCCTTCATGACCAAGGTCGAGGTCATGCGCTGCATCCCCGGCAAGGCCGTCAGCTTCTCGTCGTAGAGCTTCTGAAAAGCAGGCAAGTCCTTGACGACGATCTGCAGCAGATAGTCTGGATCGCCAAAGAGCCGCTGGGCCTGGATCACGTTGTCCAGTTCGGCGACCGCTTTTTCAAAATCGCGCACGACCTTGCTGCTGTTGAGCGTGACGAACACGATGGCCGCAAATTCCAAACCCAGTGCCGCAGGTGCCAGATCGGCTCGGTAGCCACGGATGGCACCCGTCTCCTCCAAGGTGCGCACCCGCCGATGGCAGGAGGACAAACTCAGCCCCACCTGCGCGGCCAGGTCGGTGAGGCTCAAGCGCCCATCCAATTCCAGCGCTGCAAGAATTTTCCGATCCAGTGCATTCATTCTTTAGTAGCTTCCAGTTTTCTCTCAGTTATCGGAATTTATTGAGAGCACATTCTGCTACATCTTGCCTATCCTTCTCTCCTTTGTTTGACGAGAGAAGTACTGTGCCTTTGACCGCTGTAGCCGCCTTCTGGGCGGTGTCGTTTGCGTTGGTGATCACCCCCGGGGCCGATTGGGCCTATGTCATTTCTGCAGGCCTGCGGGGGCGCCGCCTGGCTTGCGCAGCGGTCGTCGGTCTAGCCTGCGGCGCCTTGTTGGCCACTGCGGCCGTGGCCGCAGGCGTTGGCGCGCTGGTCGCCAGCCACCCCATGGTGTTGACGGTTCTGACGGTGGCCGGCTCCGCCTATCTGCTCTGGATGGGCGTGGCCATGTTGCGCAGCCCTGCGGCCAGCGTCAGTGCCAATCCCGAGCTGGTGGGTGGAGGATGGAAATGGGCATGCAAGGGTGCAGGTATCAGCGGCTTCAATCCCAAGCTGATTCTCTTGCTCCTGGCGTTGCTGCCGCAGTTTGTACACGCCGAGAGTGCATGGCCCGTCGCACTGCAGATCATGGTGCTGGGCGCCGTGCATGCGCTGAGCTGCTGCGGCGTGTATCTAGCGGTTGGTTTTACAGCGCAGCGCGTGCTGGGCACGCGTCCAGGCGCGGCACTGGTGGTATCCCGTGTGTCAGGGGCGCTGATGGTTGGCATCGCGTTGCTGCTGCTGGCTGAACGGGCGATGCATTGATGGAGGGATTGGCTGCCGATGGCTAGCAGCACATTCGGATTGCGGACCCACTGGATTTTCCTGCTGGTGATTGGCCGTGCAGCATCGGGCAGCGACAGAAGGTGTAGAGTAAAGCGTTATGCGCACAAAAGGACCAGCGATCGGAGGAGCGAAGGCCAGTTGGAGCCCACTTTCGAGTTGGCCGTCCCAGCTTATTTATCGAGGTACGGTGTTTCGCTGCCTCAAGGCCGCTTGGCCTTACGAGAATGCCGTTGACTTTATGGTGGTGGTCGACCACGAATCACCATGCGGCTTTGCATTCATCGTCACCACAGGCTACAAGGCCGGCCACATTCTTGTGAAGCTGCCCGTAGATGCCAAGGCGCCGAATGCACAGGCCCTTTCCACCGATTGGATCATCGCCAACTGGGCGCATTGGATTTATCCGGAGTGCTCAGTTGAATGCGTTCGGGTGATAGAGAACTACCCGGCCGAGGTTCAGATTGAAGACGCTGCGCTGTCAACAACCCGCGATCTTCAAATGAAGTAAGTGGCCAGAAGCAGCCGACCGCTTCACCAGCCCAGAGATGCATTCTTAGACATGCCGCTTGATTTGAGTAGCAATGAAATCCTCTGCATCTTCTCTACATAAGTCGTCGGCTTGTGGGTGCAGCAAAACCTTCTGAAGTACTGCTATCCAATAATTTACTTTGGAGCGATCTGTCTCGCCGTTTGCGCGCCGGTAAGCCATCCAGATGCTGAGTCCCGTGGGCTTGCGACTGATGGATTCCTCAAGGGCCGGAACATAGTCATCCTGCTCCTCGATAAAAAACCAAAATGGCTCATGATCGATAAGGTAGGGATGATTCTCCTCAGCCCAACGGAAAATGATCGGTATCACTTGGCGAGGTTGCTCTAGCAGGCGTATTTTCTCTACGACTTCATAAATATTAGCTACAACTTCGTCTCCGTCCGCAGACAGAATTTCTTCAGCGATGAGCTGTTGCAGGTGTGCCGTAGTTTCAATGTTCATCGCCGCATGATAAAAGCTAAGCCGCCCGTCGACGGGTCCGCTTGAGCCCCTGGTGGGCCGCGAAGAATCCGTAAATCAGCGGCCGCAACAACCGAGATCCAACAGCGCAGCGATCACCCCTCACCTCTTCCCAACACGCCCATACATCTCCCCCGCCGGAAACGCATTCGTCTCAAAATCCAACCACGGCGGGTTCTGCGCATACATCTCGGCCGTCAGTTCCTTGATCGCCGCGATGTACCAGGAATCGTCATTGACGCGGTGGCTCAGGATGATCGGTGAGGTGGCGCGCTCGTCGTCGATCAGGCGGTAGACCAGGTCCGAGCGCAGGCGCGCCGCTGCGGGCACGATGCAGACGCCCATCTCGGCGGCGACCAGACCCAGGCCGGCCTGCAGCTCGCGCACCTCATGCACTTCGGCGGGTTGTATGCCCTGGTCATGCAGAAGGCCCAGCACATGGTCGGCAAAGCTGGGGCGTGGGTCCTTGGGGTAGACGATGAGGCGCTGGCCTGCCAGCTCGGGCAGGCGGATGCGGCCGGTGTCGGCGGCCAGCGGGGTGCCTGGCGCAATGGCCAGCACCAGCTTTTCTTCGCGCAGCACGGTGCGCGCCACCGAGGTGTCATTGGTGCGGATGCGGCCAAAACCCAGGTCGATGCGGCCCGAGCGCAGCTCCTGGATCTGCTGGATCGAGCCCATGTCCACCAGGTGCACGTCGGTATCGGGGTAGCGCTTGCGGAACATGCGCACCAGCATCGGCAGGCCGCCATACAAGGTAGAGGCCACATAGGCGATCGAGATCGATTGCCGCTGGTTCAGCCCCACTTGCCGGGCCGCGCTTTTCATCTGGTCCACCCGCTGCAGCACCTGCAGCGATTGCTCATAGAAGAGGCGCCCGGCCTCGGTCAGGCGCACCGGGCGGCTGTTGCGCTGGATCAGTTGCACGCCCAGCTCGTCCTCCAGCTGCTGGATCTGGCGGCTGAACGGCGGCTGCGCAATATGCATTTGCTCAGCCGCGCGGGTGAAGTTGCGGGTAGTGGCCACGGCCACAAAATACCGGATATGGCGCAGATCCATCAGGGAAAACCATAGATATGGGAATGTAGCGATTTTAAGTCATTGTTTTTTAATATTCAAACCTCACACCATACCTGCAAGGTATGAAACAAGACAAATTCGGTGTTGGATCAAGTGGCGCACTGCGTCGTTCAATAGCATCCATGCAAAACACACACCCACCCCAAGACAGCGCCCGACCTGCGGCATATACGGCAGCAGGCTGCGTTGTCGTCGAACAGGTGGAGACCTTGCTGGTCGATCTGCCCACCATCCGCCCCCACAAGCTGTCGATGGCCACGATGAATGGCCAGACCCTGATGCTGGTGCGCGTGCGCTGCTCCGATGGCACGGTGGGCATCGGCGAGGGCACCACCATTGGCGGCCTGGCCTATGGCGCCGAATCGCCCGAGGGCATGAAGCTGGCCATCGATACCTATTTTGTGCCGCAGATGGTGGGCGCCAACGCCAACCGCGTGCCCGCACTGATGGCCCGGTTGAACCAGGCCATCCGCGACAACCGCTTTGCCAAGTGCGCGGTCGAGACGGCGCTGTTCGATGCGCTGGGCCAGCGCACCGGCCTGCCCGTGTCCGAGCTGCTGGGTGGCCGCCTGCGTGACCGCCTGCCCGTCGCCTGGACCCTGGCCTCGGGCGACACCGGCCGCGACATCGAAGAAGCCCAGCGCATGCTGGAGACGCGCCGCCACCAGATCTTCAAGCTCAAGATCGGCCGCAAGGCGGTGCGTGATGATGTGGCCCACGTGGCGGCCATCAAGAAGGCGCTGGGCGATCTGGCCTCGGTGCGGGTCGATGTGAACATGGCCTGGAGCGAGCTGGAAGCGCACCACGGCCTGGCCGGCCTGGTGGATGCGGGCTGCGAGCTGGCCGAGCAGCCGGTGGCCAGTGCCGATGTGCTGGCCCGCCTCAAAGGCCGCTACCCGATTGCCATCATGGCCGATGAATCGCTGACCGGCCCGGCCTCAGCGCTGGCACTGGCACGGGTTGCCGGCGCCGATGTATTTGCGATCAAGACCGAGCAATCGGGCGGGCTGCAGGCTGCGCAGCAAGTGGCTGCCATTGCCGATGCGGCCGGCATCGAACTGTATGGCGGCACCATGCTCGAAGGCGGCGTGGGCACCATCGCCTCGGCCCATGCGTTCTCCACCTTCCGCGAGCTGCAATGGGGCACCGAGCTGTTTGGCTCGCTGCTGCTGACCGAAGAGATTCTGGCCACGCCGCTGGAGTACAAGGATTTCCACCTGACGGTGCCCACGGCACCGGGCCTGGGCATCACACTGGATGAAGACCGCGTGCGGCATTTCCGCAGGGACCGCAGTTGTGTGAGCGTGCCGGTGGCCGCCTGATGCGATAGCCGGATAGACAGATAGATTGACCCCAAGAATTTACGACAAGGAGACTACGATGAGCGCCCCTATCTTCAACACCCCCGACGTGCAGGATTTTCTGCGTCTGGCCAGCGGCCTCAACCAGGACGGTGGCAACCCGCGCACCAAGCAGATCATCCACCGCATCCTGTCCGACCTGTTCAAGGCAATTGAAGAGCTGGATATCACCTCCGACGAATACTGGGCCGGCGTTGCCTACCTGAACCAGCTCGGCGCGCGCGGCGAGGCCGGCCTGCTGTCGCCCGGCCTGGGGCTCGACCGCTACTTCGACATGCGCATGGACGCCGAAGACGCCGCGCTGGGCGTGGCCAACGGCACACCGCGCACGATTGAAGGCCCGCTCTATGTGGCAGGCGCCCCCGTGGTGCAAGGCTATGGCCGCCTCGATGACGGCAGCGACACGGCCGGCCACACCCTCATCATGCACGGCACCGTCTACGGCGCCGATGGCCAGCCCGTGCCCGGTGCACAGGTCGAGGTCTGGCATGCCAACACCAAGGGCTTCTACTCGCACTTTGATCCCACCGGCGAGCAAAAGCCGTTCAACATGCGCCGCACCATCATTGCCGATGCCCAAGGCCGCTACAAATTCCAGAGCATCGTGCCCATGGGCTACGGCTGCCCGCCCGATGGCCCCACCCAGGCCCTGCTCAACCAGCTGGGCCGCCATGGCAACCGCCCCGCGCACATCCACTTCTTCGTCACGGCCGATGGCCACCGCAAGCTCACCACGCAGATCAACATCGATGGCGACCCGCTGGTGTTTGACGACTTTGCCTACGCCACCCGCGAAGGCCTGGTGCCCCCGCTGACCGAGCACAGCGACGAGGCCAGCATCCGCGCCCACGGCCTGAGCGGCCCCTTTGCCGAGATCGTCTTCGACATCACGCTCAGCGCGCTGGTCGGCGGTGTCGACAACCAGATCGTGGAACGCCCACGCCTGGCGGCCTGATCGCCTGACGCCCCACGGCCGGGGTGCTGCCTGGCAGGCAGTGCCCCGCCCCAGACCCATCCTCCCTCCCCTAGCCATTCGCGCCGCGATCTGCGTTGCGAGGCGGAGCTGTACCCCAGGAGACCTCACCATGACCACGATTGCCTCTACCGACACCTTCGGCGCCGTCGAACAACTGCTGGAGACAGCCCTGCACGACGACAAGGAAGCCGGCATCTTCCGCTGCCGCCGCGACATCTTCACCAACCCCGAGCTGTTCGAGCTGGAGATGAAGTACCTGTTCGAATCGAACTGGGTCTACCTGGCACACGAGAGCCAGATCCCCGACAACAACGACTACTACACCACGTCGATCGGCCGCCAGCCCATCATCATCACCCGCGACAAGCAAGGCGAGCTGCATGCGGTGATCAATGCCTGCGCGCACAAGGGCGCCATGCTGTGCCGCAAAAAGCATGGCAACAAGGGCAGCTTCACCTGCCCCTTCCATGGCTGGACCTTCAGCAACGCCGGCAAGCTGCTCAAGGTCAAGGATGAGAAGACCACCGAGTACCCCATAACTTTCAACAAGAACGGCTCGCACGACCTGACCAAGGTGGCACGCTTCCAGAACTACCGGGGCTTTCTGTTTGGCAGCCTGAACGCCGATGTGCAGCCGCTGGAAGACTACCTGGGCGAGACCCGGGTCATCATCGACCAGATCGTGGACCAGGCCCCCGAAGGCCTGGAAGTGCTGCGCGGCAACTCCAGCTACATCTATGACGGCAACTGGAAGATGCAGATGGAAAACGGCTGCGATGGCTACCACGTCAGCTCCGTGCACTGGAACTATGCCGCCACGATGAGCCGCCGCAATGCCGAAGGCACCAAGGCCACCGATGCCAACAACTGGAGCAAGTCGGTCGCCGGCGTCTATGGCTTCGAGAACGGCCACATCCTGCTGTGGACCAACACCCTGAACCCCGAGGTGCGCCCGATCTGGAACCAGCGCGAAGAGCTGGCCCAGCGCGTGGGCCAGGAGCGCGCGGATTTCATCGTGCGCCAGACCCGCAACCTCTGCCTCTACCCCAATGTGTTCCTGATGGACCAGTTCGGCACCCAGATCCGCGTGGCCCGCCCCTTGAACGTGAACCAGACGGAGATCAGCATCTTCTGCTTTGGCCCCAAGGGCGAAAGCGCACAAGACCGCGCCACCCGCATCCGCCAGTACGAGGATTTCTTCAACGTTTCGGGCATGGGCACGGCCGATGACCTGGAAGAGTTCCGCGCCTGCCAGGCAGGCTATGCCGGCAGCGCCGTGCGCTGGAACGACATGAGCCGTGGCGCGCCGCTGTGGATCGAGGGCCCCGACGAGAACGCGAAGAAGATGGGCATGAGCCCCTTGCTCAGCGGTGAGCGCAGCGAGGACGAAGGCCTGTTTGTCTGCCAGCACGACTACTGGGCCAAGACCATGCGCAAGGCCGTTCAGCAAGAGCGCGCAGGAGCCCAGCCATGAGCACCGACAGCCACAGCAACGCAGTCGACCACCGCGCCATCTGCGCCTTTCTGTACCGCGAGGCCCGCTACCTGGACGACCGCGAATGGGAGCCCTGGCTGGCGCTCTACGCGCCCGACGCCGAGTACTGGATGCCCGCCTGGGACGACGATGACCAGCTCACCGACGACCCGCACAGCCAGATCTCGCTGATCTACTACCCCAACCGCAATGGGCTGGAAGACCGGGTCTTCCGCATCAAGACCGAGCGATCCAGCGCATCCATGCCCGAGCCGCGCACCAACCACATGGTCACCAATGTGGAAGTGCTGGCCGAGCAGGCCGATACGGTAGAGGTCCGCTACAACTTTCACACGCTCAGCCACCGCTACAAGCAGACCGATCACTTCTTCGGCACGGTCTTTCTGACCCTGCGCAAAGTGGCTGACAGCTTCCTCATCGCCCGCAAGAAGATCGTCCTCAAGAACGACTACATCCGCCAGGTCATTGATGTCTACCACATCTGACACGCCAGGAGACCACCATGAACAGCTATCGCATTGCCCTGAACTTTGAGGACGGGGTCACCCGCTTTGTGGACTGCGGCGCCCACGAAAAGGTGCTGGACGCCGCCTTCCGCAACCGCATCAACCTGCCGATGGACTGCTCGGACGGCGTCTGCGGCACCTGCAAGTGCAAAGCCGAGAGCGGCACCTACGACCTGGGCGACGACTACATCGACGACGCACTGACCGAGGACGAAGCCGGCCAAGGCCTGGTGCTCACCTGCCAGATGGTGCCGCAGTCCGACTGCGTGATCGCCGTGCCGGTACCCTCCACCGCCTGCAAGACCGGCACCAGCCAGTTCAGCGCCTCGGTGAGCGCGGTGCAGCCCTTTGGCGATGCCGCCTATGAGCTGGTGCTGGATGTGGCAGAGGCCGCACCGGCATTTTTGCCGGGCCAGTACGTCAATATCGGGGTGCCGGGCAGCAGCCAGCACCGCTCCTACTCGTTCAGCTCCGCGCCTGGCGATGGCCGCATGAGCTTTCTGATCAAGCAGGTGCCCGGCGGCCTGATGAGCAGCTGGCTCCAGGGTGCCAGCCAGGGCGAGCCACTGCAGCTGACCGGGCCACTGGGCAGCTTTTACCTGCGCGCAGTCACGCGGCCACTGCTGTTCTTGGCGGGCGGCACGGGCCTGGCGCCCTTCCTGTCGATGCTGGAGGTGCTGGCCCGCAACGGAGCAACCCAGCCCATCCACATGGTCTATGGCGTCACCCGCGATGCGGACCTGGTGCTGGTCGAGCGCTTGCAGGCCTATGCGCTGCAGATCCCGGGTTTTACCTTCAGCACCTGCGTGGCCGATCCGCAAACCGGGCATGAGCGCCAGGGCTATGTCACCCACCACCTGCCCGCCCAGGCGCTGCATGGCGGCAATGTGGATGTCTACCTCTGCGGCCCGCCGCCCATGGTGGAGGCGGTGCAAAAGCACTTCAAGGCCGAAGGCATAGTGCCCGCCAACTTCCATTACGAAAAGTTCACGCCCACCCAGCCGGTGGCCGCCGTGGCGGAGGCCCTGGCATGAACGCGCCCCTGCAAGCCGCAAGCTACCAGCGCTTTGCTGGCAAGGTGATGGTGGTGACCGGTGCGGCCCAGGGCATTGGCCGGGGCGTGGCGCTGCGCGCCGTGGCCGAAGGCGCCAAGGTGCTCTTGGTCGACCGGGCCGACTTTATTGCCGAGGTGGCGGCCGAGGCGGGCAGCCCCAATGCCGCTGGCCTGGTGGCCGACCTGGAAACTTACGAAGGCGCGCAGACCGCCATGACCCAGGCCGCGCAGCTGTTTGGCGGCATCGACATCCTCGTCAACGGCGTGGGCGGCGCAATCCGCATGCGCCCTTTTGCCGAGTTCGAGCCCGCGCAGATCGATGCAGAAATCCGCCGTTCGCTGATGCCCACCCTCTATGCCTGCCATGCCGTGCTGCCGCATTTGCTGGCACGTGGCGGCGGCACCATCGTCAATGTGTCGTCCAACGCCACACGCGGCATTCGCCGGGTGCCGTACTCGGCCGCCAAGGGTGGCGTCAATGCCTTGACGCAGTCACTGGCGATGGAATACGCGCCACAGAACATCCGCGTCGTCGCCTCCGCCCCCGGCGGCACCAATGCGCCACCCCGGCGGGTGCCGCGCAATGCCGCAGGCGACAGCCCGCAGGAGCAGACCTGGATGCGCGAGGCCGTGCAGCAGGTGACCGAGTCCAACTACTTCAAGCGCTACGGCAGCCTCGATGACCAGGTCGGCCCAATCCTGTTTCTGGCCTCCGACGAGGCGGCCTACATCACCGGTGCGGTGCTGCCCGTAGCCGGTGGCGACAACGGCTGAGCGCAGCCCGCCGCCCACCGCCCTACCCACTCTAAAAAAGAAAAACCGCGCCCGCGCAGCACTGCAAAGCTGCAGCGATGCGCGGACCCAGGAGACACCATGACTGATCGCCAAGCCATTGTTCCGCCCGGCATGGAGGCGGTGTACGAGCAGATCGGCTACGCACCGGCCATCCGGGTCGGTCACACCGTCTATGTATCCGGCCAGATCGGCCGCAGGCCCGAACTGCAGCTGGTCGAGGATCGCGAGGCCCAGATCACGCAGGCCTTTGCCAACCTGCAGCTGGTGCTGGAGGCCGCAGGCGCCAGCCTGGCCGATGTGGTCGATCTGACCAGCTTTCACACCGATATGCGCGACCTGCCCTTGTTCATGCAGGTGCGCAACCGCTTTTTGCACATCCACCCGCTTCCCGCCTGGACGGCGGTGGGCGCACACATGCTGGGCGGCGCGCCCGGCTACATCGTGGAGATCAAGGCCATTGCAGTGATACCGGCCCATGAAGCCAAACCGGGCTGAACAACCCAGCCCCTATAAAAGGAGACAGAGATGAAAACCTTGGACGTCAACCAGGTCATAGACAACGCCCGCTTTACGCGCTTCCACTGGATGGTCACCCTGCTATGCGGCTTGCTGCTGGTGTTTGATGGCTATGACCTGTTCATCTACGGCGCCGTGCTGCCCGTGCTGATGAAGGAATGGAGCCTTTCACCCGTGCAGGCCGGTGCCTTGGGCAGCTATGCGCTGTTCGGCATGATGTTCGGCGCCTTCATCTTTGGCCCGCTGGCCGACCGCATCGGCCGCAAAAAGGGCGTGGCCATCAGCTTTGTGCTGTTCAGCATCGCCACCTTCATGAGCGGCTTTGCCACCTCGCCCACCGAGTTTGGCATCTTCCGCTTTATCGCGGGCCTGGGCTGCGGCGGCCTGATGCCCAATGCCGTGGCCCTCATCAACGAGTACGCCCCCAAGCGCGCCCGCAGCACCCTGGTGGCGCTGATGTTCAGTGGCTACTCGCTGGGCGGTGTGCTCTGCGCGGGCCTGGGCATCTACATGCTGCCGCGCTTTGGCTGGCAGTCCATGTTCTTTGCCGCAGCCCTGCCGCTGGTGCTGCTGCCGCTGATCTTGTGGAAGCTGCCCGAGTCGGTGGGCTTTTTGCTGCGCCAGGGCCAGCAGGCCAAGGCGCGCCAGATGCTGTCGCAGCTGGCACCCGATGTGGCCATGGGCAGCGATGTGCAGCTGCTGCAGACCGAGGCTAAGGGCGCTGGCGTGCCCATGCTCGATCTGTTCCTCAAGGGCCGCGCCATGGGCACCTTCATGATCTGGCTGTCCTTCTTCTGCTGCCTGCTGATGGTGTATGCACTGGGCTCCTGGCTGCCCAAGCTGATGGCCACGGCCGGCTACAGCCTGGGATCGAGCCTGTCGTTCCTGCTGATGCTGAACTTTGGCGGCGTGGTCGGCGCCATTGCCGGCGGCTGGCTGGGTGACCGCTTCAGCCTGCCCAAGGTGGTGCTAGCCTTCTTTGCGCTGGGCACCGTAGCCATCGCGCTGCTGGGCTTCAACAGCCCCATGCCGGTGCTCTACCTGCTGATCGCCATTGCCGGCGCCACCACCATCGGCACGCAAATCCTGCTGTATGCCAATACGGCGCAGTTCTACCCGCAGGCCATCCGCTCCACCGGCCTGGGCTGGGCCTCCGGTGTGGGCCGCACCGGCGCCATTGTGGGCCCGTTGCTGGGCGGCTGGCTGATGGCCGCAGCCCTGCCGCTGCAGATGAACTTCCTGGTGTTTGCCGTGCCCGGCCTGGTGGCGGCGCTCGCCATCGGCTTCTTCATTCTTTACTACCGTGGCAAGCAAGAGGCGCCCCAAGTCGTCGTTGCTGCCGTCCGCCCTGCCGTCTGATCGCTCTTTAGGAAAAAAACCATGCTCTATCTTGTCCATATGGTCGTCAACATCCCCGCCAGCGTGCCCGCCGAAGAGGCCGCGCGCATCAAGGCTGCGGAAAAAGCCTATTCGCAGCAACTGCAGGAATCCGGACAATGGCCGCACCTGTGGCGCGTGGTGGGCGAGTACGCCAACTACAGCGTCTTTGATGTGGCCAGCAATGACGAGCTGCACAGCACGCTGAGCCAGCTGCCGCTGTTCCCCTACATGCAGATCACAGTGACACCACTGGCCAAGCACCCCTCTTCCATCCGATAAGCAGACAGGCAAACGCAGATGAAGATGCAACGGCGAACCCTAGCCCTGCTGCTGGCAGCCCTGGCGCTGCCAGGCGCCGCGATGGCGCAACCCGATGCCGCCTGGCCGGCCAAGCCCATCAAATGGGTGGTGCCCTTTCCGCCGGGTGGCGCGATGGATGTGATTGCCCGCACCTTGGGGGACAGGGCCGCACGCGAGCTGGGCCAGCCCTTTGTGATCGAGAACCGGCCCGGCGCCGGCGGCAATATTGGCGCCGACTATGTCGCCAAGCAGCCCGCCGACGGCTACACCATCATGATCACCTCGATCGGCATGGCCACCAACCCGGCGCTCTACGCCAAGCTGGCCTACGACCCGGTCAAGGACTTTTCGCCCATCAGCCTGCTGGCGGTGGTGCCCAATGTGCTGGTGGTCAATGCCGCGCGCAACCCCGACAGATCGGTGCAGGATGTGTTGGCCCATGCGCGCCGCAGCCCCGGCAAACTGAGCTATGCCTCCGCTGGCAACGGCACCTCCATCCACCTGACCGGTGAGGTGTTTGCCTCCACCGCCGGGGTCGAACTGATGCATGTGCCCTACAAAGGCAGTGGCCCGGCCATTACCGACATGCTGGGCGGCCAGGTCGATCTGATGTTTGACAGCATCACCTCGGCGCGGCCCCATATCCAGTCGGGCAAGCTGCGCGCGCTGGGCGTAACCACGGCCAAGCGCTCCTCCGCACTGCCCGACGTGCCCACGATTGCCGAAGCTGGCCTGCCCGGCTACGAGGTATCGCCCTGGTTCGCGGTGTTTGCACCCGCCGGCACACCGCCCCAGGTGGTGGCCCGGCTCAACCAGGTGCTCAACGGCGCGATGCAGCAGCCTGAGACTCTCAAAAAGCTCGAAAGCGTAGGCGCCGAACCCATTGGCAGCACGCCCCAGGCACTGGCCACGCACCTGCAGCAGGAGCTGGCGCGCTGGGGCAAGCTGATCAAAGAACGCCGCATCCACCTGGATTGATGCCGCAGCCTGGCAACGGATAACAAGGGCCTGCCCCCATGAAACTCAACGACATTCGCAGCCACGCCGAGCAGGCCATTGGTGCCGTGCTGCCTCAGCGCAGGCACGATCGTCACGGTCTCTTGGCCGCCAATGCCCCTGTGCGGCCACGGTAGTCCAGATCCTTGGCGGAGTAGATCTCACGATCGCGCCAATCCATCTGAATGGGTCCCGCGTGGTCCAGCGGGTAGGTTATACGCTCCTGCGCACGTTTGAGTTCCCATTGTTGTTGCGGCACGGTGCGATGCACGGTGCTTTGTTTGGCTTTGGTCATAAGAAATCTTTTTCCATCAGGCAGGCAACCGGCTCGGCCGGTGCCGCCACAGAGCCCGACAAGGGCAAGGGATTGCGTAACGCTTGCTGCAGGCCGGTGGCCACTACGAAGCGGTAAGCACGAGCAAAATGTCCGCGTACCAAGCGCAATTCAAGCCGAGCGACTCGTCTTCGATCACATCGCGCGTTCGCATGTCCATTCGGGTGGAATGCACGCCCAGCAACTGCCAGGCGCGCAATGGGCGACCGCTGGAGACCATGCGCCGACGCCGCAGCACCGGTGAGCCGCTGCTACCTCGGTGCGTTCTGGCATCCGTCAAAAAGTAGCCTTGCCGCTGGAACCTTACGCCGTAGGCAGACGCTATGGAAGCGCCACGCGCCACGGCCAAATAATGGACAGTGTCGTGGAACCCCAGGGGAAAGCCAACGATGGACAGGCCATCTCCTATGGCCACATCGTCATCGGCTGCTTCTAGATGCGATACGTCAAAAGCTCGCAACACGGTCTGCTCCGGCAGCCGATCAAGCGAGATCTCTATGACAGTTATATCCACCAATCCTGCCGTGTCCATCGCCTTTCGCCAAAGTGCGACCCCACCGGGAAACAAGGGAATCGAAAAAATGGCAATTCTGCTGAGGTCTTCAGCAGACGTATGCAGCGCGATTTCGATGCGATCAGGAAAATGGCCGCTTGGCTCATCATGCAGGACATGCAGGTTCGTCACCAAGAACAATTGAGCGTCACGGCGGAAGAAAAAACCGGACGCATTGGTGAGGTGCTGAACGCCGGTGTAAGTACGTATATGCGCCGTAGCAAGAAGCACTTCCTCCAGTGCATGCGGCGCATCGGGGATTGCGGTAGACCAGTCCACATCAGCCTTCATTGGTGTCCGAGGTGACGCGAACCCCTGCACAGCTGGATACGTTCAAATTCACATGCGGATTTTTATCGGTTATTTGTCGAGCCAAAGTCTTTTCACCGATGAAAAACATCGCTTTGACCGTTTTCCAGAAGGTGGGGCTAGAGATGGGGATAGGATTGGCTGACAGATAGGCTCCTGGATTCAGATGACGAAATAGAACGGCTCACGCAGCCCCACACTACTCCTTTTAATAACCTTAAATCGTGCCCGCCGAAAAAAGGCTGAAGATTTGCCGCATGGCACGTTTTAGCGATTCATGCGCGTATCAGCCATCTTTGTGCTATCCTGAATTTTCCGATCAGGGCATGCTTGCCCCTTGATCCGTCAATGCTCCAGGCCATAAAGCCCTGCGACACACCATCCTAGGCAAGCTTCCCAAGCCACAATAAATCCCTAGGGTTGGCATCTCCCCTTTCTGCATTTATTTCTGGCACACAACGCTCCACCGTTTAAGCGCGTGGAGCGCGCGCTCATGTTCCATTTTGTCAAAGATACCAAAAAGATTTCCCGTTATTTCATCTCCCCAGGCGTCTGCGAACAACCCGATGGCAAATTCCAGTCTGCCGTCTCGTTGAAGTCTGGACAGGGTTCGATAGCCCAGGACACCATTTATATTTTCTCCAGCGTATTCGAGACGGCCAAAGAGGCCGTCGATCACGCGCGCCTGCAAGGAATTAATCTAGCACATTCGAAATAGCCAAATCAAGGCCTTTCGTCCAGGGCAAGAATGGTCCACTGATAATTTAGCATACCTATTCGGCTTCAAGGATCACTGCAAATGCAAATAGCGCCATGGCCTGATTACAATGGCAAGGTTATCACTGAGGGAGACCTACTATGCCATCCCTCCGGGGAAATTGGCCGAGTCATCTACATTGCCAACAATCCAGACGTTCAAGACCAATGGAAAGTGGATTATGGCGATAATACCCCATCTCGATTGTGCGACCAAGTGGGAATTAAAGGACAGGCTACAGTTTTAAGGAGCGCTGGCTCGTAAACCTGTTGCAGAGGTTTTAAAACTACACCGCATTCAACCCTCCCCAAGAGTTGGTAGTGACCAAGCCGACATAATGACTTTTAAAAAGCTACTTGCGATATTATCATTGTGCGCAGCATGCTACCTTATTTTTCGATCGATATGGCGCAAGCATTTTCACAACTCCAAACTACCATTGCGTAGAAAAAATGACACCGAATTCGAGGAGCTAACTGCAAAAATGCATTGGGGTCAAGGGGGGAAAGTACAGGTTGAGTTAAGGCCACCTCCCGCAAAATATTTATCCCATGCATCGTATTTGAGGAGAGACATCCTCTGCAACTCAGTCGACAGAGACTGCATCGCCTATCTTGTCCCCGAAAATGCGCCAGGCATACAAGGAGGTGAAGTCGCCGTGATCATAGATGGAATTCGTATAGGTCATCTATCCAAGAGAGATTTCATCCCTTTCAATGCAATGCTCATTGAAGCAGGCTTGCACTCTGCGGTAACATCATGCGATGCCTACATTATTTACGGAAAAGCTGGCTCAGCTCACCAAAATAAAATCTACTCTGCTACATTGAATGTGGACTGGTTCAATAAGCAGAATATATAAGAGTTACCCATAACGATCCGGGAACAGATCGCTTCATCGTAAAAACCTTGACCGATGACACCCACGAATTGGAAGCTTCACTTCAAGCACTGAAGCAGCGCTTCAAGATCAGGATTGAGTACATGAAAGTTCAGGGGCCCTCGGCAGTGCGGCCTCGTCTGATGAGCGCGGATTGATTTTGCTTAGCGATAGTCTGCGGCCGTGGGTTCAGTTGAAGAGTCAGTGGTACCAGATCCTTGAGGTCGTAATTCAAGCCGTCCTTCGAATGGCAACGACTGTGTTGATTCACCGCTCATCTCAATCTGCTGCTTGCGCCATTGGCAAACGACCGCACCTTGCCATGCGCTATATCGGCCTACTAAGAAGCCATGTAGCTCTTTAGCCCCGTCAACAGCGCATCAAACGTCACCTTGCAACTCGGGTTGTTGCGCAGATCTTCGTGCATGGTGATCCAAGTCTCCAGGCTAAGCGGTATGTTTCCCGGCAATATGTTCACCAGATTGGGGTCGCGAGCTGCCAGATTCACTTGGCACACGCCTATACCGTAGCCTGCTCGGATCAGCGCCATCTGCGCCATATCGTTATCGGTGCGCAGCGCAAAGTTCTCCCGGCTCCAGATTGGGAATGCTTTGCGCGCGGCACGAACAAACGGCGTCTCTTCATCAAAGCCAATCAGCGCATGCTGCGCCAGATCGGCCAGCGAGGCAGGAGTGCCGTGCTTTTTCAGATAACGCTTATGCGCATGCAGGCCAAGTGGTATCACCCCCACGCGCCGCGCAATCAATTGCTCCTGGCGGGGTTGTGTCATGCGTACAGCGATGTCGGCCTCACGCTGCAGTAAGTCCTGCACGCGGCTGGTCAGCACCAGTTCCACCGTCAGGTCGGGATAGGTGTCCTGCAGTTGTGCCAGGAGCGGTGGCAACACCTCTTGACCTATCACTTCACTGGCCGTCACCCGCACCGTACCCTGGATGCCCGAGCTTTGACTTTTGGCCGCACGTTGTAACGCAGCGGCCGCCCGTTGCATGGCCTGGGCCAAGGGCTGCAGGGCCAGCGCCGCCTCGGTGGGCAGCAGCCCCGTTTGCGAACGGGTAAATAGCGTCACGCCCAGCGCCTTTTCCAGCGAGACCACATGCCGTCCCACGGTCGGCTGTGCCATTCCCATGGCGCGCGCCGCAGCGGACAGTGAACCCGCGTCCATCACGCCCAAGAAAGAACGGTACAGCTCCCAGCCGATCTCAGTGGTGTTGTCGATAGTCATACAAAAATGTATAGCGTCTATCACATGTTAGTCAATTGCTTAATAGCAGGGCTCGCCCGAAACTCCCAGCATCGCAACAGGTTCAGGAGTATTGAAATGGCAAGCAACATGGCCTTGGTTCTAGGCGCCACTGGCGGTATCGGTGGTGAAGTAGCCCGGCAACTACGCGATGCAGGCTGGACAGTGCGCGCATTGCGCCGCAGCGCTGAGCAGCACATTGAGCAGCGCGACGGCATGGTGTGGGTACGCGGCGATGCGATGCGCTTGGACAACGTGCTGGCCGCTGCCAAAGGCTGCTCCGTCATCGTCCACGCCGTCAACCCTCCCGGCTACCTTCGCTGGGGTGAGTTGGTACTGCCCATGCTGGACAACACCATCGCCGCCGCACAGGCAAACTGCGCCACCATCGTGCTGCCTGGCACCGTCTACAACTATGGCCCCAGCGCCTTTCCCACCTTAGGTGAGGATTCACCGCAACAGCCCGTCACCCGCAAGGGAGCCATCCGTGTCGAGATGGAGCGGCGCCTGCAGCAGGCCAGCAGCGGAAGTTGCAAGGTGGTTGTGGTGCGCGCGGGGGATTTCTTCGGACCCAAGCCAGGCAATAGCTGGTTCTCACAGGGCATGCTAAAGCCGGGCCGCCCCGTCAAGGCCATCAGCGTTCCCAACGCACCTGGCGTGGGACATCAATGGTCTTACCTGCCTGACGTTGCCCGCACGATGGTGGAGCTGGCGGAACGGCGCGACACGCTGGCACCCTTTGCCAGCTTCCACATGGCCGGCCATTGGGATGCCGACGGCACCCAGCTGGCCGAAGCAATTTGCCGCGTCGTCGTCAAGCGCGGCGGAGTCCGGCCTAAGGTAAGAGCTTTCCCTTGGTGGCTTACCGCGCTTGCCGCTACCTTTGTACCAACACTGCATGAGCTGCGTGAGATGCGCTATTTGTGGACCACCCGGGTAGAGATGAACAACGCCAAGCTGGTCGCAACGCTCGGGCATGAACCGCATACGCCGCTGGATGACGCTGTGGAGGCTGCCTTGGAAGGTATGGGTTGCCTGCCGGCAAAGCCTGGGAGCAAATGAAGCACCGTCAAACGGTCTTCATCGCAGCGGTGCCTACGGGATGCGATTGAGCGGTCTCCACGCGGGAGTGCTGTGACTGACCTATTCTGTGAAGATCCTCTGCAAAACCCTCGCCCAATGGGATGGACGCGGATCCCCCAAGCCCGGGTTCAGACCACGGCAGGGATTTTTGCATAGGGTCCTAGAGCGGTTTGCAGAAGCAACCCGAGCCATTCCTCATCAACGCGCCCTTTGGCATCTCCCGCCCCCTCAAAACCCCCTCCCATCCACCTCCACCAACAACCCCTCCCCCGCCATCACCGGCGCCAGCCAGGCCTGGACCAACGGCAGCTCATACGCGTAAAAATAGCGCGCGCAATCGAGCTTGCCCTGCAAAAAGGCCTGTTGCCCCGCATCGGCCGCGACCATGCCCGCATGCGCTTTGACGGCAATATCCAGCCACAGCCAGGCCAGCGTGACATGGCCGAAGGCGGTCATGTAGGCGGTGGCGTTGGCGAGGGCCAGTTGGGCGTTGCCGCTGGACCAGGCGGCGTCGGTGGCGGCTTGCAGGGCTTGGGTGGCGGTGGCCAGGCGGTCGGCCCAGGGGGCGCATGCGGGTACGGATCGGGCAGCGGCGGCGGTTTGTGCAATCTCGGCTTGCAGCAAGGCCCAGGCGGCGCCGCCGTCCATGCGCAGTTTGCGGCCCAGCAGGTCAATAGCCTGGATGCCGTGGGTGCCTTCGTGGATCATGTTGAGCCGGTTGTCGCGCCAGTGCTGCTCCACGGCGTAGTCGCGCGTGTAGCCATAGCCGCCCAGCACCTGGATGGCGAGGCTGTTGCCCTCCTGGCACCACTGGCTGGGCCAGCTTTTGGCAATGGGGGTGAGCACCTGCAGCAGCAGCTGGGCGGCATCGGCCTGCTGCGGCGCGCCGGCACGCTGGGTGTCGACCAGCTTGGCGCAGTACAGCTGCAGCGCCAGCGCGCCTTCGGCATAGCTTTTTTGCGCCAGCAGCATGCGTTTGACATCGGCATGCTCGGCAATCGGCACCTGGGGCTGCTGCGCGTTCTTCACCACCTTCTGGCCGGCAGCGACCGGGCGGCCCTGGGGCCGCTGGCGGGCATAGTCGCGCGATTGCAGGTAGCCGGCGTAGCCCAGCATCGTGGCGCCCAGCCCCACCTGGATGCGGGCCTCGTTCATCATGTGGAACATGCACTGCAGGCCCGCGCCCAGCGCGCCCACGCGGTAGCCAATGGCCCCGCCCTGCTCGCCGTAATGCAGCAAGGTGTTGACGGTGCCCCGGTAGCCCAGCTTGTGGTTCAGCCCGGCCAGCGCGATGTCGTTGCGCTCGCCAGTGACCCGGGCTTCGGTATCGACCAGATATTTAGGCACGATGAACAGCGATATACCACCCACGCCGGCAGGCAGTTGGCCGCTGTCGTCAGGCACCTTGGCCAGCACCAGGTGGACGATGTTCTCGCCCATCGCATGCTCGCCGCCAGATATCCACATCTTGCGGCCCCTCAGCCGGTAGCGCGGGCCCAGTGGGTCGTCGGCATGGTCGGCACCATCGGGCACGGCACGCGTTGTGATGTCCGACAGGCTGGAGCCGGCCTGCGGCTCGCTGAGGTTCATCGTGCCAAAAAAGCGGCCTTGCAGCTGGGGCAGCGCAAAGGCCTTTTGCTGTGCCGGCGTGCCATGGGCCATCAGCAGGCCGGCATTGGCTGCTGTCAGCATTGAGTAGGCCTTGAGTGAGATGCTGGCCGCTGAGACCATGCTGTTGGCCGCCATATCGACCACGCAGGGCAACTGCATCCCTCCCACCTCGTAGTCGTGCGATGCCGCCAGCATGCCCGATTCGGCATAGGCGGCGCATGCCGCCGGAGTGCAGTCGGGCAGGTGCAGGTGCTGGCCGTCAAAATGCGGCTCCTGCTGATCGACCAGGCGGTTGAAGGGCTCAAACTTGTCAGCGGCCAGGCGTTCGCACATGTCCAGCACAGCGCCGTAGGTCTGGCGGTCGTGGCCGGCATAGCGTGCTTGGCGGCTGAGTGCTTCTACCTCTAACCAGTCGTAGAGCAAAAAATCCAGGGTCTGGCGGATGCTGGCGTAGTCGAGTTGCATCTCACGCGACCTCAAACAGTGCGGCCGCTCCCATCCCACCGCCTACGCACATGGTGGCCACCACATAGCGCACACCCCGGCGCTGGCCTTCCAGCAAGGCGTGGCTGGCGATGCGGGCGCCCGTCATGCCATAGGGGTGGCCGATGGAGATGCCGCCGCCGTTGACATTGAAGCGCTCGGGATCGATGCCCAGCTGGTCGCGGCAGTACAGTGCCTGGCAGGCAAAGGCCTCGTTCAGCTCCCACAGACCGATGTCCTGCACAGTCAGCCCGTGCTGGGCCAGCAGCTTGGGGATCGAGTAGATGGGGCCGATGCCCATCTCTTCCGGCGCGCAACCGGCAACGGCCATGCCACGGTAAATGCCCAGCACATCCAGGCCCCGGCGCTCGGCCAGCACCGAATCCATGACCACACAGGCCGAGGCCCCATCCGAGAGCTGGCTGGCATTGCCGGCGGTGATGACGCCGCCCTCGATCACCGGTTTGAGGGCGGCCAGCCCTTCCAGGCTGGTGTCGGGGCGGTTGCCTTCGTCGCGGGCCAGGGTCACGTCCTGCAGGCTGACTTCCTTGGTTTGCTTGTCGGTCACCGCCATCTGGGTGCTGAAGGGCACGATCTCGCGGTCGAACAGGCCAGCGGCCTGGGCGCGTGCGGTGCGCAGCTGCGACTCCAGCGCATAGGCATCCTGCGCCTCGCGGCTGATGCGGTACTGGCGCGCCACATGCTCGGCCGTTTGCAGCATCGGCATATAGGCATGGGCCGCATGGGCGATGACGGCTGGGTCTCGCTCGCGGCTGGCCCATTCCATATAAGGGGTCTGCACAGCCGTAATGTTGTCGCAGCCGCCCGCCACCACCACCTGCATGCCATCGACCAGCACCTGCTTGGCTGCGCTGGCAATCGCCATCAGGCCGGAGGCGCATTGCCGGTCTACCGTCTGGCCCGCCACGTTCATCGGCAGGCCTGCGGCCAGCAAGGCATTGCGTGCCAGGTTCATGCCGGCGGTGCCCCCGGTCAGCACGCAGCCGACGATCACATCGTCCACCTCCGCCGGGTCCACCCCGGCGCGCGCCACCGCGTGCTCGATGGTGTGGCCCATCAGGTGGGGCGAGCGGGTGTGGTTGAGCGAGCCCTTATAGGCCCGGCCGATGCCCGTGCGGGCGGTGGAAACAATGACGGCGTCTTTCATGGCGGTGCTCTTGAATGTTGATGGGTTTCGGCCCTGAGGCCCTCAGGCAGCTTGCAGGCTGTCAAAGCCCTGGCGCTGTGCGGCCAGCTTTTGCAGCAGCGGCGATACCGTCCAGTAGCCGTATCGGTTGCCGCGCGTTGTGGCCTGGTGCTCCAGCCGCTCCACGATCTGCGCCAGGCCAATCTCCTCGGCCATGAACATGGGCCCGCCCCGAAAATCCGGAAAGCCATAACCGGCGGCCCAGACCACATCGATATCACTGGCGCGGTAGGCAATGCCCTCGTCCAGAATCTTGCAGCCCTCGTTGACCATGCTGTAGAGCAGGCGCTCCACAATCTCCTGCGCCGCTATATCGCTGCGCTGGGCAATGCCATGCGCCTGCGCCAGCTCTGCGGCAATGCGGCCGGCCTCGGGGTCGGGCAGCGCCTGGCGGCCCTCGTAGCGGTAGTAGCCCAGGCTGGTCTTCTGGCCAAAGCGGCCCAGTGCAAACATCTTGCGCACCACCGCGCGGTAGCTGGCATCGGGCGGCAGGCCGCCGGCCTTGTCGCATTCGATGACGGTCTTGGCGCCCACATCCAGCCCGGCCATGTCCAGCATGCGGCAGGGGCCCATGGCCAGGCCCAGCGCCTGCACGGCCTCATCAATCTGCGTGGGGCTTGCGCCTTCCATCAGCAAGAACTCGGCCTCGCGCAGGTAGACCTCGGCCATGCGGTTGCCAATAAAGCCAAAGCAGACGCCCGATACCACCGGCGTCTTGCCGATCTTGCCGGCCAGGTCGATAACGGTTTTGAGCACCTGCGGGGCGGTTTGGGCGCCGCGCACCACCTCCAGCAAACGCATGATGTTGGCCGGGCTGAAGAAGTGCATGCCCACCACATCGGCAGGCCGCCCGGTGGCCTGGGCCAGCGCATCCACATCCAGGGTCGAGGTATTGCTGGCAATGATGGCGCCGGGTTTGCAGACCTCGCCCAGGCGGCGGCAGACCTGCAGCTTGAGGGCCATGTCCTCAAACACCGCTTCGATCACCAGGTCGCAGGGCGCCAGCGCCTGGTCGTCCAGTGAGGTGGTCAGCAAGGCCAGGCGCTCGCTGGCCTGTTCGGCGCCCATGCGGCCCTTGGCCACCTGGGCTTCGTAGGTCGATCGGATTAACTGCAGCCCACGCTCCAGCCCAGCAGCTGCAGCATCCACCAGCACGGTGCGGATACCGGCGTTCAAAAAGCACATCGCAATGCCGCTGCCCATGGTGCCTGCACCCAGAATGCCCACCTGCTCGATCTTGCCGGCTGGCACCTGGCGCTCCAGACCCGGAATCTGCCGACTGCGGCGCTGCGCAAAAAACAGATGGCGCAGTGCGCGCGATTGCGCCGATGGCAGCAAGCGGTTGAAGGCCTCGGCCTCGGCGCGGGCGCCGCTGGCAAAGTCAGCCGTCAGCGCCTGCTGCACGCACAGCACGATGGCCTCCTTGGCGGGGTACTGCGGGCTCTTGCGCGCAGCGTCCAGCGCTGCCGCGATCGCCTGGCTGTGTTCGCCGGGCGGGGCAGTTTGCGCGCTCAAGCGGCGCGGCTGGCCGCCATTGGCCAGCAATTGGCGGCCAAAGGCCAGGCCAAAAGCCAGCGGCTCGCCCTCTTCCACCGCATCGACGATGCCGCTGGCCAGCGCCTCTTGCGCGGGCACCGGGCGGCCGCTCAGCATCAGGTCCAGCGCCAGCGTTGCGCCCACCAGGCGCGGCAGGCGCTGGGTGCCGCCTGCGCCGGGCAGAATGCCCAGCTTCACCTCGGGCAGGCCCAGCCTGGTGCCCTGTTGTGCCACGCGGTAGTGGCAGGCCAGGGCCAGCTCCATGCCGGCGCCCAGCACCGTGCCATGCAAGGCCACCACCACAGGGCGCGTCTGGGCCTCGATGCGGTTGAGCAGCGCATTGATGGCCTCGGCAGAAAAGGCCGGGTTGTTGAACTCGGCAATGTCCGCGCCCGCGACAAAGGACTGGCCCTCGCAATAGATCAGCAGCAGCGGCAGCGAGGCATCGGCCTCAAACTGCGCCAGCGCGGCGCTCAGCCCCGTCAGCAGGCTGTGCGAGAACAGGTTCAATGGCGGGTGGGAGATGCAGATACGGCCTATCCCGTCTGCGCTGTGAAAGGTGACGTTGCTCATGGCTGGCAGCTCTTGGTGGAAGATAAAAATGCCCAACTGCAGGGCGCAGGCAGGCACAGCCCCCGAAGACCGCTTGGCCTGTCAGGGACTTGCAAACCCAGGGTATCAGTGCGCGGCGTTTTCCACTGTTGCGCTGGCGTCTGCCGCGCGTCCGCGCTTCTGCGCAAAGTGGTAGCCGCTAAAGCCCTTCTGGATGGCGGCGTTGCAGTGCTCACGGTACTTCTGGAAGCCCCCGGTAAACATGGTCAGCCCCGGGGCCTTGCCCTGCACATTTGCGCCCACATACCAGGTCTTGGCCTTGGACAGCAAGGTGCGCGGCGCCAGCGAATGGACCAGGTCCATCCAGGCCTGCTCCTCTTGCGCGCTGGGCTCGATGCTGCTGAAACCCTGGGCCTGCATGTGGCGGATGGCAGCGGCCGTCCAGTCCACATCGTTCTCGCTGGTGCGCACCACATTGGCCAGGGCCGATGGGCCATTGGGCCCGGTGGTCATGAACAGGTTGGGGAAGCCATGCATCATGATGCCCAGGCAGGAGGTCGCGCCCTCCTTCCACTTCTGCTGCACCGTCAGGCCATCGCGCCCTTCCACATCAAAGGCCAGCAGCGCGCCGGTCAGGCCGTCGTAGCCGGTGGCAAAGATCAGCACATCCAGCTCCACCTCGCCCGACTGCGTGCGCACGCCCTTCTCAGTGATGGACACGATCGGGTCCGTGATGCAATCGCGCAGATGCACATGGGGCTGGTTGTAGGTTTCGTAGTAGCCGGTGTCCAGGCAGGGGCGGCGGGCAAAGATGGGGTAGCCGCGCGGCTTCAGCGCCTCGGCGGTGGCCGGGTCGTCCACCGCCTCGCTAATCTTGCCGCGCACAAACTCGGCCACTTCCTCGTTGGCCTGCTCGTTCTGCATCAGGTCGGCAAAGGTGCCCAGCATCGCCAGGCCGCCTTGCAGCCAGGCATCTTCCAGCAGCGCCCGGCGCTGCGCTGGCGTCACGCTGAAAAAGGGGCGGCTCGACTGCGGCCGCACGCCGCCCACATTGCTGTTGCGCGCCAGCTCGCGGATGCCGGCATAGTGGCGCTTGACTTCGGCCACATACGCGGGCTCCAGCGGCACATTGCGCATCGGCATCGTAAAGCTCGGCGTGCGCTGAAACACGAACAGCTCGCAAGCCTGCTTGCCCACTTCCTGCACGATCTGGATGCCGGTCGATCCGGTGCCGATCACGCCCACCCGCTTGCCGCTGAAGTCCACCGGCTCATGCGGCCAGCGCGCCGCACGCAAAATCTGCCCGCCAAAGCGCGCAATGCCTTCAATCTCGGGCTCCTTGGGCACCGACAGCGGGCCGGTCGCCATGATGCAGTAGCGCGCCTCATAGCACTCGCCTCGGTTGGTCCGTACTACCCACAGCTGGCGGGCCTCGTCCCAGCGGGCGCTGTCGACGCGGGTGTTGAACTGGTAGTGCTTGCGCAGGTCCAGCCGCTCGGCCACAAAGTTGAAGTAGCGCATCAGCTCGGGCTGCGCGGCAAACTGCTCGGACCAGGTCCATTCCTGCTCGATCTCGGGCGAGAAGGAGAAGCTGTAGTCAATGCTGGGCAGATCCACCCGCGCGCCGGGGTAGCGGTTCCAATACCAGACGCCGCCCACATCGCCGCCAGCCTCAAAGGCCTGGATCTTCAGCCCCATCTCCCGGAACTTGTGCACTGCGCACAGACCGCCAAAACCGGCGCCCACGATGACCGCATCCACCTGGTGGATTGTGTGATTGTCCATTGCTCTTTGTCTCCTGCTGGCTGGTGCCGGCCGCCCCGCCACACCGCAGCGGGGCACCGGCTCGATAGCGGATGGCAGGCCGCCTCCACCTTGTTCTCGCTGCATCATGCCTACTTGCCGACCGGTAAACAACAGGGTTTCCCCGCAAGCGTTTTGGAGGGGACAAGTCCAGGGTAATCCCGAGCTTGCAGCGCTGCTGCGGCTGCTAAACTTTTTACCTGCCGACAGGTATATAAAACAAAACAAGGAGCAACATGCAAGGGCTAATGCAGCAGCGCGCGCTGCGGATTTCCGGCTTGCTGGAACATGCAGCACGCTTTCATCCCCAGGTGGAAGTCGTCTCCCGCACGCCGGACGGCGAGCTCACGCGCTCGAACTGGCTGACCGTGTCCCAGAGCTCGCGGCGCCTGGCTGCAGCGCTGCTGCGCCAGGGCATGGCCAGCGGTGCACGCGTGGCTACGCTGGCCTGGAACACGCACCGCCACCTGGAGCTGTACTACGCCGTATCGGGCGCCGGTGCCGTGCTGCACACCGTCAACCCGCGCCTGTTTGCCGACCAGATCCGCTACATCATCAACCACGCGGCCGATGATTATGTGTTCTTTGATTTGAGCTTTGCCAGCCTGGTGGCCGAGCTGGCACCCAGCCTCAAAACCGTGAAGGCCTTTGTGGCGCTGTGCCAGCCCGACCAGATGCCCGCCATGGACCTGCCCGCCCCGCTGCTGTGCTACGAGGACCTGGTGGCCGAGGACGCGGGCGACTTTGACTGGCCCGAGCTGGCCGAAGACAGCGCCTCATCGCTGTGCTACACCTCGGGCACCACCGGCAACCCCAAGGGCGTGCTCTACAGCCACCGCTCAACCGTGCTGCATTCCTGGGTGGTCTGCGCGGCCGATGGTTTGGCGCTGCGTGCCCGCGATTGCGTGCTGCTCACCGTGCCGATGTTCCATGTCAACGCCTGGGGCCTGCCCTATGCCAGCGCCATGTGCGGCGCCAAGTTGGTGCTGCCCGGGCCGGATTTGAGTGGCAAGGCGCTGTACCAGCTGATGCGCGACGAGGGCTGCACCTTCTCGCTGGGCGTTCCCACCGTCTGGATGGGCTTTTTGCAATATGTGGAAAGCCTGCCAGCTGGCGACAAGGATGCCTTGAAGCTCGAACGCATCATGATGGGCGGCTCTGCCGCGCCCCGCGCAATGATCGACCAGTTCGACAGCCTGTTGGGTGTGACCGCCAACCAGGCCTGGGGCATGACCGAGACCAGCCCGGTGGCCACCGTCAGCACCCTGCTGCCCCAACACGAGGCACTGGCCCGCGACGAGCGCATCGATGTGCGCGCCCGCCAGGGCCGGCCCATGTATGGCGTGGATGTGGCCATCTTCAATGACGAGGGCCAGCAACTGCCGCCCGGCGACCCAGCCCCTGGCGAGCTGCGGGTGCGCGGCCCCTGGGTCATCTCCGCCTATTACGGGCAAGAGCCCGGCTCGGCGCTGGATGCGCAAGGCTGGTTAAACACCGGCGATGTGGCCCGGATTGATGAAGAGGGCTTTGTACAGATCACCGACCGCGCCAAGGATGTCATCAAGTCCGGCGGCGAATGGATCTCGTCGATCGACATCGAGAACCTGGCGCTGGCCCACCCCGCCGTCAAGGAAGCCGCCGTCATCGGCGTACACCACGAGCGCTGGCAGGAGCGCCCGCTGCTGGTCATCGTGCGCGAGCCCGGCACCGATGTGAGCTGCCAGGAAGTGCTGGACTTTATGAAGGACCGGCTGGCGCGCTGGTGGCTGCCCGATGCGGTGGAGTTTGTCGATGAGCTGCCCCACACGGCTACCGGCAAGCTGCTCAAGACCCGGCTGCGCGAGCAGTTCAAAGGCTACCAGCTGCCGGCCGCAACAGCCGCCCACTAACCAATACACCCGCCCGGTACGCGCACGGCCCCACCAGAAAAGGCCGGCGCAGCCGCAGCAGCCAGGCCCCGTTGGCTGCCGCACCAGGAGACAAGACATGAACGCCCTCACCGCGCCGGCGCTGGCCGCGCGCATCCATCCTCTGCTGCCCCAGCGCGATTTGCTGGGCGAATGCCCGCTGTGGGATGTGGCCACGCAATCGCTGTACTGGATTGATGGCCGCGCCCAGTTGGTACACCGCTACTGGCCGGCAGACGGCCGGCAGCAGCAGTGGGCGCTGCATGCCCATATCGGCTCGATGGCGCTGTGCCGCAGCGGGCGCCTGCTGCTGGCGCTGGAGGATGACTTCCATTTTCTGGACCCGGACAGTGGCCAGATCACGCCGATGGGCGTGCAGGTGCAGCACCAGGGAGAGCGCATGCGCCTGAACGACGGGCGCTGCGACCGGGGTGGCCGCTTTGTGGTCGGCTCGATGAGCATGACGCCGCAGTCGCCCACCGGCAAGCTCTACCAGCTGAGCGGTGATGGCCGCCTGCGTGAGCTGGACCAGCGATTTCAGGTCGCGAACGCCACCTGCTTCAGCCCCAATGGCCGCTGGCTGTACTTTGCCGACAGCCCGGCGCGCCAGATCTGGCGTTATGCCTATGACCCGGCCACCGGCGCCTGCGGTGCGCGTGAGGCCTTTATCGACACCGCCGCGCTGGGCCTGGCGCCCGATGGCGCCACCGTCGATGCCCAGGGCTACCTCTGGGTGGCCATGGTGCTGAACGGCCAGCTGGCCCGCTTTACGCCCAGTGGCGAGCTGGCGGCCACGGTGGATTTTCCCGCCGATGCCTTCATCACCTGCCCGGCCTTTGGCGGCCTGGCGCTGCAGACCATATACCTCACCTCGATCAGCAACAGCGGCAACCTGCTGCGCTCCAGCCACCCGGATGCGGGGGCCGTCTTCGTCATCGACGGCCTGGCCCTGACGGGGCTGGAAGAAGCCCGTTTTGACGACAGCCAGAGCCCCCGCTGAGACCGGCACGGCGAACCCCATTTTTATTGAGACCAGGAGACAAACACCATGACACAACGCTTTGCAGGCAAGGTCGCACTCGTGACCGGCGGCGCACAGGGCATCGGCCGCGCCATCGTCCAGGCCATCGCTGATGAGGGCGGCAGCGTCGGCATTCTGGACCGCGCCGAGGACAAGGCCGCTGAGGTGGCCGCGGCCATCGTGGCCCAGGGCGGCTGCGCCCATGCCTATGGCGGCAATGTGGCCGACCGCGACAGCTTCAGCAGCGCGATTGCCGATCTGAAGCAGCGCTACGGCCGCTTCGACATCATGGTCAACAACGCCATCTGGGTGCGCTACGGCCCGATTGCCGACATCACGCCCGAGGCGCTGCAGCGCATGGTGGGCACCGGCTTCAACTCCATCGTCTGGGGCATCCAGACAGCAGCGGAGGCCATGGACGACGGCGGCAGCATCGTCAACATCGCCTCGGCGGCCGCCTTTATTGGCATGCCCCAGGGTATGGTGTACTGCGGCGTCAAGGCCGGGGCACTGGGCCTGTCGCGCGCAGCTGCGGCAGAGCTGGGGCCGCGCGGCATCCGCGTCAACTCGGTCTGCCCTGGCTCCATCCCAACCGAAGGCGTGGGCATCAATGTCGATGCAGAAAAAGTGCGGCTGCGCATCGCCAAGACGCCGATGGGCCGCCTGGGCACGGTGCAGGACATTGCCCGCGCCGCCTGCTTTTTCGCGTCTGACGACAGCCGCTTTGTCACCGGCGAATCCATGCTGGTCGACGGCGGCGCCACCCAGTCCTTCATCTGATCGGAGGCGCTGCGATGACTGCTCCCCCCGAGGCCGATGCCCCCATCCTGGAAGCGCGCCAGCTCTGCCGCCAGTTCAGCGGCTTCTATGCCGTCAAGGACGTGAACCTCAAGGTCAAGCGCCATTCGGTGCATGCGCTGATCGGCCCCAATGGCGCCGGCAAGACGACCTGCTTCAACCTGCTGACCACCTTCTTGCGCCCCAGCTCGGGCCAGGTGTTGTTCAACGGGCGTGATATCTCGCGCAGCGACCCGGCCAGCGTGTCGGCGCTGGGCCTGGTGCGCTCGTTCCAGATTGCGGCCGTCTTCAGCCATATGACGGTGCTGGAGAACGTGCGCATTGCGCTGCAGCGCAAGACCGGCGGCACTTTCACCTTCTGGCGCTCGGTCAAGGTGCTGAGCGCGCTGGACGAGCGCGCGATGGACCTGCTCGACAGCGTGGGCCTGACGCGCTGGAAAAACGTCAAGGCCTGCGACCTGCCCTATGGCCGAAAGCGCGTGCTGGAGCTGGTCACCACCATCGCGATGGAGCCCGAGATGATCCTGCTGGATGAGCCCATGGCGGGCCTGGGTCATGAGGACATCTGGCCGGTGGTGGAGCTGATTGGCAAGGTGGCGCAGGGGCGCACCGTGCTGATGGTGGAGCACAACATGAAGGTGATATCGCACCTGTGCGAGACCGTCACCGTGCTGCAGGCCGGCCAGGTGCTGGCCGAAGGCAGCTATGACGAGGTATCGCGCGACCCGAGGGTCATTGAAGCCTATGTCGGAGGGGCCGCCCATGCCTGAGAACAACCAAAACGCCAACAACAACACTGCACCGCGCCAGATGCTGCAGGTGCAGAACCTGCGCGCCTGGTACGGCGAAACCCTGGCGCTCGACGGCATCGACCTGCATGTCGGCGAAGGCGAGGTCGTCTGCCTGCTGGGTCGCAATGGCGCCGGCAAGACAACCACCTTGCGCGCCATCATGGGCCTGCTCAAAAAGCGTGAGGGCCAGATCAGCATCCAGGGCAAGCCCACCGAAGGCCTGCCGCCCGAGGCCATTGCCCACCTGGGCGTCGCCTATTGCCCGGAAGAGCGCGGCATTTTTGCCAGCCTCAGCACTGAAGAAAACCTGATGCTGCCGCCCGTGCTGCACCCCGGCGGGCTGACGGTGGAGGAGATCTACCAGGTCTTCCCCAACCTGCAGGCGCGCCGCAAGAGCCCGGGCACCCGCCTGTCGGGTGGCGAGCAGCAGATGCTGGCCATTGCCCGCATCTTGCGCACCGGCGCACGCCTGCTGCTGCTCGACGAGGCCACCGAAGGGCTGGCACCGGTCATCGTGCAGAAGATCGGCCAGACGCTGGAGATGATCCGCGCGCGCGGCTACACGGTGCTGATGGTGGAGCAAAATTTTCGCTTCGCCGCATCGGTGGCGGACCGCTTCTACGTGATCGAGGAAGGGCGCGTGGCCAGCCACTTTCACCGCGCCGAGCTGGAAACGCGGCGCGATGAGATCGAAGCGCTGCTGGGACTGTGACAGGCGGAGACAACACTATGGATACTCTTTTCGGAATCCCGACAGCCGCGCTGATCGGCCAGCTCGTCGTGGGCCTGATCAATGGCTCGTTCTACGCGCTGATGAGCCTGGGCCTGTCGATCATCTTCGGCCTGCTGCATGTGGTGAACTTTGCCCACGGCGCGCAGTACATGCTGGGCGCCTTTGTGGCATGGGGCCTGCTGCACTACCTGGGGCTGAGCTACTGGTGGGCGCTGATCCTGGCGCCGCTGGTGGTGGCCGCCTTCGGCATCCTGCTGGAGCGCACCATGCTGCGCCACCTCTATGCCGTGGACCATGTCTACGCGCTGCTGCTCACCTTCGGCATCTCCATCCTGATGGAGGGCGCCTTCCGCCTGTGGTTTGGCGTCAGCGGCCAGCCCTACCCCAACCCGCTGCAAGGCGGCATCGATGTGGGCCTGAGCTTTTTGCCGATGTACCGCGTCTGGGTGATCTTGGCGGGCCTGGCCGTCTGCCTGGTGACCTGGTACTTCATCGAAAAAACCAAGCTGGGCGCCTACCTGCGCGCCGCCAACGAGAACACGCCCCTGGTGCGCACCTTCGGCATCAATGTGCCGCGCATGCTGACCCTGACCTATGCGCTGGGCGTGGGCCTGGCCGGCTTCAGCGGCGTGATGGCCGCGCCCATCTACCAGGTCAGCCCGCTGATGGGTTCGAACCTGATGATCATCGTCTTTGCAGTGGTCGTCATCGGCGGCATGGGCTCGATCATGGGATCGATCATCACCGGCTTTGCGCTGGGCGCCATCGAGGGCCTGACCCGCGTCATCTACCCCGAAGGCGCCGGCGTGGTCATCTTCATCGTGATGATCATCGTGCTGGCCGTGCGCCCCAACGGCCTGTTTGGCAGAGCGCACTGATGCACCCGCACCGCCCTGCCCCCTGGGTCTCCACCCAAGCTCTTGTCTTTCCCAAGGATTGAACATGCATTTCTTCTCACAACGCACCAACACCATCTTGCTGGTGCTGGCGCTGGTGGCCCTGCTGCTGGCGCCGCTGGTGGCCTACCCGGTCTTTCTGATCAAGCTGATGTGCTACGCGCTGCTGGCCGCATCGGTCAACCTGCTGATGGGTTACGCCGGCCTGCTGTCCTTTGGCCATGCCATGTTTTTTGGCACGGCCGGCTATGCGGCCGCGCATGCCATCAAGGTCTGGGGTTGGGACGGCTCGGCCGCCATCCTGCTCGCCATGCTCTGCGCGATGGCCGTGGCCGTGGTCACCGGGCTGCTGGCCATCCGCCGCCATGGCATCTACTTCTCGATGATCACCTTGGCCTTCTCCCAGGTCATCTACTTCTTTGCGCTGCGCCTGCCCTTTACCGGCGGTGAGGACGGCATCCAGAACGTGCCCCGGCCGGAGGTGTTTGGCTTTATCTCGCTGGCCGACAACACCACCCTGTACTACTTTGCCGCCACCCTGGTCGCCGCCGCCTTTTGGCTGATCTACCGCATCGTCTACTCGCCCTTCGGCCAGGTGCTGCGCGCCATCCGCGACAGTGAGGCGCGCGCCCAATCGCTGGGCTACCAGGTGCTGCGCTACAAGCTGGTGATCTTTGTGCTTTCGGCCGCGCTCGCCGGCCTAGCGGGTGCGCTCAAGGTCATCACCTTCCAGCTCGCCACCCTCAACGATGTGAACTGGACCACCTCGGGCGAGGCGCTGCTCATCTGCATCGTCGGCGGCCTGCAGACCTTGCTGGGCCCCGTCATTGGTGCGGCCATCATCGTCAGCATGCAGAATTACCTGGTCGCCATGGCCGAGTGGGTGCTGATCATCCAAGGTCTCGTCTTTGTCGTCGTCGTGATGCTGTTCCGCAAGGGCATCATCGGCCAGCTCTACGCTTGGTTGGAAACCCGCCAGGCACGCCAGGCGGCACCGCAGCTGGAGGCCCAAAGCCAGGCCGAGCGCCAAAGCCGCAGCCAAACTGGACAAGGAGCATAAGCATGAGCGATCAACCATCCGTACTTGCGCAAGCCCCTGCCCAAGCCCAGGCCCCCAGCCATTTCCCCGAAACGCCCGGCTTGCTGCAAGGCCGCCTGGCCCTCATCACCGGCGCAGCCAGCGGCATCGGCCAGGCCATAGCCATCAGCTTTGCCAAGGCCGGTGCCCGAGTAATAGTGACGGATCTGGACACTGCACGCTGCGCCGACACCCTGGCCCAGGTAAAAGCCGCCGGCACAGAAGGCTGGGCCTTTGCGCTGGATGTCACCGATCTGGAGGCCTGCCAGGCGCTGGCCGCCCGCGTGGGCAGCGACATCGGCCCGGTGGACACCCTTGTCAACAACGCCGGCCTGCTGATCCGCGAAGGCATCGACCACCCCCAGGCATCCCGCCACCTGCGCCAGGTTATCGATGTGAATGTCTTTGGCCTCTACAACATGGTGCAGTCTTGGCTACCTGCGCTGCGCGCCACACGCGGCTGCATCCTCAACATCGCCTCCGGCGCGGCCTTTATTGCCCAGGGCAACGCCATGGGCTACTCCGCCTCCAAAGGCGCCGTAAAAATGGCCACCCAAACCCTGGCCCTGGACCTGGGCCGCGACGGCATCCGCGTCAACGCCCTGGCCCCCGGCGTCATCCACACCCCCATGACCGAAGCCACCCGCAACAACCCGCAGCGCCTGCAAGGCTTTATCCAGCGGACCCCTGCCGGGCGCATTGGCGTGCCGCAGGAGCTGGCCGGGCCGGCGGTGTTTTTGGTGTCGGGGCTGGCTAGTTATGTGAATGGGGTTACGTTGCCGGTGGATGGGGGGACGGTGGCGGTTTAGGGGAGTGATGATGGGAGATGGCAGTCTCTTGGCTGGTGTCAATCGGAAAGGAGTTTGGATTCTACAGGGCGTTAAAGCATGCACTGCGGCGAGCTCGGATCAATGGGACGGGCAGTCTTGTTCTACTCAGTACTGCCCTTCTTGCATTCATTCGCTGAACTCTGAGATTGGCTATCGGTAGCTCTTGGGCCCCTTGCAACCCATTTCCCGACGCAGAAGAGCTCTTTTGCCACGGTTGCGACGTACCACACGCAATGGCCAGATTTTTTTAATCATTGCGGCATCTCATACATTCGTTGAACTTCATACACATTTTTCCAGACGAGAACACTCAGATTCAAGAAAAATGTGCCTATCATTTACGGTGAGTCTAAGTACTTATTTTGAGCAGTAGGGGTTTATGCTGACCGTGAATATAAAAGACGAAATTGATACCGTTCGAGCTTCCCGCGATGGCCATACTTTTCATGAACGCTGGGCAGCACGAAGAGCTCTACAGCTGGTATTCCCTAAAGATGATCTTTTTGCGATAGCAGTTGAGGGCATTTCATCGACAGAGACTGCGAAGCCGGGTGAAAAGGCCGAGGAAGTTGCTGATCTGGTTTTGTACTACGGCCGTGGCGACAACTTCGCCGCGAGTGAAAGGCTTGAAACAGTACAGTTCAAATACAAGCTGCGCCCAGATGAGGTAACCGCATCCTATCTCCGCAAAACCATTGAGAAATTCTGTGCGACGATCATTGGCTACGAAAAGGACTTCCCGCCTACAGAGGTCGACTCTAAAACGGCATTCATCTTCGTAACAAACGCATCGTTTGCTCCCGATCTTTGGGCAGCACTTGCGGCTCTTCAGAGCGGCACTCCCGCGTTAAAAGGTGAAGCGACTAAGCAGGCAAAGTATCTCTCTGAAATTTGTGCGACATGTGGCATTCAAGATCCAAAACGCCTGTTCTCTCGTGTTGAGTTTCGTGCAGCTGAAAAAAATCTCGAGGGACAGAGCAATGCGCTTCGTCGAACACTAACAGCCTGGTCAGCAGGAGCTGACTCCCAAGCGAAGCTGCGCCTAAACGGTTTGCAAGACCTAGTTTTAAAGAAGGCAGGCGCCAGGGGTCAAGGGAGGAATTTAATCCGAAGAGAGGATGTGCTGGACGCACTTGATTGCGAGCCAGAAGATTTATTTCCAGCAGACACACGCTTCATTGAAGTTGCGGCAGTTGTTGAGCGTGCAGCACTTGAATCAGTTTGCGCAAAGATTGAACAGCTATCTGTACCAATTTTTGTGCATGCAGACGGGGGGTAGGAAAGACCGTCTTTGTTCAAAGCATCGCTGCTCGTCTGAGCAAAGAGTTTGAAGTAGTTATCTTTGATTGCTTTGGTGGAGGCGCTTATCGTTCAGAAGAACATTCTCGCCATTTACCGAGCATTGGCCTCATACACATAGTTAATGAACTCGCATCTCGAGGGCTTTGTGATCTGCTTCTTCCGTCAGAGAAGAACACTCGAGGGCTTCTGAAAGCAGCCAGAAAGAGGTTCAGTCAAGCCGTCGCTGCCATTAATGAACAATCGAAAAAGCATGGGCTGCTCATCATCATTGATGCTGCCGACAATGCCCAGCTAGAGGCAGACTCTCGCCATGAGGAGGCATTTCCAAAGCTACTCTTATCGATGCTGGACGAGGAGCCAGTTAGTGGAGTGAAGATGGTGTTCACTGCGCGCACACACCGCAAAAATGCAGTGATAGGCCGTTCGACGGTCGAGGCTTTTGAGTTGCTGCCGTTCTCAGTATCAGAAGCTCATCAGTTCCTGCATACGAGAATGCCTGAGATAACTGATGAAGAACTTGCAATTGCATTGTCTCGGTCGGGACGAAACGCTCGAGTCCTCGACTACTTGCTGACAACTTGGGATGTAAATGTTGCTGGAGCGGCACTGTTGACGCCAATCACTGTCAACCAAATTATTGTCCAGCATTGCACGAAGATCGTTAATGACCTTCATATCGCGGGTTGGTTGCAGACTGAGATTCGCGAGTTCTTTTTAGCCCTCTCCCTCCTCCCGCCCCCCATTCCTCTTGACGATCTAGCTGCCGCTTTGGGTTGGCCAGTGCCCCAGGTAAATTCTGCCGCATCGGACTTGGCCCCCATGCTGGAGCTCACTCCTCATGGCGCCATATTCCGCGATGAGCCGACGGAAACATACATACATGAGACCTATTCAAGTGAAGTAGCTGCGCAAAGAGCTATCGCCGACAGACTGTTGGCTTGCCAAGCATCATCGCCCTATGCTGCAGAGGCACTCCCTCATTTTCTAGTGGTAATCAATGACAGTAATCGAGCGTTCGCTCTAGCAGACTCCTCTAATTTTCCATCAACTTTGCAATCTGAGTATGGTCGCCGCCGATTAATGCTCACTCGCTTGAAGGCAGCGTTTCGGCTTGCAGTGGCGACCGATGATTTTGATCGTGTCCTTAACCTCACAATGCGTCTTGCACAAGTGACTACTGCCAACATGCGAGGTGATGAATTCATTCGTCGCTCTCCAGCCCTCGCGGTGGTGCTGGGAGATCCCGACGCACAGCGCCGATTATTTGCTGATAGGTCTGGTTGGAGGGGAGCTAGAAGTGCACGCCTCACTATATCGAATAGCTTCGCGGGTGACGCTGAGGAAGCAATGATTCAGTGTCAAAGTACGATCCGATGGATTAATTGGCATTCACAGCTACCTCGGGAGGATCCACTTCAGCACCGTATAGGCCCCGACACGGCTGACTTTGCAGCTGTGTTACTCGCAAGCGTTCTGCATGGTGACCTAGATAAAGTTGACGAAAATCTCTCGCGCTGGACAGTTCGTTTCTCACTTTCTGTAAGTGACGCACTATTTACATTGCTAGAACAGTTGAAGTTGACAACCGGAGATAAGGCTCTTAACGACCTCGTAATGTTCGCCGCAAGCGATCAATGTAGATCCGCTGCACTGAAGATCAGTTTGATGACGAGGCCCCAGTACATCACACGAAGCCAAGCCAAGTCACTTTCAGCGACGCTCAAGGGGTTCGATCCGCAAGAGGAAAAGAAAGGCGGTATTTTATATTCATCCGAGGAAAATAGAGGCATCCGAGACGAAATTACCAAATCTGCCCTCACTGCATTGCTTATGTGCTCACGCTCGGCCGCTGCGTCCCTTATACGTGGTGTCCCAAAAGTACGCCCTTCAGTTTACGACTATAGCGAACGTTATGGGAATTCGACGATTTGGCAGCCTCTCATTGCTGCTTGTGTGCGCGCTTGGTCTCGTGGTAAGGCAATCTCGTATCATGATATCCTTCCCAGTGATTTAAAAATAACGAAAAAAGCACGGTCCATCAACAACCGGGATGCACTATCCAAATTCATCGGAGAACAGACTGTTACAGCAACCCGGACAAATAATCCCACAAAGCGTAAGGTTAATAGGAAAGATGCTCGTTACAATTTTGTGGAGCGTAACGAGATCGTTGACTCCATCGAGTTTGTATTGGCACTGATGCAGCCTATCCAAAAGGCAATTCTTTTAAAGCAACCAGTAAGCGCCGCCACCATTGATGAACTTCTTACGTTCTGGCAGTCAACAACTAAGTGTGATGAACATTGGCGAGCTAAGATAAATTTAGTCTCACTATCGCAAACGTTGGGCCTCGAGTGCATCGGAATACTCTTCGCCTACGCAGACGAAATTACTCATGAGCAGGCAGGTGTCATTGTTGAAATTGTCACCTCCGGCAATTTCATGTCCTCTCAAAAATTGCGGATTCTGTCGTATTTCTCGAGTAGGCCACATTTGCACGGGTTGTCTGGAAAGTTTGCACATAACATCTCCGAGCAAATCCAAAAAGATGAGCATGTAGGCTCTCGCGGCGAAAGTTATGCAAATCTTGCAGCATCACTACTCCCCATGAGCGTCGATGAGTCTCGAGAGTATTACCGCTTAGGCCTTTCCCAACTTGATCAATTGGGGGGAGAGGATTTCCAGCAAATTTACTCCTTGCTTCAATACGGCAGCAATCAGCGTGGCGGGGAACTGTCTCCCATCGCTGCACAGCGCCTTATGAATCTGTGCCAAGCAGTTGCTAGTAACGAACCCAGCAAGTTTGGATGGACCCTATTTGGACGCTCTGCAGCGAACTCGATTGGTGTTGCAGCAATCGCTAAACTGGTGCGGTGGAAAGATCAGGATGTCGCTGCACTGTCATATGGCCTTCCCCAACTGGTTTGCTACCTAGCGAAAAAGAGAAAACTCTCGCCACTGCGAGCAACACTATTGCTTGTATTGTGTAAGGATCATGGCTGGTTCGATTGGCAGGTGGGCGAGGGCCTTTCTGATCTTTTAAGCATTTGCCATCCTTCTGACCGTAAGGTCATCATGAATGTGGTTTTAGGGAAACTGCGCGCCGAACATTCCAGCGGCGCTTGGCCAACGCTTTGGGAAAGTATTCTAAAAGTTGAAGAAAGCTATCCAGGAACCCTTACTGCTCAAGATAAGACTGCAATCCAACATTCTATGGGATCTGCACAACGGAAGCAGGATGCCTACAACGATCTGAATCCCTCCTACAACGACTTTCGTGCAAATTCATCAGCACGACCTACTAAAGAAAAAATTAACTCAATTATTTTAACATTCGTTAAAAACTGTGATCCTGCATCGGCTACATCGATTGACGATACGATCAGGATGATGGATGACGATAAGCGCCTCTCTTACGGCGCTCGTATTCAGTTCTTGGCCGAGGTGAAGAATGCTTGCCCTTATGATAAACGGCTACGGTTTCTCTTCTCTATTTGTGAGACGGTCGAGCTGGAGTTAAATCGTGCTATAGATCTCATTATTGAGTGCATTGATTCTTGGTCAAATGAGACCACCCACTTACGCTCAAATGTTAGACGAGTTATTAATTCACTAATCGAGCACAAAGGAGAACAGCTTTTTGAGAATCAGTACTCCAACGTAGCAAGATACATAAGACAACTCTCGGAGCTAGCCGGCGACAAGCACTTTGTGCTCGAGCTGATTCTAAAAAAGGTTGCGATCAACGAGCTTGTGCTTGATGGAGATGAGTGGCTACAACTGGGAACTTCGCTCTGTGATATTGTCTCTAGCGATATTGCACTTGAATCCTTCGATAAACTCCTATCTGGTAAGGCATCACGTTTCGCTGATGAAATCGGTGAAGGCTCATATAGAGAAGAGTTTGCAACGGCACAGCAAGAGCCTAGTTTTTTAGCCGACATATTCTGGCATCTTTTGGGTGACGAGGACGCATATGTGAGATGGTCAGTGGCGCGCTCCATCTCTACCGCAGTTGAACTCGGGCTGCATCAAGACTTGGAATTATTGCTTGATCGGTTTGATATTCGAGAGGTGCCAACATTGGGTTCATCGAATAGATTGCTACCTTTTCAGAATTCGCAGGAGTGGCTCCTGATTGGCCTAGCGAGAGCCGCTAAGCGACATGGGAGCAGTCTGGCATTCTTACGCTCGAAACTAATATTGCTCGGTAAAAGAGATGATATACATGTGATACATAAGGGGCATATCGCACGTTGCCTCGAGAATATCGGCAACGTGGATGCTTCGGACAACGCATTCGAAAGTTTGCGTACGCAAATCGATATCTCTCCTAAAGGTATACTTAAGACCGATGAATGGCCAGAGCATTCCAAGGCCACATCGGAATTTGTTTTTGACTACGAATTTAATAAAGCCGACATCAATAGTTTAGCACGTCTCTTTGGTCTAGCCCCCGGAGTAGTCGCTGATCTTCTTGCAGACGAGATTACATCGAGGTGGCCAGATGCTAAGGATATGAGCTATTTCCCAGGCCAGCAGCGCTACCGTCGTGAAAGTGATGATCGATACGAATATTTCAGAGAGCACGTTCAAAGACACGCATTGTTCAGTGCTGCTACTAAGCTGTTCGCAAGCCACCCGATTATCGCGAACACTTATGACCAAGATGGCGATAAGTGGCGTACCTGGCGCAATAGATATGACATCACCTTTACCGACGGCTCTTGGCTTTCCGACCGCAAGGATGAAGTACCACTATGTGCATTGGAGAATTTTCTCGAACCGCGAAAGGGAGCTAAAGATTTATTACAGACCCAAGAGATTATTTTAAATAAACTTGGAATTGTTTCAAAATTACCAGCAGAACTTTTACTTCTATACGGCCGATGGACCTCACCAGATGGTGTTTCAGTTAACATCACATCAGCGATGTCGGAGTGTAGAAATGCTGTACAACTGTGCAAATCATTTTCAAAATCTCCTACTCATGAATTTTGGCTCCCTGAGTTCTGGGACGATGGATACTACGATCACCGATTTCGAGAATCGAGATCATTTGATCCATTAATTTGGGCATCAAGCAATGATAGTCTAGGCATCGATCAAGGCGATGAGCTAGCCGCTCATGATGCGGGGTCGAGACCACAACTGGGGATAGAGCTTACAAAGCATCTGTCACTGACAGAAGGCCCCATATACGGTGAATGGCACGATGACAATTACTGCCTGAGCCTAAAGAGTCAGGTATGGGGAAAATGGGAACCAGACCCTGACAATTACAGAAATCGCAATCAGTCCGGAGGCGAAATACTATGGGCGAAGCCAATATGGCTTCAACGAGCGTTGAGCAGCTTGAAACGGAGTTTGGTAACGACGATTACACTTTTGAAGTACCGCTCATCAAACCCATATGATGAAACGTCTGGAGCCAAGCTTGTCATAGTAGTCCTGCGAACCACTGACGGCCAAACTCATTTCTGGCATGCCAAGAAGGCTTCTACCTTAACGTAGTGACCTCTAGTGTATTAATAGATTTCACCTAACACAATTAGCTCAATAAGAAATCTTTGCTGTGAAATCGCGCGCTCCTTCTATGGTCGTGCAAAGTCTGCTGCCGACATCTGCTAGCCTGATGTATTTGAAACTACCAGTTGTAGTCAACCCAACACTGCTACTGGTATCTACAATTAATTGGAAATTTTCTGACTAGCGGTCGGCATCGCACCGTGGGGCGGATTAGATGAACCATAAGTCGAGTTGGCGCATCACGCAGTCTTTGGAGTCTTGAAGTACCCCACCAGCTCACGTCTTGGCTTCATGAAATGAATCTCTCTAAGTACCGGGTGCGAACTTCGGCTCATGCAGACCCTTGCTCGGCCTCTAATCCCAATCACCTGAGCGACACCCCCACCCCTCCCCCGTAGCAACCCGCTTGAGCCCTCCGCCGTTATTCGCTAATATTTACTTGCCGACCGGTAAATTACTAGTATTCAACCAGGAGACCCTGCATGGCCTACAACACGCTCATCGTCGACATCAAGGACAAGATTGCCGTTGTCACCCTCAACCGCCCGCCCGTCAACGCGCAGAACAAGGAGTTCCGCAACGAGATCATGGAGCTGTTCGACGAGCTGTCTGACCGCGACGATGTAGCCTGCATCGTGCTCACGGGCACGGGCAAGGTGTTCTCTGCCGGTGCCGACATTCGCGAGCGCCCCAATCTGGCGGGCGAGCCCGGTGCTTATGGCCGCCACAACCGCCTGGTGCGCGAGTCGAACAACGCGATCATGGAATGCTCTAAGCCCATCATTGCGGCGATCAATGGGCCGGCGCTGGGGGCTGGCTTTGGGCTGGTGATGGCTTCGGACATCTGGGTGGCCTCGGAAGATGCTTATTTCTCGATGCCTGAAATCAATGTGGGCCTGGCGGGGGGCGTGACCTTCTTGCAGCGCTATTTCAGCCAATCGCGTGCGCGCCGCATGTTCTTTACCGGCATGAAGGTGTCGGCGCAAGAGATGTACCGCCTGGGCCTGATCGAGGCCTGCCTGCCTGCCGACCAGCTGATGCCTTATGCGATGGAGATGGCGCGGGAGATTGCCTCCAAGAGCCCTATCGCCTTGCGCCTGGCCAAGGAAGCCGCCCGCATGACCTTGCTGATGCCCACGCGTGACGCCTACCGCTACGAACAGGGCAACACCGTGGCGCTCTCCAAGACGGAAGACACACGCGAGGCGCAGCAGGCATTTCTGGAAAAGCGCGAACCGGTCTACAAGGGCCGCTGAGACCAGCCGGGTACCGCTAAGAACCGCTGACACAGGCCTTGATAGGTTGTTGCCTCGCCGGCTGCGCTCTGCCTTGTGCGGGGCGGCGAGCCTTCATCGCCAACCTTCGGTTTACTGGGTCCTGTTAGCGGATCTCAATCCCACGTGCCGAGAATCATCGATGGCTGCCGCTGGCCCAGGGCTACAAAACCCGGTCAGCGCAGCCTTAAGGATCCTCTGCAAAACTCCCTGCCGTGGTCTGAACGCGGTCTCGGGCGATCCGCTGCGTTGTCTTTCTTGTCAATAGCTACGGCTATTGACTGCAAACGACGCCTTGCGTCTCATCCCGATCCGCGTCCATCCCGCTTGGCGAGGGTTTTGCAGAGGATCCTCAACGGCCGCCAAATAGCGTCGGGCTGGGCCCGATGGATGGATGATTTTCGTTGAACTATGATGGTGCCACCGCCCAGAAGCCACAAGCTGCCGGGTGCGGATCGACCGTCTCCCGGGCGATATCAGGGCACATAAATTTTGGTGACTATGCAAAAAAACACGACGAAACCCTCCGACGCCCCCGAAGAAGGCAGCAGCACGCGCATGCGTGTGGAAGACCGGAAAGAGCAACTGATAGAAATAGCGATGCGGCTGTTTGCCACCAAGGGCTTTGACGGCACCTCGCTGCGCGACATTGCCGAAGAGGCCCAGATCACCAAAGCCGCGCTGTACTACCACTTCCCGAACAAGGATGCGCTCTACGAGAGCATCCTGGTCGATGGCATGCGCACCCTCGTCAACTACGTGTCTGCAGCCATGGCCAAGGTGGCCAGCCCCGAAGCCAAGGTGCGCGAGTTCATGCTGTCCTCGGCCGACTATATGGAGCGCAACCGCGACTCCTGGATTGCCGGCTCCAACATGTTCTGGTTTGGCGACAACGCCAAGCCCCGCACCGAGAACCTGGCCCTGCGTGACGAGTATGAAAAACTGCTGCGCGACGCGGTCAAACAGGCCATTGACAGCCAGGTGTTCCAGAAGGTGGACCCCACCATTGCCAGCCGCATGCTGCTGGCCGTGCTGAACCAGCTGCCCCGCTGGCACTCGCCCACCGGGCGGCTCAGCACCCGCCAGGTGGTGCAGCAGTACATTGACATGATTTTCCAAGGGCTGCTGGCTAGCAACCCAGCTCGCTAAAGCTAGTACCCATAAAAAGGCCCAGGCGCTGCAAACGCCTGGGCCTTTTTGCTTTGATCAGCTATCAGAAGCTGTGGATGATGCCCACCCGGTAGGCATTGCTGTTGCCGTTGTTGGTAAAGCCGGCCGCAGTCACCGCGCCTGTCAAGGTGTAGCCGGCGCCGTTCTTGTTCTTCACATAGCCATAGTCCGTGTACAAGGTGGTGCGCTTGGACATGGGGTACAGGTAGGCCACGCCGTACTGGCGCGCATCGCGGTTCAGCGGGCCGGTGTCGTTCAGGTCGATGGCATTGAGCAGCAAGGTACCTGGGCCGAGCTTGACCGAAGCGCCGATCGAGAAGCTGCGGTCGTCCTGGCCTTCGTAGTAGCCGACCGAGGGGAAGCCGGCGAGCTGGCCGCTGTTGTCCAGGCCAGTGTTCACGGTAGGCGTGATGGCCGCGCCGGGGTTCTTGAAGGTGGCGAACGAACCAAACAGCTTGAAGGCCTTGAAGTCATAGGCCAGCGCCGAGTTGAAATAGCGCGTTGCCGATCCATCGGTGGGGTTGGTCATGCGCGTGGCCGATACGGCGGCGCTCCATGCATCGTTCTTGTAGAACAGTGCCAGGGTGTACTGGTGGGCGCGGTGCTCGATGTCGATGTTCTGGCGCGTGTACTCGCTGATCGTGTAGGCCGCCTTGCCGATAAAGCCGCCGATCGACGGGCTTTGGTAGAGGATGTTGTTGTTCTGCCGGCCTGGCGAAGGCTGGATGCCCTGCAGGTTGCCGCCGCCGCCCAGGCCAAAGGGGTCACCCACGGCCTGCACTTCGGTCGGCAGCGATGCCAGGGTACGGCCAATGCGCAACTCGCCAAAGTTGCCGGTCAGGCTGATCAGCGAGCCCCGGCCAAAGGCCTTGGCGCCAAAGCCCTGGTTTTGTTGCTGCGCGCCGTTGGAGGTGTTGATACCCATCTCCAGCTGGAAGTTGGCCCGCAGGCCACCGCCCAGGTCCTCACTGCCCTTGAATCCCAGGCGCGAGCCCATCATGTGGCCGCTCTCCAGCTTGGTGGCGCGCTGGCCTTGCATCGATACGCTGGCCAAGCTGCTGTCGATCAGGCCATAGACCTGTACCGAGCTGCTGCTGCCCAGCGCCAGCCCCCCGGCTGGTGAGGTAATCTGCTTGAGCTCCTGGGTCTGCGCGGTTTGCGCCGCTGCGCCCCCGGCCGCCGTGGTAGCGATGAGTGCTGCGAGCAGCGGATGGAGTCTGGGCTTGTTGGCTTTCATGGTTTGTCTCCTGTAGTACTTTTGGAAAGACGTGGTCGGGCCTGGCCCCATGCACGACCACGGTGAAAACGCTTTGCTGTTTTTTTAGACCGAGCAGATCCCCACCGCGCTAGGCAAGGCAGTGAGAAAAGGAGTCCCTGGCATCAGGCGCAGGGGCAGAAGGGGCGGACGCGATCCGCCAGATGGAGCGCGCTTACGGGCTAGCGGGCATGGCCACCTCGCGCATCAACGCGTACCAGGGGTCGTCAGGCGCCCTGGCGCCTATGGGCAGGCGCCGGCCAAAGCGCGTGGCTTCGTCCTGCGTGGGCGCGGCCCAGATGTCCTGCCAGTCGTAAACCACCACGCGCTTGGCCACCCGCCATTCGCGCGCGGCGGTGGCCGTGGCGCGGCAGGTGAACAGATCGACATAGCGGCCGCACAAGAAGGTGGCGCGCGGCGCGCCGGCGGCATCGGTGTCCGTCTGGTAGGCCAGAAAATACGCCTCCACCGCGGCGGCATCGCCGTTCAGGTGGATGGACAGATTGGCGATGTTGTGGATGTAGCGCCCCTTGGCCAGCTGGGGGAGCGCTGCCTGGATAAAGCCTTCCGCACTGCCCTGGTAGGCGCCATGGCGGTCGGTGGCATCGGGCCAGTAGGCGGCGCGCAGCGCTGCTTCGTCGCCCCGGTCAATGCCACGGCAGTAGGAGTAGAGGGCTTCGCGGATCGCCTCGCGGTCGCTCAGCGCCTGGAGCCGCGCCTCCAGCTGAGCCAGCCTGGCTTCGCTACTCATGGCTGTGCCTCCTGCTGCGTCTGCGCGCGCAGCTCGATCACCGCATCCAGGCACATGGCGCCCTGGGTGCGCACCATCAGCGGGTTGATGTCCACGCTCTGGATGCTGTCGGCATGCTGCACCGCAAACTCCGACAGCCGGCACAGCGCCTGCACCAGGGCGGCCTCGTTGTAGTGCGGCCCGCCACGCCAGCCGCGCAGCAGCTGGCTGGAACGCACCGCATCGACCAGCGCCTGGGCGCGGGCTGTGGTCAGCGGCGCCGATGCCAGCGCCACATCCTGGAACAGCTCCACCGCCGTGCCGCCGCTGCCATACATCACCATCTGGCCAAAGGTCGGGTCGCGGTGCAGGCCCAGGATCACCTCCACGCCGCCACTGAGCATCGGGGCGATCAACACGCCCTCCAGGCGGGCACCGGGCCGCGCTGTGCGGGCGCGGTCCATCAAGGTGCCAAAGGCGCGTTCGACGGCAGCCGCATCCTGCAGGTTGAGCATGACGCCGCCAACCTCCGTCTTGTGCGCGATGTCGGGCGAGACGATCTTGGCCACCACCGGGAAGCCCACCTGCGCTGCGGCAGCTGCTGCCTTGGCAGCGCTGTTGCACAGGTGCTCGGGCGGCACCGGTAGGCCGGCGGCCGCCAGCGCGCGCTTGGCGCCGCTTTCGGTATGCACATCGTCCAGCGCCAAGGCGGGCGCGGCAGGTTGTGCGGCATCGGGCAACTGGTACAGCGTCTGCCAGCGCTGGCGGATCTTGGCCAAGCCGGCAACGGCGCGCACCGCGCGGGTCGGATCCTCAAACACGGCCACGCCCTGCTTCTCCAGCGCGCTGCGCACCTGGGGCAAGGCCAGCATCACCAGGATGGTCAGGCGCTCGCGGTGCTGCGCGGCCAGTTCCGCAATCTCTTGCTGGGTGCTGGCAAAGCGCTCGGGCGACAGGCCCACATGGGCCAGGTAGCCCATCACTGCGCCATAGCCTGTGTGCTCCAGCATCACAGCCAGGGTGCGTGAGGTGCCACTGGCCACCGAGGTGACCTGGGCCGTCATGTCCAGCGGGTTGGCGGCCACCGCAAAGGGCAGCAGCGCCAAGGTGGCTTCGCGGGCGGGGGCGGGCAAGGGTGGCAGCTCCATGCCCTGTGCGCCCGCCTCGTCGGCCATCAGCACGCCAATGCCGCCCGAGCCGGTGAAGACACCCAACTCGTCATTGGCCGGCAGCACGCCGCTGACGGTGTAGAGGTAGGCGATGTCCAGCATCTCCTCGATGGACTCGGGCCGCAGGGCGCCACATTCGCGGAACACCGTGTCGTAGACCTTGTCGTTGCCGGCCAGCGAGCCGGTGTGGGTAGAGGCAGCAGCGGCACCCAGCTCGGTGCGCCCCACCTTCATGATCAGCACCGGCTTGCCGGCGCGGGCCGCTTTGAGCAAGGCGCGGCGCAGGCGGTTGCCGTCGCGGCAGGATTCCACCGCCGCGCAGATGATGCGCGTGTCCGGGTCGTCTGCCAGGTAGTCGATGCTCTCGGCCACATCCACATCGGCCTCGTTGCCGGTGGCGATGATCTTGCTGAAACCCAGGCCGCGCAAGGTGGCCAGACCATAGGCGGCCGAGCCAAAGGCGCCGCTTTGCGTGGCCAGCGAGATGGAACCCGGCTGGGGCTGGGCGCCGTTGAGAAAGGTGGAGAAGGTCGAGAAAAAGCGCGCCGGCACATTCAGCAGGCCCAGCGAGTTGGGGCCCAGCATGCGCACACCTGCAGCACGGCACAGGCCCACAATGCGGTCCTGCAGCGCGCGGCCGGCTGCATCAATCTCGGCAAAGCCGGCGGTCATCACCTGGATGGCCTTGACCCCCTTGGCAATGGCATCGCGCACGGCCTCCTCCACCCCGGCCACCGGCACGCAGATGATGGCCTGGTCGACCGGGAACGGAATATCCGACACCTTTTGGTAGGACTGCAGGCCCTGGATCAGCGCGCCGCTGCGGTTGACTGGGTAGATGGGCGCGGCAAAGCCGGCTTCGAGCATGAAGCGCAGCGGCCGGCCGCCAATGCGCTCGGGATCGGACGAGGCGCCGACCAGCGCCACCGAACGGGGGTGGAACAAGGCGTCGAGGGACGAAGATGCGTGGCTCATGGCGGGTCCTCTCAGGCGCGGGCGGCGGTGGGTGCAGATTCAGCGGCCACTTCAGCCGCGATCTCGGCGGCCATGTCGGCTGCCAGGCTGTCGAGCTGCTCGTAGCGGTCGCCCCACTGCAGGCTGCAGCCAATCGCATGCATGGCCAGGCGGGCGGCAGGCAGCTCGCGCGACATACCGATGCCGCCATGCAGCTGGATCGCCGACTCGCCCACCTGGCGGGCTGCGATCGACAGGTAGTGCTTGAGCAGCGCCACTGCATGCGCATCACTATCCCCCAGGTCAAAGGCCACGACGCGCTCGCGTACCATGCCGCGCACGCTCTCATAGGCCACATACATGTCCACCGTGCGGTGGCGCAGCGCCTGGAAGGTGGAGAGCTGCACGCCAAACTGCTGGCGCGTGTTCAAGTAGTCGATGGTCTGCTCCACCATCGCGCCAATGGCGCCGACGATCTGCGCGCAGCAAACCAGCGCGCCCACGGTATTGGCGCGCTCGGCAGCGGCCACGGCCGCCCGGCCCCGTTGCAGCACGGCGCTGGCGGGCAGGCGCGTGGCCTTCAGGCTCAGGTCGGCCGTCAGCCGGCCGTCGTGGCCAGCCCAGCTTTGCAGGCTGCCGCCCAGCTGATCGCGGCTGGCCAGCAGCAGCAAGGCTTCGCCAGCAGCGCTGCGGGCCAGGAAGAGCAGATGGCTGGCCGGCTCGCTCAGGTCGATGCCGCGCAGGCTGCCCTGCAGTTGCACACCTTCGGCATCCACCATCGCCGTCAGGCTGCAGCTGCCGTCATGCGCAAACACGGGGGCGATCGAGACTTCACCGGCGGCCAGCAGCCCCAGCATCTGGGCCACATCGTCGCGGCCGGGGATGGCGCCCAGCACCGCTGGCACCACGGCGCAGCGTGCAACCAGCGGCGTGGTCAGGCCATAGCGGCCAGCGGCCTCTGCGATGGACGCCACATCGGCGAAGGTCGAGCCCGCGCCGCCACTGGCCTCGGGCACCAGCACGGCTTGCCAGCCGAGCTCCAGAAACTGCTGCCAGCTGTCACTGGCCTGGTCGGTGGCCTGGGCTTCGGTCAAAGCGGCATTGACCGCCACCGCATCGGCTGCCACCCGCATCGTCGTGTCATACAGGTCGCCCGGAAACATGGGAGAGGCTTGAAAAGGCATGGGTCAGGCTCCAAAGATATCGCGTGCAATCACGTTTTTTTGTACTTCGCTGGTACCACCGGCCAGGGTGCGCGAGCGGTAGAAGAGGTAGGTGTGGATCAGCTCGCGCTTGAGCTCCACATCGGCGGGGCTGTCCTCGGGCAGGCTCGGAATCAGGCGCGCCGCGTAGTCGGGGCTCATGTCAAAGGCGATGCCGATGATCTGCTGGGCCAGGTCGGAGCAGAACAGCTTGAGCGCCGAAGACTTGGACGAGGCCAGGGTGCCCTGCATCTCTTCGTCGATGGCGCTGATCAGCATCTCCTTGGCGCCAGCCACGGCAGCTTGGGCCAGGAACAAGCGCTCCAGCAGCATGTGCTGGCTGGCGCCTTGTTGTGTACGGCCGCGCTCGCGCAGCGGCTGCTCGATCTGCTCCAGCAGGCGTACCAGGCGCGGCACGGTGGCGGGCGACAGGCGCTCGCGGTCGAGCAGGAACTTGGCGCAGGCCCAGCCACCGCCCTCTTCGCCAATCAGGTTGGCAACGGGCACGCGCACATCGCGCAGGAACACCTCGTTGACATGGTGCCAGTGGTCAATCGTCGGGATGGGGCGCACCTCGATGCCGGGCGCATCCATCGGCACCAGCAGCAAGGAGATGCCGGCCTGCTTCTTGCCCTCTTTGGAAGTGCGCACCAGGGTGTACATCATGTCGGCCTCCTGCGCATGGGAGGTCCAGATCTTCTGGCCGTTGATGACATAGTCATCGCCATCACGCACCGCTGCCGTGCGCAGCGAGGCCAGGTCGGAGCCGGCGCCGGGCTCGGAGTAGCCCTGGCACCACCATTCGCTGCCGTCCACAATGCGCGGCAGGTAGCGCTCCTTCTGCGCGGGCGTGCCAAAGTGCATGATCACCGGGCCGATGTGGCCGATGCCATGGTGGTAGAGCGGCGGGCAGTCTTCCTGCGCCATCACTTCTTCAAACAGGTAGCGCTGCTGCATGTCCCAGCCGGTGCCGCCCCACTCGATCGGCCAGTTGGGGGCGCTCCAGCCCTTGCGCTGCAGGATCTTGGCCCACTCGCTCATCTCGGCGCGGCCCAGCTTCTCGTTGGCGCGGACCTTGGCTTTCAGCGCGGGCGGGCAGTGCTGCTGCGCAAAGTCGCGCAGGGTTTGTCGAAAGTCGGCATAAGGATCGGTGGTTGCTGTCATGTTTCCGGGTTCAAGGTCAAATCAAACGACAAGGGGCAGGCAAGGGCTGGGTGCCCCCTGCCCTCATTCCTGGGTAATGTGTTTTTCTCGGATCACGGCGGCCCAGCGCGGGCGCTGTGCATCCAGGTAGGCCGTGAAGTCTTCGGGGCCGAGCAGGTGCAGCTCACCGCCAGGGCGGGTCACGCCTTCGGCCACGCTGGGCACTTCCACCACCGCACGCAGATCACGGTAGATGCGCTGCTGCAGTGCAGCGGGCACCTTGGCGGGCATGAAGAAGCCAAAGAAGCTGCTGCAGCTGTAGGGCTTGAGCTCAGGCGCCGACGACTGGGAGAACGGGGTCAGCGGCAGTGCGCTGCGCACGGGCTTGTCGCTGGCAACGCCCAGCACCTTCATGCGCCCGGCTTGCACATAGCTGACCGAGCTGGGCGCATCCAGCAAAGCGGCAACCTCGCCGGCCATCAAGGCGTTCAAGGCCGGGGCATTGCCCCGGTACGGCGCGTGGATGATGTGCGCGCCCACGGCCGAGGCCAGCATCTCGGCACAGATATGCGGGCTGGAACCTACGCCCGATGACGCAAAGGCCACCTTGCCGTCATTGGCGCGCATATAGCTGGCGAACTCGGCCAGGTTGTTGGCGGGCACTTGCTTGCCCACAAAGAGCACGCTGGGTGATTCGGAAACCATCATCAGCGGCTTGAGGTCCTGCGGGTCATAGGGCAGGCGCGGCATCATCAGCGGGTTGGTCAAGTAGCCCAGGCTGCTCAGCAGCAGGGTATGGCCATCGGCCGGGGCCCGGGCAACCAGGGCCGTGCCAATCGTGGTGCCGCCGCCGGGGCGGTTGTCGATCACCACCGGCTTGCCCCATTTCTCGGCCAGCACCGGTGCAATGGCGCGGGCCACCTGGTCGGTAAAACCGCCGGCCGCATAGGGCACGACGATGGTGACCTGCTTGTCAGGAAACTCCGCCGCCTGCACCACGGCCCCGGCCCAGGCGCCGATGAGCACGCCCCAACTGGCGGCCCGCTTGAATTTTTGAGAGATAGACACGGCAGGTCTCCATCACAAAATACGTTGTTGCTAGGGGCTGGCCCGTTGCGGCCTAGCCTGCGGCAGCGGCCTGGGGCAAGCGGCGCTGCGCCGCCTGGTCCTGCCAGGCCTGTTGGGGCAGCGAGGCCATCATGGTGTGAGCCAGCCCGCCATCGACGACCAGCTCGGCGCCGTTGACATAGGCGGCCGCGTCGCTCAGCAAAAAGCTGACGGCACCGGCTATATCGCCCGGCTCACCAATGCGGCGCAGCGGCACGCGCTGCTCGCGGTGGGCCTTGGCGGCCGGATCGGCATAGGCCAGCGCGGTACCGGGCGTGGCAATCAAACCGGGCGAGAGCGCATTGATGCGCAGACCCAGCGGCCCCCACTCAGTCGCCAGCTGGCGCACCAGCATCAGCGCGGCTGCCTTGCTGGCGCTGTAGGCGCCCAGCGGTGGTGTGGCATGGCTGGCCGATACCGAGGTGATGACCACGATGCTGCCGCCGCTGACACGCAGCGGCGCCAGGGCCGCCTGGGCCAGCAGCAAGGGCGCCCGTGCATTGAGCGCAAAGGTCCGGTCCCAGTCGGCGACTGGGTAGTCGCTCAAGGCACCGGGAAAGGCCGCGCCGGCATTGCTGACCAGGCCATCGAGCCCGCCCCAGTGCTGCACGGCAGCGGCCACCGCCTGGGCGGCAAAGTCCAGCCCCGACAGATCACCCGCCAGCACCTGGACCTGGGCGCCCAGCGCTTGCAGCTCGGCAGCCACGGCATCCAGCTCGGCGGCATGCTGGTCCAGCAGGGTCAGCTGCGCCCTAGCACCCTGGTCATGGGCATCTTGGGCCAGGCGTAGCGCAATGGCGCGGCCAATGCCGCGTGCGGCACCGGTGACGAGAATGCCGCCCATCACTGCCCCTTGAGCAGGTCGCAGGCGCTTTCAGACGCGGGGCGCCAGGCTTCTTCAGGCGCGATGGTGCCAATGATCTTGTAGTAGTCGAACTTGGCCTTGGACTCCGCCGGAGTCTTGACCTGCACCGCATAGAGCGGGCGCAGCACCTGGCCATCGGCCCGCACCTTGACCTGCTTGGAGAAGAAGTCGTTGACCGGCAGCTCACGGATCTTGGCTGCCACGGCCTTGCCCTCGTCGGTACCGGCGGCCTGCACCGCCTGCAGGTAGTGCGTGGTGGCGCTGTAGGCACCGGCCATCAGGTAAGTGGGCGCGCCATTGTTGTAGCGCGCCATGAAGCGCTTGGACCAGGCCCGGGTCTCGTCGTTCTGGTCCCAGTAGAAGGGCAGCGCCAGCTGCAGGCCCTGGGCCACATCCAGGCCCATGGCGGTGACGCTGTTGATCGTCATGCCAAACACGGCAACCTTCTGGCCACCGCGCGCAATGCGGTACTCGGCCGCTTGCTTGAGCGCGTTGGACAGGTCCAGACCGGCGTTGATGATGACAATCGCCTCGGCACCGCTGGCCTGTGCCTGCAGCAGGTAGGACGAGAAATCGGCCGTGCCCAGCGGATGGCGTGTGACCCCGGTCACCTTGCCGCCGCCCTCTTTGATAAAGCGGGTGGCCTCGTCCAGGTAGGCCTGGCCAAAGGCATAGTCCACCGCGATGAAGTAGAAGCTCTTGACGCCCTGCTTCATCAACGCCTTCACCCCTGCCTTGGGCATGGCGTAGGAATCGGCGACAAAGTTGAAATTCATCGGCGAGCAGGCCTTATTGGTCAGGTCGGCCGTCGTGGTTCCTGCGATCAGGTAGGGCTTGCTGCGCTCCTTCATCAGCTGGGCCACCGTCAGCGCGATCGACGATGCGGAGTTGCCGACGATCGTGTCGAACTTCTCCACATCCAGCCAGCGGCGGGTAATGCTCAGGCCAATGTCGGGCTTGTTCTGGTCATCGGCCACCACCACCTCGATGGGCTTGCCCAGCACCTTGCCACCAAAGTCCTCGACCGCCATCTTGACGGCCAGCGCATGGCCGGGACCGCCGTTGCCCGAATAAGGGCCCGTCTGGTCCCCCATCACACCGATGCGGACCACGTCATCACTGACCTGGGCCCAGGAAGCGGACGGTGCGGCGATGGCCGCGAGTAACGACAAAAGCAATGCATGCGGGCGAAAAGATTTCACGTTGTCTCCTTGATCAGCTCTTTTTTTGCGATGAACCGTGTCTTTGGCCGGCCGTCCAGATCTTGGTGTTGGACTACATACCTGCCGACAGGTAAATAGTACAAACAAAAGCCTGAATGGCTTTCAGTGCTAACCCTTGGTCGCTGGGCGCTGTGTGTTTTTGCCCCTGCTGGATGGGGCTTGGGAGGCCTATGCACAGGCGGTGCTGGCTGGCGTCAAAGGCCTAAGAAACCGCCGAGGCATCCCCTGCTCTCAGCGATAGTTGCGCATGCCCCAGCAGGCATGGCCCAAAAAGAAAACGCCTCGGCTTTGGATAAGCAGAGGCGCGAAAGCGCATAGAAAGCGCGGCTGGGGAAGGCAGTGGCAAGCGTTGCCTGGCGCGACCACTTGCCTATTCTCAAAATAATTGCTGCAAGCGCCCTATTCCAAAGCACTTGCCGCAGGACACAATCAAGACGCCAGCGCCCGCATCTCCGCGATCAGATCGGACTTGCCTTCAAAGCCAATGCCCGGCAGCGCTGGCAGGGTGACATAGCCGTTGTCCACCTTCACGCCATCGGGGAAGCCGCCATAGGGCTGGAACAGGTCCGGGTAGCTCTCGTTGCCGCCCAGGCCCAGGCCTGCGGCGATGGCCAGCGACATCTGGTGGCCGCCGTGGGGAATGCAGCGGCTGGGCGACCAGCCGTATTCCTTGAGCATGTCCAAGGTGCGCAGGTACTCCACCAGGCCATAGCTCAGCGCGCAGTCAAACTGCAGCCAGTCGCGGTCCTTGTGCATGCCGCCGTGGCGGATCAGGTTGCGGGCATCCTGCATGGAGAACAGGTTCTCCCCGGTGGCCATGGGGCCCTTGTAGACCTCGCCGAGCTTGGCCTGCAGTTCAAAATCCAGCGGGTCACCGGCCTCTTCGTACCAGAACAGCGGGTACTGCGACAGCGCCTTGCCGTAGTCGATGGCGGTCTGCAAGTCAAAGCGGCCATTGGCATCCACCGCCAGTTGCTGGCCCGGGCCCAGGATCTTCAGCACCGATTCAATGCGCTCGCAGTCCTCGGCCAGGGTGGCGCCGCCGATCTTCATCTTGACCACCGAGTAGCCGCGCGCCAGGTAGCTTTCCATTTCCTTCGTCAAACCATCCAGGCCCTTGCCGGGGTAGTAGTAGCCACCGGCGGCATAGACAAACACGCGCGGGTTGGGCGTGCCATTGCCATAGCGTTCGGCCAGCAGCTGGAACAAGGGCTTGCCTGCGATCTTGGCGGTAGCATCCCAGACGGCCATGTCGATGGTGCCGACAGCCACCGAGCGCTCGCCGTGGCCGCCTGGCTTTTCATTGATCATCATGCGGGCCCAAACCTTGTGCGGGTCCAGGTTCTCGCCGGTCTCGTCCAGCAGGCTGCCGGGCTCGGCCTCCAGCACGCGCGGGATAAAGCGGTCGCGCATCAGCGCGCCCTGCCCGTAGCGGCCGTTGGAGTTGAAGCCGTAGCCAATGACGGGCTTGCCATCGCGGATGACATCGGTGACCACAGCGACCAGGCTCAAGGTCATCTTGGAAAAGTCGATGTAGGCGTTGCGGATGTCCGACTTGATGGGACGGGTGGATTCGAGGATGTTGACGATCTTCATGGTGGTCATCGGTTGTGAAAATGGGGGTATGGAATATCAGCGGGCCAGGGACGAGCCACCACAGATGGCGATGTCCTGCCCGGTAATGGCTGCCGCCGCCGGAGACAAAAGAAAGCCCACCAGGGCGGCGATCTCGGCCGGCTCGATCAGGCGGCCAATGGGTGGCAGGCGCGGCGCACTGCCCGCGCGGGCCGGGTCGTTCAACATGCCGGTTGCCGTGGCTGCGGGCGAGACCACATTTACCGTCACGCCTTGCGCAGCCACCTCGGCCGCCCAGCTGCGCGCCAGCGCGATCAAGGCCGCCTTGGTGGCCGCATACTGGCCGCGCCCGGCCATGCCCTGCGCCACCCGGCTGCCAATAAACACGACCCGGCCAAGGCCGCGCTGCGCCATGCGGGGCACGATGGCATCGGCCAGGCGCGTGGCGGCATCCACATGCAGGCGCCACATCAGCGCGCCGCCGTCATGGTCCAGCTGGCCCAGCGCGCCCACGCGCAGCACGCCGGCGGCATGCACCAGTGCATCGACGGCGGGCAGGTCGGCAGCGCTGCTTGCAATGGCGGCGCCGTCCGTCAGATCGACCGGCACATGCGCATAGCTGCCATGCACGATGGCGGCCGGCGCAAGGTCCAGCCCCGTGACGCGCCAGCCCGCCGCCAACAGCGCCTGGGCAATGGCGCGGCCAATGCCACTGCTGGCACCGGTCACGACGACATGGCTGGCGTCATTCGGCACGGATGTTCCCTTCGCTCACGATCTTTTGTGCCCGCTCGATCTCGCTGCGCTGGAACTTGGCAAAGTCCTCCACGCTGCCGGGGGTGGACAGCAGGCCCTGCTCCTTGAGCTTGGGGCCCATCTCGGCCAGGGCCTTGTTGACCTCGGCGTTCAGGCGCTGCACCAGTGCGGGCGGGGTCTTGGCCGGCGCCCAGAGGCCATACCAGCTGTAAAACTCATAGCCGGGAATGGTCTCGGCCACAGTGGGCACATCCGGCAGGCTGGGCACGCGCTGGGCCGAGGTGACGGCCACCACGCGCAGCATGCCGCCCTTGTGGTACTGGAGCGAGCCCAGGATGGGGTCGATAAAGCCGTCGATCTGCCCGCCAATCAAATCCTGGAACGCGGGCGCCGTGCCCTTGTAGGGAACGATCAGGTAATCCAGTCCACCCGCGCGCTTGAGCAGCTCGGTCGACAGATGCCCGGCCGAGCCCAGCGAGCCCACGGCAAAGGTCATCTTGCCGGGGTTGGCCTTGCCATAGGCGATGAGCGACTTGATATCGGTCACCGGCAGATTCTTGTTGATGGCCACCGACAGCGGGGCCTTGGCCACCAGCGCGATCGGCGCAAAGTCCTGCGTCACGTTATAGGGCACGGACTTGAGGGTCAGCGGCGCCGTGACATGCGTGGAGGCGCTGAACAGCAAGGTGTAGCCATCGGCTGGGGCGCGGGCTACCGTCTCACCGCCGATCACGCCGCTGGCACCGGGCTTGTTCTCGATGACAAAGGGCTGGCCCAGCTGGTCGGCCAGCTTCTGGCCCAGCATGCGGCCCACCGCATCGAGCGTGCCGCCCGGCGGAAAGGGGATCACGACCCGCACCGGCTTGGCCGGGTAGGTCTGCGCAAAGCCGCTGGCGGCCATGGCCAAGGCGGCAGCGCCAATGGCGGTGCGTAGCGCGGTGCGGATGAATTGTTGGCGTTGCATGGTGTCTTGTCTCCTGTCGATTTTTTTAGATGTATGACCCCAGGAGCAGAGGACTCATAATCCTCTGCCCCGCTTCAACAGCTGCTTAGCGCTTGAGCAGCCCGGCTTGCTGGACGGCGGCGCGCAGCGCCTCCACTTCCTTGGCATTGGGCGCTTCGGTCGGTGGGCGCACCGTGGCGTCGTCGATCACGCCGGCCAGGTACATGCCGCCCTTCATGCGGGCATGGGCCTCGCCCGTGGGTTCGCCACCGCCATACACGGCATCCTTGAGCGGGGTGATGATGGCCTGCACTTCCATGGCCTTCTTCAGGTCGCCCGCCTTCACCGCGTTCCACAGGTCGATGATCAGTTGCGGAATAAAGGTCGCAAAGCCCACCAGCGCGCCATCCACGCCCTGCACCATCGAGGCGAGCAGGTACTCGTCATGGCAGGTCAGGATGGCCTTGGAGGCATCGGCCTCGCGGATCGCCTGGATGTCGCGGGCATATTTGTTCATGTCGCGCTGGCCCACCTTGAAGGCCTGCAGGTAGGGCAGCTTGGCCAGGTCGGCCAACAGTTGCGACGAGTAGGAAGCACGCGTCCAAGCCGGGTACACATGGCAGACCAGATCGGCATTCGGAGCAGCTTTGTGGATGGCATCGAAGTACTGCAGCGCATGGCCGGAGGTGAAACCAAAGCGCAGCCAATGGTGCGGTGGCATCACATCCAGCGCCACGGCACCGGCTTCCACGGCAGCGCGGGCATGTTCTGCCGCATCGGCCAGGCCTTCGCAGACGATGGACGAGATCACCGGCATGCGGCCCTTGAGCTCGTCGGCCACAATGCGCGTCACCTCAGCGCGCTCGGCCGGGGTCAGCGAGAACACCTCGCCGGTATGGCCGTTGGTCATGATCGCGACCACGCCGTCGTGGCCGGCTAGCCAGGATGCGAGCTTGCGCAGTGCGGGTTCGTCAATGCGGTGGTCGGGGGTAAAAGGGCAAGAGATGGCAGGAATAATTCCACGATAATTCGCGATGGCAGGCATGTTTTTGTCTCCGTTAGGGGTGCTGGTGGTCAACGGTGTCCATCATTTCCTAGCGGGTCCCTGCTGTCCAATACCCGAAACGCATACATGTATCTATGAGCCAGGAAGGCTCCAAGGAAACCCATGGGACCCGGCAACCGCCCGCTCGATCTGGAGTGGCTCGAAGACTTCATGGCACTGGCCGATACCGGCAACTTCTCGCGCGCAGCCGAGGCCCGCGCCATTGCCCAGCCGGCCTTCAGCCGCCATATCCGCTCGCTGGAGGACTGGGTCGGCGTGGAGCTGTTTGACCGCAGCGCCCACCCTGCCGCGCTCACCCCCGCCGGCCAGCGCTTTCTGCCGCTGCTGCAAAACGTGCTGGCCAACCTGGAGGCCGCCCGCATCAAGGCACGCGCCGCGCACGACACAGCGGCCGCCAGCCTGCGCTTTGCCGCCACCCATGTGCTGTCGCTCACTTTCTTTCCACGCTGGCTGGTCGGCATGGAAGCGCAGCTGCGCATGGGCCCGATCCAGACGATGAGCGACAGCTCACTTGCTTGCGAAGACCTGATGCTGCAGCGGCGCGTGCAGTTTGTGCTGTGCCACGGCCACGCCGCCGTGCCTGGCCGCCTGGACGAAGGCCAGTACCCCGTGTTGCGCCTGTCCGATGACTTGCTGCGCCCGGTCAGCGCCGCCGCACCCGATGCCCCCGGCCAGCCACTGCACCGCATCGGCCAACACAGCCCCGTCCCGGTCCTCGCCTACAGCGAAGCCTCGGGCCTGGGCCGCATCATGCGATCGCGCATGCGCGGCATGTTTGCCGATGGCGCCGATGCTGTGCACGCCGCCCAGCCCGGCATGGAGCATGGCGTCGCTGTGGTGTTCACTGCCCACCACGCTGCCTTACTCAAAACCATGGCCCTGGAAGGCCGAGGCGTCGCCTGGCTGCCCCACAGCCTCATCACCGAAGAACTGCGCAGCGGCAGCCTGGTACCCGCTGGCGACGACAGCTGGAACGTACCGGTGGAGATCCGCCTGTACCGACAGCGGTCGGAGATGGCGCCGGCGGCGGAGGCCTTGTGGGCGCTGGTGCAGGGGCAGCAGGCTGGGGGTGCGGATGGGAAGCAGGCCGGCTGATGAACCATAGAGCTGCAGACATTCGGCGAATATCTCAGTAGACGACCTGTTTATGTTTAGCGGCGCGCCACCCAATGCGTTCTACCAAGTACTCAAACGGCGCTTTGGCCAAAGCGCTGCAGCCAGCTATTGAAGGATGCGGGCAACACACTCTGGTTCGCATCCAGGATCGTGCATTTATCGACTTTTTTCAGCTTGACGCCATTGGCGGTGGCGCCCGTGATTTTCTCCAGCTGCGCCTCCAGCTTGTAGCTGACGCAGTAATCGCCAGGCAATGTTCTTGCGCCTGCGGCTAGTTGGCCCACCATGGATTCAATGAGGCGATTCATCGCCAGCTCCGCGATTTTGATGGCGGCGGCTTGGGATTCCGGAGACAGCTCGGCCAGCGCGGCAAAGGGCTCGCTGTTTACTTTTCCGAATTTAGCGCGGTAATCCTCGTCCTCAACCAGCGCAGCCAGCGTGGAAAGAATGTCGTTGCGCGACTGGAATAACGCACAGCCAAAAATATCGGCATGGTTTTGGATCCGATTTTCTGCATCGGCCACCAGTTGATCGCCCGAGACTGGATAGCTGGGGATTCGACTCATGCGAAAAGGCTTTATCGAGCGATCAGGAAAGCTTTGGTCCATGTGGGTATTCCAATTTTTCTAACGGGTGTGCGCCATCAAAACGGCGTTTAAGCGCCGGACGCCTGGATACTACATGCTCTGTTGAGTAAACCCATTCGATCATTTGTGGGCGTCGTACACTGCCAGCCTCTGCCCTTTAACAAGCTTTGTGCAAGCCAATGACAACGCCCATGTTCCCTGACAGTGTCGACGTCCCCATCCAAACACCCCGCCTGAGCTTGCGCCTTGCCGGCCCCGGCGATGGCAAGGCTGTGTATGCTGCCGTCGTAGAAAGCCTGGACAGCCTGCGCGCCTGGCCCACCTCGCTGCCCTGGGCACTGTATGAGCCATCGGCATCCGCCTCCGAAGACTTCTGCCTGGCGAGCATGCGCGATCGCGACAACGGCACGGGCCTGGCATTTCTGGTGTGGGACCACGAGCAGCGATTGGTCGGCAGCGTGGGACTGCACACGATCCGCTGGGACATTCCCAGCATGGAGATGGGTTTTTGGATGCGCACTGGCATGCACCGAAACGGATTTGCGAAGGAAGCGGTCACGGCAGTGCTGCACTTAGCATTTACGCAATTGAAGGCGCGGCGGGTGTTTGCACGCACCGATGAAGACAATGCGGGCAGCCGCGCGACCTGCGCCAGCGCGGGGATGCTGCTGGAGGGGGTGATGAAAAATGAGCGCATCACCCCGTCGGGGCAATTGAAGAACGGCTGTGTCTATGCCTCTACACGGTAGCCGGCGAGTGCCGTAATGGGCCGGCGGCGGGATGGGCAGATTGGCTGCTGCGGGCTGTCAACCTCGCCTAGGTGCCATGCGCCCACGGCCATCTCTGCAGCAGACCGAGGGTCTTCCACTCCCCCACAACCCTGGTGTGCAATTACTCGGGCTTGCCTTTCATCCCCAACAATTCGCTCGCGCCGATGATGGCCTGGGCGATGTCTTCGACGGATACGCGCTTTTTCATGGCCTGCTCGCGCAGCATTTCGTAGGCGCGGTCTTCGCTGATCTGGTGGGTGGCGATGAGGATGGCTTTGGCGTCGGTCACACGGCGTTGGCCCAGCAGCTTGTTTTGCAGTTTGTGCACGTGTTGCTGCATCTGCCGGTGCTCCTTGTGGATCTGCCGCGCAACGACCAGGGTGGAGAGCAAGCCAAAGGAGCGTATCGGCGAAGGCAGGACGGCCTGGGCCTTGAGCTCCAGCACGGCAGACACAATGGTGGGGTTTTCATAGTTCACCACCGCGACCAGCGCAGGCGCCTGCTCGCCGCTCGCCCAAGGCATGCGCAGGTGTAGAAAATCAGGGCGTACCGCCAACAGGACGATGTCCGCGTCGTCCGGCAATTGCTGCACCGGTGGCCAGACGCTGCGCACCTGGCAGCCGATACGCTGGAGCTGCTGGGCCAGCAGCAAGCCATCGGCATCCTCGGGGTGCATCAGGATGATGTGGATTTGCCGCAGCTCTTTGAGGTGCTGCGAGGTGGCGCGGGGCTGCTGCTGGTTCACGCTCAGACCTCGATCTTCGCCGTCCAGTCGCCCAAGGAATGGGTAACCAGATAAGGGTCCGGCGATACAGCGCGTTTGGCCTCGCGCAGTATGGTGAACGCTCCTTGCGCATTGGCCCGCCCAATGCGCGGGTAGACCCAGGTGTGGTGGTTGCCGGGATCGATGCGCACACGCCCCTGCGGGGCATCAAACTCGCTGCCCAACAGATAAGGCAGCAACTCGCTGATGGTGTCGCTGCCCGACCGGCGAAAGGCATTGGCAAACATATGCATCTGAAAATAGGAGGCTTCCCAGCACAGATTGGGGCGGCAGTCATCGCCGAATAGCCGTTTGAGGTGGGCTAGGCAGCGCTGGTTGGCGGCAGATGGGATCGACTGGAAATAAGGCGCCGAGGTGATGTGGCCGGCTGCGATGTCGAAGCCCATTTGTCCGATCTCCGCCTCCGACGTGGTGAGGCTGCAAATCGGCATTTCTTTGGTGTCGAACCCGGCATCGGCATAGGCGCGGTAGAGCTTGGCGGTGGAGTCTCCCACCACCGTGGAAAAGATGAAGTCAGGGCGCTTCTGGCGTACATCCTCCATGACGACTTGGTAGTCCTGCTCGGTGGCCGCCAGCGGCAGGTAGCGCTCGCCGAGGATGTCGCCCTCGGGGTGCTGCAGAACCAATTCGCGCAGTATGCGGTTGGATTCGTACGGGTAGATGTAGTCCGAGCCGATGAGGTACACACGCGCACCAAAGCTGCTGGTCATGAAATCGGCCAACTGCACGCTGTTCTGGTTGGGGGCGGCGCCGGTGTAGATGATGTTCGCCGAGAACTCGAAGCCTTCGTAGAGCGTGGGGTAGAACAAGAGCTTGTTCCACTTCTCGACCACGGGAAGCACGGCCTTGCGGCTGCTGGACATATAGCAGCCAAAGATGGTGTTGACGCGGTCGTGCATGATCAGCTGCTCGGCCAGGCGCGCGTACTCGGCAGGGTTGGACGCCGGGTCATAGCGCACGGCCACCAGCTCACGCCCAAGCACGCCGCCGGCGTTGTTGATGTCGTCGATGGCCAGCAGGCTGCCCTGCAGCTGCGATTGACCGATGGTGGACGTGGTGCCAGTTTCCGAAAAGAGAATGCCGACGCGCAAGGGATCGTTGTTTGCCAAAACCTGTCTCCTGGTCTGTCCCCCTGCCATGCTTTGGGCCATGGAGCGGGCACGGTGAAATGGCTGCAAGCCAGCCAGCTTAGCGCAACTGAGGCGCCGGCATGCCGCATCGGCGCAAGGCGGACATCGCTCTGCGCATCTAACGCCCAGCGGCCAGGCGCGCGCCCATCCTGGTCAGGCGCGGCACCAGTTGCGGGGCGTCGTCAGCGATGTCGTAACCCCGCCAGCCAAAGATGTGGCGCACATAGGCATCGGCCTGGGCATCGACGGCCAGACAGCAAATGCGCACACCGGCACGCTTGGCCTCTTGAACAGCATGCCGCGCGTCTTCGATCAGGTAGCGCTTGTCGTGCACATCGATATCGTGGGGCGCGCCGTCGGTGACCACCAACAGGCTGCGCTGCCCTTCGGGTTCGTTGCGCAGCAGGCTGCTGGCATGGCGCAGCGCCGCGCCCATGCGCGTGGAATAGCGCCCGCGCATCGCCTGGATCATCGCTGCCGTGGCGCTGCTGTGCACCTGGCCAAAATCCAGCAGGCGGTAGTAGTTGACTTCGGCACGGGTGTTGGACGAGAACGCATGGATGGCCAGGCGTTGCGCGCTGCCCAAGCTGGCCTGCGCCAGCAGCAATGCGGCCTGCTTCTCCAACGCCAGCAGGCTCTGGCCCTGCGGGCCGATGTCGTTGACCGATTCGGAGATATCCAGCAGCACCAACATGCTGCCCGGGCGTGGGCCCTTGCCGCTGCGCATGAAAAGGCGCGGGTCGGGACGCAGCTGCATACGCATGTCCACCTGCACCTCAATGGCCGCATTGAGGTCCAGCGCATCGCCCTCCCACTGGCGGCGAAGCCGGTGGTGCCGGTCGAGCACGCGGGGATGGGGCAACGCCAGACGGTCGACTCTGCTGGTGCTGGAGAGGCGCGAGCCGTTGATCTCGCTCAGCCCCTGCCACGCGGGGAGTTTTTCGATCACCTGGCACCAATCGGGCTTCATGTGCTCGCGCTGGCAGTCCCATTCCGGGTAGTGAAAGCGGGCAATCTCGAACTCCTCGGCCGCCTGGGGCGTTTGCGCAGGCTCAGGTGGCTGTTGCGCGTCTCTAGGGCGCGCCGGCTGCAGTTGCGCGGTGGTCTGGGGCAGATGCAAGGCCTCGTCCTGGTTGTCTTCCGACTCGGGATGTGCCCAGAGGTAGCTGTTGTCATCCCGGTAGAGCGTGGGCCCGGCGTAGTGCTGTGGATCCATCCGCACGCGCATCTGGCCAAGGTCATTGGCGAGGATGGAGGAGATGGCACGGAATGCCGCATAGTCTTCAAGCCCATGCCTTTGCACCGTGTCTTCAAAAAGCTGCTGCGCCTTGCTGACCCAGTGGTTGGCGCTGTGGCTGTCCGCCAGCAGCAAGATCCGGTCCAACCGCGCGATGAAGGCGACGAAACCCAGGTTGTCAGCCTCGGGCTCAGGCGCGATCTGCGTCTGGAACCAAGGGCGTACGCCGGGGTAGTCGCGCAGCAACAGGCGCTCGACGCGGGCGTCTTCTATCGCCGAGACGACCGCCATGCCCATGGGCTTCAAGGCCTGGCTCGGCTGGCGCGTGGGTGAATACAGCAGATGCGCCGCAGCATGCGCGACCATCGCGGTGTGCCGGTGGGCACGCTCGGCCTCAGGCACATCGTGCAGCGGCGGCAGCACCAAGCGCACTGCGCTTGAAGATGCCCCCTCGTCTGCAGGCAGCACAATGGCACGCTGCGCGGAGGCAGGTGGGCCCGCTGCGCCACCCAGCAGTCCACCCGCCTGCTGACGCAGGCTGGCAGCCTGCAACGGATGGACTTGCACCTGCGTCAACGCCAGACAGGATGCCAGCCTGGCCAAGCGCTCAAAAGCCGGTGTGTCGTCGTCGATCCAGGTGGTGTTGGAGTGCTCGCTGTACAGAGGCGCGGATGGTGGGGCCATGGCGGTGTGCGTCCTAGTTACCAAATTTGGCTTGCACGAGTTTCTTCAGCGCCTCGGTGGTGTCGGGGTCATCCGTCAAGGCCTGGGTGATTGTCATGTCGCAGCTGTCGGCGGGCGATACGCCATCGCGTATCAGCAAGCCGGCATAGATGAGCATGCGGGTGGAGGCGCCTTCATCCAGGCCATGGTGTTTGAGCGCGCGCGTGCTGTGGGCCAGCGCGACCAAGCGCTCGGCCTGCGCACGTTCAATGCCCGCTTCGTGCGCGACGATGTCGGCCTCGGTGGCGGCGTCGGGGTAGTCAAACTCCAAGGCTGCAAATCGCTGCCGCGTCGATGGCTTCATGTCCTTGGCGCTGCTCTGGTAGCCGGGGTTATAGGAGACCACCAGCTGAAAATCCGGATGTGCATGCACCACTTCCCCTTTCTTGTCGAGCGGAAGCACGCGGCGCGCGTCGGTCAGCGGATGGATGACGACCGTCGTGTCCTGCCTGGCTTCCACCACCTCATCGAGGTAGCAGATGGCACCGTAGCGCACGGCCATGGTGAGCGGCCCGTCATGCCAGGCAGTGCCATCGGCATCGAGCAGGTAGCGGCCGACCAGGTCCGAGGCGGTCATGTCTTCATTGCAGGCCAGGGTAATGAGCGGGCGCTGGAGCGCCCAGGCCATGCGCTCGACAAAGCGCGTCTTTCCGCAGCCCGTGGGGCCTTTCAGAATCAGCGGCATACGGTGCCGGTAGGCTTGCTCGTAGAGCGCGATCTCATTGCGGGCGGGCCGGTAAAACGGCTCTTGGGCCAGACGGTACCCGGCCAGCGGGTCGTCGCCGCGAGCGGCTAGCAGAGGGTCTTTTGCGTTCATCATGTTCACCATTTCCCCATCAACAACATCAAGCCTGGAATCCAGCAGGTCACTATGCCCACCAGCACCGTGTAAGCCGGCAGAAAGCGCAGTTGCCTGCCGAGCCCCAGCGCAAGAAAGAAGAAAAACCACAGGCTCGACCAGACCAGCCACATGGCGATGACGCGGACATCTGCTGCGGCTGCGGCAAAGGCCAGCGCACTGAGCGCTACAAACAGGCAGTACCAGCCCAAGCCCACGCCTTTGAGCGCCCACCACTGCACCACCGCCAAATACAGGTAGGTGAAAGCAAAAAGCAGGCCGCCTGCGGCAGCGAAATAACCAGCGTCCGTATCTGCACGAAGCATGCCCATGGCATTGAGGAACAAGGCCAGCAAACCCACGAGCAGATTGAAAGGCGCAGAGTCCCGCGCGTCGATGCGGCCGCTCAGGCCCACACCGTTGACGATCAGCACCGCGCCAATGAAAAAAAGTGCAATACCCACCATGTTGTCTCCTTGTTTTTTATCGGATGGCATGGCTGCGCGCTACCGGGCGGCCATGCCCACTGGGGTTGCGGCTTTAGCGGTGCTGGGGCGCTTCGTGCGGAATCCCTTCTATGGGGCATTCAGGCGTGCCCACCGTCGTGCGCGTGAAGGATTCGACCATCTCCCGCGTCCCTTCGGGATCGTTGATCCACTGGCTGTAAAAGCTGTAGGGGCAGGCGGCAACGCCCTTGTCGCCATCGCCCGAATTGATCGTGCCGGTGTAGCCGCGGTGCACCAATTTGAAGAGGTGGTTCTGCGATTGGCCGTTCTTGCGGGCATCGCGGATCAGTGATTTGGACAGCTCCGCGTACTGGATGCCCATTTCCTCTTCGCCGGTCTCACCCAAGGTGCGGCCGTCAAAACCGATGATGGCGGAGTGCCCGAAATAGGAGTAGACCCCGTCAAAGCCCGCCGCATTGGCCACGGCCACGTAGGTGTTGTTCATGAACGCCATGGCCTTGGACACCATGATCTGCTGCTCTTTGGCCGGGTACATATAGCCTTGGCAGCGGACGATCAGCTCGGCGCCACGCATCGCACAGTCGCGCCAGATCTCCGGGTAGTTGCCGTCGTCGCAGATGATCAGGCTGATCTTCATGCCCTTGGGGCCTTCGCTGACGTAGGTGCAGTCGCCGGGATACCAGCCTTCGATAGGCACCCAGGGCATGATCTTGCGGTACTTCTGCACGATCTCGCCCTGGTTGTTCATGAGGATCAGGGTGTTGTAGGGCGCTTTGTTGGGGTGCTCCTCATGGCGCTCGCCAGTGAGCGAGAAAATCCCCCAGACATTGGCCTTGCGGCAGGCATCGGCAAAGATGGCCGTCTCTTCACCGGGAATGGCAGAGGCGGTCTCGTACATCTCCTTGGCGTCGTACATGATGCCGTGCGTGGAGTATTCGGGGAACACCACCAGGTCCATACCCGGCAGCCCTCGCTTCATGCCCACCACCATGTCTGCGATCTTGCGGCAGTTGTCCAGAACCTCGGCCTTGGTGTGCAGGCGTGGCATCTTGTAGTTGACCACTGCTACCCCTACGCAATCATTGCTGCTCGAAATATCTCCGTGTCTCATGGCTGTGCTCCAAGTTAAGTAGAAAAAAGTGCGACCTGTCCGGCTGGCAGCCGCCGCGCAGGGGTTTCAGAGCAGCGTAGGCAAAGCTCCGCCAGCGAACCAAAGGCCTGGTCCGAAAAACGGGAATGCAAAAGCGGACAAAAAAAAGCCCGAACCGACTCTGGAATGAGTCGATTCGGGCTTTATTGCCGGACATCTGCGCTGGCAACCTTGGCAGCTGATGTCAATATCTGCAACGAAATCTGCGTGGCGTTTGTCCGCCGCCAGACCATGTTAGAGCGATTGTGGCGATGGCCGCCTAGAACATCTACCGGTTGCAGCCGCCTAGCAATGGTGGTAATCGGCAAGGGGCGCAGCGAGAAAATGGGCAAGCACAAAGCGAACCTGGAACAAAACCATGGCGCATCTGCGTGCAGCGGCCTGTTTCGATTCCACCGGACATCTTGTTGATCGGCTACATTCGCGATCGTGCCCTGCAGCAGTTGGCCAGCCATCTGCCAATGGCATCACCCCTAAATCACCGCAAGGGAATCTCTTCCACCATGAGCCTTGTCACCGATCTTCTCGCCGGCGTTGCGGAGTTCTTCGCCGATGTGTGGTTGTTCAGGCGCCAGCGCCAAAAGCGGGGCCATGCCGAGCGCCCTATCGCCGATGACGCCATGGCAGTCGCGCATTTTGATGTCGTTACCTTGCTGTGGATTGCACTGGTCTGCGTTGGCTTGATGTTTCTGCTGATCTTTGGCTTTGGCGTGCCGGTGGCTTGGGGCGTCGGCACTGGCGTGGTGGTTGCAGCGGTATGGGGCTACAGAAAATACGCCCAGATGCTCCGCGATGCGTGAGAGCAGTGGGATCCAAGCGCACATCGTCACCTGACCACACCGAGGCCCTCATCTTGGCGCTATTCCAACCCGCCATGTCAGTAGTTCCTATGCAGCAGCGGCGGCACCAGGCGCGGATCACGCAGCTTCTCCACCCACCACTGCAGCGCAGGCCCTGCGCGGTGCGAATGCCATCCGACAAACAGCAGATTCGGGTCACGCGGGTCTTGCGTGGCCAGGGCCACCAGGCTGCCATCGGCCAAGTGATCGCGCACCTTCTCCAGCGGTAGCCAGCCAACGCCCAGTCCCGCTACCTGGGCAGCGATCTTGGCGCGCATGCTGGGCATGGCCAGGCGCTCCTGGTGCGTCTGCACGCCGTAGCTGCGGGCAACAGCCAGGCGCGAGGTATCGGCCACGACGACCGAGCGGTGCGCGGCGATGGCCTCCACCGACAGCGGTTGCCCGTCTTTTGCCTCGCGTGCCAGCGGGTGGTGCGGTGCCACGGCAAACACCCATTCCAGCTGCGCCAGCGCAAACCATTGCAGATGCGCCATCGCCGGCGGCTCGTTCGTGGCGGCCACCACCAGGTCGGCGCGCTGGTCCAGCAAGGCCTCCCAGGTGCCGCCCAGCACCTCATGGGCAACGCGCAGGCGCACGCCGCTGTTCAGCGCATCAAAGTCGGCGATCAGCGGCAGTAGCGCCTCGGTATTGGCCAGCTCGTCGGTGACGATGCGCAGCTCGGACTCCCAGCCCCGCGCCACCTGCTTGACCCGCTCCGTCAGCCGCCGCGCCTGCGCGTGCAGCTGCGCGCCCTGCTCCACCAGCAGCAAGCCGGCAGGCGTGAGCGCGATGCGGTAGCCCGCACGGTCAAACAGCAGGGCATCGAGCCGCTCTTCCAGCTGGCGCGCGGCATAGGACACGGTGGACGCGGCCTTGCCCAAACGCTCGGCCGCGCGCGACAGGCTGCCGGTGGCACGCACCGCTTCGAGTAGCTGTAGATCTTCGAGACTCAACATGTTCGATATTTTTGCACGAGTTCATCGAAATCCTGGTGTCTGTAGCACCATCCATCGTCAGATAATTCATTCATCGGCCCTGCATCAGGGCTGATAAGCCAGCAAGACATCAACGAAACAACGGAAAGAAACATCATGAACCGCTTTGAAGGAAAAAACATTTTGGTCACCGGTGGCAGCAGTGGCATCGGCGCTGCAGCCGCCATCGCCTTTGCCCGTGAAGGCGCCCGGGTAGCAATCACCGGCCGCGATGCCGACAGCCTGGCCCGCGTCAAGGCTGAGCTGGGCCCCCACGCGCTGGCTCTGGTCAGCGAAGCCGGTGACGTATCCGCCCAAGCCGCACTGGTCGCCGAGTTGCAAACGCAGATGGGCGTGATCGATGGCGTATTCATCAACGCCGGCGTGGCCAAGTTCGGCCCGCTGCCGCAGATCGACGAAGCGCTGTGGGACAGCAGCTTTGACACCAATGTCAAAGGCCCCTACTTCCTCATCCAGCGCCTGGCAGCGCTGATGACGCGCGGCGGATCCATCGTGCTGAACGGCTCGATCAACGCCCACATCGGCATGCCCAACTCCAGCGTCTACGCCGCCAGCAAGGCCGCGCTGATCTCCTTGGCCAAGACCTTGTCGGCCGAACTGCTGCCCCAAGGCGTGCGCGTGAATGTCGTGAGCCCCGGCCCCGTCAGCACCCCGCTCTACGGCAAGCTGGGCCTGGCCCCCGACCAAGCCAAGGCCATGGCCGCCGGCATCCAGACGCAGATTCCGCTGGGCCGCTTTGGCACGCCAGAAGAAATCGCCGCGACGGTGCTGCACCTGGTGTCGAAGGAATCGGGGTTTATTGTGGGGACGGAAATTATTGCGGATGGGGGCATGAGCCAGATGTGAGGTGGCGGCGGCAGATGCCGGCGCGATGGGCTGGGTCCGCCACCCTTCATAAAAGACCCAACTACGCGCGACTGTATGAATACACAGTAGAATTTTGCCCTTGATAGTTTTCACAAAGGCCCAAAAATGTCCGAAGAGCTCCAACAAGAAGCTGCCTCCGTCTTCGAAGACCGCCTTTGGCACCACAACGGCTGGGAGGCCCGCGTCATCAAGAATGAAGACGACGATGGCTGGGCCGTTGCCATGACCCAGGACGGCCAGGCCGAGCCAAGCCTGGTGGGCCCATGGACGATGGGCCGCGACAAGAAAAATCCCAAGCCGCTTGACGTTTCTGCCTTCAACACCCTCGTCAAGACCGCCCACGAAGTCATGCGGCGGCATGAGCAGCACCTGGCGGCCCAACTGCACAAGGACATCCAGATCTTGGTGAATGGATCGCGCGTGACCGTCTCTCTCGATATTGAGCCCGACGAGGACAATCCCTCCGCGACCCTCACCGCCACTGCAGAGGATGGCAGTGAGTTGGCCAAGGTTCGCGTCAGGCCGGACCACAGCCTCAACCGAGCATCTGCGCAACGTTGGGCCGATGCAGGCTATCCGCGTCCCGTCGAGGACTGAGCTTCAGACCGCGCCAGCTCGCGCGGATGCTTGGGTCGGCAACGCTTGTTTTTGATGGAAGGGTCAGCCCTTGCTGCGCCCCACTCCAGGATAGACCACACGGAATCGCTCGCAGGCCAGCAGCATGTCTTCATCAAACGAGCGACCTGTGCTTTCGCATTCTCTGCTGAAGTACTCGACATGCACTTGACGCCAATAGGCCAGAGAGCCATCCCCTTCTCCCTCCGTTGCTGCAAATTCCTCAGTGACAGCGCTAAACGGCACGATATCGACCTGAACCGTCTCGATGATGCACAGCGGAATGTCATTGGAGTCGGTGACCACGCTCAAGTCACCGGGCTTGGGCACACCTTTGCCAGATGACTCGTAGGACCAGACGGATCCGGCAGTGGCGCGCTTGGTGCCGGACAGCACGAGCTGCCCTAGTTCATCGGCCAATGCCGGAGAGTCGCCAAAGCCGAAGGCTTCGTAGAATCTCTCCTCTTGGATCCCGCCTTGCTCCAAAGAGAATGCGGACCACATAGTCATAACGTGAGATGGGATAGCCATGGTGCTGGTAGTAGAGCGCTGCTGCGTCATGTAGACCGCCATGCCTAGGGATGCTCTGCAAAACCCTCGCCAAGCGGGATGGACGCGGATCGGGATGAGCCGCAAGGCGTCTTTTGCAGTCAATAGCCGTAGCTATTGACAAGGAAGACAACGCAGCAGATCGCCCGAGTCCGCGTTCAGACCACGGCAGGGAGTTTTGCAGAGGGTCCCTAGGGCATATTCTGGTCGCTGATGACGCCTGAAAGTCGCCAGGTTTGGAAAGGGGCGACGGTGTGAACGTCGAAGTATAAGTATTCAGGCTGAGCTCGGCAGTCCTCAACGCTGAGCCCTATGGCCTGCGAGCAGCGGAATACCAGGCTCTCCAGCAGCAGGCCTCCGACTGCGATTCGGGATCCTCTGCAAACCCTCGCCAGATGGGGTGACCGCAGATTCCGCTGGGCCGCTTTGGCACACCGACCCGGCCCCTTCGCGCCGATCCACCCAGCATTCAGGCAAAATCCAGCCGATCGAGGCAGCCTGGGTTCAGGTCTGCCGGTAAGCCCACCTTGAAGAATGGAACAACACCAATGGCACTGACGAAAAAGGGCGATTTCATGTACGGGACGACGTCCGGCGACACCCAGGCCGAGCTGCGCAGCTACAGCGTTGCGAATGGCTATGAAGCCACCCGGTTTGCCTCGTCCAAATGCGATTGCGGGAGCCGGACTTTTGCGCTGCAAAGCGATGAAGAAGCCGGCGTGGCCATCCGCACCTGCAGTGACTGCGGGCAGGAACACCTGATGGGTGACAGCGCCGACTACATTGAAGAGGCTACCCCCGAGGGGCATGCCTGCGTGTGTGAGAACGAGGTGTTCGAGCTGGTGTCCGGCGTCTCCGTGTACAAGGGCACACATGATGTGCGCTGGTACTACATCGCTTGCCATTGCGTGGAATGCAATCTGGTGGGGGTCTTTGCAGACTGGAAGTGTGAAGCGGGTGATGCGGCGGCTTTCCTCGCCAAGGTATAAGCGCTCCAGGTGGTTGCGGCAGCATGCGCACTACCGAATACAGACTCTCTAACACAGCAAAAAAGCCAGGCCTCCCATGCACATGGAACGCCTGGCTTGCTCCTAAAAAGAGCCCTCACAGCTCGCTACAAAACCCAACCCTTAGCCCACCGCCCCCTGGCTAGGCGCCCCATCCACCAACCGCCACAGCCCCAGCGCATTCCCATTCTGCAAAGCCTCGGGCCGCAGCGCATCGGGCAGGTCCTGGTAGCAGACCGGGCGCAGGAAGCGGTCGATCGCGCTGGCGCCCACGGAGGTGTACATGGAGTTGGAGGTGGCCGGGAACGGGCCGCCGTGGACCATGGCGTGGCTCACTTCGACGCCGGTGGGGAAGCCATTGACGAGGATGCGGCCGCACTTGCGCTCCAGCACCGGCAGCAGGGCGCGGGCGCTGTCGTGGTCGCCCTGCTCCAGGTGCAAGGTGGCGGTCAGCTGGCCTTCCAGGTGCTGGGCGACCTGCAGCAACTCCTCCACACTGCTGGCTTTGACGACGATGGAGGCGGGGCCAAACATTTCTGACTGCAATGCCTCGTTCGCCAACAAGGTCTGGGCGCTGGTCACATACAGCGCGGCTTGGGCGGCGTTGGCATGGTCTGCGGCCACGCCAGCGGCCAGCTGCTCCACGCCGGCAGCGGCTTGCAGCTGCGCACGGCCGGCCTCATAGGCTTGGTGGATGCCGGCGGTCAGCATGGTTTGCGCGCCCTTGGCACGGATGGCCGTGGCTGCCGCACTGACGAAGGTGGTGAGCGCGGGGCTGTCGATGGCCAGCACCAGGCCGGGGTTGGTACAGAACTGCCCGGCCCCCATCGCCAGCGAATCGGCAAAGCCCTGGGCCAGCGCCTCGGGCCGCGCGGCCAGCGCCTGGGGCAGCAAGAAGACGGGGTTGATGCTGCTCATCTCTGCATAGACGGGGATGGGCTCTGCGCGGCTGTTGGCGATGCGCAAGAGCGCCAGGCCGCCTTGGCGCGAGCCGGTAAAACCGACCGCCTTGATCTCGGGGTGGGCCACCAGGGCTTCGCCCAGCTCACGGCCGGCACCCACCAGCAGCGAGAAAACGCCCTCCGGCATGCCTTGGCGCTGTGCGGCCTTTTGCACGGCCCGCGCCACCATCTCCGAGGTGCCCAGATGCGCGCTATGCGCCTTCACGATCACCGGTGCGCCAGCGGCCAGTGCCGATGCGGTATCGCCACCGGCTACCGAGAACGCCAGCGGAAAATTGCTGGCACCAAACACCGCCACCGGGCCGAGTGGGATCTTGGCCAGGCGCAGATCGGCACGGGGCAGCGGTTGGCGCTCGGGCTGGGCGGTGTCGATGGTGGCGCTCAAAAAATGCCCGTCACGCACCACCTGGGCAAACAGGCGCAACTGGCCCACGGTGCGGCCGCGCTCACCCGTCAGCCGGGCAATCGGCAGGCCACTTTCCGCATGGGCGCGTTCGATCAGTGCATCACCCAGCTGCAGGATTTCTTCAGCAATTGCCTCCAAAAAGGCAGCACGCTGCGCCAAGGGCAGATGGCGGTAAGGGTCGAAGGCGGCAGCGGCCAGGCTGGCCGCCAGCTCGACCTCGTTTTTGCCGCCCAGGCCAAACTCAGGCTCGGCGATGGGGGCGTTCAGCGTGGGGTTGAAGGCGCGTTGGCTGCCGCTGGTGCCGCGCAGGCTGCGGTAGCCAATGACCATGTCTCCAGTGATCTGCATGGAGGGTTTCCTCAAGAAGTTGCGTTTGGGGGAAAAGATGAAAGGGATGCGCGAAGCGCGCCCAGCATGGCAAGACCCACCGCAGGCCAGCAGCGCTGCGGCAGGTCCGGCCACTTAGGCAGGCATTCAGGCCATCACTCGTCCAGCGGCAGGCCGCTGCGGTCGCGGGCAACGCCGACGGCGACGATGGACACCAGCGCACAGAGCACCAGGAAGATGACCACCGGCACATAGCTGCCGCTGTAGTAGGCGATCAGCGCGGTGGCAATCAGCGGCATCGGGCCGCCCACCAGGGCTGCACCAATCTGGTAGCCCAGCGACATGCCGGTGTAGCGGATGTCCGGCGGGAAGGCCTCGGCCAACAGGGTGCCGATCATCGCGCCATAGCTGGACCAGATGATGCCCAGGCCCACACCGACGGCCAGCGCCGCTGCCCAGACGGACTTCTGATCGAGCAGCCAGAAGTACGGGAAGATCCAGAGCATGAAGGCGATGCTGCCGCCAATGAAGACCTTCTTGCGGCCGATCTTGTCCGACAGGTGCCCGAAGAACAGCATGCAGGGGAAGGCGATCAGCGCGCAGACCAGCACGATATTAAGAATGGTCGCGCGGGCAAAGCCGTGGTCCATCATGTACGAGATGGTGAAGGTGGCGTAGAGGAAGAAGGTCGAGGTCTCCACCACCTTGGCGCCGATGGCGATCAGCACTTCGCGCCAGTGGAACTGCAGGGTCTGCTTGATCGGAATGGGCGCGCTGCTGCGGCTGGCCTGGATTTTCTTGAACGATGGCGTCTCGCCCACTGCATTGCGGATCCACATGCCCACCATCACCAGCACGATGGAGCCCACAAACGGAATGCGCCAGCCCCAGGACAGGAAGGCCTCTTCGCTCATGCTCGCGCTCAGCAGCGAGGTGATGATATTGCCCAGTGCCAGGCCAAGCACCGCACCGGTCTGTGGCACCGCGCCGTAGAAGCCGCGCTTCTTGCGGGGCGAGTACTCGACCGCCAGCAGCACGCCACCGCCCCACTCGCCGCCCAGCGCCAGGCCTTGCAGCAGGCGTAACACCGTCAGCAGGATGGGCGCCAAGATCCCAATCTGCGCGTAATTGGGCAGCAGGCCCATCAGCACGGTTGACAGGCCCATCATCGACAAGGTCATCGCCAAGGTCTTCTTGCGGCCAATGCGGTCGCCGATGTGGGAGAAGATCACGCCGCCAATCGGGCGGATCAGGAAGGCCAGCGCAAACGTGGCCAGCGACAGCATCTGGCTGACCAGCGCGTTGTCGCTGGGGAAGAACTGCTTGGCAAAAATGATGGACGACATGGTTCCGTAGAGGAAATAGTCGTACCACTCGATGGTGCTGCCCACGGCGCTGCCAATCAGCGCGCGCCTGCGTTCCGCATCCGGAACCATGGTTTCCTTGTCGGCCATCGTGGCCGTGTGATTCAGAGAGCTGCTGCCCATGTCTCCACCTCGGGTTGTTGATTTATGAATGTCTGCCTGTGCGCAAGCCTGCGGCCTGCCGGCCGTTGCGGCGGCGGGCCGGGCTTGCATCTGTTTTGTAGAAAAAGCCGGATTACATCGACTGGCGCAGCATCTCGACGTAGTCGTCTGCGCTGGCCTCACGCGGGTTGGTGCGGTGGCTGTGGTCGGCCAGCGCGCCCTTCACGATGCGCTCGAACAGGTCTTCGGTCACACCCAGCTCGGCCAGGCCCGTGGGCAGCTGCAGGGCGCGGGATTTGGTGACCAGGGCCTCTTCCACCGACATGCCATCGGGCAAGCCCATGGCCTGCGCCAGGCGGGCAATCTTGTCTTCGCGCACCACCGACTCTGCGCCCCGGTTGAAGCGGATCACCGCTGGCAGCAGGATGGCGTTGAGGGTGCCGTGGTGCAGCTTGGGGTTGATGCCGCCCAGCGAATGGCTGAGGCTGTGCACGCAGCCCAGGCCCTTCTGGAAGGCCAGCGCCCCTTGCAGCGAGGCACTCATCATGTTGGTGCGCGCCTCCACATCGGTGGGATCGCGGAAGGCCACTTCGATATGGCGCCAGGCGCGCCACAGGCCATCGAGCGCAATGCCATCAGCCGGCGGGTTGAAGGACGGCGCCAGAAAGGTTTCGATGCAGTGCGCAATCGCATCCATGCCGGTGGCGGCCGTCAGACCTGCGGGCAGGCCCAGGGTCAGGTTGGGATCGCAAATGGCGACCTTCGGGATAACATGGGGCGAGAGGATGCCGACCTTGCGGCCATCGTCCAGGATGATGATGGCGCCACGCCCTACTTCGCTGCCGGTGCCCGCCGTGGTGGGCACGGCAATGATGGGCAAGGTGGCGGCGGTGATCTTGAGCGCGCCGCCCTCGATCAGCGCAAACTGGCGCAGCGGGCCTTCATGGCGGGCCGATACTGCCACCGCCTTGGCCAAGTCAATCGACGAGCCGCCGCCCACGGCGATGATGCCGTCGCAGGCGCTGCTATTGAGCGCCTCGACGCCGGCGCGCACGGCCGTCTCCGACGGGTTGGGCGGCGTGCCGTTGAACACGCCAAACCGGGCCGTGCCCATCGCCTGCTGGACCTGGTCGATGATGCGGGCCGCCTCCACACCCTTGTCGGTCACGATCAAAGGATTGGTAATACCCAGCTTCTCGCACACTTCCTTCAGTTCCGCCAGCACACCGGCGCCAAAGCGCACTTCGGTCACATAGTTGATCAGAGCCATAACGTTTTACCAGTTATATCCATTGCTATCAGAAGGCCCGAAGTCTAGGCAGCACCGCCTATTCGGTACACTGACGGCTTCCCATACCGATATAACTTTTATTCATGGCCAGCGGCATCCCCAGCCTCAATTCCGTCATGTCGCGCCTGCATGCCAAGCAGCTTCGCCTGCTCATTGCCATCGAGGAAAGCGGCTCCCTGCTTGGCGCTGCGGACAAAGTCGGCCTCACACAGCCGGGCGCCAGCAAGGCGCTGCGCGAGCTGGAATCGACCTTGCAGGTAGACCTGTTCGAGCGCACAAACCGAGGGTTAATCCCGACGGAGGCCGGGCACTGCGCGCTGCGTTTCGCCCGCCTGATCCAGTCGGACATCAACCAGCTGCGCTTTGAGCTCGATGCCATCGCCAGCGGCGTCGGCGGCCACCTGGCCATCGGCACCATCATGGGCGCGGTACCGCTGCTGTCCGATGCGCTGTCGAACGTGCTGGCGCGCCAGCCGCATATGTCGGTGGAGATCATCGAGGACACCAGCGAGACCTTGCTGGGCATGATCGAGCGCGGCCAGATCCATGCGGCGATCTGCCGCTCGTCCGTCAGCCGCACGCCCGAGGTCTATGACTCGCTGTTCATCAAGCAGGAGTCGCTGTCGGTGATTGCCAGCGTGCGCCACCCTGCGATGGGCGCCAAGGCCGTGCAACTGCAGGATCTGCAGGACAGCCGCTGGCTGGTGTACCGCGCCCGCATGCCCATGCGCCGCCTGCTGGAGCGCGAGTTCCACGAGGCGGGACTGCACTTCCCCTCGCACCTGATCGAAACCACCTCGGCGCTGGCCACCGTCACCATGCTCGGCCGCAACAACGACCTGGTGGCCCTGGTCTCCGACGACATCGCGAACTACTTCTCGCGCAATGGCCTGGTCGGCATCATCGATCTGACCCTGCAATCGCGCAGCGAGCCCTATGAGCTGGTGCTGCGCAAGGGCGCGCCGCGCAGCGCAGCGCTGGGGCTGTTGGTGGATGCGCTGTGCGGCGGCACGCCAGCAATGTGAAGAACGGAGCGCGTTCGGGCTGAACAAGGCTGCCAAGCGAGCACGCCACTGTCCATCTGGTCTGACAGACACTGCCTCGGTTCGGGACATCGCCGGCGGATGGGCACTTAATACACTTATTAGCTTCACTAATGAGTTCCCGCGAGCGCTTCCATCAGAATCGAGCAGGAGAACCACCTGGGGCGCAGCATGGATCGCGCCCTTCCCACGAAAGACTTGTCTGTGCTCCAGCCACCATTCAACGCCCAGCCCCACACCGACTGGCAGCCGGTCAGCCTGCCGCCTGGGCCATACAGCTATGCCGAGGTCTAGCCCGATGCTGCAAGCTTTCAGCCCTAGCGTCCTGGTTCTGGCAGCCGGCCACGGGCGGCGCTTTGCGCAATCGGGTGGCAGCACGCACAAGCTCGACGCGATGCTTGGCGACGTGACGGTGCTGGACCATGTGCTGCGTAGCGTTGTGGCTTCCGGCCTGCCCTACCACGTCGTCCGCCCTGTGGCGGATGGTTCGTCCCCCGAGAGGGATGGCATGGGCCATTCCATCGCCCGGGGCGTGGCGGCGACGGCAGACGCCGATGGCTGGCTGATCCTGCCCGGCGATCTGCCTTTGGTCCGCGCGCAAAGCCTGGTGGCGGTGGCGCAAAGCCTGGCCACGCACGCGGTGGTGGTACCGCAATGCGGCGATCACCACGGCCACCCGGTGGGCTTTGCCAGGATATGCCGTGAGGCACTGCTGAAACTGCAGGGCGACACGGGGGCCAGTGCCATTGTGCGCAGCCACAGACAAGCGGGAACGGCCCATTCCTTGCAGCTTGATGATCCCGGCATCGCCATCGATATCGACACCTGCGAGGACCTGGCGCGGGCACAAGCGCTGCTGGCCAGCGGGGACTTTGGGCAGGAGGCCAGCCTTGGAAAACGTTGATGCACGGGTGCTGCGCAGCGCGCGCGATTGGCTGGCGAGCGGACACCGGGTGATGCTCGTCACCGTCGTCAAAACCTGGGGCTCATCGCCCAGGCCCGTCGGCTCGATGATGGCGCTACGCGAAGATGGCCCCTGCGTCGGTTCGGTGTCGGGTGGCTGCATTGAGGACGACTTGGTGCACCGCTACACCAGCGCCTATGGCGCCAGCAGCATCTTGCAGTCCACGCCGGAGCTGCTGCGCTATGGCATCACCGCAGACGAGGCCCACCGCTTTGGCCTGCCCTGTGGCGGCACCTTGGAGCTGCTGCTGGAGTTTGCGCCTGCGCTGGACGTGATGATCGAGCTGGTGCAGCGCCTGGAGGCGGGGCAACTGGTGCAGCGCAAGGTCGATTGCAGCTCCGGGCGGGTCGCTCTGGCAGATGCTTTAGCGCCAGAGGCCGTGCAATTTGATGGGATGAGCCTCTCGCTCACCCTGGGGCCGCAGTACCGCATGCTGCTGATCGGTGCGGGTGCGCTGGCCGAGTATGTGGCCATGATGGCCCTGTTCAACCACTTCGAAGTGACCGTCTGTGATCCGCGCATTGAGCACCGTGAAACCTGGTCGGTGGCAGGCGCCAAGCTCAGCACCGAGATGCCGGACGACGCCGTGCGCAGTATGAAACCCGATACCCGCACATGCATCCTGGCGCTGAGCCATGACCCCAAGTTGGATGACCTGGCGCTGCTGGAAGCACTGCACAGCCCTGCTTTCTATGTCGGCGCCATCGGATCGCGGCGCAACGCCGACAGCCGCAAGCAGCGCTTTATCGAGCACTTTGACGAGACAGAACAGTCTTTGCAGAAGTTGCATTCACCAGTGGGCCTGCATATTGGCAGCAAGACCCCGGCGGAGATCGCAGTGAGCGCCATGGCCGAGGTGCTGGCTGTTAAAAACGGCATCTTGCAACACCGCTCCTGAGGGCGCCCAACGTGGACGCAGCGGGCCGGTGCACGGCCCGCTGCTCTGCCTGCTGGGCTTACAGCAGTTTTTCCGGGGTGATCGGAAGACTGCGGATGCGCTTGCCCGTCGCGTGGTACACGGCATTGGCGATGGCCGCCGGGATGCCGACCATGCCGAGTTCGCCCATGCCCTTGACGCCGAGCGGGTTGACGATGGTGTCGTCCTCTTCGACAAACACCGTCTCGATGGCGTGGATGTCCGCGTTCACCGGCACATGGTAGTGCTGCAAATTAGCGGTCATCATGCGCCCGGTGCGGTGGTCCACCTCGGTCGCCTCTTCCAGCGCCATGCCAATGCCCCAGACCACACCGCCGATCTCCTGGCTGTGGGAAGCGAGGGGGTTGAGGATCTTGCCGCAGGCAGTGATCTCAATCACCCGGGTGACCTTGACGGTTCCCAGATCAGGGTCCACCTTCACCTCGACAAACTGCGCGCCATGGGCGAGCGATGCGTACTTGTCCCGCTCGGGCGACGGGGTTGATTTGTAGACCTCAGTGATCTCGTCCGTGCCCGTGCTGCGCATGAGCTCGGCAATATCCACCCCGCGCGCCGTATCGCCCTTGAGCCGCAAGCGGCCGTCGAGCATCTCCACATCATCAGCGCTGGCGCCTTGCAATGGCGATGCGGCATCGCGCTTGGCCAGATCGAGCAGCTTGGCGGTGATGGTCAGCGCCGCGCCGCGCACGGCCGAGCCGACGCTGGAGGTCGTCCAGGAGCCGCCTTGCGCCGGCGCCTGGGGTTGGCGCGTATCACCGAGCTCAAAGGTCACCTGGTCCATCCGCAAGCCCAGGAACTCCGCTGCAATCATGCTCATCACGGTATAGGTACCCGGTCCGATATCGCTGGTGGCGCTGGAGACCATCGCCGTCCCATCCTGCCGGAAAGTGATCTTCGCGCTCGCCGGCATCTGCATGGCACCCCAGACGCTCGATGCCATGCCCCAGCCGACCAGCAGCTTGCCGTCACGCATCGAGCGTGGCTCGGGCTTGCGGTTTTTCCAGCCAAACTTCTCGGCGCCCAGGCGGTAGCACTCACGCAGCGCCTTGCTGGAGAACGGCTTGCCGCTGACCGGATCAACCTCGGCATAGTTGACCAGGCGCAGCTCCATCGGATCCATTTTCAGCGCGTAGGCCAGCTCGTCCATCGCGCTCTCCAGCGCGAACATGCCGCTCACGGCGCCGGGCGCACGCATCCAGGTAGGAGTGGCCAGGTCGGTGGCAGCCACCTTCAGCGGCATATCCAGGTTCTCGCAGGCGTAGACCTGCTTGAGGAATCCGGTCGTGTTGTCCGAGAAGGTTTCGAACGACGAGGTGTTGTGGAAGGCCTCCTGAACCATGGCCTGCAGCTTGCCGTTGGCGTCCGCTCCCAGCCTGACCTTCTGAATCGTTTGCGGCCGGTAGCCATGGCCGGTGAACATTTGCGTGCGCGTCAGCACCAGCTTGACCGGCCGCTTCAGCTCGCGGGCCGCCATAGCTGTCAGTGAAGGGTAGTAGTTGGGCTTGAGCGATGAGCCAAAGGCGCCGCCCACAAAGGGTGACACCACGCGGATGTCTTCTGCCGGCACGCCCAGCCCTTCGGCCAGGTGCTTTTGCACGCCATACACGTTCTGGGTCTTGTCAAAGACGGTGAGCTTGTCAGCTTCCCAAAACGCAATCGCGGCATGCGGCTCGATGGGGTTGTGGTGGTTGATGGGGATGTGGTATTCGGCGTCCACCTTGACTGCCGCTGCTTGCAGCGCTTTGGCCGGGTCACCGCGAGGGGGCGTGTTGTCGGATGAGGGCTTGGCCTGGTCCAGCACCGTCTCCAACGCGGTGGTATGGGGCTCACTCTGGTAGCTGGCCTTGACCAGACGCGCCGCATAGCGCGCCTGCTCGTAGCTCTCGGCCACCACCAGCGCTATTGGCTGGCCGTTGAAAAACACCCGGTCCGATTGCAACGGCCAGGCCCATTGCGGCGCCGCATCAGCAGCGGGCTTTTTGCCCAAACGGCCGGCGTTGAGGTGGGTGAACACGCGCACCACACCTGCGGCCTGCTCGGCCTCTCGGGTGTCGATAGCGGTGATGCGCCCCTTGGCTACCGTGCTGAGCACGACAAAGCCATAGGCGACATGCGGCACCTGGAATTCGGCCGTGTACTTGGCCTTGCCGGTGACTTTGGCGACCCCGTCCACGCGGGTGGTCTCTTTACCTAGATAACGTGCCATGGTGATTCTCCTTTGCCCTCAAACCAATTGGGCAGCACGCATCAGCGCACGCGCCACGGAACGTTGGCCCAGCTCTACCTTGTAGCCGTTGTGGGCCAAGGGCCTGGCACCACTCAGCGCCGCCTGGGAAGCCTTGGCAAAGGTCGCTTCGGTGGGACGCTGGCCCACCAGGGCCGCCTCGGCCTCTGCACTGCGCCAGGGCTTGTGGGCAACACTGCCCAGCACCACGCGCGCCTGGCGGATGGTGCCACCTTCCAGTTGCAGGGCTGCAGCCACCGACACCATTGCAAAGGCATAGGAGCTGCGATCCCGCACCTTAAGGTAGTGCGAATGCTTGGCAAACGCAGCGGCCGATACCGGCAACTCGATGGCCAGGATCAGATCGCCATGCTCCAGGTTGTGGTCCCGCTGCGGTGTATCGCCCGGCAGGCGGTGGAAGTCGGCAATCGGGATCAGGCGCTCGCTCCCGTCTGTCGCCCGCACACGCACGCTGGCATCCAGCGCATACAGCGCATTGGCCATATCGCCCGGGTAGGTGGCAACGCAGGCCTCACTCCACCCGAACACGGCATGGATCTTGTTCAGCCCTTCGCGCGCGCCGCATCCGCTGCCGGGCTCGCGCTTGTTGCAGGGTGTGGCCGTGTCGTAAAAGTAATTGCAGCGCGTGCGCTGCAGCAGATTGCCGCCATTGGTCGCCATATTGCGCAATTGCCCCGAGGCGCCAGCCACGATGGCCTGGGTCAGCAGCGGGTAGTTCTCGCGCACCAGCGTATGGTTGGCCGTCTCGGTATTGGTGGCCAGCGCGCCCAGCGACAAGCCCGCGCGGCTGCGCTGGATCTGGCGCAAGGGCAGTTGACGGATGTCGACCAGGCGCGTGGGCCGCTCCACATCTTCCTTCATCAGATCAACCAGGTTGGAACCGCCAGCGAGAAACTTGGCGCCCGGCACACCGACCATGGCGGACGAGACGGCGGCGGCATCGGCCACCCGCAGGTATTCAAATGGTCGCATGGCCATCCTCCTTGTGTGCGGATGCGGTTTGCGTATCAGTGGCATAGCCCCAGGTCTGCGCGGCTTGCCGGCCCGAATGGACCTCTTGCACGGCAGCGACGATGCCCGGGTAGGCACCGCAGCGGCAGATGTTGCCGCTCATGCGCTCCTTGATCTCCTCGTCCGTCAGGCGTGTCGTGGTTTTGCGCACGTCGCCAGTGACATGGCTGACATGGCCGCTTTGGGCCTCCGCCAGCACACCAACGGCCGAACAGATCTGCCCCGGCGTGCAGTAGCCGCACTGAAAGCCATCATGCTTGATGAATGCGGCTTGCACCGGGTGCAGCTGGTCGCCCTGGGCCAGGCCCTCGATGGTGGTCACCTCGCGCCCTTCCAGGGTCGCCGCCAAGGTCAGGCAGGACAGCACGCGTTGGCCATCTACCAGCACGGTGCAGGCGCCGCATTGCCCTTGGTCGCAGCCTTTCTTGGAGCCCGTCAGCGCCAGGTGCTCGCGCAGCGCATCGAGCAGTACTACGCGCGAATCGAGTTCCAGCGTCTGCGCAACGCCATTCACCTGCAAGGCTACCTTGACGACGTTCTGAGCCTTGGTGGCTGCCACCGCCGCGCCTTCGGCCAGCGGCATCTGCGCCAGTGCCGCCTCCTGCGCCAGCAGGTCAGCGGCAAACAGACCCACGCTGCCGGCGGCAGAGCTGATCATGAAGGTTCGCCTGGCCTGGCCCACCCCCTGGAGTTGCGGCATGTCTTTGAGCAAAGCCGCTTCGTCGGCGCTTAGCTCGACGGGAAAATCAGCATCGTCGGTATGTTTCATCGTGGGTTCCTTGATGGCGCGCCGGGGGAAGGCGCATGCGGGGGGATAGGGCTGACCAGACGGCTGCGTTCTCAGCGACGCATGCAGGCTTGGCGTTCAGGAGGCAATCGATGTCCAGAGGTGGTAGCTGCGGTCTCCCATGTCAAAACAGCCCCCCTTAGGCTTGGGCCGTGTGGCTTGCGAGCCAGGGTGCAACAGCAGCGCACACCAGCCCATCCTAGTGACTCATGCGGACGAAGCGGGTCGGACGGGAGCGCTGTTTGTGCGGCAGCGTGGTCGTACACCTCCAAACTTGGCAAAGGCCTATCTTGGGATGCCAAGGCTTCTTTGACTAGCTAATAAATCCTTCTAGACCTTATTAGCTTTGCTAATCAATAGCCTGTGCCAAACTTTCGCGATGGTTAAACGCAACCTCAACGATCTGCTGTACTTTGTCACCGTCGCCCGTGAGGGGAGCTTTACACGTGCGGCCTCGGTGCTCGGCGTGACCCAATCCGCCCTCAGCCAGGCCGTCAGCGCTCTGGAGGCGAGGCTGCACATTCGGCTGCTTACCCGCACCACGCGCAGCGTGTCACCCACGGCCGCAGGCGAGCGGCTGCTGAGCGCCATCGGGCATCGTTTTGACGAAATCGATGCGGAGCTGCACCAGCTGACGGAGATGCGGGACAAGCCCAGCGGCATGGTGCGCATCACCTGTGGCGAGCATGTGGCGCGCGCCCTATTGGTGCCAAAGCTGGCGCCCCTGCTGTTGGACTACCCGGACATCAAGGTCGAGTTCGACGTCAACTACGCTTTGCGGGACATCGTGGCGGACCGTTTCGATGCTGGGGTGCGTTTTGGCGACACCATCGACAAAGACATGATCGCCGTCCCCATCGGACCGAAGTTGCGCATGGCCGCCGCCGCATCGCCGGCCTACTTCAAACGCCATCCACTGCCCAAGACACCCAGCGACTTGGTGCAGCACAACTGCATCAACATGCGTATGCAGACCGCCGGAGGCTTATGGACCTGGGACTTTGAGCGCCGGGGCAAGCAGCTGAGCGTTCGGGTGGACGGGCAAGTCATCTTCAATACCTCTCCCAGCATCGTCGATGCAGCACTGGCCGGCATGGGCATCGCGCACCTGCCCGAAGACGAGTTTGCCCCCCACCTGGAGCAAGGCCGCTTGATACGGGTACTGGACGACTGGTGCCCGCCCTTCCCAGGCTATTACCTGTACTACCCCAGCCGCAGGCAGCCGTCCCTGGCCTTCTCGTTGGTGCTCAATGCGCTGCGGGTGACGCCGCTGCCGCTGGCCATCCACCAGCGTTTGGCAGAAGCAGGCTGATCGTCGGCCTAGGTCTGGCCCCGCTGCGCCAGCAACACCACCATATCCCGCAACTCATCCTGTGCCTGTTGCGGTGTGATGTCCCCCACCATGGCCGCCTGCGACAGCGCATCGGCCGCGCCGAGCATGGCCCAGAGGCTGGCATTGGGGAGGCTTGGCGTAGCCACCCAGGGCGCCAGTGCTGCCTGGCATTTGTCCAGAAACCCCAGCTGGCATTGGCGCTTGAGCTGGGCCAGCTCGGGCGAGCCTTGCAGCGCTGCCAGCACACCGGGGATCTCGCGGCCCTCGGCCAGGCAGCAGCCGATATAGCTGCTGGCAATCACTTCGGCCCGCTGTTGCAGCGTTGGGCCGCTGGCCGCGATGGCGGCGTCGATGATCTCGTTTTGCCGAGCATCGAAATCGCGGTACAAGGCCGCCAGCAAGCCCTGGCGCGTGCCGAAATGGTCATAGACCGTTGGCTTGGTGATGCCCGCCGCCTCGGCCAGGCGCCCCAGGCTGAGCGCGTCGCTGCCTTCGCTGGCAACCAGCTGCCAGGCCACATCGAGCAGCTGCGCCAGGCGCTGCTCCTTGGTAAAACGCTTGCGGGGGCCTGTCGTGGCGGTGGCTTCGGTCATGGCGTGGTGGTGGTCTCGGCCGCGAAAAGCGCCGCACCGATGCGGCGTGCCTCGTCAAAATGCGATTGCGCAAAGCCCTCGTCGGATTGGCTCAGCAAGTGGGCGCTGGCCACCCGTGCGCCACAGTAGTCAAATATGCCGTGCTCGATTTGCGTCTTCATCGCGGTATCGTAGCCGCGTTTGGCATAGGTCTTTCTGCTGGCGGCCCCCAACGCCACCAGATGCACCGGCAGGCGCTGCAAAATGCCCCGCTCCTCATGGTCATAGGCCCAGCCGTTGGTAAAGACCCGGTCGATCCAGCCCTTGAGCAGCCCCGGGAAGGACCACCAGTACACCGGATAGACGAGCACCAGCGCATCGGCCCGGTCCATGCGCGCCTGCTCGGCGGCGATCTCGGCCGGCAAGGGACCCTGGTTGCGAAAGTAGGCCAGGTCGGCCACCGTCTGCCGGGGGTCAAAGCCTTCGGCTGCCAGATCGGCCATCTCAAAGCTGTTCTGCGGATCAGCGGCGCGGATGCCCCGGGCCAGCTCGGCCGCCACGGCATGGGTCAGGGAGGACAGTTCGGGATGGGCGACGACGATCAATGCATGCATGGAAACTCCTGGGGTGGTGTAGTTGGGGAGGTCTTATCCAGACCAGAGGCAGCCTCGACCGGAACGCGTACACCACGGATATGCAGGAGCGTTTTTGGGCCAGGCCAATAACATACCAAGAGTAGGATACTTTTGGTATTTAATATTTCTGCAGTGATGAAAGCCCTACGGCGTTCACTGGAAAGTCTGGTCGCAAGCCCGAGGGCAGCCCATCTGCTTCAACGCCTTGCCCCATTAAAAAAGGCCGCAAACTCGAGCTTGCAGCCTTTGCTTTCGGGCGCCAGCCAAGCCAGGCCACCCGAATGTGTCCGCCCATGCTCAGGCCACCGAGCGCGCCGCATCGCGGCGGATCGATAGCACGCCCACCAGGCCAATGATGGCCGCTGCAATCACGACCACCTGAGCCAACACCACTTGAAGCGGGGCGTCCCGGCGAAGTTTGGTGGCAGCGCACAGCCCCCTCGTCCTACAGACGGCCGGACGGCGATTGGCGAAGATGGCGACCCATAATTACCGGGGAACCGCATGGATACCATCAACAACAATACAGCGGCCAATCCGACGCCTCCTTCGCCGCCTCTGATCCCCACCCAAAGCGGCACTTTGGAGCTGCACGACATCACCATCGTCGACAAGGTCAAGCTCAAAAAGGCGATTTCTGCCGCCGCGCTGGGCAATGCCATGGAGTGGTTCGACTTTGGCGTCTATGGCTTTGTCGCCTTTGCGCTGGGCAAGGTCTTTTTCCCCGATGCATCGCCCAGTGTGCAGATGATTGCCGCGCTGGGCACTTTCTCGATTCCCTTCCTGGTGCGGCCGCTGGGCGGCCTGTTCTTTGGCGTGATGGGTGACAAGTTCGGGCGCCAGAAGGTGCTGTCGATCACCATCATCATCATGGCTGCCAGTACCTTCTGCATCGGGCTGATACCGTCCTACGCCAGCATTGGCATATGGGCGCCCATCCTATTGTTGCTGTGCAAGCTGGCGCAGGGCTTCTCAGTCGGCGGGGAATACACCGGCGCGGCCATCTTTGTGGCCGAGTTTGCGCCGGACCGCAAGCGCGGCTTTCTTGGCAGCTTTCTGGACTTCGGCTCCATCGTGGGTTTTGTCACCGGCGCGGGCGTCGTGGTCTTGCTGCAAAGCCTGCTGAGCGAGGCGAGCTTTCTGGACTGGGGCTGGCGTGTTCCCTTCTTCATGGCCGCGCCCTTGGGCCTGGTAGGCCTGTACCTGCGCCATGCGGCAGAAGAAACGCCTGCGTTTCAGCAGCAGCTGGACCAGATGGAAAAGGACGACCAGGAGGATGTGGAGAACCGCCCGCGCATCTCCTTCAAGGAAATCGCGACGCGCTACTGGCGCCCCCTGCTGGTATCGGTGGGCCTGGTGCTGACCACCAATATCACCTACTACATGTTGCTGACCTACATGCCCAGCTACCTGTCGCACAACCTGCACTACTCCGAAGACCATGGCGTGCTGATCATCATTGCCGTGATGATCGGCATGCTCTTTGTGCAGCCGGTGATTGGCCTGGCCAGCGACCGCTTTGGCCGCAAACCCTTTGTCATCTTTGGCTCTATCGGCCTGTTGGTGCTGTCCATCCCGGCGTTCAAACTGATCATCAACGGCCAGATCGCGCTGATCTTTGTCGGCCTGTTCATGCTGGCGATTGTGCTGAACTGCTTTACCGGTGTGATGGCCTCCACCTTGCCCGCCATGTTCCCGACCCGCATCCGCTACAGCGCGCTGGCCGCATCATTCAATATCGCCATCATCGTCGCCGGCCTCACGCCCACCATCACCGCCGCGTTGGTTGATTCGACCGGCAGCCTGTACCTGCCCGCGTACTACCTGATGTTTGTCGCAGTCGTCGGCATCATCACCGGCATCTTCATGAAGGAAACCGCCAACCGCCCCCTGCGCGGCGCCACCCCAGCGGCCTCCAGCAAGCAGGAGGCCAAGGAGCTGCTGATCCAGACGCTGGACCACATCGAGCAAAGCGTGGAAGACATCGATGGCGAGATTGCCAAGCTGCAAGAGCAGATTGCAGCGCTGGAGCTGCGCAAGCAGAAGTACGTTGATTTGCATCCGCGGCTGGATTGAGGTGCAGACCTAGGTCCAAAGGCTTGGCGGCGCCGACGCATTCTCCAATCCTGTGCCGCCTGGGTATGACATACACATACGCCCGTACTTCAACCCTTTTTAAGCGATTAAAAATATTAATTTATCTTTTGAAAATATCTAATTGAAAGATATTCTCAATGAGATTTTACTAAGCAACTCCTGACGCAGACAAATAAAAGATTGGCCAGAATAGACTTTTAGAAGCAAGCTGATTATGGTACGCTGAACACACAACACTATGTCGGCATCTTCCGATGGCGAATACTGAGGTTTAAACACGATCTATGGAATCTCGTATGAAATCCTATGAATTGCATGTGATGGGCCAGAAGGTAGCGAACATACAGCGCTGTTTGTCTCAGTTGTCGTCGCCGGAGCTCAAGAGTGCGCGGCTTGAGACATCAAGAAGATCGAGTGTGTTGTTTGCAATGATTTCTGGATCCGCTCTTTCCCTGGCAACCCCTGTGATCGCACAGGTTTGCGGCTCCACCGGCACCTTCAAGACCTTTGCTGCCTACAACAACAGCCCCGGCACCAGCATGGAGGTGGTCAACAACAACACGCTCAAGGTAGAGAATTCGCTGCTCAAGATCAGCAACCAGACCACCGGTAATGCCGTAAGCAGTTCTGACCGTATCAGTGACACACAGTACAGTGGCGAGCCCGGCATTTATTTAGGCCATGCGCGAGGAGACACCGATTCTCCAAACGACACCATAAATACTGTTCTCGGATTTTATGACCCCGTCAACAGTTTGGAGTATCTCCCGGTCAGCAACCTTACATTCAGGCTGCACGATGTAGACGCTGGCGACAATGTCATTGTGAATGCCTATGATGAAAATGGGGTACTCATCCCATTGTCGGAATCCAATTTCAGCTTGTACGATGCTTCGTATGCCAGTTATGTGGGAGGTAACCATTTCACATCGCGTGGCAGTAATGATGCGCCAACAAATAGTCGCCTGGCCACCATTGACCTCAATTTTGCAGGGCTACGCGTGCAACGTGTGGAATTGAGCTACTGGGATACAACAGCTTCTGGCAGCTACACGATCGCGGAGCTGATTGGCTGCCTGCCGTCTCCGCCTGCACCACCACCGCCGCCACCACCACCGCCGCCGCCGCCACCACCGCCTCCTCCCCCCAGTCCCGCTCCCGTAGCCGTGCCAGCCTTTTCCGGATGGTCTGTGCTCCTGACGACATTTCTATTGCCCATCATGGCATTGCGTTATAGAAAGCGCGTTAAAAAGAACCCTTGACCCGCTGCCGGCAGGCCAGGGGGGTCTTTTGTCGTCAGGTGGTTGCGCCTCCCGGGCACGCCAGTATGTCCAGCTGGCACCGAATGCCCGACACCGTACTCTTGCGGCCGACTAAGCTGAGGCATTCGCACAAATCCCAGCTCCACCACTAAGGGTCAAAGAACGATGAGCGCTTCGTATGGCATCGGCCATGCGAGCCAGTGCAATTGCTGCGCCTATCGCTGCGCGCACGGCGCAGCCCGGCCCCCTACGCATCTCCGTCCGGCCCCCTGTATGGCGCACGGCAGATTCAAACACCTCCCCAGCCAACGTGGGCAGCGCTTGGCCCGTTTGGCTATCCCCCTCCGAGCAGCATCGCCGCTATAGCGGGCGCTTCCGATACAGGCTCGGCCGCCTCCGGCGAAAAGCCGTCCAACTTGTTGCGTTAGCAATCAATTGTGAACTTACATTGTTAGATCAAATATCTTTATAAGAATTTCCTAGAATACAGAAATTCTGTTGGCGACTTCATATCGAGATTTGATCCAGATCAAATAGTCAAATATCGATCCAGTTGCCACCAAAACTCTGGAAGCTATTTTTAAAACCATGGGCTTTGGATTAATACATTTAGCTTCTTGATATTACAGACCTCTATTATGATTTATCCTAACCATCAATTTCTACCCACTTTTTTTACCCTCCTATCCAGTTGTATCGCAGCAGGCGGAGTCCATGCCCAGTCTATCCATTTCACAGGAGATACGAATCCCACTGGGGACCTCGGGGCCGTCTACAGCTCTGACAATATTACCGTGGGTAATACTGCAGACGGTTCACTGAACATTTCATCCGGGGCCGTACTCACCACTACCAATATGGCTTCCATTGCAGCGACCGCAACCAGTTCGGGCACCGCTACGGTATCCGATCCCGGATCGCTTTGGAATGTCCGCACTGTAGGGGTAGGAAGATTGGGACAAGGTACCCTGAATATCAGGAATGAAGGAAAAATAATTTCCAGGGAGGGCTATATCGGCCAGTTGGCCGGCAGTACTGGCACTGTGACCGTTGACGGCAAAGGCACATCCTGGACGATCCCTTTAGACTATAACGGCGATTTCTGGATTGGTAATATGGGAGGCGCGGGCACGCTCACGGTATCCAACGGAGCCACTGTGAGCACGACCAGCGACATTTACACTGCGGTATCGGGGTCTAATGTGTCTGCCCTCGTGCAAGTGGACGGCATGGGCTCTACATTGAATGCCGATGCCCTCTGCTATCTGGGCATGTCTGGGACATCCACCGTCCACGTCACCAACGGTGCGGAGTTCAACTGTGGAGGCCAATCCTTCATCAACTTCGGAACTGTTTCGGTCACAGGGCAAGGGTCAAAATGGACCCTAGGTTCTACCCTGAGTATTGGAAACAGCAGCAATCTTAGCAATGGCGCACTGACAGTGGGAGACGGTGGCACTGTAGAAGTCTCAAGTACAGTCAGCCTTCCATATATTTTTAGCGCCACCGCCAATAGCACTGGCACACTCAATATCGAGGGTACGAGCCAGCCTGGCGCCTTCTCTGCGCCCAGCTTGGCTTTTGGCTCCAACAACCTAGGTACTGTCAATTTCAATCACACTGATGACTCTGGCGACTATATTTTCTCGACACCAATGTCCGGTCCCGGCACGGTGAATATAAATGGCTCCGGCATTACCAGTCTCTCGGGTACCAATGTCTACTCAGGCACAACCGACATCAAAGCGGGAGTGCTCCGTGCAGCATCGACTGCAGGACTGAGCAACGCCTCTGACTTCGTCCTTCACTCCGGAGGAACTCTGGACAGCAACACCTTCAGCCCTACCGTCAAAAGCCTCGTCAATGGCGGCGTGGTTACGATGCTGTCGGGAGGCACAGCAGGCGCATTGACCGTCAACCGCAATTATGTTGGCAATGGCGGCACCGTAGCGCTGAACACAGCACTAGGAGACAGCACAGCAGCCACAGAGCGCCTCCTCATTCAAGGTGACACCAGCGGCACGACCACATTGGACATTCATAATCTGGGCGGCTCAGGCGCCCAGACCACCGGCAACGGTATTTTGGTCGTGCAAGTGGCAGGTACTTCCGATGGACTGTTCAAACTCCCCGCTCCCGGTTTTATCGATGTAGGAAGCTATCGTTACACCTTGCTGAAAGTCGGCCGTGACTGGTATCTGCAATCGGAAGGGTTAGCTGCTGCTCCAGAGGCGAATGTGGTTTGTGTGCCTGCTGAACTGGTGGATGCAGACAACCAGGTCAGCACCTGCACGGTGACCCTGAACTCTGCGCCGCTGCAGGATCTGCCCGTCAATCTGAACGTGGCGCCTCCGCATGCCCGCTACACCACATCCTGTGTATCGCCCATCGTCGTGCCTGCTCATTCCACGCAGTCCACATGCACTGTTACCGCGGTCTCCAACAATGTTGCTGGCGATGGCGATGTAATCGCTGAAATGTCCGTAGCCGCGCCCACGTTGCCTGGCGCCTATACAACCAGCGGCCCAGCAGCCCAGGTGTTGATCAAAGACGACGATGCCCCATCCACAGCCACTGCGGTCCCCGTTCCCCAGTTTGGCTGGGCGGGTTTGGTCTCGCTATCAGCCCTGCTTTCTGTGTTTGCATTCGGTCAGATCCGCCACCGCAGGCCACGTCAGTAAGCTCACTATCATTAATGCCGGTTATCAATCGAGGAGATGGGTAACTGGCTCTTCGCATAACCTCATAAAATTTAGAAAGCTACTTTATGATATCAGTCGGCGACAGCGTTTAGGCAACGCTAAATTATGCAGGAGGTCAAAGCTCAGGAGAAATAACTTATGCTGCCGAAGAATTCTCCTTCAAACCCAATGCCATTGACAACCTCACCAAAGGGCTCGCCCCCAAAAGCAATCGTCAAAACTGCACATTTCGATGCGATGGAATAATATCTTTAAAAAACGGAGGATTTTTGTTCTTCAAGGTCATCAACATTCAACTAAGAAATCCTAACGACTCCGAAGAAGATTTGAGCTTTTTTACCCGCCGGCCCAATGAAGTATTTACATTCTTGAAGTCAAGAGTACCCCACGAATTTATTCACTAAGCATTTTATTACCACTGCGCATGTCACCCCAGAGCATAAACCGCCCCTCAATAATCTACAACAGCTCGGTTGCTCAATCGACTAAAACAAGCTTAGCATTCGATAAAACCCCTTATAGTTCTGCTTATTTCAACCACCCCACAGCGCCATCGATGAATTCGATTACTACGCTTTTAGCTGCCGAATAAACAGAAAAATTGAATCCAGCTTTTTCCAAGATGACTGTCGCCTGCGGCATAACAGGACTCTCCAGCGCCTATATTTTTTCGTGAAAGCCGATGACGGAAATCATGGCCTCGGCGGTCTTATCTCCATGCGTCGACATACAACCTCGACATCTACCAGCCCCACACTGAAACCATAGCGGCAAACTTTAAAAAAGGAAATCTTCAACTGTTTTGAAATAAATCAAGTTATCCGGAAACTCTTTTTCAGCGGCTGTAGAGCATGCGACAATGGGACATGAGAGAAATAAAACAAATTCCACAAGAGGATGCAGTTTTGATCGGAAAGCTGCTTCGACGTCAAGTTATCTACGCACTTGCCAGAGAGGGAATCCATACGATTGAGGATATCAAAGCCAATTATCCTAAGCAATTGCTGAAAGTTCGTGGCTTCGGCTTTCTATCACTCCGACGACTTGAACTAGAGCTTTTCAAGGAGCCTGATTTCACCCCCTATCAACCCAGACATATTGTTCGGGAAGAAAAAATCTCGTCAGCCACCAAAAATTATTCAAAGGCAATAGAATAGGCCGCCATCTTTCCAGACTCAATAGAAATAAGACCTAAACGCTTTGCAATCCAAAAGTGCATCTAACGAACTTCTACACGCCCAGCGTTGAACCTGTCATATTCTGGTATAGCCCTATTCGAGCCTTCATTGGCAGCCCGCCACACCAGCGGGCTACACAGTAGCTTCATGGCAGTTCATGGTCTTGTCTCTTGCACGGCTGTACTGCGCCATCACTGAGGCAAGGCCGGTTTCGCAAAATCTGAATTCTAGGTTAAGCTGCAGCTGCAAGACGTCGCTGCTGAAGAGTAATGCCAGGCATCCAAGTCGGCAATTCTGCAGCAGACATCCAAACTAACATAAAAATATAAAATTCTAATAAACAGTACCCAACCCATTCATGCCTTAAAATATATCGCAACGAAATTTTGACACCGGCTATATACACTATTAACTCAGCTAATCTGCAGATAATACCCCTCAAGTGAGTAATCACAAAATAACTTTAAAGCCGGGTTTCAGCATAGAATGGATTCACTTCAGGAGAGTATTTTCATGCTTGACCGACGCAAAACGTTATTCACATTCACTAGCGCGGCAGCCCTGATCACCCTCTCCGCCTTCACGCTTCGTGCCTCTATGGCACGATCTACCTCACAGGCACAGCGGCCAAAATACGCAAGCTTCTACGCACATTTAGATGCTAAATATGTGCTGCCGCCCATCAAGGCCCAAGCGGGCGGCTCTTTGCGCAGCACCCTGGACACTGATTCCGGGATCTTCAGATGGGAAATCTTTTTAGCTCGTATGACCGGTCCTGAAACACAAGCGGCATTTCATGGTCCTGCGTCCAAACACCAGAATGCCCCCGCCCTCATCGTGCTACCTCGTTTCATGCCTGCTCGTGAGGGTCAACCCACTGACACGCTAGAACTGAGCGGCACCAGCACGCTAACCTCCGAGCAGATGGACGACTTGCTTGCTGGTCGCTGGTATATCAGCGCATCCTCCGCCGCGTATCCCAATGGAGAACTACGCGGGCAGCTTACACGCTATGCAGGAGGAGTCCACGGCGTTTGATTGCGCGGGACCCTATGGATCCAGGGTAGTCCAGCGAACTTATGACCAAGTGATGCAAGGGCTGGTATGAAGCGTTTCGCGGCTGCACAGCCATCCGAGAAGGCATAGGTGCCGGCCGGTCTATGGGACGCCCGGCCCACGCCCGTAGTTCTGGCTCAGGTGGTCTGTACGCATCCCCGCATTGTCATCGGTTCGCCAGCGGATACGCGCCAAGGCCTTAACCACCAAGTTGTGAGCGCCTGGCCATGCCCCATGGGTACTCTTGTGCAGGTAATGATGCGGAAGGGTGCAAAGTGGACTCCGTCAGCCGAGGCACCATGTCGCAGCGGCCAATGCGCCGACACCCCACATTCCACACCCACGCAAAGAAAAACCCCTGAGTGAGAACACTCAGGGGTTTGATTCTTGGCGGAAACGGAGGGATTCGAACCCTAGAGAGTGAGTTTTAGAGCGTACCTGAGCGGCTTTTTCAGAGGTAGGCTATCCGCCCAAGTACGCTGGAATTGGCTCTTTTTGGGGCAGATTTAGGGATGGCGAATGCTGGACCAGCGGACGCTGGCTAGGTCTGCGTCACCCGCCAGCGGCTCCAGCGCCAGGCTACCATCGCTCCTGCGCGGTGCCAGAGCGAGGCACCTGCCGCCCTAACCCGGCGCCCCCCCCACCCCTCCGCCAGCATGGCCCCTGCCGGTGAAGCCTTCAGACGATTTCTGCTCAGTTGGTAATATGGAGCGTAGAAGTCTTGCTGGTAATCGTGTATCCATAATCACGAAGCCGCTCCTCAGGAGTTGCGCCCGGGAATCCATCCGGGATGATGCCAAGTTCATCCTGAGCTTTAATAACCAACTGCCGAGCGAAATGCTCTTTCGAAGGCTCAATGCCATTTTCAACAATTTCTGAGTGTCTTAGAGGAGACTTGGTTTCATGTGTGGCGATATAAGTCACCATTGATTTAGACATGTCATTTCCTTTAGAAGATATAAAGTCAACTTACATTCACATCAGCGCCGGACATGAATATTAAAAGCTACCGACCAAAAGACCTAGCGAATGACTCGATGAAGAGGCTCTTACAGTTCTGCATAGAAAAAGCCTTCTGTCATTTCTGAGGCGACCTCAGTACGACAAACAGGACAGTAGGCGGTTTCTCGATCTTTCCCGCCAAGCCCGATGCCGGGATCTTCAGTGATGACCAGCAGCGCCTCACAGCCTGGGCAGTTTTTTTCGTAGCTCATAGTGAATGAATGGAAGCACGGGCACTAGGTGTGCTCATCCTGTGCACGTAGAAAGTGCAAGTTTATCCAAATTGTTTTTTGCACCAGGCGATAACCAGTGGATCCACAGCCCTTTCATCCAGGCCAGCGCATACAGCACGCTCACAGCGAAGATGCCCCATTGCTCGGCCTTCCATGAGGCGTAGAACCAGAACGGCTGGCCCAGCATGCCGAAGATGCCCGCCCAGCGCCTGAAGCTCTCAGAACGGGCTTGCGACAGCCAAGCGGCAGCTGCACCTAGCACCGCGATGGCAACCTGATCTATCTGCATGAGCCATTCCGCAACACTGTACAAAAGAACAGTTTAGAAGGTGCGCATTGCCACCACAACCAAAATAGGTTCCACCCGGGGCCGTGTTGGCGCCAGTGTGGCTCTTTCAATGCGACTTAACGAAGTCACGCCAGTTCGCATGCGCATCAATCTGGTCAAATATTGACACTTAGAAACATTTCATGGACATTCTTTAACTATTGCTTCAGGAAGGTGAGAGCACTTTGTTAACTAGTATTTATAGTGCGCGCTCGTCGTAGAACAATTGTCATCTCTTTGTTCAACCTAGGCCTTTGCGATTTAAGCAGTGAACATTAGCTATCGGTCAATGGTATAAATATTGAAAATTTTTGGACACAGGAGTGATCATGCTAAGTATTTTTCGGACTTTAGGTGCCGTTCTAGCCGCAGTGTTGATGTGGGGAGGTAGCCAGCAAGCCTTTGCGCAAAAGGTCCTGTTGCTGACGACCAATGAGGTTGCCAGCGACGCGGTGCAAGCCAACAACAATCTGGAAGCGGAGTTCGTTGGTGTTGTTGGAGCTGCAAACTTGACGCGGATGACCGTCCTCACCAATCCTAATGCGATCTCTCAAGCGACATTCACATCGGCTCCAGGCCCATACGACATTGTGGTTGTTGCAAGCACCTATCGTCCCATCGACAACACCAACTGGACGATCCTGCAAAGCGCAATAGCGAACCGTTGGGCCAACTCCATTGTCTTTTTTGTGGATGGCTGCTGTGAGGCGACCAACGGTGCTAATGCCGCCAAGATGGTAAGCGCATTAAACGCGGGGGCAGCGACCTCATTCTCACTGGGTAGCAGCTTACCCGGATTCGCTAGATTTCCGTTGAACACGAACTCTCCTTATGCACCAACTTTTGCCGGGCTTAATCCTTTCGCTGGAGGAGACATCACTTATATCAACAACGTTCCCGCAAACAATGCACTATATTTAGCAGCAGGGACACCTCCGGCTAGCTTTCCTCCAGCTGGGTCGACGCCGACCAACAACGTGTATGGCCTTCTGATTCCTACTGTTCAGTCGAACTCAGGCAATGGTGCTTGTGTATTCGCGGTAGTCGATGTTTCGCCGTTCATTAACGCGGCGCCCGGCTACACTCCATGGACCGAAAACCAAGGCAAGGTAGGCCCAGCCTTCATCACTGCCGCCACCTCCGAGAATGGCGCCTGTGGCCTGCCCAAAGTCAGCAAGAGCTTTGACAAGACCGATCTCTACCTGGGTGGCAGCGACAACAGCACCGTCCTGACCATCTCCTTGTCCAACGGCACTCCGAACCCCATCACCAACGTCAACCTGACCGACAACTTGCCCGCACCGCTGGTGGTGGGCACCGGCACCGTTAGCAGCACCTGCACCGCCAACAGCCTCAGTGCGTCACCCGGCTCGAACGTGGTCAGCAACAGCGCCTTCACGATTCCGTCGGGTGGCTGCACCACCACCGTGCCGGTAGTCTGGCCCAACACCGCAGCCGGCCGCCAGGCTTGCATCGATACCCCGTCAGTGACCAATACCATCACGCCGGGCACCGACTTTGTCTCGCCCACTGGCCAGGTCAATACGCCAGCTACAGCATCGCTCGCCTGCCATGCTGCGCAACTCGCTATCTCCAAGCAGGTGGTCTGGCCTGCCAATATCACGCCCGTCGATCTGACCGGCACGAGCTTCCCGGTCTCGGTGGTCTGCACCGGCACTGATGGCGTGGCCGCACCGGCGATCAACGCCAGCATCACGCTGAACACGGCAACGACGGGCAGCGTCTCGGTCACCCCGGTGATCTCCAGCGGCAGCTGCGTGGTGGCCGAAGGCACACGGCCTGCCCCCCCCGCCAACCACCTCTGGGTCGAAGACCCGGCGCCCAGCGTCTCCGTCACGATGGCAGCGCCCCCGGCAGCCAACACCGCGCAACTGGTCAACACCCTGGCGCGTGCCAACACCGACATCACCATCAGCAAGAGCGTGGCTGGTGGCCCCGCAGCGGGCGTTACTGGCAGCTTCAGCTTTACCGCCAACTGCGGTGCAGACGGCAGCTTCACGACGGCCGTGACCTTGAGTGGTAGCAACGCGGGTGCGATCGCCATCACCAATGTGCCCCAGGGTGCGAGCTGCACAGTGAGTGAAGATCCGACGATGCCGACTGCCCCTGCAGAATATGCTTGGAGCACTAACTTGCCAGCGCCAGTGACTCTGATGACCGTCGCGTCAGGTAACACTGCCTCCTTTGTTAACACACTGGTGCGTACGACTAGTACTCCAACCGCAGTGCCTTCCCTCAAGGAATGGAGCTTGTTTGCACTGTCCCTTATATTTGTACTGTTCGGTGCCAACTTTCTGCCAAGAAGCCGCAGCTAATGAACTAAGCCGCCTCCGGGTGGCTTTTCTTTTGCCTGGTTGCTCACCTCTCCATCAGGATCACCCGACATTGGCCCAATGTTGTTCAACGATGTGACACTAGTTGACATCAATCAATGCAAAGCCATCGATATATTTGTTATATTTGGCTGACTTCTCTGGAGGGAGGAGTACTTCGGGGATATGTCCCACGGCCCGCCTTGTGCGGGCTTTTTTTTGAGCCACGCAGCAGCGACACGTCCGAGACTCATTGACTAAAAGAATTGGTCTATGATGCATCCATAGTTTTTATGCCGAGGTCGTGCGCATCCTCCCTCCCTCTCTTAACAATTGCACGCCAACCTAGCAAACTAGGATCGGCCTTTTTATTTCCAACGTTAGCCACCCGTAGGGGTGGCATTTTTTTGCTTATCCGGGCTTGTCTCTGTGGAAGAGAGGTTCTCTCTGGGAGAGATCGGCGGCCACCTGTACCGTGAGGGGCTCCGGCGGAAGATGACTTTAGGCATCAAATGACACTCTGCCCGCACGAATACCAAATAAGCCTGCAAACTCGATTGAACTGTGCTAACCTGAATTTCTGATCAGGGCATGCTTGCCCTCTGATTCGTCAAAACGTTGAGCCTTCGAGCCTCGACAACTCCATCTTAGGCAAGCTCTCTGGGCCTCACCAGCATCCTAAGGTCGGCTCCCCTCTTTTTCATTTTCCTCTCGCGCTGCGTGAGGGACTTGAGACCGATCTCTCAAGATAGTTTCCTGTATTTTCCAAGCAACGGCCTGTAAAGGCCGATTCCTATGCGTGCTCCTAGAGCCTGCCTACCCATTCAATTTAAAGGCTTACGGCTATGCAAAAAGCACCATGGACCGATTTCTGCGGTCATGAGATATTGGAGGGTGACGTGCTAAGACACCCCTCTGGAGAAACAGGGCGAGTCGTCTATGACCTGTCACAGATGGACGAACTTGATCAATGGAGAGTTGAATACTCAGACGGTGTTGTAGAGAGGCTCTGTGACCAGATAGGGATCAAGGGTCAAGCCGTGGTTGTCCGAAGCACTGATCGAAACTAACGCTTCACCCAACCACCTCCAGGCCTTCTCTGCTCGTTGTTGCCACAAGCGAGAAGGCCCCGCTTGTGCGAGGCCCAGGCTGGGGAGGTAGGTCAGCTACCAAGCGTGAGAGGGTAGCTCTTAAAAAAGCTACGCCGCTAGATCTTGAGAAGGCACAGTTCCCTGCTTCACATAGATCTCAAAGGGGCCGACGGTTAGGCGATCTCCTTCATACAGGACCCGCCGTTTGGTCCTCAGCCCATCCATAAAAATGCCGTTGGAGCTTTGGTGATCTACTACCACCAAAACGCCGGAACGCAATAAAAACGCTCCATGGTCTCTGCTCACCGTTGGATCATCAAGGCAAATCTGGCTGCCCGTATACCGACCAAAGGTGGTGTACCCCTCATGAAGCGTGTACGAACGAAGCATCATTGATGCCTCATGAGTCACAACAATTTCTGGGAACATTTCGCTGTCAATGGTAAATAACTAACAAAGAAACCAGATGATCTATGAGATCTCGAGAAGTTTCAATGCTAATGACCTATCCTTATCGATAGCTTAAAGCAAGAATGAGCACTCATGGTGGAGCGCGTTATCACCGAGTTTTGAGGACATTGCCCCACCCTCCAAAAGTCTCCCCAGTTCTGTTCGCATTAGACAAGCACCGATTTTGGAAGCTACTTGAAACACCTTCCCACGACCCGTTGCTGATGCGCCTCCGCAGTCTGTAGCCCCTAACCCCAACCGCCTCCGGGCGGTTTTTTATCGCCCGATGCAGGCCTGATCGCTATCGTCACCGCTCAGCCGGCGCTCGATGTTCACCTGGTCGCACAGCGCGGCTACTTCGGCATCCCGTCGTCTAAGATCACCTCCGAGGCTTGCGACCACGCCGAGGCCCTCTGCAAGCTGTCGGTCGAGGGCAGCGGCTTTATCTGCAAGATCGCTGCGGGCAGCGGCGTCGGCTTGGGCTTGCGCGCGATAAGTGGCGGCTCGGCTATCGGTGTCGCGGTGCAGGCGCTCAGCGCGGGCAAGCTCAGCGCGCACATCAACATCAATACCGGTCTTGAGGTTCGCCAGGCGGTCGGCGTTATAGATCGTCTCTTTGGCATGCTTGCTTTCCTTGATCGCGGTTTGGGTTTCGTCGGTGCGGGCGGCTTCGGCGCGGGTGGCTTTGCCCTGGGCCTGCTCGGCGCGTAGCTCGGCGATGGTCTTGCTGGCCTGCCAGCCTTTGACCACCCAGCCAGCGGAGAAGGCCAGCGCCGCGATGACGGCTGCCAGTGCGGCTTTGATCTGCCAGGTCATAAGCCCTCCTCGCAGATCTCGCCGTTGGCATCGCCCCGGTCCTGCAGGCCTAGCAGAACCACAGACACCCCTTTGACCGTGCCCCGGTTCCAGCGCGGGTTCTCACGGCATGCGCCGATCACATCACCCGCGTTGGCCTTGCGCAGAAGCGTCGAGGTGTACAGCGCACCCTCGCCCTTGTTGTGGATGAAGTCGATGAACACTGCCTGCTGCAGCGGGGTGTAGGTAGTCCATAGACGGAACATGCCCATGGCAGTGCGCTCGGCTGCAAGGTAGCGGCTGCGCTCGAGCGCGTAGCAGTTGGCCGGCGTGTAGTACCGGCCAGCTACCACGGCGCGGCCCGTGATCCCGTTGCACACAGTCAGCGGCTGGCCCTTGCCCAGCTTGTCAACGTAGGGTGTTCCGATGTGGCGGTAGCTGCTCTCGTAGTAGCTGCCCATCACCATGGCGATCTTGACTGCCTGGGATGTTCCAGGATCAGCGGCCACAGCTTGGATGTACTGGCTTTGCTCGGCCATGGCCTGGGCGGCTGCCTTGTCGCGCTCGGAGACGATGTAGCCGCCGGCGCCGGCCGTCAGGATGGCCAGGGCCATCAAGCCAGAACGCAGCGCGTCTGGGATCTTGCTCATTGTTCCGCCTCCAACTTACCGAGGTCGGTGTCTTGGTGGTAGATCGGCCGACCAGATGTGCGCATCAAAGACATGCGCAGTTCTCGCTCTGCCTTTCTCTCGATCACTTCGGCGCGCTGTCGCTCATCCCGACGCCAAGCCCAATACTGGCCGAAGATCAGACCCAGTAGGCCCACAACGGCGCCGACCACAATACCCATTTCAGACAGAGACATTCCGCTGGCAACTGCTGTAGCTGCCCCTCCATAAACTGCTGTTTTCCCGGCGACGATTCCAGCGCTTTCCATTGAATTGCTCATCCTCTGGCCCCTTAAATAAGAAAACCCGCCGAAGCGGGTTGTGTTGTGTTTTGTGGCGAGGGTTACAAGGTCTCGGCGTAGCCGAACAGCTCTTGCAAATCGGCCTCGGTCAGGTTCAGGCCTGCCGCCAGCTTGAGAACCGTGGGACTATCGGACTCGATGGCCGCCGATCCCTGCCAGTCCACCAGGGCCCGGTAGCGGTCGAACTCGTCCGGGATCAGGTTGATCTGCGCCTCGATGTCCTCGTTCTTGATGCCCTTCATGTCGAACAGCGCAAGCAAGGCCTGGCGCTTGGTCACAGTCACCCGCGCAGCATCCCGGGCGGCCTGCTCGGCTGCTAGGCGCTCGGCTTCCTGTTGAGCCAGCTCCTCATCGCTCAGTGCCACGACTTCCCACTGCTGCAGGTAGCCGTCCTCTGTTTCCAGCGGGGCCAGCTCCACAGCCTTGTGGGTTGCCTGCACGAATGCAGGAGGCTCAACCGGCGCGACAAGCACATAACGCTCAGGGGACTCAAATGGCACGGGGAACGACATATTGTGCGCGTGCCGGCTGATGATGTCCGCCGGGCTCAGCGGGTAGTCCCCTGTTTCTCTGTCGAAGTACATGCCCCCTCCTTATCGTGTGCGGCCAAGGATTGAACCAGCGGCCAGAATGTTCACGTTCGCAATGCCGTCGATGGCGTACCCAGCGAGTTCTCCGGTCGTGGTCCCGTAGTAGTTGGAGCTTTCAAACGATCCGCTGGTCGATGCTGGCCCGCCATTACTGCCTGTCATGCCAATAGCACCGCCTGTGCCGCCAGATCCACCGGTTGCAGTGCCTTGAGTTGTTCCGCCGATGCTAGGGCCGCCGACTGTCTGAGAGCTGCCAGAGCTGCCACTGCCGGCAGGGAGCATCACAGGAGGATTTGCGCCATTGAACCCCGCCCCGACTCCTCCAGCGCCGCCTGTTCCCGTTGCAACATATCCAGTGCCCCGGAAAATGCTCACATTCTGGCCCTGTCCACCCTGCCCGCCGCCGCCAAAGATCGTGCCGCCCGCATTGTCCAGATTGAATTTGATTGATGCGACGAGGCCGGTGCCGCTGTTGTAGATACCTCCGATACGGCCACGATTGACCAGGGTCAGTAGGTAATCTGGGATGTTTGACACCGTGAGCGTCGCCACATCCACACCAGCATTCACGGTGCAGTACAGCTGCTCGTAGCCAACCCAACCCGCAGAAATAGCAAGAGCCCGAATATCCGGGCTCCTGACGCTTGCCCCTATGGTGATGTACACCGGGCCTTTAATGAGGAACGGTCGATGAGGCATTTCAATAATTCCCCTGATAGGCCCCAAGCCATTGATCTGTTCCAGTGGATTGAGGCCGCCGGAACTGGAAAAGATGGATCTTTCCAGCTTGGAGATTCTGAGGAAGTGCGCCACCCCATACCCATCTCACATTTGCGGGCCAAGTCATAGTTCCAGAAATTAGATTTACCTCCACTTCAAAAACCATGCAGTCGGCCGGCCTATTAACAAAAGTGAAAGTAATTGCACCTGCCACCGTGTCAGCAAAATAGGTTCTTTTTGAAAGGTCACATACCCCTCCTGTAAAAGGTGCTGCAAGGGTGGTTTGGGCAAGTTGTGCTGCACTAGACATGTCATCCCCTAATCAAAACCAGTTGCCTTTTGCAAGGCACGATATGTAGTAGTTGGCCGCAGCGCGAGACGCGCCTGAGGACACAAAGCAATTCCCCCAACTTGTAGTCGTCTGAGGCATCGAGCCGCTAGTTATAAAAGCTCCAGCGCCGCCAGAGACGGTCAAATTTACGGACGGGGCCTGGGGCGAGAATGCCCTGGCGAAAGAGCCAAGATTAACGGCGGGGCTGTAGAGGACCCCTCCCCCATCACTGTTGGAAATTGCTGTATTTATGGTCAGGATTTTTGAGCAGAATTGCGTTCCATCTGCATACCTCACATAATCACCATCCGTGTTACTACCCCTCTCAACAATCGGGATGCCGTTCATATTCAGCCCGCCAGTAAAGTTTTGGAGGGCTGTCCAGATATTGGAGGTTCCGATAGCGGGCTGTGCGGCTGTAAATGCCGTCACTCCAGAAACTCGCACCCAGTCTCCGGACATGGAGTCGTACTGCAGAACGATCTGGAAACCCAGAACATTCATGGTGAAGTTCTCAGCATCACCGCAGATGGTTTTGCCGTTGCGCGAGATCACCGGCGTCAACGTGCCAGACACATTCGCAGCCGCCACGACCATCCCGTGCCAAGGCGCTGCAGGAAGCAGCAACACCGAGGTGGCGGCTGTCATTCGGTAAAGACCACGATCCGCAGCATTCGTTGTCCCAGCAGGGCAAGGCAGCACCGTGAAATCGTTGCGGCTCACCTCGCCCCAGTAGGTGGACCCCAAGGCCGGGGCCTGCGTGGTCACATTTGCCAGGTTCAGTTTGAGATACCACAGCCGGCCCAGGTGGGTCACCGTGGCGGGCACATTCAGCGCTCCGGTGAGCGTGGACCACTCCCCTTTGTAGTTCGCTGCTGCAAAGGCGCCATTTGCTGCCGTTTGTACATCGGCAAGGCGATCAGCTGCAGTTTGAGCAGAAGTGGAAGCCGCATTTGCCTGCTGCGTGCTGTGATTCGCGTTGTTCTCCACAATCGCGGCCGCATTCGACATTTCCGCGATCATCACCGGATACGCCGCAGTGGTCGCATAAGCGGCCGCATTGTAGGCGTCATCAGGCATTTCCGGAGTCGGGTACTGTGGCAGTGGAGTGAACCCATTAAAGTGCTGAACTGTCATATTGAAGGGCTCCTTTTACATACACATCGAGCTTTGTCAGCTCGGTGATCTCGCGTGTGAAGTCGGTGGACACCAGGCCCACCGTCGAAAACAGGCGATCACGCTCTTTGGTGCTGGCGTACACCGCCACCGGTTTGTTCATCAGCCGGCGCACCACATCAAAAAGGCGGTTCGCCTCGATGGCGTCCACCATGACTTGAAGCGTCAAATGCACTGCAGCGCCTCGCGGCTCCAGGTCAAAAGAGCCGTCTTCGTAGTCCTTGCGGCCTGAGAAGTTCTCGATCTCCGCCCTGGCTCCGTACACCGTGCCCGATGCAAGCCCGAGCTTCTGCACTCCGAAGTTCACCCAGTCGCCGAGGCTGAGCCACCCTATTCCCACCTCCTCGGTCGGCGATCCAATTACGCTGATGTAGATCACTGCGTTGGGATTGAATGGCAGCTTCTCCATGCGGTACTTGGTGATCTGCAGCTTGCGACCGAACCAGTAGCTTTTCCAGCCAGCCGGCCGCACGCGCAGGGGGATGGTCTGGGGCGCCATCAGGTCTGGCCCGCCAAGGCCGTTCTTGATGGAAATCTCAAGCCGTGAGCCCTTGAGGTTCTCCAGCGCCAGCCCATTCAAGAAGCCGGGCCGCAGCACCAAATCGACTCGGCCCTTTCTGTTCACCTGCGCGGTGCGCGGGTACTTATCGAAGCTGGCCCATCTGTTCGACGGCCGCATCAGGGTCCAGGTTTCCGGGTCTTGCTGCGGCGTCTTTGTGGCATCAGGCGGCACTCTGGCCGCCTTCCACACACCCCGATTGAAAACCCGCTCATTGCCATTGGCAACGGCTGCACCTGAGACCCACGCCACCTCTCCCGCCTCTGTGTCGATCTCGGGTATGGAACCCGCCATAAACATCGAGTCGGTGAGCGTGATGGGCGATAAAACGAGCATATACGCCCTCCTTCATTAAGCTACTGCTCTCGAACGCATGGCGTCGCCGCCATCGGTGACATTGGAGAAGAGACGCCCCAGCTTTTTGGACTGGTCCACCAGCTCGCCTTGCCCGCCCTTCATCGCTTGAAGCTCAGCCTTCACGGACTTGAGCTCTGCCACGACTTGGGACAGTTGCGACGAGTCGCTACCCCGGCTCTGCAGGGCCGAGATGATGGCGCGGTTATCGGCGACCGGTATGATCCGCTCACCCTGGTGGATGTTCGCCGTCATGTCGTAGGGCACATAGTTGGTCCCTACGGCAAACGATGCGCGCTTGCGCCATTCGTTCTTTTCCGGCACCCACTCAAACTCCCCACTGGTCTTGAACCGCTCGAACTCCGCAAGGGAGTAACCGTTGCTGTTCATCTGGCCGGTGCTGTTGTAGGTGGTTTGGCCCGCTGGTGTTTTGCCAACCTCCCCATTGCTGAAGATGGCGCGCCCATCGGCCGTGAGCCCAACCACAGTGACGCGGTTGGAGCCGGTCATGTAACCTCCCAGGCTTCCGCCGCCAGAAGGCGTATGACTGGGCGTGGTGCTTCCCCCACCCAAGCCAGCCTTGGCCGCTTCTTCCTGTTTGATCCGCTCCTGCTCCTTGGGATCAAGCAGCTTGAACAGCGCGTTCACAGCATCGGTAACGCTCAGCGTTGCATCAATCTGATCCTGGCCGTAGTTCTGCCAGTAGGAGAGCGTCTCGTCCAGGCGCTTGATCTGCGCGTTGGCCAAGTCGATTTGCTTTTGCGCATCGGTCTTGGCTACGCCGGCAAACTCGCCAAGCTCCTCCAGTTGGGCCGCGAGCACCTTCTTGTCATAGTCAAGTTCCGCCTGGGTGGCGTAGTTGTCCATGACAAGGCCGCTGCTCGCAGCTTCCACTGCAGTTTTTGCCTGGTCATAGTCGCCGAGGCCCAGGCCTCTACGAGCGTTGGCCAGCGCCTGTTCGATGTACACCATGCCAGCAGCTGCTTGGTAGGTGGCCACATCCTCAACACTGCCGCGTAGGCTCTTGGCTGCGCCCGTGAACATGTCGAAGTAGCTGGCGGCCTGCGTGAGCTTCTCCTGGGCCGTCTTTGCAAACGTATTCCAGTGCTCCTTCTCCCGTCCGATGGCCGCCTGCAGATTGTTCATCGCCAGCGACTTCGCGGACTCCAGCGCCTGCTTTGCCTCTTCTTCCGCCTTCTTCTTGTCCTCGGCCGCCCACACTTCACGCTGCATGCGCACAAGTTCCGGATCGTTGTACTTCTCCAGCTCCTTGATCTGCTTCTCACGCTCCAGGCGCTGCGCTTCAGCGTCGTTTCCTTGGGCGCGCAGCAGCTGCAGGTTCAAATCCTGCTTGAGGCTGGCAATGTTCTCTGCCGACGTATAGATCATGTCGAACACATCAACTAGGCCCAGCAGACTGGCGTAGAGCTTGCGCCCCTCCTCGGTCGATAGGTCAATACCGTTGATGTATTCGCGCAGAGCCTCACGGCTGGCGGGCATTGTCTCGATCCCCAGCTTTTTGAGCTGGTCGTTCAGCAAGCGCGTCTGGTTCTTTACCTTCTCTTGGTCGGTGTAGAACTTGTCGTAGTAGTTGCCGGTCGCTGCAGAGAACTTATCAGCGCCACCAAAGGCGTCGATGATGTCCGAAGCCAAGTCAGCGCCTGCAAGCGAGGTATCCATCAACGTCACGCCGAGCATGTCGAAAACGGAATTCACGCTGTACAGCGAGTCAGACAGGCGGGTGAGCGCCTGCACCGCTGTTTCGCCGGCACGTACGTACTCGCTCATCACAAAGACCTGCTCGGTGACGGTTTCAGTCACTTCGCGACCTACGCGGCCATATTGCTGGGTGTCTCCATCAGAGGGCAATTCCACGTTGTCCCACACCATGCGGGTGACTTCGCGGGTTTGCGTCTCCCATTTACCCAACACCGAGCGCGCCAACTCCTCATTGGCCTGCGCCAGCGCCTGCTGAACCTTCGCCGTCGCCTCCTCTTGCGTGAGCCCCGTCAGCTCCAAGCCTTTGCCGCCCGTGTCCGGGTGGATCTCATCCAGGCCCAAGGTCACCTTCATAGCACGGATCGCATCGCCATCCAGGCCGAGGCTATCGGCCCGAGAAGCTGTGTCCTCGCGTATGCCCATGAAGGCGTCCTGCAGCACCTTGATTGGGCCCTTGGAGCCCTCAATGGAGCCGTTGTATTGCGATAGCATCTCCAGGCGGCTGTACTGCTGTTGGATCTGCCGCTCACGGTAGGCGTTGCGCTTGTCATCAGGGTTGTCTGCGATCTCCTTTTTAAGGCGCTCAATCTCAGCCTTGGACTGTTCGATCTCCTTCTCTGCCACCAGGTAGCGGTACTTAGGGCCACCAAAGAGGCTGCCGCTTTCGCGCATCAACTGATAACCGTAGAGATCGCCGCCGAGCTCGCCAGTGATGCCGCTACCGACCTGCTTTTCCTCCTTGAACATGCCACCCAGATAGGCTGCGATCAGCGGCACAGCCATGACCCAGCCGCCAGATGCAACCCATTCGGATGCACTGGAAGCCCAGGAAGCCTCTGGAATTGCCGCTCCACCTTCCGCAATGCCAGCGCCCGCAGGTGCTGCGTAGCCCGCTGCCGGAGCGACTTCACCTCCCCAGCCAAACATGTTGGCCAGGTAACGTGATCCTTGGCCAACCAGCCCTTCCCCGGAATACAGACTGTAGCCAGTCGATCCAGCGCTCAGAAGGTTGCCAGCACCGCCTCCGCTGGAGCCATCGCCACCGAACAGGCTGGCCAGCAACCCAGCGCCACCGCCCAACAAGCCGGTGATGCTTGCCGTGATGTTCATCACGAACTTCTGAGCAAAGGCCCTGTATAGCGCGTCAGAGATCGAGGTGAGCACAGTCGTCTTGAGCGACTTTCCAAAGGCTTTCAGGCCCGCTGTGCCATTGTTCACGAAGTCCGCGAAGCCCTGCCGGAAAATGTCGTTGTACTTCTCGGCGTTCTTGAGCGCGTACTCTTCCTGGATCTGGCCAATGGCAATTTGGGTATCAATCGTCCCTTGCTCTTGGATCTTGCGTTTTGCTGTCTCAGCCTCTCGCAGCGCATCCTCATCCGTGCGGCCTTTGTACTGCTTCTCAACCTCCGCAATCTTCTTAGCCACGTCCAGCTCGATCTTGCGCTGGGCGATGATGATCTTGCGCTGGCTCTCTTCCATCCCCAGCATGGACAAGCCCTGCTGCTGAATCGCCAGCTCTTGCTTGGAGGCCTCCAGCGACTTGGTGAGCTGGTCGTCCAGCTTCTTGTAGTCGTAGGCGTCAAGCGCACCAACCCATTCCTTCTGCGCCTTGATCTTCTCCTTCAGAGACGCGATGTACTTCGGGTCAAAGCTGTCGCTGCCTTCGGCCTCGGCCAGCTGGTGCTCCATCGTGGCCAGCGTCATGCGCTCGATCTCAGTCCGACCCTGGCCATAGACAGCATTCGCCGCCTGCTGGGCCTTGGCGCGCTGGCTGATGGCGTCTGCGTCCTTGTAATTGCCGTCGATCAGCGCCTGGTGAGCCTTGAGCGACTTTTCCAGACCGTCATTGCTGCGCAGCTGCACGCCCAGGGCATCGGCAATCGCCTTTGCCTCGGCCAGCTTGGCCCGGGTCTTGCCATCGGTGGCCTTCTCCATCAGCTCGGAGAGCTTGAGAGACTCGCGCTCGCCCACGTTGGCCTCGGACGCTGCCGCGCCCACCAGGCGCAGCTGCTCGGCGTACTGCTTGGCGGCAACCAGCTGAGCCTCAAGACCAGCCACTTGGTTGTCGCTGATCTTCACGCCGCCGCTGGAGCGTCCCTTGGGGTCCTTGTAGCGCTCATTGATGCCGGCCACCGCCTGGTCATACTTCGCTTTCTGGGCAGCCAGCATGCCTTGCAGCTCTGGGCTATCCGCATACAGCTTCTTGGTCTTCTCGACTGCGGTGTTGTATGCGTTCTGTGCGACCGTCAGCTCTTGCTTGCGCTTGACATCCTTCTTGGCGAACTGGCCGGCAATTTCATCCAACGCCTGGGTGGAGTCGATGTAGTCCTTGTTGGCCGTTGCCATGTTGGCAATAAAGGCATCCACGCTGCTCAACTGGCCATTCAGTTCCTTCATGGCGGCAAGCTGCAGCTTTAGCTTTTCAGTGCCCTTTGCCCACGCACCGCCAGAGTCGCCATCTTCTTGAGCCCGCTTTTGACGGTCAGCGATGCGCTTCTCAAGCTCTGCCATCTTGAGCTCGGCTGCGCTCTGTTGGGTCTCAGGGCGCCCAATGCCAGCGATCCGATCCCATGCCCAAGTTGCCGCGTTACCCGCAGCTTTGTATGCGCGCTCCACCCAGCCGATATTCTGGACAGCTTCGTTTGAACGAGACTTCAGTGCGTCGGAATAAGCCTTTTGCGCAACAGCAGCCGCTTCTTCCTTCTTCCCCTGTTCATCCAACGCTTTAATCTGCGAGTAGACGCTGGCCGTCAGAAAGTTCATCTGCTCATTTAAGGCAAGTGATGCTTTCAACGGATCCTTCGCCAAGTCTGCGAACCGTTTAGCGGTTTCTGAGACGGCTTCCCCCGTTGCTTTCTCCCATTGGATTGCCGAAGTTGTGAACTCACGCAGGCTGTCGGCACCAACTTTGCTGTTTTGCGCCATCTCCGCCAAACCAGCGGCGGCCTTTCCTTGAGTCCCAACGGTGCTGGCCATGGCTCTAGCCATGGAGTTCAACTGCTCTATTGAGGTGCCCGCCTGATTGCCGCTCAGTAGCAAAGATTTGCGGAAATTTTCGGTTTCCTGGCTGCCCTGATAGTAGGCATATGCCAAGACGCCAACCGCTGCGGCGGCCACGGTGTAAGGGTTGACGAGCCCAAGCATGTAGCTGCCAATTGCCTTGGCTGCCGCACCCACGCCGCCGAACATATCCTTCAACTGGCCACCCTGTTGCAGCAGCACAGTCAGCGGAGCCTGGCCAGCCTGCAGGCTCACCACAATATCGGTGAACTGAGCCGGCACGTTGCGCATCGCAGCAGCAGTGGCAGCCGCAGACATACCAACCTTGCCGACACCAGCCTCAGCCTCGCGCATGCGTGCGATCAGTGGCGCAGCTTGCGTGGCAACGCCCATCTGGGCTGCCTGCAGCTCGAGCAACTCGGTCTTGGACTTTCCAATGGCCGCAGTTTGGGCGGTCAGTGAATCAAGGAATGCGCTTCTGCCAGCAGTTTGAGACTGCTGCGCTCTTACCGCTGCGAGCGCACCCTCAGCCTCTCTTGCCTTCTGGATCAGCGGATCAAACTTGCCGGCATCCAGGCCGCGCAGCTCGATCTTTTGCGAAAAGGCGTTCGAAAGGCTCTCCCCCGATTTGGCCGCAATCGCGGTTTTCTCGATGTATCGCTGGAGCGCTGACGCAATTGCAGCTTCGCCTCGGTTGAACTTTTGGGCAGCAGCATCCATGCCATCGCCAATACCACCCACGCCCTTGGCTGCTCGATTTCCCGCCTGTTCCACAGACGCAGCCATGTCCGCTGCATCGCTTTTGATGTCCTGAAAGGTAGATTTGGTCTGATTCTCGGCAACAACCGGGATGACAACCTTGCGGCTTTGTTCGTCTGCCATACTCAGACCTCACAATTGAAAATGCCCGCACAGAGCGGGCAAAAAAAAACCCCCTGAATAAATCAGGGGGCCTGCTTACTGATTTGGGCTACTCGCAGTACGCCTTCACAAAGGTATCTTCGGTTTCGCTTGGCGCGAGCTCGACATCGTTTTGGCCGGCTGAAGCCGCAAATTTGCGATAGCCGACATATCCGCCCATCGCATTTTTGGCGTTCACCTCGCCGCAAAGCAACCCGCCTTTTAGCGTCAGCGGGCCCACAAGCCTCTCATTGCGGAACTTCGCGGAGTCCGGATCATTGAGCTTTGCCTTGACAACATCGCGATGCTGATGAATCAAGTAGCCGGTATACGCGTAGAACAGCCCGCCTAGCAAAACTAGCGCCAAAAGGGCTCGAATCACGATCTTTTTCACTTCATCTCCTATGACATCGGACCTGATGTTACTAGATGGTGCTCCATTACCTTCGCGCTACTTCAAAGGGATAGCCAACACGACTCGCTCCATATGCCGAACATCGGCAAACAGCCGGTCCCATTCTTCTTGATCGGCCGCAGCAATCCTGTCCAGCAGCGGATACACAGCCTCATATCGCAGGCCTATGCGTGCGCCGCCGCCCATCCCCACAGCCAAGGTCCACTGGGTCTGCAAGCTCACAAAGAACAGCAGAGTTTCCCAGTTCTCGGGCCAGACTTCCACCGGATCCTCCCAGTAGTCCTCTGGCGCGCATCCCTCGGCCACTTCAGGATCGGGCGTGAAATGGGAGATTACTGCGGCTTCGAGTTTCCCTGGCGGCCGTACTGGCAGGCCAGTTGGTATGCGTTGAAGAACGCTGCAGGGGCAGATGGCTCCTGATCGAACAAGGCCACCAGATTCTCATGGCTGAGCTCGATCTCCAGCGGCCAGGCCTTCAGGTACATCAGGGCGCGATCTGCCAAGAGCTTGTGCAGCCGGTCCGTCAGCTTCTTCTGCGTGAATTCCTCACCCTCGCCGAATTCTTCGACCTTCGTTTGAGTCACTTCATCCCAGAACTGGGCGAACTCGGCACGGGTGCGATAGACGAAGGTGCATTCCATGTCCACCTCTTGGCCGGCTACGCTGGTGAATGCCACCGGGCCGGTGATGGTGTCGGGGCGCTTACCGAAGATAAACGCGGCGGGCTTTTGCGTCGGCGTGTCGGCCGCGCTTGCGGATGCCTTGGCGGTTGCAGTCTTTGCAGTCTTTGCGGTCTTGGTTGCCTTGGATGCGGTTTGAGTAACGGTCATGATATTGGTCTTTCAGCGGAGGGAATAAAGCCCGTGCGCAACCGCCCGCCCCGCTGAAGGAGCGAAGCGGCTGCGTCGGTGCAACTGGATGGACGACTTAGCTGGCGTAACGAGTGGAGCGGCCCTTGCCGGAGAAATCGACCTTCACTCGGTTGATCTGGCCGTCCTGCATCAGCACTTCGTCGTTCATGGCCACGGTGCAGGCCAGGTACGACACGGCGCCGTTCTTCATGGTCAGACGCTGGACGGTGTCGGCACCGCTGGCCGACAGGTCTTCCAGGGCGGTGTAACCCGGGGTTTCGATGGAGTCGGCATCAATCTCCAGCGAACGGGAGACCGGGCTGAAACCATCATTGATTTCCTGCTCGTTCTCCGACTCCAGATAGCGGTACGTGACCTTCTTGGGGTCGCCGCCGGAGGTGTTGTTGCTCAGGATCTGCACCACATCCACCCAAGTCAGGGCCTTCTGGAACGTGCCTGCGCCACCGCCCGGGGTGAACAGATTGGTGTTGCTGGTGTTGGCCTTGCGGCCTTCCAGCGTGAAAGTGTCAGGAGTCGGCACAGCCTTCACGCGGAACACCAGGCCGTTCAGCCGGCCCCAGCCAGAGAGGATGATCACGATATTGCCGACGGCCAGACCATGGCCTGCGGAGGTGCAGACCGCTTCCGTGGCGTTGCTGATCGCGGTGAAGGGCACTTTCGCCCCGAGGGTGGTGGCCACGGAGATGCGCGAGCCGGTAGGTAGGGATGCCATTTTTCTGGCCTTTCTGAAACAAAAAAGCCCACTCGGCTCGCGCCTAGCGGGTTGGTTAGCCCAAGACGGGCACAAAAAAACCGGCCTGAGCCGGTGTTAGGTTCGGTGCGGCTTAGCGCACCCCAGTGATCGAGAATGTCTGCAGGTAGCCGCTGGCAATGTCGGCGTCATCAAACGACAGGATGGGTTGGCCGTGGGCCTCTGCCTGGAAGCTGCTCGCCTTGCACAGCGCCTCCTCAAGCACCAGGCTCAGCGCATGAGCGCTCATCGCCGTAGCGCCCCAGGTGTTCACCTGGATCAGCGCATTGCGCTGGCTGGCTGCCGAGCTATCGAGATAGCGCAGCGGGTCGCCGCCAATGTGCTGCCAGGTAACGTATGGCTGCTCCGTGTCATAGGGCGCAGTACCCACGATTACACGCGGGCAGTGCGCCTTGAGCACCGCCATGAGATCGCTTTCAAGTGACATATCAGCCTTTCGGTCCCAGCCGCTTCCAGATCTCCTCCCGGGCAGCATTGGCGGCCTCGGGGATCGAGCTGGCCGCGCTCCGGACAAACGCCTTGCCCAGGATCTGCTTGGGCACGGGCAGCGGGATGTAATACGCATCCTTTTCGGCCTGCGATGCACGCCGACCAGGCTTCTTGGTGCCGTCCATGCCAGGCCGCACCATCGGGCCCATGCCGTCAGGGCGGTAGCGGTAGCGCTGCATCCAGCCGAACTCAATCAGATGGCCATGCGGCGCCTTCTTGTGGTTCCAGGAAACGTGGTATTCGACACGCTGACCCTCCACCGACATTTCCGGGCTGAATGCCTGGTAGATCGATTTGTCCAGGTTGCCGGTGACCTTGCCCAGCGCCGAAACATTCAGCTTTACCCGGTCATAGATCACCTGGGCGCCTGCCTGGGCTGCCGGCCGGATAGCCTCCTCAATCTCCTGCTCCAGCGCGTCCAGGCCGCTGAAAAGATCATCAAGGTCAGCCCCAATCCCGAAACTGTTGTTGCCCTTGAGGACGCGGCTCTTGCCGTTGGTGCTGCGCGAAAGCGTACGCGTTGCCATGGTCAGCTGCGGTAGGGCACCGAATCCTTGCCGGCGGCCATGGCAGCTGCAACCGTGTCGCGGTCATCAGTCAGCCAGTCCTTGCCAGCCGCTACAACTTCCGCTGGCACATCGGTGATCAGTATTCCGGCGACATAGCCAAAGGGTCCAAGCTGCCCTGCAGATAAGGTCAGCGCAGTACGCGGGCCGCTGCTGATCTGGGGCGACTCTTGCGATGGCGGCGCAGCGCGTGGCAATTTGGTCTTGGTGGTGGTCATGTTTTCTCCTCGCACACCAGGTCAATGAACTCTCGTTTGCCATCAACAGCGAGCGGGCCCGCCTTGATGTCATAGATGCGAGTGCCATGCACCACCCGCATGCCCGGCGCCACATTGGTGCGGTAGCGGATGCGAATGGAGGCACGGACAATCGAGGTTTGCGCTTCTGCCTTGATGGTGGCCAGGCCAGAGAGATGCAGGATGTTGGCCCATGGCTCACAGACCGACACCCACTGATCGGGCAGTTGCTCGCCCCACTCGTTCTGGGCGGGGCCTTTCTTCTCGATGCGGACCTTCTTGTCCAGTTGGCCAATGGTGGTCATGCGCCTCCCGCATAGTTGATATAGGGAGTCACCAGCCAGAGGGCGGCTTGTGGCATCTCTACCGACTCGCTGCCCCGGTTCTCGTGCAGGTGGCCGAGGATCAGCAACACAGCGGAATTGATAGCCTCGTCGACCTGCACATCCAGCGACTCCGGCTCGGGCTCCTCGGCCACCACCTTGCGGAAAATCTTGCCCTCGATGGCCAGATAAGCCGCCAGGATCCAGCTGTTGATCAGCACATCCTCCTCAGGGCCATCTACCCGCAGATGCAGCTTTGCCTGCTCAAGGGTGATTTTCGACATCGGTTACTCCGGATCGGGCTCAGGCTCGAACTGCAGCACCTGGGCATTGGTCGAGCGTGCATAGGCCACCGCATCAGGATGTGCGTCCACACTGCCGGCGTGCGCCTCTGCCAAATCCTCGGGGATGCCTTCGATCAGCACATCAGGTTGATAGCGCACATCTGCGATGGTCACTGCGGCCAGCACGCGAACAGCGCGGCGCTCTACCTTGGCGGGCGGGGCCTCTGCTGGCGGGTTGCCTGCAACTGGTGGGGCCCCGGCCGTAGCCAGGGCCTGCAGCTCAGTGGATGCGCCTTGATCGCCCGCCGGTGCGCCAGCGTCTGGCGCGTCGGTGGTGGGCTTGGGTTGGGCTTTTGCCATGTCTATTCCTCCAGGTGGGGCCCCGGCCGTAGCCAGGGCCTGGGTTCATCAGGTGGCCGAATTCTGGTAGGCCTTGACGGCGCCGCCCACGTCCAGCAGATTGCCGCCCGAACGGCAGAAGGCCACGAAGCCCACTTGGCCCTTGAGCGTGTAGGCGCTGTCGGTCATGCGGAACAGCGTCGTGTCCATCACGTCGCGCACCAGGTACTTGCTGAAGTCGCCGTACAGGATCGACTTGGCATTGGCTGCCATGGCGGCCATGTTCTGGTTGATGTTGATGGCACGGCCCAGCAGGCGGTCGGGCGCGCCGCCGGGGTTACCCTGCTCGTAGCCAGGCACGAAGATCGGGCGGCCCTGGGTGTCCTTGATCTTGCGCAGCACCTTGAGCACGTCGTCATGGAACATCCAGCCGGCGCGCGAGCGGTAGATCGGGTCCACCGAATGCTCCAGGTCCACCAGATCGTCGTATGTCACACTGGTGGTCTGGCCAGTAGCGCCGGTCTTACCGACGGCGGCCCCCGTCACGATGCCGCGCGGCTGGCCGGTGCCGGTGCCCACGGTCTGGTGGCGGTTCTGGATGCGGCCCAGGCGCAGCGCCAGCAGCGACTTGATGTAGGCCTCGATGTCAATGAACGAGTCCTGCAGCAGCTCAAAGGGCAGAGCGATGCTCTTGGAGCTGTACTTGTAGACATCCATGGACGCCTGGCCGAAGGCGGTTTCGCCGACGGTCACCGAAGCGTTCTGGCCCACGATTTCACCTTCTTCGGCGGTAGCATCAGCCGTGGGGAACAGCATCTGCGCGCCGGTCGCGGTCTGGATCGCGCTGGCCACGGCGCGCACACCGCCCATCTGCTTCATAGCTTCGAGCAGCGAGCGGCTGAACTCGGTGGCCACGGTGTAGCCGCCTTCGGAGCCGGTCGTGGTGGACATGGCGGCGCGGATGTCAGGGTTCTGGCGCGAGGCCATGGCGTTGCGCTGCTCGGGCGACAGGTTGGACAGGCCACCGGTCAGCATGGCGCGCAAGGCCTGGGATTCGTCGCTGCGGCCGCCGCCGTTGACCGTCGCCTGGTTGAGCGCCGCCTCGTGTTCGGCGCGCTCGTCACCGGCGACCTGGTTGAGACGGTTCTCGCGGGTGATCTCGGCATCGATGGCCTCGATCTCGTTGAGCACGGTATCCAGGGCATTGGCATCATCTGCCGTCATGCGCTGGTCTGCGCTGTACTTGCCGTTCAGGGTCTGCGCATCTTTAGCCTTGGCATCGCGGCGCGCACGGAGTTGAGCGAGTTTGCTCATGGATATACCTCATTTCAAGTAATAAAAAAGCCGCCTGGTGGGCGGCTGGGCTCTGGTGCGCGATGCGCTCAGATTCGGGCAACGAGACTCAGGCGCTGCTGTTGCCGCGCCCGGTGGTCCTCAGTGATGTATTGGGTCGTGCTCGCCGGCTGCTGCTCGGTCTTGGGATCCGGCGCCTGTTCGTTGTCTTGCGGGCCTTGCCAAGGATCTTTTGGCGCATTGGCGTAAGCGGACAGGTTCCACTGCGCCGATGCCTTGGCCTTCGCCTCGATCACTTCATCAGCAAAGCCGTGCTCTTTGGCCTCCGCTGCCGTGAACCAGGTTTCGTCTGTCATCCAGCCTGAGATCTGCGTCAGGTCCTTGCCGGTCTTGCTGGCATACGTCTCGGCCAGCGTGCCGTCAATCTTTTCCAAGAGGTCGCCCTCTTTGCGCAGATCATTGGCGTTACCCCAGCTGATGGTCCAGGCTTTGTGGATCATGAACATGGAGCCCGATGCCATAACCACGCGGTCACAACCTCCTGCCAAGATGAAGGTGGCGGCGCTGGCCGCCAGTCCATCCACATAGCCGATAACCTGGCCCTTGTGCTCGCGGAGCGCTTGCTCCATGGCGCGGGCCGCAAAGATCGCGCCTCCCGGACTGTTGACACGCAGGTGAATGGTGGCTGCCGGATCGACAGCGCGAACCGCCTTGACGAAGGACTCTGGGGCCACTCCACCCCACCATTCCGCCTCCTCCTCGCTGGACACAATTGCGTCGTAGAGGAAGATTTCCACATCTTGGCTGCCGGCCTTGGCCACAACCTCAAACTTGCGGGCATGGGCCTTTCGGTTGTCCGCATAAAGCTTAGCCAGTCGATTTTTCATCTTGTTCCTTCCCGTCGTCTTTGCCTGGGTTGCGCTGCAGGTTGGCATTGGCCGGCATGTTCTCTTTGCGACGAACCTCGTCGGCACTCATAAATGGCTGCTCGCCAGCTCGGCCCATCGCAACACGGTAGGCGTCGTAGCGGGTTTTGAGATCCGCACGCTCCAGAGCTTCGATCACATGCTCCAGAAACAGCGCTTCACGCACTGGCCAGAGCTTGCGGTTCAGCTCCTGCTTGATAGGCGTCAGGTGTCGCTGCAGCGTGTACCGCACAAACGCGATACCTTGCTGCTCGATACCGGTGCCGAAGCTTGTTTGCTTGTCGGTGTGGCCGATCATGTGGGGCGGCACGCCCAGAATGCGGCTGATTTCCTCCACGCTGAAAAGCCGGGTTGCCAAGATCTCGGCATCCTTGCTGTTGATCGACAGCTGCGCCGGCTCCAGACCACCCGAAAGGATCAAAGGACCACGGCCGCCGTTTTGCGCTCGCGCCAGCAGCGAAGCTTTAAGCTCCAGCAGCTGCTTGTCATTGAGGCGGCTTGGCGTCTTCAAGGCGTAGTCAATATTGGCGCCACCCGCAAAGAATCGGCTGCTGTAATCCTGCGCAGCGATTGCTGCGCCGATGGCCTCGCGCCCGGCGAAGGTGATCGGGCTGGGACTGCGCAGACCGTCAAACCCCAAGCTCGGGATGTGAACCATGTCCGCGCTATCCAGCGTGTACTGCGGCCCGCCGTCCGATGGCGTGATGCGATACAACACCCTGTCGCCACTGCGGAACGGGTCCACGTTCAGCGGGTGGTGCGGCTTGAGTGCGATCACCTTGGAGCTGCGCACGCTGGAGCGAACCAGCTCAGCAAACCCATCCCCCTCGAAGAGCTTGGAGCTCATGAGGTATTCCCAGAACGTGAAGGCCGTCCACTGGCCGCCAGCGCTCTCGTTGAGCATGTACCAGTAGTCGTGATCCACCTTATCCCGGGTTTTGCGGTCATGGATGCTGATTGGCAGCGATGCGATGGCGCCAGCAACCAGCGCCACAGCGGCATAAACCACCGACACACGAATGGCCGACTCTCGCGTGACGTGCGCGCCCGATGCAGACCGGTGCGCAGCGCTAAGCAGGTTGGCCAACTCTCCCATGGAGACGGACCCGGGTGGCATATCGCCCGCAGCCAGGATGCCTGCTCGATCAAATCCGCCTTCGCGGGCCGCCAGCCAGTCACCCAGCACCCGGCTGCCGTGACTGTTGGCAGTCAGATTAAAGGTTTGCGTCATGGCTAATCCAATGTTTGAATGGCCGGGCCCGATTTGGACTCCGGATTAAGCGCCATGAGGTACACAGCATCGAAAAGGGCCATCAGCAGGTCGATCTTTCCAACGCCGCTGGCGGCCTTGGTGATCGTTACCGCGTTGCCCTGCAGCACCGTCTTGGCGTTACCCACGCACCAGGCCAGCAAGGCGATGCCTCCATGCACCAGCTTCTTGGCGGCCACATGGCGCTCGGCAGTTTTGATCGCTCCATTGAGCTGGTAGCCCTGCGGGATGGCCACTACCTGGGCGGCTTCCACCGGGCCAGGTTCATCGTCAGTCCCCACCAGGGCGTCATAGATAGCGCCCAGGCCGAGGCGGTCAACGCCCACTTTGTCCAGCAGGCCTGAATCCACAATTTGCTCAACCAGTTTCACCACGTCTATAACGTCCTGGCCAACTTCGGACACCAGCACCAGGTCGCCGGCCTTGATGAAGTCCTGATAACGAGCGGCCTCGGATTTGCGGCGCTCCAAGGCAATGGGATGAATCCATCCCCTGCCCCAGGCGAGCCATCGGCCGGTGTCGATCTCGCGGCCGATTACCGACAGGCCCAGCAAGTCATCCAGGCCGCCGCCGTCAATACCGACGGTCACCACCTCGCTGCGCGCCAGCAATTCCTCCAGTGAGAAAACCGGGATCGCGGCAGCCAGCCAGAAGTCAGCGCCGCTCCATCGGTCAGAACGCAGATTGAGGCCCACCTCCACATTGCCGTACTTGGCAAGAAAGCCCTTCAGCGAGGCCTCGCCCTCTTCCGCAGCCTTGCGGTATTCCCGCTCATGAAATTCGCTGTCCACGGAGTAACCCAGGTTAGGGTTGACCAGGGCCAGGTTTTCTAGCTTCTGGCTCTCGCCAGACTCGACCATCTCCGGAGGGTGCTCAAACAAGATGGGCACAAACTGCGGGTCGATGATCTCGCCATCGCGCACCTTGCGGGCGTACTCCAGCTTTTCCTTGAACACGCCAGCGGGCGGCTCGTCGCTCTGGGTTGTGATGTAGATCACGAAGCCCTCGGGACGCGATGCCAGGCCACCGGTCGCCTCCCGCAGCATGTCCTTCGCCTTGGGGACCTTGCCGAATAGCCAAAGCTCCTCAACCAGCACCCCCACAGACTTCTTGCCGGCGGCGCTGCTGGTGTCTGCAGCAATGACCTTCAGCTTGGCATTCATGCTCCGGTGGGTCAGGATGCGCTGCGAGTCCTGCACATGGATGAGGTCTGACAGCTCGCTGTAGGGTTCGCCGTCTTCGTCTTCTTCCTGGAACTGGACCATATCCTTGGCCGGGACAAAGCTGTTGTCCGCCACTTCTTTGGTTGGCGCCAGCACCGTGAACTCAGCTGACCTGCGCCAGTTGCGGATCAAGGTCGTGAGCATGATCGAGGCCGCCAAGCCGGATTTGAAGTTCTTCTTCGGCAGCATCACAAACCACTCTTTGATCAGCCGGCGCCCGGTCGATGCGTCATAAGCACCAAAAACCGACCCAGCAAGATCAAAGAGCCATTGCCCGCAGGCATCCTCCATTCGGGGGCTGCCTGGCGCGTCCACAATGCGCAGATCTCGCATCACCGCCAGATTGGCTTCGGCCTCCTCTGGGAACAAGGGCGCCGGGATTATTGAGCGGCCGTCTTTAAGCCGCTCCGCCCAGTCCGGGCAAGCTGTGGTCCATTCAGGCATGCGAAACCCTCAATCAATGCGTTGTGGGCGGCGCAGACGCTGATGCGTACTTTCCAGTAGATGCCCGTTTGGCAGCAGATGCCTTTTCGGCCCGCTTCCCACCGTTTTCCGCCCTGCGAGTCTCTGCAGACAGCAGGGCCTTGGCGGCATCAACCCGAAGTTTGGCTTCGGTGCCGCTGTCGTTCATTACCGCCTTCAAGAACTTGGACGGGTCGTCGTAGTTCACGCTTAGGTTCAGGTAAGCAGGCTCTTTGGGTGGACGGCCGGCGCCCGGACGAGCACCGCCGCTTCGTCCTTTGGCTCCAGACATAGCTACTCCATTTGATTTATTTGATTACGGGACAAGTTTCTTGCGCGTGCGGAACAGGGCGGTTTCCTTCGGGAGGCTCCTAGCCTTTGGTGCCGTACCCCCATGCCGGGCATGCCCCTGCGGCTTGTCAGGAGGCCTCAAGCAGCGATCTCAGGCTGCGGGGATGGGTCAGGCACTGCGGGGCAGCTGCTCGCCTGGAGAAGTCCCCCAGCAGATCGTGCAGCCCCAGCAGCACATTCACCGCCTTGCTGTACCAGTGGTCCCGGTCTTCCTTCGCTTGGGCCTTGTCGCGGGATGCCTCCCACTTGCGCTTGGCATATTCCATCCGGCGCTCAATGTGGACCTGCACCCAGTCCGGCAGCCCGTCCTTGATCGCTCGCTTGAGTCGCGCCTTCAGTTCCCTGGAGGTGGTGGTGTAGTTCATCTCATAGCCCTCTTGCTCTCTCCGCAGCTTCCCGCCTCGTCTTGGCCGCGTGGTGCGGGATGCACCGGGTCGCATAGTTGCTCTCGTCGTCTGCCCCACCCTGCCAGAGAGGGATGACGTGATCCACCTCCTGGCCTGCCGTCACCTTGCCCTCGGCCTGGCAGTCGCAGCACAGTGGGTTGGCCTGCAGCCACCTATCCCGCTTCGTCATCCACTTGCGGCCACGGGTGCGCGGCGTTGCAGCGATGCGCGGGGCCCGGGCGATGTGGCGTGTCTCTGCCATCTGGATGCGCGAGGGGATGGTCTTGATCTTGGCCATGGGCATTCCCTTCAGTCCTGCAGGTCCCAGCCCTCTTGGGTCCGAGCAACTGCATCTACCCGGCGCAGGTGTCGAAACAGCCGGTTGCGCTCACAGTAGCTGCAGACCATTGCGGGTGCGCAGCCACCGCCGTGCGGCCGACAGGTCCTGTCATTCCGCCCTGGCTTGCCTCGCTCCGCATATCCCTTGCGGTGCTCTTTGCCTGCGGCGACTGCTTTGTCTAGGCTCATGCGCATTCCTCATGCGGTCCACTGGTGAATGATTGGTTTGATCCAGGACCAGAGCCATGGAAGAACGAGCGCCAGGGCCACACCAACGGCAACGCCCAGTAGGATCAGCCCGGCAAACAAGCCAGTGAAGTCAGGCGCACCCCAGCCACGCTGCATGTGCTTGCTTGCTGCTCTCTTGCTCATGGCTAACTCCAAATGAAAGAGGCCAGCGCAATGGCTGGCCCCTGAATAGTTCACCTCATCGGACTACCCGGACGGGCTGAGGATTGCCGCTCGCTCTTCAAGCACCCCTTGAGCTTGGGGCGGAGACTACCGCGCCTTCACCCCACCCAGGCGCAGGCTGCGCTTGCTGCAGCTGAAAACGACAAGGGCCACGCCCCAATGCAGGGAATGGCCCTCGATACTTGTTCGCCACATGGACGGTATGCAGATACAAAAAAGCGCCCCTGGTGGAGCGCTCAATCACTGAGCTTTACAGACACCGCCGCCTCCGTCCAGGGATGCCGCGATTCTTGTGCGTCTGCGCTCAATCGATGGGTAGGACGATACCATATTCAGAGTGGGTAAACAAGCCCCCGCGAACTATTTTTGAAGCTACTTGCACGATGGCTTCATTTCTGGATGCACAGACCTCGGACTGAAACCGATCTCCCGACCGTTGCGCAATGCATCGAAAGCGCATGCCATCACGCTGGTAGTGCATCACGGTCCAACCCTGAGCTGACAACCTGCGAACCACATGATTGGCGTTGATGGGGTTGTGCGCTGGCCGGATCTGGTTGCGGCGCCACTCGTTGCTGACTTCCTCCCGGCTGGGCCTACCCTTCAGATAGATCATCTTTTGGCAAATCGGGCACACGCTGTAGAGCAGCGATTCATCCCGGCAAATCTTGAAGCCGGGGTGCATGCACTGCTCGAGGATGTGCTCATTCACCAGCATCTCTTCAATTGATGGGTAAGGCCCTTGCATTTCACACCCCCTTGGTCAGCAGCATGTTGCGGCTGTCGGTGAGCAGTCGGCCCAGCTCCACCAGACTTGTCCCGATGACCTGGCACGCCTTCTTCGGTGCCATCCAGGGCTTCACATAAACCCAGTTCAGAACGCCGCGATGCTGCAGAGGCAGGTGGATCACAGCAGCATGAATCTTGGCAGCGTCCAGGTGGTCAATCCGCTCGCCAGTCTCAATGCGCGCCTGTGCGCTGTCCTTCGGCTCAGGGGGCACCATGCGGAACATCGGCGAGACCTGCCGGGCCACCGACCCATGGCACCAGCGCCCCCAGTTGACCAGGCGCGCATCAATTTGTCGGTGTTCCGCTGGCACCGCGTTGAAGTCCACATAGCCCCGGGCGCTGCGGCGCGCTGGGGTGGATAGTGCTGCTGTCTCTGCAAAGTTCATTCGGGCTCCGTTTCGGTTATTGGGGATGGGTGTCGTGCTGTTGGTGCCGAGCCATGCGCTTCAAGAGATCCGCCATGAACTCATCGCACAGATCTCCCACAGCTTTGGCCTCCGAGACATCCACGGGTGAAGGAGGTAGCTGAGCCTGCAGGCGCTCTCGGTATTCGCAGAGAACTCGGCGCGCCTGCCGGCATTGGTCATCGGTGCCAATGAAAAGCGGCGAATAGTCAGTGCCATGTCCGCGCAGAAATACCTGCCTGGCCTTCTTCAGCGTGGTGTGCAGGGGTTCCACATGGAATGCATGTTGTGTGTCGCTCCACAGAAGCGCATAGGTCGTTTCGTCATGGGTGTGGTTCATCTGGTTAGCTCCTAGTCGGGATTGATTACTTCTGGCTGTCCACTGAATGGGACGTAGGAAACAGCTGCTCGACGAGAGTTGGTGGCAAACTGCTGCGCGGACTTGTTGAACCAGAGCCACTGGGTGTAGTGCTGAACATCGCCATTTCGCTGCTTGTGCAACTCCAACTTGGCGTCTGGCTTGTCCGGGTCCAGCTCGGCATCGCTCTCATCTTTGCGAGCGCTCCATACCGTGAATACGTTGTCTGCGCCGTCGGTGATCTTTGAGGACCCCGCTACGTCCAGCTTCCCTGGGCCTTTGCTCTCGTCCGCTCCTTTGCGAGGGTGAGCCACCAGGTGGAGATGACAACCATTGCGGCGTGCGAAGTCGCACATCTTGCGCATGGCCTCCTTTTGAGCCGTCATAGCGCCAGAGCCGTCCTCCGGAACGTCGGTCATCACCAAGCTGTCGATCACAAAATGGCGGATGCCGTAACGCTTGCTGGCGTACAGAAAAACCGAAAGCAGGCGGTCCAAGCCAGCGCTTCCGACCACGTTGAACAGCCAGATTCGGTCATGCACCCATCGCCCAATGGCGTCGAGGTACTGCATAGTTGGTCGATCCAGTCCGGACGCCTGTTTGGACATCCGTTTGAGCTGCCGCTCCGGGGTCATTTCGCCCGAGAACACCATGAAGCGCTCGCCCTGGTCCACCAGGCCAAGCAGCACTTGGGAGAGCATCAGGCTCTTGCCGTGGCCGTTGTAGCCGGTCCAGACTGTCACCTCTCCATGTCGAAACTCGAACCAATCGAGGTCTTTGTCGAGTCGCAAAACAGGGTCGCGGTCTTCGTTATGCGCTGGGTAGAACAACGCCTTAACCTTGGTCATGAAGTCGCTGGCCTGGCGCATCTCTTCAGGATCCATCGGCTGAGACTTCTCGATGTACTCTTGAAAATCCACGTCAACAGCGCCTTTCTGCAGGAACTCGTTGGCGTCCTTCTCAGGCAGTTTCACGCGCTTGCAGCGGTCTATCCCAAGGCGGCGCACAACCTCCTGAGCACCTTTCTCCCCGGACTCGTCGCCATCAAAAAAGATCAGGATTTCGCTGAAACGCTGCAAGCGCTCCCAGTCGTTCTCCAGCCATTGATGGTTGCCGGCGCCGGCGTTCACCGACAGCGCTGGAATGCCGCACTGGTGCAACGTCATTGCGTCAATCTCGCCCTCGCACAGAGCGACAGTCCGCTCCTTCGGGTCGATCAGATGCCAGCCGAACAGACAAGGCTCTGCGCCGCCCTCCTGCCGCATATCCCGCTTCTCAGCGATATTCCGGTACTTCACGTTGACTAGTTCGCCGTCTCGCAGATACGGGAACAACGCATAGGTCTTGTCGCCCTTTACTTGCTCGGCGATTTTGAACGCAGCAATGGTTTCGTCCGTGAGGCCCCGCGACTTCAGCCACTCCAATGCCCCGGCCTTGGCAGTCTGGCAAGTGGGTTTTGCTGGGCGCTTGAAGTTCGGCTTCTCGCGCTCTGGCATGGTGTCGCGAATACCCAGGTACTGCTTTGCGTCCCTCAGAGCTTCGGACATTGAGCAGCCACGTACCGCCATGAACAGGTCCAGCAGATCGCCGGATTCACCGCTCGAAAAGTCGGACCAGACACCAGCTTTGGCCCCTTTCACGCGCACTGATAGCGACTGCCCTGGCTCGCCATTGACGCTACCGACCTTCCACTCCTGGCCAGCACGTTTGCCCTGTGGGAGCAGAAATGATGCAACATCAGCGGCGTCCTGAGCCAAGCGTTGAGAAATCTCGTTTGCGTTCATAGCACTAATTCCCTCCGCTTACCGCAGCTGAACTGGTGAGCATTTCGCTCGGTGCAGCCTTCGTTTTGAGCTTCCCATCGATTGGCGAAGCCTGCATTGATCGCCCACTGGGGCTTGTTTTCCGTGTCGTTGACTTTGCCCGGCACCTCGTCGCCCCAGCGCCCTTGTGTCAGCCATGTCGAAGGATGTGGAATGAACTGCCCGCCATCCTTGCACCATTGCTCCGACTGGGTTTGCACACGGATTGCTGCCAGCATTTCACTCAGCAGGTCACCGTCTGGCTTACGCTTGGCAAACGCCTTACGCGCAGCATCCTTACCAATCTTTCGAGGGTATGCAGCCCAGAATTCAGCGAATCCGAATGGATCCGGGGTCGGACCCGAGCCTCTGCCCCCCTTGGGGGGTAGGGGGGTATTTAATAAACCGGTTCCGGTTCCGGTTCCGGTTCCGGTATCGTCTTTGCCAGGGTCACTACCTTGTCCGTCCCTGTTCTGTCCCTCTGCTGTCCCATGGGACAAATCAGGGACCTCTGCCCCCTGTCCAGGGTCACTACCGCGCCCGTCCCCGTTCTGTCTTGCCGCTTCTTCAGCGTCTTTGCGCTTCCGGTATTCAGCTTTGCGTTGACGCTCTTTGTCCTTGACGCCCATCATTTCGAGGACCCGAGTCGTCATCGTGGGGTGATACAGGCGGCCATCCACGGCCTTCCACCAGCCACGCATCAGGATGGAGCGGGACTTTGCGAATTGGGCTGCCTTCATGCCAATGCGCACTGCAATAAGTTGGTCATCGTCTGGCAGGGAGCCACAGGGAACCTGCTTCCAGGCGGTCGCCCAAAGCATCAGCAGCCACGGGCGAAGCTCTGCGGGTGCAAGTGCCCAGGTATCAGACTGCTCAATGCGCTCTAGGTCCAGCTCGAAGCGCCAACCCTTCGCCCGTGTGTCCGCTGCATATGGCGGCTCTGAAGGTGACGCAATGGCTTGCGAATCATTGGCCATGCCTATTCCTTTGCCTCCAGCGCCTGACGCTTGGCAGCACGGATTGCGCGAATCAGCGCATCTACGTTGGTGACTGCGACGAAAACATTGCTGGGGGCGCTCTGGAGGTCAGAGGGCTCCTGGGCGATGACGATTTGGCCGCCAGGGGCGTATGAGACTTGAATCTCGTCTTGTTGCTGTACTGCTATTGGCATGTGTCCACCACAAAAATGAAGGAACACCACAGATAGAAGGCCAGCGGCCGGCAGGTGGTGGATCTGCTGTGCGGGAGCTACCCTGGCCGCTGGCATAACCTTTAGCTTTCGAGGCCTGCAGCGCGGCAGATATTGCGGCGCAAGCGCAGCAGCAGCTCGACTTCAGCCATGATCTGGGCCGACATTTCCTCGGCTTCGCGGGGGCTGATCGACAGGTCATCAGTGACCTTCATCCCCAGCGCTGTCAGCGATCCGCCCTCGACGTTCAGCTGCAGCAGCTTTTGCTTGATCGCGCTGACCTCGCAGGCCCAGCCCCCCTCTGGAGCTGGCGGCAGCTCCATGGAGACCATGCCAAAGCGGTGACTCAGGGCCTTGAGCCAGTCCAAAGGTTTGGATCCGGTCTTCTCCTGCATCCACTCGGTCAGAAGCTCCAGCATTTCCAAATTGACAAATTCGCCATCGATGCCGCGCAGGCGGGCGCGCAGGGTCTCGGGATGGATCGAGCGACCACGGCGCTCGGTAAGGAAGCGGGCTGCATCCACAACGCCGCCAGAGGTGCTGCGGACCGTGTTGTAGACAACATCGCGCCAGTCGGTTTGAGAGAGGTGGCAAGTCATTTTTCTATCCCTTGAAAGTGAGTTCATTTCAGGCTGGCGGGCCTGGCTTTGATTTCAGATACTGGCTGCATGAAAACGCAAAACACCTCCGCCACCGTCCGCCGCCAACCCTTGCTTGGTGCCCAAATCCACGAATCTCAACGCACATCGCTGAGCACCAACGTGGATGCAAATGGGAAGACAAGGCGACTGCTGCAGACTTCCAAGCTGGAACTCAACTGGTGTCATGGAGAGTTGCTCATTCGGTTCACGGGTTCGGCAGTGGCGCTGGTGAAGGCTGGGGCCTAAGCTGCGGCTGGCTCGGTGAGGTCTGGCCAAATCAAGTGCCAGTCGTTGGGCCGAAGATCCTTGCGACTGACCTTTCCAGCGGTCAGTCGCTCGATGCGCAGGCAGTAAATAACTGGCACTTGCTTCTTCCATTGCCAGACAGCAGCCTTAGTGACACCTAAGGCCACCGCGAGAGCTTGTTGGGAGCCGACGACTTCGGCGGCGGTGTCGATTGGGTTTTGCATTGTCCTAGGATAGCATTTCTAGACTCCATAGGCAATATTTTCTATCCCCGATGTGTAAAGTATTTCTATACGATTGACATATGGAACTTCATGACTGGGTGCGCGCAGCTCGCAAGCACGGAAAACTCACACAGGAACAGCTTGGAGAAGCTGTTGGACGCACCAAGGCCAATGTCGGTCATTGGGAGAAAGGCCTTCACTCGCCTAGTTTTGAGATGGTCCAGCGCATAGCTGAGATCACTGGTTACGCGGCACCAAACTCAGCCACTGCTCCAGAGGCAAACGCTGATGACGCGCCAAAGCTGCGCCAGGCGCGAGCTATTCCAGTGGTTGGGAGCGTGAAGGCCGGCGACGACGGCTACCTTGAAGAGCTGCAGTACCCAGTTGGACACGGCGAAGGCTTCGTGATGTACTGGGCCCAAGACCCTGTCGCCTATGCGCTTAGAGTCAAGGGAGATTCGATGCACCCTAGATATAGGGCTGGTGAGTTTGTAGTGATCACACCCAATATCGAAGCTCAGCCCGGCAGGGATGTTGTGGTGGCGCTGAACAATGGCAAGAAGTTGCTGAAGCTGCTTAACTGGTCGCGTGATGGGGAGATACAGCTTTTGAGCATCAACAATGGGTATACACCAATGACCATCGACATGATCGACATCGAGAAGATCCATCGCGTAGCTGGAAGCGTCCCGCCCGATGCATTCGAGCCATACTGAGGGTCATCCGCCAACATCGCCTAACCGCCTTCGGGCGGTTTTTTGTTGCTTGAAAGAAACCCATCTTCCTTGTAAACCGCACGCTGCCACGCAGAGACTATCTTTTCTATCCGTCAATGGATAGGAGAGCTTGACATTAAGGCTAGATTCACTATACTTCAACCGTCGCAGCAACCAAAGCGATCCAGCCACCCCGAAGCGATTGGTATGCGTAGGGGCCTAAGTCGGTGAATCACCGCCGGCAGCTGGAGGCCAGGCCCAACACACCGGGATGACCACGCAGCAGTTGCACCAAGCGATGGGTGCCAGTGATCGAGCGAGCCCCCTCCAGGTCTTTAAAAAGCCATCCGCCGATGTTGCTTGCCCGCCTACGTGGGGCATTCGTCCGGCCAATTGCACCAGCGGGCATGGCCGCTGCTCTGCGCGGTGCCCAGCCGTAGCCCTGCAAGGCTCAATTGGTGAGGTGAATGCGACCAAGAACAGAAACGGCAACGCTGGTTGGAATCCCAGCAATGTATTTCCGATGAACTAGACGCATTGTCTCAATAGATTTAGACGATGATTTGAAAAATCACAAGAGATTTTAATAAATAGCCTACACAAACCACAGGAAATCTACTGATAGTTTTTTGCTTGATGTTAAGGTCGATCAACCCAGATGTACTAATTTTTTAAGCAAGGAATGATCGCAGTGAGTGATGAGTCAATTCTCCGGTGCCTTCTGCCGCTTCGAACCGTTAGAGCACTTGAAAAAGGTGGCATTACCAATGTCGAGCAACTCAAAGCTAGCTATCCAGAGGGTTTAATTCGACTTCAAGGGTTCGGTATGGGCTCGCTTCGTGCCGTAGAAGCTGTTTTCTTTAAGGATCTGAAGTACGTTCGACAACGCAAAAAACTTCCCAAAGGAAAGCGAATTCCCAGCCTTAGCGAGGATCTCGCAGCATTTCTTCGCACCCAACAAGGCACAGACTATCGCTCACTTAAATAGAGCGATTGCGAATTAGCTAGCGTGGTCAAAACGCTACCCCTTATGCCCGGTCTTATGGACTGGGCAAGTTCACCCCCTGCCCGCCACCTCAGCGGGCATTTTTATTTCTGGAACCCAACATGGCTGAAAGCAACTCTTCCGCCCCCAAGCGCTGCGGCAGCTGCGGCGCCCCCGTAGAACGCGAACCCCAGCCAGGCGAAGGCCTGCCCTGCGGCCACTGATAACCCGCCCACTTGGGCACTGACAACGGAGCCGCCATGGCCGAACAAATCACCCTCGCCTATCGCCTCTTCAACATGCGCCGCTGGACCGGCGCCAGCTGGTCCAAAGCTGCTGCCTGGGCCCTCGGCCTGGTATGGCGCAACGCGCGCAACGACCGCCGCGCACGCCTGGACCACCGAACGCGCTGCCCGCCAAAGCCTGTAAGGATGAACATGCACAACATCACTTCAGACGCAACCCAGAAAAGTGAAGTCATCCTTGTGATTGCGTTTACAGCGTATCGCCCAGGCGCGATTGACGCGGAAGCCCAGAAACTCATCCGCCGAGCCTTCGAGGCAATCATTGATGAACTGCGGCGTATCGATGCAATTCGTACGCAGGACATAGACCAGTTTGTTGCAGACGCAAAAAGCGGAGCGGACATGGACAAGCTCATGATCCCCGCCGTGCTTTTCGCCAGCATGCTGCCCGACATCGACTACTTTGCAGCCCTAGTTGGTGCAGGCCTGGGGGATGAAGAAGACTCCACCTCATTGGCAAGTCTGGCTGAGCACAGCCGCTTCATGGAAGCAGGGAGCGCTCTGGTAAGTCTTCGCCAGCAACATGGGGATGAAGGCCTGGATACCCCGGAAGCTCAAGCCCTTTTCATGCAGCTGATGGAAGACGCTCCGCCTGAATTTATGAAGGTGATCCATGACGAGGCGCGAGCCTTGGACCTATTGCCCGATGTGAAATATGTGAACGACTCCGGCGAGCCAGTCTACACAGCGATGCAGCTCGCCGAGAAGCTCGGCATTCCGTTGGAAAAGGTGGAAGGCGACCTAGAGCGATTTTTTGGCGACCGGCTACCCGTTGGTACGGTGCATCCACTGCAGTGAGACACAAGCGAAAGTTCACAAGCGGGGGAGCCTGTAGGTCTCCGGATATGTTCCGGCGACCCTTGCCACTCGAATCTGTCTGCGAAAACTACGAAGTTTTCGTAGTTGACTTGTATTTCTTAGCCCAGCCTGGGCCGAGTAGCTCGGTTATGCGCTCGACTGACGCAACTAATGCTTCAACGTATTTATGCAATGACGGTTCAGCGGCATCAAGAATCTTTGAGTCTTCCGGCGTCCCTCTGATGCTTCGCGCTAGCTCGAGCATGGATTCCTCCATCGGGGCCATGACATCAGGGTGATCGTGACGCATGGTCAAAAAAGTCGCCATGGCACGGAGTATCGCCACGCTCTCAGGAAACGAATCATCTGCTTGGTATGAGCGAGTCAACCGCTCAACGATCTCGGCATTCAAGCTGCGCCCGGCATCAGTGGCAGACCCCTCAATTCGAGTCTTTAGCTCCTCAGGGAGGCGGATTTTCATTTGGGGGTCATCGCGGCTCATGTGTCAATCATAGACCACGGTGGTGCAAAGACCACATAAACGAGTGAGGAATTGAAAAATGGACCACGGTGGTGTACATTTAATTCACGGACCACGGTGGTCCAAAAAGGAGCAGCAAATGCTTAAGAACTCAGACACCGGACAGTTCAAAGTGCGGCTGCCTTTAGAGCTTAAGCAGTGGCTCCAAGAACAAGCCGATGCCCAACGCAGAAGCCTCACCGCTGAAGTGATTTTGAGGCTGGAATCAACCCGCCCTCAAGCGCCACAAGCGCAGAAAGGAACCCCATGAAAGTGACAACCGATCAACAAGCTTTAGGAGATACCTTGAACAACCGTAATTACATCGTCACCCAGCAAACCGGAAACGGCCCACTGTTCGCGCTCGACTTCACCACCATTCCTGATGAGCTGAAGCTGCGCATTCTGCTCGCCGCCAGCCAGATCGCAAACGACGTAGGCATGGGTTACGTGGCGGTGGAAGAAGACGGCCCTAAGTATGCGCAACAGGGGTTGGATGAACTCTGCCAGGCGTTCAAAGAAGTGGAGAAGTTGTACCAGCCTACAGTTCCAGGTGCCGACCTCTACGCAAGCGCCATGTACACCAAGGAGTATCCGGTGTACCGCAGCGGTTTTTTGATCAAGGTTCCACGCGCTGAACTGAGCCCTGTGGAGCTCAGCGCAACCATTCAACGCATGAAGTCGGACAGCCGCAACCTAGCTCAGCACGCCGAAGACCTCGGTTCTGGGCGCACCACCCACTTCGGAGCAGCGCAATGAGTAATGTCGTGAACATCGCAGGGGTGCAATCAGCCCGCATCGCCTTCAAGGGCCGCCCAGTCTGCACCACGCTTCAACTGGCACGCTTCTACGGCTGCACAGAAAAGAACATAGCGGACAACTACACCAACAACCGTGAACGCTTCGAAGAAGGAAAACACTTCGTGTTCCTGGAGGGTGATGCGCTCAAGCAGTTCAAGCAAGGGATCCCCGACGAAATCGGGGATCCTCTGAAATTCACGGCTCGTCTCATGCTTTGGACTGAATTGGGAGCCGCCCGTCACGCCAAGATGTTGACGACAGACCGAGCATGGGATGTGTTTGAGGAGATGGAAGACGCCTACTTTCGCACTCAGGATGGTGCGGCGCTGTCACCGGCTGCCAAAACTGCGCGTCCTCGGACCATAACGCACAGCCAGGTTGCGGCCGGCATTCTGTTGCTGCGCAGTGCAGCAGAAGATCTCAAATTCTCGCCTTCTTCCGTCCTCGGCGGCTACCAGACTCTGGAATCAAAGCTCGGAATTTCCGGCCTGCTCCCAGCGTATGCGATTGACGCTCCGACCTCATCAGCCTCAGGATCGAGCGAGACAACAAAATCCGCGAGTTGGCTGCTCAAGAAATTCCGTGTCGGCATCTCCCCTGCAGCCTTCAACGATTTGCTGGTGCAAAAGGGCTTCCTCAAAGAAGACCAGCGCCCCACCTCACGAGGCGGCATCAAGAAGTTCAAAGTCTGCATGAACCTGGACTTCGGCAAAAACATCACCAGCCCTAAAAACCCGCGAGAGAGTCAGCCCCACTGGTACGAAAACAAGTTCAAAGCCCTGCTTGACCTTGTGCTGCCAGCCGAGCCGACAAAGGCATGACCCAAAAGGCAAAGTCCAAGAGCAGGTGAGATTGCTCTTGGACTTCTAGATCAAAAAACCTTAGCTCGGAGTTCAGATCATGAACGCAATTATCGCGCCTCCAACGTCGGAGGCCAAGCGGAGCCCTGCGCGCCTGCAGACCAAGCATAGCGAGCCAGCGCCAGCGCGCCCAACTGAGGCCGAGCGCCTGCAGACGGAAGCTCTGCAGATCCTCCACTACCTGTGCACGGAGCTGGCCCAGGCTGAGCTGCAGGACATGCCACATGCCCTGGCCGAGGCAATAGAGTGCGACACGGTGCTGTTCAACCTGCTGAACCCTGAAGAGTCGGACAGCCCTCAAATCGGCACCTTGGAAAGCCTGGTGATGCTGCGCCAGCAAGTGAAAAACACTTTTGCCTGCCTGGAAGCTGCGTCTGGCCCAACTGTTCCCGTGGCCATCGCCTCAGCCGCACTGCTGGAGCACATTGACGGGTTCGCCTCCCACCTGCACCAGGCGATTGCAGGCCTGCCAGGCACCCTGGAAGATCTCCGCGCCTTGACGACCTTTGCAGGCATCAAGACCTTCCGCGACCGGCCGACACCACCCATCCGGCGTATTGAGCAAGCACCACCTCCAGGCAAGACCCATGCTCAACAGCGCCGCGTTCTTGAGTTCGTCGCCCAGCAGGCTGGAACCGTGAATGAGTTGCTTATGCAGATGCAGGCCGACTCAAAGATCAGCTATGACAGTCAGGTGCTGCTGGGGGGCGCCCAGGCAATCACCCAATACATTGGCGCAGCTGCAGACGATGCACTGGGCGGCGACATTGTTGGCGACTTTGAGCGCTGGACCTATGGGCCCAATTTCGCGGACGCGGGAAAAGGAGCATCAGCATGAACGCCGTTCTTGAAAAGCCGACAGCAAAAGCTCGCGGCCGCAAGGCGGTGCCAGCAGCGCCAGCTTCTGCGCCAACTCCACTTGCTTCTGCTGCCGCAACACTGTTTGCGGAGGTGGGTGACTTCTTGGCGCTGGCCAGCGCGACAGATGAACCACACGGTTTCAGCGGCGACTCAGATCGTCTGCTGAGCATTGGTGCAATGATCGCGCTTGATGCCGCAAAAGGTAAGTACTCGAACACGAACGCAGAGAACACAGCTTATGACGTTGCAGCATGCATTAACGCTGCTCGCCTTGTGCCTGACGATACTGAGTCAGTCGAACGAACCATAAACATCCACTGTGCATCTGAGCGTTTAGCAGCCATAACAGGAAGTGCTATTCATCAAGTCATCTTCACCGATGTGCCGCGCCCTACTCGAGATCCTGCGCCAGCACCTTCAGCAGAGGCAGCAATCAGCCACAGGCGGTTCACCGAAGAGCAATTGAAGGAGTTGTATTGGCGTGCATACGTGTTTATGGATTGCGCCTCCTCAGTTCTGTTTCATTACGCCGAACACGCAGATGACTCTGCAGTGTTTGCAATGAGAGACCTGTTGGATGTCTATCTTAAAGAGGCCAAACGGCGCTTTGATGAAGAGAAATTGGGCGACCTAGTATCTGGCGACTTGCCAGATCTTTCCTGCGACTTGGACCGAGTGATAGCTCTGATTGGATCCTACGCCACGAACACTGATGACGGTGTGCTACACGGCGTGGAACATCTGTTATCCAGCGCTAAACGGATCGCTGATGGTGATGAGGGGGTACTGGGATGAGTAGCAAGACAGCCAAAAACCTGCTGGCCATGCCGGTGAGCGAGAGACCTGCAGGTGCTGCAGGTGCATTGATTTCGATCAGAACCAGAAAGGAGCCATGATGGCCGCACGATTTGTACGCATTGTCAAATTCTGCGCAGAGACTGGATACTCTGATCGCGCAGTTGAGACGAAGATTCACCGGGGAGTTTGGATTGAAGGCAAGGAATACGTCCGCGCCCCGGACAATAATATTTTGATCGATATGGAAGGTTACAACCAATGGGCCGCAAAGCAACGACAGGAGGTGTTAGACCGCGAGGCGACCGCATAGAGGTTCGTTTCACCTGGAATGGGAAACAGGTCTCCCCTACGCTTGATCTTCGCCCCACTGCCGCAAACCTCAAACATGCGGCTCGGGTGCGAGCCACCATAGTCGAAGAAATAAAGCACGGCACCTTCAGCTTAGCGGCGCATTTCCCCGACTACAAGCACCTGCAGCAACACCAGCCAGAGAGCGAGGCTGGCATGCGAACCTTCCTAGAGTGGTCGAGGGTATGGGTCACCCTCTCCGCTCGGAGCTTGGAGCATTCCACGCATGCCATTTATGTCCGTCATCTAAATGCATATTGGGTGCCTGCATTCGGAAGCCTGCGGCCAGAGAAAATAAGCCATGAAATGGTATTAACTCACTTGGCAACATTGAGCAAGGACCGAATGGACTCGGAAACCGGGCGCAAAATGAAAGGACTATCGCGGAAAACTCAGAATAATATTCTGATCCCACTGCGTGGAGTTTTCGACCTGATATGCAAACCACCAAGCCGAGTTAGCAACCCAGTTGAGGGAATAGATAATCAGAAGATCCAAAAAGCCAACCCTGACCCTTTTGCACCTGATGAGGTTGAATTGATCCTCAAGGAAATGCAAAAGCGCTTTGGGGAGGTAATGACAGATTATTTTGAATTCTCATTCTTTGCCGGGTTACGGGCAAGCGAGCATATCGCGCTGAGGTGGGAGGATGTGGACTTACGGAAGTCCACTGTGCTGGTTCGCCGCTCCAAGGTGATGACCATGGAAAAAGACCGCACCAAAACCAACGTTGAACGCACGGTGGAGCTTAACCAGCGCGCCGCCAGCGTGATTCAGCGCCAGCGCGCAAGGACTGTAGCAATGAATGCGGAGGTGTTCTATAACCCGAACACGGGAGCGCCCTATCACGACGAGCAGTCGCAGCGCAGAGCCTGGCGCATCACCTTGCGCGCCATTGGCGTGCGATACAGGGCGCCCAAGGAATGCCGGGACACCAGCGTAACCCTGGCGCTCATGGCCGGTGCGAATCCCATGTGGGTGGCCATGCAGCACGGTCACTCTGTGCAGGTGATGATGCGCGACTATGCGAAGTGGATTCCATCAGCGGATCGAGGCGCCAATCTCGCAGCGGTCAATGCGGCGATCACCACACAGGCAACACCCCGTAAAGAAGCGATTTAGGGATGGATTAGGGATGGCTTGAGAGCGCACCACCCAGGCAAAGAAAAAGCCCCAAGTGAATCAATCACTTGGGGCTTATCTTTTTGGCGGAAACGGAGGGATTCGAACCCTCGATGAGGCTCTACACCCCATACTCCCTTAGCAGGGGAGCACCTTCGGCCACTCGGTCACGTTTCCAATACAGCTATTCTAACCTGAAAAATCAGGCCGATTTGGAAACTTCTGCAGAATCCAGACCAAAAGCGGTGTGCAGCGCACGAACAGCCAGTTCCAGGTACTTCTCATCGATCACGACCGAGGTCTTGATTTCTGAGGTGGAGATCATCTGGATGTTGATGCCCTCTTCGGCCAGTGCGCGGAACATGGTGGATGCAACGCCCACGTGGCTGCGCATGCCGATACCGACGATGCTCACCTTGCAGATGTTGGGGTTGCCGATGACTTCGTCAGCGCCCAGCTTGGGCACCACTTCTTCGCGCAGCAGCTCAACCGTGCGGTTGAAGTCGCCCTGGTTGACGGTGAAGCTGAAGTCGGTCTTGCCGTCCTTGCCGATGTTTTGCAGGATCACGTCCACATCGATGTTGGCTTCTGCCACCGGGCCCAGGATCTGGTAAGCGATGCCGGGGGTGTCAGGCACGCCACGGACGGAGATTTTGGCTTCGCTGCGGTTGAAAGCGATGCCCGATACGAGGGCCTTTTCCATCTTTTCGTCTTCCTCAAATGTGATCAGAGTGCCCGATTTGGCCTCTTCATCCAATGCAATATCCCAGGGCGTGAAGCTCGACAGCACACGCATTGGCACTTTGTACTTGCCGGCAAATTCCACCGAACGGATCTGCAGCACCTTGGAGCCCAGGCTCGCCATCTCCAGCATTTCCTCGAAGCTCACAGTCTTGAGGCGCTGTGCGGCAGACACCACGCGTGGGTCGGTGGTGTAGACACCATCGACGTCGGTATAGATCAGGCATTCTGCGGCCTTCATGGCGGCAGCCACGGCGACAGCCGAGGTGTCCGAGCCGCCACGGCCGAGCGTCGTGATATTGCCATTCGGGTCAATGCCCTGGAAACCGGTGACGATGACCACGCGGCCTGCGTCCAGATCGGCCCGCACGCGCTGGTCATCGATCGATTCAATGCGCGCCTTGGTGTAGCTGTCGTCGGTGCGCACTGGCACTTGCCAGCCGGTGTAGCTCACCGAAGGTACGCCTTCGGCCTGCAGCGCAATGGCCAGCAGGGCCGACGAGGCCTGCTCGCCAGTGGCGGCCAGCATGTCCAACTCACGGTAATAGGACTTGTCTGCGCGGCTGGGTGCCAGCTCACTGGCCAGACCCAACAGACGGTTGGTTTCGCCACTCATGGCGCTGGGCACCACCACCATCTGGTGGCCAGCCCTTGCCCACTTGGCGACGCGTTTGGCGACATTGCGGATGCGCTCGGAAGAGCCCATCGACGTGCCGCCGTACTTATGAACGATCAGTGCCATTGAATATCACGATGACGAAACACGAAGCTCGGCGTTGATGCAAAGTGTTTTGGCACGCCGTCGGAATCGTACATTAGTCAGACCAAAACTGGCGGATTGTACCAATCGATGACATCTCTGTGGCGCTGTATATACCCACTGCCCACTTTTATATGGATTTGATGGCCCCGCGTGGTGCAGCGCTGCAGCTGCTGCAGCAGTTGCGCCAGCTGCGCAGCACTGGGGGTTTGGCCATGGGCTGTGCGCAGCCAGTAACGCAAAACATTGGCCATGCGCGCCTCGCTCAGCGCCTGAAGCGCACGGATGCGCGGCGGCGCGCCGGTGTCCTGCAGGTCGATCTGCGCCAGGTCATCGAGCAGTTCGGCCGCCTGCGCCGCGTTGGCGCTGCTGCGCGCCACCGTCTGCGCGATCTGCGGAAAGGCCTGCACCAGCCCCGGCATGACCTGCTGGCGGATGCGGTTGCGTGTGTAGCGGGTGTCGGTGTTGCTGGGGTCTTCCACCCAGGCAATGCCCAGCGCAGCCAGGTCAGCGCGGATCTGCGCACTGCCCAGCCCCAGATAGGGCCGTGCCCACTGCAGGCCTGCGCGCTGCCACTGCGGGCGCATGCCTGCCAGGCCGGCCACCCCGGCGCCGCGTGACAGCGCCAGCACCACGGTCTCGACCTGGTCATCGGCATGCTGGGCCAGCGCCATGGTCTGGATACCGCCCTGCCCTGCATCAGCGGCAGCCAGCACGGCCTCGGTCAGCGCCTGGTAGCGCGCAATGCGTGCGGCATCCTCCGGGCTTTGGCCGGGTTGCGCATGGGCATTCACCACCACCACCTGCAAGGGCACGGCCCAGGCAGTGCATTGGGCGCGGCAATGCGCTTCAAACACCGCGGCCGCCGCCTGCAGGCCATGGTTGATATGGATGGCATGCACCTGGCCGGGAAAGCGCTGCAGGCAGGCCCAGAGCAAGGCGGTGGAATCGGCCCCGCCGCTGTAGGCCACGGCCAGCGGCAGCGCGGGCTGCCAGCCGTTCAGCGCGGCAACAATGGCGGGCTCAGCCATGGCGCGCGCTCCACAGCAAAAAGCCTCCGCGAAGGGAGGCTTGGCAGCAGCGGCACAGCATCAGCAGCGGCCGGCAGCAGGCATCAATGTTCAGCCTTGGTGTCCGAGAAACGGCCATAGCTTTGCAGGCGCTCGTAGCGGCGGTCCAGCAGTTCGGAAGGCTTCAGGTCAGCCAGTTGGCGGAAGGCATCGCTCAGGCCGCGCTTGAGCAGCGCCGCCATTTGCTTGTGGTCACGGTGGGCGCCACCAACGGGCTCGTGGATGATCTTGTCGATCAGACCCAAGGCCTTGAGGCGGTGCGCAGTGATGCCCATCGCATCGGCCGCTTCCTGGGCCTTGTCGCTGGTCTTCCACAGGATGGAGGCGCAGCCTTCGGGGCTGATGGTGGAGTACACCGAGTACTGCAGCATCAGCACCTGGTCAGCCACCGAGATACCCAGCGCGCCGCCCGAGCCACCTTCACCGATGATGGTGGAGATGATTGGCACTTCCAGCTGCGCCATTTCATAGATGTTGCGGCCAATGGCTTCGGACTGGCCGCGCTCTTCGGCATCAATGCCGGGGTAGGCGCCGGGCGTATCGACAAAGGTGAACACCGGCAGCTTGAACTTCTCGGCGGTCTTCATCAGGCGCAGCGCCTTGCGGTAGCCCTCGGGCTTGCTCATGCCGAAGTTGCGCAGGGTGCGCTCCTTGGTGTCGCGCCCCTTTTGGTGGCCCACCACCATGCAGGGGTTGCCATTGAAGCGCGCCAGGCCGCCCACGATGGACAGGTCATCGGCAAAGTGGCGGTCACCATGCATTTCAACGAAATCGGTGAAGATCTCGTTCACATAGTCCAGGGTATAGGGACGCTCGGGGTGGCGTGCGATCTTGGTGATCTGCCAGGGGGAAAGCTCGCTGTAGATGTCCTTGGTCAGCTGCTGGCTTTTCTTGCTGAGCTGATCGATCTCTTCAGAGATATCGACTGCGCTTTCGCTTTGCACATAGCGCAGTTCATCAATTTTGGTTTCCAGCTCCGCAATCGGTTGCTCGAAATCCAGGAATGTTCTTTTCGCCAAAATGATTCTCCTCGAGAAAAGCCGCAGGCAGCCTTCTCATAACGACCGACAGTGTAACCGCATGCGGCCAAACCAGATCAATCTGCATCCTGCCCCAGTGGCATGGCATTCTGGGATCGCCAGATCAGCCAGGCCGCCACACTGGCCCAGGGTTGCCAGGCCTGGGCCACCTCGCGCGCATCGCTGCGGCTGACGGCCTCGCCCGAAAAATAATGGTCGCTGATGCCCTGCAGCAGCGCTGCGTCGTCGATGGCCAGCACATTGGGCCGCCCCAGATGGAACAGCAGAAACATCTCCGCGCCCCAGCGTGCGATGCCGCGCTGCGCCAGCAGCTGCTCGATGACGGCATCATCGTCGACATGCACCCAGGACAGCGCATCCTTGGGCTCCTGCACAAACCACTGGGCGAGATCGCGCAGATAGCCCAGCTTGCGCTGCGGCAGGCGGATGGCCTTGGCGGCCTCGTCCGTCAGCGCCAGCATGGCCTTGGGCGTGGCTGCGCCCAGCGCTGCCACCAGCCGCTTCCACAGCTGGCGCGCCGAATTGTCCGAGAGTTGCTGCCAGACCACCGAGCGCATCAGCAGCGCAAAGCCGTCCGCCTCGCGGCGCAGCATCTCGCCGGCATAGAGCGGCGCGAGCCGGCGCATCACCCGGTCCTTGCGGGCCAGGTGTTTGCAGGCGACGGCCCAGTCTTCCGCTGACAGCGGTTTGTTGCTGATACCAGGCATCGGGCTAGACGGACCGCGTCAACGCCAGGGACAGATTCACCTCATCCACAGCGCGCATCAGGCCCCTGCCTGCACTACCGTCCAGGTCGTGCCCTGCGCAGAATCCTTGAGCTCCACCCCTTGGGCCAGCAACTCGGCGCGGATGCGGTCGGATTCGGCGTAGTTCTTGGCCGCCTTGGCTGCGGCACGCAGGGCAATCTGCGCCTCCACATAGGCGGCATCCACGGTGGCTCCCGCTTGCAGGTAGGCAGCAGGGTCGGCCTGCAGCAAGCCCAGGGTAGCGGCCAGTGCCTTCAGCAGCCCCGCCACCGCAGGCGATTTGCTGCGGTTGACTTCGGCAGCCAGCTCAAACAACACGGCCACCGCTTCGGGCGTGCCAAAGTCCTCGTCCATCGCCGCCTTGAAGCGCGCTGCGTTTGGGTGGCTCCAGTCGATGGCGACCGGGTCAGCCGCTACCAAGCTCAGCGCCGTGTAGAGGCGCTTCAGGGCATTGCGGGCATCGTCCAGGTGCACATCGCTGTAATTGAGCGGGCTGCGGTAATGGGTGCGCACCACAAAGAAGCGGATGGTTTCTGCGTCGTAGCGCTTGAGCACATCACGGATCGTGAAGAAATTGCCCAGGGACTTGGACATCTTCTCGTTGTCGACGTTGATGAAGCCGTTGTGCATCCACACCTTGGCCAGCTGCTTGTCGTGTGCGCCTTCGCTCTGGGCAATCTCGTTTTCGTGGTGGGGGAACTGCAGGTCGGCGCCGCCGCCGTGGATGTCAAAAGTCTCGCCCAGCAGCGCGCAGCTCATCGCCGAGCACTCGATGTGCCAGCCCGGCCGGCCCGTGCCATAGCTGCTTTGCCACTTGGCCTCGTCGGGCTCGGTCGGCTTGGCGCTCTTCCACAGCACAAAATCCAGCGGATCGTCCTTGCCGTCCTGCACGGCCACGCGTTCACCGGCATTGAGCTCATCGAGCGACTTGCCCGACAGCTTGCCGTAGCCCGGGAACTTGCGCACGGCATAGTTCACATCGCCGCCTTCGGTGCGGTAAGCCAGGCCTTTTTCTTCCAGCTGCGAGATGATGGACAGCATCTGCGGCACGTATTCGGTCGCACGGGGCTCATGCGTGGGACGCTCGATGCCCAGCGCATCGGCATCCTGGTGCAGGGCCTCGATCATGCGGTCGGTCAGGCTGCGAATGGTCTCGCCGTTCTCCACGGCGCGGCGGATGATCTTGTCCTCAATGTCGGTGACATTGCGCACATAGGTCACCTTGAGGCCGCTGACGCGCAACCAACGCTGCACCACATCAAACGCCAGCATCGAGCGCGCATGTCCCAGATGACAGAGGTCATAGACCGTCATGCCGCATACATACATGCGGACATGGCCTTGCTCAATCGGAACAAATGACTCCAGCGCACGCGAAAGCGTGTTGTAGATGCGCAAACTCATGAAAAATTAGCGTGGTTGTGGTTGAGAGAGGGAAAGACGCCTGGCGCCCTGCCCCGTTCCGCGTCCAGCCTCTGGAAAGAGGCTGGGGCACGGGTTGGAAAGCGCCTGCCCGGGCACGGCCGCCCGGCAGGAACCGCCGAACCGTGTATGGTAGCTGATGCCCGACACCATGCCCTGCAAACCATGGCCGCCCGTCGTTCCGGGGCGCCAGCCCCCTCAGCTACAATGCGCTGCAGTATAAGCCTGCAGGCCACTTGCACGCGCCCAGCGCGCCCGAACCCTATGAAGTTAGTCAGTCGCCTTTTCTCCCCCCTGATGCCCCGCGCCGCCTTGCTGGCGCTTGCCCTGAACTGCGGCGCCGCCTATGCGGACGAATACGCGGCCGTGGAAAAGCTGATCCAGTCCGGCCAGACCGCATTGGCCCTGGAGCAGCTGGAGCCCAAGATCCAGCAAGCACCGCGCGACCCGCAATGGCGCTTTTTGCAGGGTGTGGCCCAGATGAATGCCGGCCAGCGCGACGACGCCACGGCCACGTTCGAGAAACTGGTGCAGGAATACCCCGAGCTGCCCGAGCCCTACAACAACCTGGCCGTGCTCTACGCCCAGAACAACCAGCTGGAAAAGGCCAGCCGCGCACTGCAAGATGCCGTGCGGGCCAACCCCGGCTATGCCACCGCCTATGAGAACCTGGGCGATATCTATATCCGCCTGGCCGAGCAATCGCTGAGCAAGGCCAGCAGCCTGGCGCCCGCTCAGCAGGCGCGGCTGCAGCCCAAGATCAGCAGCCTGCGCCTCTTGGTAACCCGGGCCCAGCCTGCAGCTGCTGCAGCACCCGCTGCGGCCGCGCCGGCTGCCCCGGCAGCGGCGCCCGACGCAAAAAAGTAAAGGCCTTGCCTTGAATCTTGCACCGTTGGCCCTCAACTCGGTGCAACACACACCCTGCAACGCCCATGATTTGCGCGCAGCGCAGGATGCCTCGCGGACTCCGCAGCGCCCTGTGCTGGCCATCTACCGAATTCAACGACAGAGGAAACCGATGCCTACCAAACGACACACTCTTTCCATTCTGGGCGGCCTGGCACTGGCCGGCGGCATGTTGCTGACCAGCGCTGCGCAGGCGGCTGACCAGCCCCGCGTGAAACTGGCGACCTCGATGGGCGACATCGTGGTGGAACTCAATCCAGAAAAAGCGCCCAAGACGGTGGCCAACTTCCTGCAGTACGTGAACGACAAGTTCTACGACGGCACGATCTTCCACCGCGTGATCGGCAACTTCATGATCCAGGGCGGTGGCTTCACCCCCGACATGCAGCAAAAGCCCGCACGCTCGCCCATCCCGCTGGAGGCCAACAACGGCCTCAAGAACAACACCTACACCATTGCGATGGCCCGCACGGCAGTGCCCGATTCGGCCACCGCGCAGTTCTTCATCAATGTGCAGAACAACGATTCGCTGAACGCCCCCAACCCCGATGGCCATGGCTATGCAGTGTTTGGCAAGGTGGTCAGCGGCAATGATGTGGTCGACAAGATCAAGGCGGTGCAAACCGGCAATGCCGGCCCGCACCAGAACGTGCCCAAGACCCCGGTCATCATCAAGTCGGCTACCGTCGTCAAGTAAATGGCTATGCCGCTAGCCTCAACCGGGCCAGCGGCGCCCTTCCCACCATTCTCAACAGGAAACACACCATGAGCAATCCACAAGTTGAACTGCATATCAAAGACTACGGCGTCATCACGCTGGAACTCGACGCAGACAAAGCCCCCAAGTCCACCGAGAACTTCCTGAGCTACGTCAAGAGCGGCCACTATGACGGCACGATCTTCCACCGCGTGATCAACAGCTTCATGATCCAGGGCGGCGGCTTTGCATCGGGCATGGACCAGAAGTCCACCCAGGCTCCGATTCAAAACGAAGCCCAGAACGGCTTGAAGAACGACCAGTACACCGTAGCCATGGCCCGCACCAGCGATCCCCACTCGGCAACCGCCCAGTTCTTCATCAACGTCGCCAAGAACGACTTCCTGAACCACACCTCGCCCACGCCTAGCGGCTGGGGCTATGCCGTGTTCGGCAAGGTGGTCAAGGGCAACGACGTGATCGACAAGATCAAGGCCGTGAAAACCGGCTCCAAGGGCATGCACCAAGACGTGCCTAAGGAAGAAGTGCTGATCGAAAAGGCTGTGGCCCTGTAATAGGCGCCACCATTTGCATGGACAGCCCGACCAACCCTAGCGCCGCAGACCCCCATGAGGCGCTGCGCGCCCAGTTGGCCACCACGGCAGTCCATGCCTTCGCTGCGCCCCCCGCCTGGCGCAGCATCGAATTCATCTCCGATCTGCATCTGCAACCCCAGCTGCCGCTGACCTGGCACAGCTGGCAGCGGTACCTGCAAGCCAGTACGGCAGATGCGATCTTCATGCTGGGCGACCTGTTTGAAGCCTGGGTCGGCGACGATGCGCTCGACGAGGCAGACAGCTTTGAAGCGGCCTGCGCCCGGAGCCTGCGCGAGGCCAGTGGCCAGCGCGCCCTCTTCTTCATGCATGGCAACCGCGACTTTCTCATCGGCGCGCAGTTTGCCGAGCGCAGCGGCATGCAATTGCTGCCGGATCCCAGTTGCCTGGCGTTTCTGGGCCAGCGCTGGCTGCTGAGCCATGGCGATGCGCTGTGCGTAGAAGACAGCGAGTACCAGCGTTTTCGTGCAGTGGCACGCAGCCCCGCCTGGCAGCAGCAGATTCTGGCCCAGCCGCTGGCCCAGCGCCGCCAGCTGGCAGGCGCCATGCGCAGCCAGAGCGAGGCGCGCCGCATGCGCGAGGTCATCACCGCCGATGTCGACACCCAGGCCGCCCTGGCCTGGTTGCAGCAGGCCCAGGCGCCTACGCTGATCCACGGCCACACCCACCGCCCTGCCAGCCACTCCGTGGATGCCGACCACCAGCGCGTGGTGCTGAGCGACTGGGACACCGACCTGGAACCCGTCCGCGCCGAAGTGCTGCGCATCGATGCCGCCGGCCTGCAGCGCATCGCGCTGGACGCCTACCTGGCCCGGCCGCCGCAGCCCGGCGCCCGCTGATCCCATGGCCTGGCTGCACCGCACCTGGTCACGCCTGCGCGCACTGGCGCGCCCCGTGCCCGAGATACCTGCCTCCCTGTGGCTGCAGGTGCTGCAAAAATACCCTTTCCTGCAAGCGCTGTCGCTGGAGGAAAAAGCCAAGCTGCGCGCCTTGAGCGCTCTGTTTCTGCGCCAAAAGCAGTTCTCTGGCGCCCATGGCCTGGTGGTGAGCGATGCGATGGCGCTGACCATTTCCGCGCAGGCCTGCGTGCCGCTGCTGCACCGAGGCGACGCAGAACAGGCCATCGCCCTCTACGATGATTTTGTCGGCATCGTTGTACACCCTGGCACCATGGTGGCCGCCAGAGATATGCATGACGAGGCGGGCCTTATCTCACACCGGCGCATGTTGCTCGAAGGCGAAGCCATGCAGCATGGCCCCGTCACCTTGAGCTGGGCGGCCATTGCGCAAGACCCACTGCAGCAAAACGAGCGCGGCACCAGCGTCGTCATCCACGAGTTCTGCCACAAGATCGATATGCGCAACGGCGGAGCCGATGGCTACCCGTCGCTGCCCGGCCATTTTCTGGGCCTGGCCAGCGCGGCCGAAGCACGCCAGACCTGGGAGCGCACCTGGGCATCGGCCTTTGATGCCTTTCGCCATGCGATTGCCAAATCCCAGCGCTTTGGCGAGCCCGCGCCCTGGCTGGACAGCTATGGGGCCACGGCACCGGCCGAGTTTTTTGCGGTGGCCTGCGAGGCCTTCTTTGTCAACCGCAGCCACTTCGCGCAGGAATGGCCACAGCTCGACCGCATGCTGGCTGGGCTGTTCCGGCCGGACGCCGGCTAAATATTTGGGTTAGCCGCGCTGCGACTGTGTCAGCGCCTGCAGCCAGGAGATGCTGTCCTGCAGCTCTTGCGGGTGCAGCTCATGGCGGCAGGGGTACTCGTGGTAAGCCAGGTCCACAGGCGTGGCCTGCAGTGCTGCGCGAATCGCATGGGCCTGCGCCAGCGGAATCACATTGTCAGCGGTGCCATGGCTGATCCAGGCTTTGCGGCCGGCCAGCTTACCGGGAGCCACCTGCTCGGCGGCCATCTCGGGCAAGAGGCGGCTGTGCCACACCATGATGGCCTGCAGCAGCTGCGGCTGGGTCAGCAGCGCCGACAGCGACATGATGCCGCCCTGGCTGAAACCACCCACCACCACCCGCTCGGCCGGAATCTGCAAGGCCTGGGCCGCCTGGGCACAGGTCTGGGCGACGAGCGCACGGCTGGCTTTCTCCTGCGCGGTGTCGATGGTGCGGCTGCCATCGGGGTTCACGCCAAACTGGAACCAGGCATAGCTGCTGGGGCCCAGGGTGTAGGGCGCGCGCAGGCTCAGCACATGGAAAGCCGGTGGCACCATGCCCGCCAGGCCAAACAGATCCTGCTCGTTGCTGCCCACGCCATGCATCAGCACCAGCAGCCAGGGTGCAGGGGTATCCGGCGCAGCGGCGCGGTACAAGTGGTGAAGGGGAAGGTTCAACATGGCAGCCCTGCTCAAAAAAATTGGCTGCATCGTACCGCAGCCTTGGCAACCATGGTGGGAACCACAGCAAAACGCCTTGCTGCGGCTGGAGCGCCGTCGCTGGCGCCCCGTACCCAGTGCTGATGGCTTATTTCTTCGGGTGCAAAGCCACCCAGGCCAGGAAGCGCTCCATGTAGTTGCGCAAGAACTTTTCGCTAGCCTCGGCCACCTTGCCATCGGCGCTGACCAGGCCATCGGTCCAGCGGATAAAGCCCTCGGGCTGCGCCATCGCAGGCATGTCGAGGAACACCAGAATATTGCGCAGATGCTGCTGGGCCATCGACGTCGCCGGGCCACCGGTCGAGGTGCCGATGATGCCGGCCGGGATGCCGTTCCATGCGCCGCTGCCATAGGGGCGGCTGGCGCCATCCAGCGCGTTTTTCAGGTAGGCCGGCACCGAGCGGTTGTGCTCGGGCGTCACAAACAGGATGCCGTTCTTGCTGCGCACTTTGTCTTTGAAAGCGCTAAACGCTGCCGGATAGGCGTCAGCGTCGTCGTCGCGGTTGTAGAACGGCAGCGCGCTCAGGTCCAGGAACTCGAAGTCCGCCTGGTCCTGCACCAGGTTCACCAGGCCATGCGCCAGTTGCTTGTTGATCGAGGTCTTGCTGTTGCTGCCAACGATGATGCCGATTTGGGGTTTTGCCACAGTCATTCTCACTTTCAGGACATGCACAAGGATGAAGCCTCTGGTTATACCCTTGCTTGGTGACACCCGATGTAGGCCAACGCGAACTGCGCGGCCCTACCAGCGCTGTGAATCACCGCGCCGTGCCCCTGCCGCAGGCCTGGCCCGCCTGCAACTGCCAGACCTGGGTGCTGCCCAGGTGCAGGGCTGGTACAGCAGCCGCCACCGATGGCATATGGCGTTGGGCCGCATCGCTGCTGCCCACCACCCACAGCTGCTGCTGCGGGTGCGCGCAGGCATAGGCCTGCAAGCCCGGCGCATCCAGCAAGAGACTATTGCCCAGCTGCGGCGCAAACTCCGCAGCATCGCTCAGTTCCTTCTTCCAGTTGTCGGCCTGCTTGCCTTCGCTGCGCCAGTCATCCACCACCAGCGGATCGGCCATCGCGGGCAGGTAAAAAGGCACTTCGTAGTACAGGTGCTCCAGCATCACCAGCCGGTCTGCCGATTGCACCGGCAGACTGCGCAGTGCGCGCCACTGGGCCTTGGCAGGCACGGCCACCGTGCCCAGCACCATCGCCAAGGCCACACACAACAGCGCGGCCAGGGCAGCCGCGTGCCGGCCCCAGCGCTGCCAGCCCGCAGCTTGCACCAGGCGCACCACGCCGTAAGCCAGCGGTGGCAGCGCCGGCAGCACATAGCCCACGATCTTGCTGTGCGGCACCGAGAAGAACAGCACGATGACGGCAAACCAAACCAGCATCAGCCGGTCCAGGCTCTGCACCAAGGGCTGCGCGGCAGGCCTTGCAGCCTGCAGCGCCAGCGATCCGGCAAGGGGCTCGCGCCGCCAGTTGCGCCAGGCGGCAGCCAGCGCCCAGCCAGTCCAAGGCAAGGCCGCCAGCGCAATCACCGCAACATAGAACCACCAGGGCTGCGGGTTGTTGAAGCTGCTGCCGGTGTAGCGCTGGAAGTGCTGGGTCACAAAAAAGTAGTGGAAAAAGCCGCCGTGGCGCTGCTGCGCCATGAACACCCAGGGGCCGGCAATCAGCAGTACCGGCAGCCATGCCGCAGCATGCAAAGGCAACCACCATTGGCGCCAGCGCCGATCCCATACCAGCCAGATGGCCCAGACCATGCCAGGCAGCACCAGCGCAATCAGGCCCTTGGCCAGAAAGCCCAGCCCGGCCCAGACGCCCGCCGCTGCCAGCCAGCCCATCCAGGCCATGCCCCGAATGCGGCCGTTGGCCTGGTGCGCCTCCAGGGTCGCCATGGCGGCGCTGCAGATGCAGGCGGTCAGGCAGCCGGCCAACAGCATGTCCATATTGGCGTACTGCGCGGCCATGTAGGTATAGGGCATGGTGACCAGCACCACGACAGCAGCGACGGCTACCGACTGGCTGGCATAGCGCTTGAGCAAGACCAACAAGGACATGGCCGCCAGCCATGCGCCCAAGAGCGACGGCAGACGCGCCACCCATTCATGCACGCCCGCAAGCTGGAAACCCGTGGCAGCCAGCCAGTAGTACAGCGGCGGCTTGTGGAAAAACGGCAGGCCATTGAGCGCCGGCGTCACCCAGTCGCCGCTGCGCAGCATCTGCAAGGCCGCCACGGCATAGCGCCCCTCATCCGGATCGCTGAGCGGCCGTACCCAGGCCAGCGCCAGCAGCCACACTGCCACCAGCACCGCCATGCTGGCCTCGACCGTCCAGGCAAAGCGGGCGGGCGCCACGCGCGTAGAAACAAGACTGTTCATGCCCTACTCCAGCGATGCCGCTTGCGATGAGGCGCGTGGCGCTGCGGCATCTTGCAGCGTGGGCTCTGCAGGCTCTTGCACCACCGGCCCGGCATGCCGCCACAGCCAGCCGTACAGCAGCGCAATCACTCCGCCCAGCGCAGCGCCCGCTGCGATATCGAGCGGAAAGTGCACGCCGCAATACACCCGGCCCCAGCTCACGGCCAGCGCCACGGCCACGATGGCGGCGCCACCCAGGCGCAGTTGCCGCAGCAACAGCAGGCAAAAGCCCAGGGTGAACAGTGCACTGGCATGTGCGCTCGGGAGTGAGCCCCGGGCGGCATGGTCAATATAGGCGGGGCTCAGCCCCATCATGAAGGGGCGCGGATGCCCCAGCCCAATAGCGAGCCGATGCGCCAGCAGCACGGCAGCGGCGCAGCACAGCATGCTGCCCAGCAGGTACAGGCGGTCCGACGGCCGCTTCCACCACAGCCACAGCAGCGCGGCCCCTGCCAGCGCAACGCCGTCCATGCCCAGCCATCGGGCCAGCTCCAACACCCAGGCCGTCGGTGCAAAGCCCCCGGCCATCCATGCAAACCATTGCAGATTCAATGCTTCCATCGCAAACCTCTCACGCAGAAGGCCGCTCTGGATGGGTGTTCACCCGGCAACAGCGCACTCTGTAGGTTGGCACTGTGGCGGGCGGAGCTTATCGATGTCTTAATGCATGAAAAAAAGCGGTAGACACATAAGAGCCACTAAGACGACCCAGCAAACCGCAGGTTTGCGGTTGAGACTAGGCGTCCTGCCGCAGGCAGTACAGGAGTACGACAAGTCAGGGCAACGACGTATCAAGGGTTGTATTAGTGGCTCTAAATCCGGCTGTCCTGCACCACGGCGCCAGCGGCAATGGTGATGACGCGCTGGCACTGGGCGGCAATGGCCCGGTCATGCGTGACCATGATTAGGGTGGTCCCCGCTTCGCGGTTCAGGTCCATCACCAGCTGCATCACGGCTTCGCCGGTGGCAAAGTCCAGGCTGCCGGTGGGCTCGTCGGCCAGCAGCACGGCGGGCTGCACCACAAAGGCACGGGCAAGGGCCACGCGTTGCTGCTCGCCACCCGACAGCAGCTTGGGGTAGTGCGACAGGCGCTGGCCCAGGCCCACGCGCTCGAGCATGGCGGTGGCCTGCTTGCGGGCGTCGCGCTGGCCGGCCAATTCCAGCGGCAGCATCACGTTTTCCAGCGCCGTCAAATTGCCCATCAATTGAAAGTTCTGAAACACAAAGCCCATCGTGCGCGCACGTAGCGCGGCCCGGTCGTCTTCGCTCAGCGCAAACAGGTCCTGGCCTGCAATCCGCACCGTGCCCACGCTGGGCGTGTCCAGGCCCGCCAGGATCGACAGCAAGGTGCTTTTGCCCGAGCCCGATGCACCGACAATGGCTACGGTTTCCCCTTGGGCGATGCTAAAGTCCACATCACGCAGAATGGTCAAACTGCCGGTCGAATCCGAGACCGATTTACCCAGGCCCTGGGCCACCAACACCGCCTCAGGCGCCTGCGATTGAGAAAGCACTGCATCTGTCATGACAACCAATCTTTCCTCCAATGATCGAACACCCGTCACGCGACGTCGGTGTCTGCGCAGCATCGTAGCGTTGTCAATGATGTCCTCCGTCGCTATAGGTTTTACAGCACAGGCTGCTGCACCACAGGCGCCTGCCACGATTTTGGTCGTGGGCGACTCGATCAGCGCCGAATACGGCATCGCACGCGGAAAAGGCTGGGTGGCGCTGCTGCAGGACAAGCTCGAACAAAGCAAAAACGCCAACGCCTACCAGGTGCACAACGCCAGCATCAGCGGCGACACCACCGCCGGCGGCCGGGCCCGCTTTGGCCAGTTGCTGACGCAGCACAAGCCCGGCATCGTTGTGCTGGAGCTCGGTGCCAATGATGCGCTGCGCGGCCTGCCGCTGGCCAGCACCCAGGCCAACCTGGCGGCGATGGTGGACAGCGCCCAAAAGGCCGGCGCCCAGGTGCTGCTGCTGGGCATGCAGGTGCCGCCCAACTACGGCAGCAAATACACCACAGACTTTGCCCAGGTCTTCACCACCCTGGCACGCGAGAAGAAAACCGCCGTCGTGCCCTTCTTGCTGCATGGCGTGGCCGATGTGCCCAACGCAGAGAAAAACTTCCAGGCCGACCGCATCCACCCATTGGCCAGCGCCCATCCGCAGCTGCTGGCCAATGTCTGGCCCGAGCTGCAAAAGCTGATGAAGTAAAAAAATGCCGCCAGCGCAATGCGGGCGGCATTCATGGGTTGGGCGCTACCGCTTAGGCAGAGGCCTTAGCCAAAGGCTTTTTGCAGCGCTTGCGCCAAATCCTGCTGCAGGTCGTTCACATCTTCCAGCCCGATCGAAAAGCGCACCACCGTGCCCGGCTGCAGCTGCGACTCGCTCAGCGCGCGCATGCTGCCGATCTTGTAGGGCACCACCAGGCTGATCGGGCCGCCCCAGCTGTAGGCCAGCTTGAACAGGCGCAGGCTCTCGCAGAACAGGTCGATCTGCTGCTGGCTGTAGCGCGGATCGATCACCACGCTGAAAAGACCGGCGGCAGCACCTTGCTTGCCCGCCACCGCGCCAGCGCCGCAGAGCTGCTGCCAATGCGCGTGGCCAGGCGATCCGGCAAAGGCCGGGTGCAGCAGCTGCACAACGACGGGCTGCTCGGCCATGAAGGCGGCCAGCTGCCGGGCCGCCGCATCTTGTGCGTGGTAGCGCAGCGCCAGGCTGGGCAGGCTGCGCAGCACGGTCTCGATATCGTTCACCCCCACACCCAGGCCCAGGTGCATATGCGTGGCCTGCACCTTGCGGTGCACGGCGGCATCACGCGTCACGATGGAGCCCATCAGCACATCGCCACCGCCGCTGGGGTACTTGGTGAGCGAATGCGCCGACACATCGACGCCCGTGCGGTAGCTGCCATCGCCATCCAGGTCAAAGCAGTTGAAGGCCAGGCCGGCACCCCAGGTGTTGTCCAGCGCCGTGGCAATGCCTTTTTGCTGGCACAGGCGCACAAGGCCCACCAGATCGGGAAACTCCATGCTGACCGAGCCAGCGGCCTCCAGCCAGACCAGGCGGGTGTTGTCCTGGATCAGGCTGGCGCAATGGTCGACCCGCATCGGGTCGTAGTAGCCGATGCTAACGCCAAAGCGCTGCAGCTCGCTCTCGGCAAAGCCCTTGCTCGGGCCGTAGACGTTGTCGGGCAGCAGCACATGGTCACCGCTCTTGAGCAGGGCCAGGCCAATCACCGAGATCGATGCCAGGCCGCTGGGCACCAGCACACAGTGGCTGCCGCCTTCCAGCGTGGCAATGCGCTCTTCCAAAATGTAGGTGGTAGGCGTGCCGTGCAGGCCATAGGTGAAGGCGCTCTTGTCCTTCCAGTCCCAGCTGCGCATCGCCGCCACGTTGGGGAAGAACACGCTCGAAGCCTTGAACACGCCGGGCTGCGGCGCTGCAAAAGGCGCATCTGGCGCATAGGGGTGGTGGATGATGCCGGTGATCGGTGCCTGGTTTTTGGGGGTGGAGCTCATAGCAAAAAAAGTCGGTCAGAAAACGGAACAGCTGCGGGCTATTGTGCAGCAGATAGGCTCAGCGCAAAGCCGCCGCCACCAAGCCCAGCGCTGCGGGCTTGGCACCCGCCTCAAAGAAGCGGCTGGCCTGCAGCAGCGCCGCGCTGTTTTGCAGAGGCAGCCAGTCACCACCTGCGCAGCGCTGCCAAGCCAGCGGCCCGGCACTACCAGCCGCTGTAACGACAGCCGCCAGCCAAGCATCGAGCCCATCCGCCGGCGCTGGCCACCAGCGGGCCTGCTCGCCCAGGCTGACCAGCACAGGCAGCCCTTGCGCTGATGCAGCCGGCGCCATAACGGGAGCCTCCAGCGCCGCCAAGGCATCACGCGCCCAGGCGCGCAGCCCGGCGCGGTAGCCCTTGTCGGGGAACTGCGCTGCCCATTGCTGGCGGTCCGCATCCAGAGCCGCACCCATAGCGCTGCTGCCCAGTACGGCGGCGATATCCAGCGCCGGCTTGCGCGCCACCTGCTCCAGCCAGAGCCGGTAGTCGGCACTGGGCGCTGCGGCGTTGGGCGGGTTGATCAGCCACAGCCCTTGCACAGGCTTGCCCAGCGCAGCCTGCTGCAACACAAGCGCCTGGGCCAGGCGCGCGGCATCGCCATGGGCGACGATGACCAGCCCCTGTTCGCCACCCAGATGCAAATGCTGGATGAGGTCTTGCAGCATCGCCAGCTGTTGCGCATCGCCCAGGCGCTGGTCCTTTTTGGGTTTGTCGCTGCGCCCCAGGCCCAACCAATCCGGGGCCACAACACGGTCACCCCGCGCGGCCAGGCCAGCTGCCAGTTCGCGGAACAGGCCTTGCTGTGCCGGCAGGCCGGGCAGCAGCAGCCATTGCCGCGCAGCGGCGGCTGGCGCAGGGTTCTGGCCTGCGCTGTCTTTGGCATGCAGGCGCAGTCCGCCCAAGGCCGGCCAGTCGCTGTAAAAGCAGCTGGGGCAGTTGCAATCCAGTGCCGGGGCAAACAGTGCATCGGGTGTGCGCAGTGCGTCGTCGCGCAGCGGGTGGCTGGCCAGCGCCTGCTGCTTTTGCTGCACGCGGCGCTGGCCAAAGAATGCCGTCAGCAGGGCTGCGGCCTCGTCCGCCAACACCCCAGGGGTCACGGCGGTGTGGTGGTTCAGCGCGGCCTGCGCAAACAGGTCCAGCACCGATCCACCCGCGCCGGTGCGCGGCTCGGCAGCGCCCCAGACCACGCGGTCCAGCCGCGCATGCAAGATGGCGCCTGCGCACATGGCGCAGGGCTCCAAGGTGACATACAAGGTACAGCCATCCAGCCGGTAATTGCCCAGGCGCTTGGCCGCATCGCGCAGGGCCTCAATCTCGGCATGGGCGCTGGGGTCATGGGCGCCAATCGGGTGGTTAAAGCCCCGGCCCACGATCTGGCCATCACGCACCACCACGGCACCCACGGGCACTTCGCACGCCTCTGCCGCAGCGCGTGCCTGCTCCAGCGCGGCGCCCATCCAGTGCGCATCACCAGGCTGGGGGGGCAGTTGGCCGCCAGTGCTGATGGGAACGAGGCTGTCAGCCATCGCCGTCACTCTTCGGCTTGTTTCAGGCGCTGTGCATCCTGCTGCAGCGCCTGGTTCAGTTGGTCCTGCACCTGCTGCTGGATCTGCCGGCTTTGTGCATTCACATCCTTGCTGGTGTCGATCTGCGGCACGGGTACGCCTTCGACGGCGGCGGGCGCGGGCGCCTTGGTCACGCCCATGTTCTGCTTCATCAGCAGCGCCACAATCGCCATCACCACCAGCAACCCTGCCAAACCCAATACAGCCCGCATAGCATCCTCCCTCAATTCCGTATGCGGGTCTGATTATCGCGCGGCATCGCAGCCAGTGGCCGGCAGGCCCTGGTTGGCCTGCCACAGCTGCACAGCCAGCGCCCGGATCTCATCGGCCAGGTGCAGGCGCTGCAGCCAGTGTTGCGGTATCCCCTGCTCGCCCCAAAACGCGCCCGCAATCTGACCGGTGATGGCCGCCGTGGTGTCTGCGTCGTCGCCCAGATTCGCGGCCTCCAGCACCGCGTCCTCAAAACAATCATGCCGGGCAAAGCACCACAGGGCCGCCTCCAGGCTGCGCACCACATAGCCCGAGCCGTAGATGTCCTCGCGGCTTTTGGCCAAGTACTGGCCTTGCGCGATCTGCTGCAGCGGGGGGCTGGCCAGTGGCAGATCCGGCAGCGCCAGCACCTCGTTTTTAGGCCGGCCCTGCAGCGCGCGGGCGATGGCTACTGCCAGCAGGCGGCAGGCATCCAGGCACTCTGCCGCGCCATGCGTGGTTTGCGAGCTGAGCACTGCCTTGTCTTGCAAGCGCTGCGCATCACCGCAAAAGCGCAGTGCCACAGGCGCCAGCCGCATGATCGAGCCATTGCCAGCGCTGTGCGGGTCGGTGCTGCCAGCCAGCGGATTGCCGCTTAGCAAGAAGCTCTGCAGAGCTTCCCGCGTGGCCATGCCAATGTCAAAGCAATGGCCGGTGGCGCTCCAGTAGCCCCACTGGTACCAGTTGGCATAGCGCGCCATCTGGTCGGCCGGGTCGCAATCGCCCTTGGAGACCAGGCTTTCGGCCAGGCACAGCGCCATAGACGTGTCATCGGTCCACTGCCCCTCGCGCAGCGAGAACGGCCCCCCGCCCACCATGTCGGTCAGCGGCACAAAGCTGCCGCGCGGCTGAAACTCGACCGTGGTGCCCACCGCGTCGCCGCAGGCCAGGCCCAGCAGTGCGCCTTGAAAGCGATCCAAGGTAGGCAGCATCACTGGCCTCCGCTGCGCAGCTGCGTGCGCGCCACCATCAGCGCAAAGCCCAGCAGATTGAGGCCGCGCCAGTGCTCAGGCTGCTGGGCCAGCGCATCCTGCGCCGCCAGGCCAATGCCCCAGATGGCATCCACCGGGCTGGCCTCCACCAGCACGCGCTCCCCGGTCGTCAGCAGGTAGTCCTGCAAATCTGCGTTCTGGCCAAACTTGGCCGCATTGCCGCGCACGACGATGTCAAAGCAGGCGGCGTTCCAGCGCTCGCTGTCAAAACTCCGCACGGTGCGGCCCAGCGCCTTGGCCTGCGCCGGGCTGGCGCATTGCAAAATCTTGGCCCGCGCTTCGTCATCGCCAAACAGCCGCGCCTTCTCGGCCATCATGAAGTGCTCAGCGCTGCGGTAGTGCGCGCCGTCCACCGTAAACCCGGCCTCAAACCACTGGCTCAGGCAGCCCTTGCCGACACGGCCATCGGCCTCGGGCTGGTGGCCCCAGAAAAACAGGTAGCGTGGCTGATGGCCTGCCTGGATCTGCGCGAGCAGTTCGGGCACGGAGCGGATGCTGTGGATGTCTTGACGTTCTTGCATGGTTTCAGTCTTCCAAAGGTTCATAGACACGCTCACGCGGCGTGCGCAACGCCTGCGAGTCATCCTGCGCATGGAGGCGCTGCTCGGCCACCAACGAGCGCATATCGATCACTTCCAGCAACTCCTCGGTTGCAAAGGAATGCAGGGTCTGGCCACGCAGGCCCAGCTGCACGGCCCTTCGCTCGCACCGGGCACCACTGGGCGCATGGTCCGGGTCCCACTGCAGACGAACGTCGGAGCCTTGCACCGCGGCCTGCCAATCCTCCATCGCGCCAAACTGCGAGGCCCTGAAGCTCGAAGGCACCGCGTCACGCAGCAGCGCATCAAAAAAGCGGCGTCGCACGCGCAGGCCCAGCACATACTCCTGCCCGGGCTGGGTACCCCAGCCGCTGCGGTACATCATCCACAGAAAATTCGGCTTGATCCAGCTCATGCGGGAAAAGCTGAAATCCGGTCCGCCCAGGCGGCCATGCTCCAGCGCATAGCCCCCTATCGAGGCGCGGTAGGCCTGGTAGACCACAACGCTGTGATCGTCGTAGTTGGCGAGTATGTGTTGGCCCGCTGCAGGCCATTGCTGCAGCTGCTGGCTATAGCGTTCGGTTTCCAAAGTCATCATTCATCCTTCTTGTTGTTATGCATCACTCCATGCGCAGGCTTAAGAACCCTTGGCACCTGCGCATGCAAGTTGTATTGAGCAACTTCCATGAGTTGTACAATACAACTAGCTTTTCTATCCGTCAAGGTTTTTTATGGCCTCCAGCGCTGCCAGCCACCCACCCATTGATTTTGTACGCCCCTACACCACGGTGGATGTGGTGATCTTCAGCGTGGTGGATGGGGCCTTGAAGGTCTTGCTGGTGCAGCGCCCGGCGTCCGGCTCGGAGCCCTTTCCGGGGCTGTGGGCGCTGCCCGGGGGCTTTGTCGATGTGGCGCAGGACAGCGACCTGCAGGCCTGCGCCAACCGCAAGTTGCGCGAGAAGACCAATGTCGCCAGCCCCTACCTGGAGCAGCTGGGCAGTTGGGGCGGCCGCAGCCGGGATCCGCGCGGCTGGTCGGCCACCCATGTCTACTTTGCCTTGATTGCGGCCCTGCCGCTGACCCTGGCCAAGGGTGCCAATGCGGCCGATGTGGCCTGGTTCGAGGTCGATGCGCTCGGCGATGAACCCGAACTCGCCTTTGACCACAGCGAGATCTTGCGCGCTGCGGTCGAGCGCCTGCGCGGCAAGGTGGAGTACACCTCGCTGCCCGCCTTTTTGCTGCCCGAGCCCTTTACCCTGCCCCAGCTCCAGCAGGTGTATGAGACGGTGCTGGGCCGGCCGGTGGACAAGAGTGGCTTTCGCACCCGCATGCTGGCGGCACAGTTTCTGCGCGAGGCCGGGCATGTCGAGGGGCCCTCCAACCGCCCGGCGATGGGCTACCGCCTGGCCGACCGCAGTGCGCCGGTGATCTTTCCGCGCACCTTCAGCCCGCGCGGCTGAACCGGCGCGGCCTGGTGCTTGGTCTGGCACGGCAGTCAGCTTATCTCCCAGTGCAGCAGCCCTGCGGCAGCGACCTGAGATAATCCGGCCCCTATGTCCCTCCTGCCCCACCAGCTCGAACTGCTCTCCCCGGCCCGTGATGCCGATATCGGTATGGAAGCCATCAACCATGGCGCCGATGCCGTCTATATCGGAGGTCCGGCCTTTGGCGCACGCGCCACGGCGGGCAATGACATCCGCGACCTCGAGCGCCTGATCAACCATGCGCACCGCTTTGGCAGCCGCATCTTCATCACGCTCAACACCATCCTGCGCGATGATGAGCTGGAAGGCGCGCGCCAGATGGCCTGGCAGGTCTACGAGGCGGGCGCCGATGCGCTGATCATCCAGGACATGGGCCTGCTGGAACTGGACCTGCCGCCGATCCAGCTGCATGCCTCCACCCAGAGCGATATCCGCACGCCCGAGAAAGCCCGCTTTCTGCAGGATGCCGGCCTGTCGCAGATCGTGGTGGCGCGCGAGCTGGATCTGAAACAGATTTCCGCCGTGCGTGCCGCGACCGACCCGGCCCGCACGACGATTGAATTCTTTGTCCATGGCGCCCTGTGCGTGGCCTACTCGGGCCAGTGCTACATCACCCATGCCCACACCGGCCGCAGCGCCAACCGGGGCGATTGCAACCAGGCCTGCCGCCTGCCTTACGAGGTGCTGGACGCCCAGGGCCGCATCATTGCGCATGAAAAGCATGTGCTGTCGATGAAGGACAACAACCAGAGCGACAACCTGCGCGCGCTGATCGATGCCGGCGTGCGCAGCTTCAAGATCGAGGGGCGCTACAAGGACATGGGCTATGTGAAGAACATCACCGCCCACTACCGCAAGCTGCTCGACGAGATCATCGAAGAGCGCGAGTTCTCGGATGCGCCACTGGCGCGCTCGTCGTCGGGCCGTACCAGCTTCAGCTTCACGCCCGACCCGGACCAGAACTTCAACCGCGAGTTCACCGACTACTTCGTCAATGGCCGCAAGGACGATATCGGCGCCTTTGACACCCCCAAGACGCCGGGCCGCGCGATTGGCTGGGTCACCAAGGTGGGCGAGAACTTTGTGGAGCTCGAAGCCTCCAGCCGCGACACTGTGCTGCACAACGGCGACGGCCTGTGCTACTACGACCTGCAAAAAGAGCTGGTCGGCATGCAAATCAACCGCGCCGAATCGGTGGATGCGAAGAAATCGCTGTGGCGTGTGTTCCCCAAGGACCCGATTGCCGGCTTCAAGGACCTGCGCAAGGGCCTGGAAGTGAACCGCAACCGCGACATGGCCTGGGTGCGCACGCTGGACAAAAAGTCCAGCGAGCGCCGCATTGGCCTCTGGGCCCAGCTCGGTCAGACCCCGGACGGCTTTGCACTGACCCTGACCGATGACGACGGCTTTGTCGGCAGCGCCAGCCTGGTGCAGCCGCACCAGCCCGCCACCGACAGCGAACGGGCCGAGGCGGCCTTGCGCGACCAGCTGGGCCGCTTTGGCGCCACCATTTTCTCGGTGCATGACATCAGTCTGCAGCTGGACCAGCCCTGGTTCATCCCGGCTTCGGCCCTGAACCAGCTGCGCCGCGATGCCGTCGCTGCGCTGGAAGCGGCCCGCGAGGCCGGCTTTGTGCGCCTGCCGCGCGCGCTGCCGGTGGAGCCGCCTGCGCCCTTCCCGGAAGACACGCTGACTTATCTGTCCAATGTGTTCAACCAGAAGGCCCATGACTTCTATGTGAAGCATGGCGTCAAGGTGATCGACGCGGCCTACGAGAGCAAGGAAGAGGAAGGCGAAGTCTCGCTGATGATCACCAAGCACTGCGTGCGCTTCTCGATGAGCCTCTGCCCCAAGCAGGCCAAGGGCGTCATCGGCGTCAAGGGCACCATCAAGGCCGAGCCGCTGCAACTGATCAATGGCAAGGAAAAGTTGACCCTGCGCTTTGACTGCAAGCCCTGCGAAATGCATGTGGTGGGCAAGATGAAGCGGTCGGTGATCAACCAGCATGCCAAGGAGATGCAGGAGTTTCCGATGCAGTTCTACCGCACCCGCCCTGCGGTGGTGCGCAGCTGATCGCCGCTGCTGGCCTGCGTCCATAAAAAAAAGCTGCAAGAGCTTCGCTCTGCAGCTTTATTTTCACCAAGGTCCAGGCACCAAGGTCAATCCTTGGCCTGGCTGCCCGCAATGGACAGTCCCTTGATAAAACCGGTCAGGCGCCTGACTCCGCGCCTTCACGCGTCTCCAGCGCTCGGTTGATGCCCAGGGCCGCCAAGGTACAGACGGCGCCCGACAGCAGATACAGGCAGACAGCGATCAGCCCGAACTTGGCCGAGAGCCCCAGCGCCACCAGCGGCGCAAAGGCGGCGCCCACCAGCCAGGCCATGTCGGTAGACAGGGCCGCACCGGTGTAGCGGAAGCGGGACGAGAAGTTGGCGGTGACCGTGCCGGACGACTGGCCGTAGGACAGGCCCAGCAGCACAAAGCCGACAATAATAAAGAGGTTGTTACCGGTTATGCCGCTGGACAGCAGCTTGGGCGTAGCCAGGCTGAACAGCGCAATCAGCACCGCCATCGCGCCCAAGGTGTTGCGCCGGCCATAGCGATCGGCCAGCTTGCCCGAGGCCACAATCGCCAGCGCCGCACAGAAGGCACCCAGGATCTGTACGAGCAGCACATGCACGATGGGCTGTGGGGAGTACAGCGAAATCCAGGACAGCGGGAACACAGTGACCAGGTGGAACAGTGCAAAGCTGGCCAGTGCCGCAAAGGCGCCGATAGCCACGTGGCTGCCCTCCTCGTCGATCAGACGGGTGACGCTGACGGGCTCGAGCTCTCGCTCCTGCATCGCCTGGGCATAGGTCTGCCCCACCACCAGCTGCAGCCGCGCAAACAATGCCACGACGTTCACTGCAAAGGCCACATAAAACGGATAGCGCCAGCCAAAGTCGAGAAACTCGGCTTTGGACAGGGCGCTGTACAGGTAGGCAAACAGCCCTGCGGCCAGCACAAAGCCCAGCGGCGCGCCCAGTTGGCCGATCATCGCGTACCAGCCCCGGCGGTTGCTGGGCGCATTCATTGCCAGCAGCGACGGCAGGCCATCCCAGGAACCACCCAGTGCCAGGCCTTGGGCAAAACGGAACAGCGCCAGCAGCCAGATGGCCGTGCGGCCCAGAACGTCATACCCGGGTAAAAATGCGATACCGACGGTGGCAACACCGAGCAAAAACAGGGCCACTGTCATTTTGGCGGCACGTCCCCAACGGCGCTGGATGGCCATGGAAATGGCGGTGCCCACCGGTCGGGCAACGAAAGCGATGGAAAAGACGGCAAATGACAGCAAGGTGCCATTGAGCTGCGAAAAGTTGGGGAAAAAGACGCTTGGAAAGACCAAGACCGCCGCTATGCCAAAGACGAAAAAATCAAAATACTCTGACGAACGACCGATAATGACGCCGACCGCGATCTCGCCAGGTGTTACATCTTCATCAGAATGGGCACGGGAACGGGGATCAGCACCGGGGGTGCCGCCGACAGGAGATGCTGTGTAACCGAGACTACTCATACAAAAGCTCCTTCCTCAAGCTGTTACCGGCCTGCTGAGACCGTACCTTTACCAGGAGCCTAGCTGGGTACTTTCTGAGAGGGCGTAGGACAAAATGTCCAATCGACAGGCCTGCCTCTAGCATTTACATTTGGGGGGATTTTGCAATCCATGTTTATACCTAAGCGCGCTTGCCGTGCCCTTTCGCATGCCTGATCTGAAAAAACTTCACGGGCCCTCACGGCTCGTTGCGGCGTTACTGGTTGCCGCCAGCCTTGCAGGCTGTAACACCGTCGTTCTCAACCCTGCGGGTGACGTGGCGGCGCAATCCGGCAATCTGGTGATCATCGCCACCTTGCTGATGCTGATCATCATCGTTCCGGTGATCGTGCTGATCCTCTTGTTCGCGTTCAAGTACCGCGAAAGCAATGAGCCCGCGGACTACGATCCAGAATGGCACCACTCCACGGTGCTGGAACTGGTGATCTGGTCAGTACCGCTGTTGATCATCATCGCGCTGGGCGCCCTGACCTGGATCTACACCCACAAGCTCGACCCCTACCGTCCTCTGGACCGCATTGACGCCAACCGCCCTCTGGCCGCTGACGTCAAGCCGCTGGAAGTCGAAGTGGTGGCCATGGACTGGAAGTGGCTGTTCATCTACCCCGAACAAGGCATTGCCACCATCAACGAACTGGCGGCGCCCGTGGACCGTCCGATCCGCTTCAAGCTGACGGCCACCACGACGATGAACGCCTTCTACGTGCCTGACCTGGCCGGCATGATCTATGCCATGCCATCGATGCAGACGCAGCTGAATGCCGTGATCAACAAACCTGGCGTGTACAAGGGCATGAGCTCGCACTACAGCGGCTCGGGCTTTGCCGGCATGACCTTCAAGTTCCACGGCCTGAGCAATGGCGACTTCGACGCCTGGGTGCAAAAGGCCAAGACCGAAGGCGCCACCCTGGACCGTGCTGAATACGTAAAGCTGGAAAAGCCCAGCGAGCGCGATCCGGTCCGTCTGTTCGGCACCGTTGACAACACCCTGTACCACGCCGTGCTCAACCGCTGCGTTGAAGCCGGCAAGATGTGCATGGACGAAATCATGGCCAAGGATGCGATGGCCAACATCAAGGCCCGTGCAGCTGCAGGCAAGAGTGTTTCGCTGATCCCTGAAGACGACGTGTGCACGGTGGCCAATGCCCCTGCCGTGGTCGCCTCCCTGGGCGAGCAAGCGCCTGGCACCCCCGTGGCGCAGTAACCCCATCGAGAATTTTCAAAGAGACTCAATATGTCCGTAGCTACAAACGTAAGCCATGACCCGCTCCTCGGGCGGCTGACATGGAATGACATACCGATGGTGCATGAGCCCATCGTGTTGTGGACCTTTATCGCCGTGGTCCTGGGCGGCCTCGTGGTCGTTGCTGGTATCACCAAGTTCAAGCTTTGGGGTCCGCTGTGGAAGAACTGGATCTGTTCCATCGACCACAAGAACATCGGGATCATGTACATGATCCTGGGCCTGGTCATGTTCCTGCGCGGCTTTGCCGACGCGATCATGATGCGTGGCCAGCAGGCGCTGGCCGCCGGTGAATCGATGGGTTACCTGCCTCCGCACCACTACGACCAGATCTTCACCGCCCACGGCGTGATCATGATCTTCTTCGTGGCCATGCCTTTTGTGACCGGCCTGATGAACTATCTGGTGCCGCTGCAAATCGGTGCGCGTGACGTGGCCTTCCCGTTCCTGAACAACTTCAGCTTCTGGATGACCACCTCCGGCGCCGTGCTGGTGATGGCTTCGCTGTTCGTCGGTGAGTTCTCCACCCTGGGCTGGCTGGCACTGTCGGGTCTGGGCGAGTACCACCCGGGCGTGGGTCTGGATTACTACATCTGGGCGCTGCAGATTGCCGGGGTCGGGACGACCTTGTCCGGTATCAACCTGATCGTGACCATCATCAAGATGCGCGCACCTGGCATGAACCTGATGAAGATGCCCATCTTCACCTGGACCTCGCTGTGCACCAATGCGCTGATCGTGGCTTCCTTCCCGATCCTGACCGCTGTGCTGGTTCTGATGACCCTGGACCGCTACGTCGGCACCAACTTCTTCACCAACGAGCTGGGCGGCAACCCCATGCTGTATGTGAACCTGATCTGGATCTGGGGCCACCCAGAGGTCTACATCCTGATCTTGCCTGCTTTCGGCGTGTTCTCCGAAATCGTCGCTACCTTCTCGCGCAAGCGCCTGTTCGGCTACACCTCGATGGTGTACGCGACCGTGTGTATCACCATCCTGTCCTGGCTGGTGTGGCTGCACCACTTCTTCACGATGGGGTCTGGTGCCAGCGTGAACTCGTTCTTCGGCATCACGACGATGATCATCTCGATCCCGACCGGCGCCAAGATCTTCAACTGGCTGTTCACGATGTACCGTGGCCGCATCAAGTTCACCGTGCCTATGCTGTGGACCGTGGGCTTCATGCTGACCTTCACCATCGGTGGTATGACCGGTGTGCTGCTGGCCGTGCCGCCTGCTGACTTCGTGCTGCACAACTCGCTGTTCCTGATTGCCCACTTCCACAACGTGATCATTGGTGGCGTCGTGTTCGCCGTGTTCGCCGGTATCAACTACTGGTACCCCAAGGCCTTCGGCTACCGCCTCGACGAGTTCTGGGGCAAGGCATCGTTCTGGTTCTGGTTCGTCGGCTTCTGGGTGGCCTTCAGCCCGCTGTATGTGCTGGGCCTGATGGGTGTGACCCGCCGCGTCAACCACTACGAAGACACCTCGCTGCAGATCTGGTTCATCATCGCTGCGTTCGGCGCCGTGCTGATCGCTCTGGGTATCGCCTGCTTCTTCATCCAACTGTTCGTCAGCTACCTCAAGCGCGACCAACTGCGTGACGTGACCGGCGACTGCTGGAACGGCCGTACCCTGGAATGGGCTACCTCGTCGCCTCCTCCACAGTACAACTTCGCCTTCACGCCAGCCGTGCATGACAGCGACGCCTGGTGGGACATGAAGAAGCACAGCTACAAGCGCAAGCTCGACGGTTTCGTGGAAATCCACATGCCCAAGAACACCGGCGCCGGCTTCGTGATCTCGATGATCGCCCTGGTCTTCGGCTTCGCCATGATCTGGCACATGTGGTGGATCGCTGGCATCAGCTTTGCCGGCATCGTGTTGGCCTCGATCATCCACACCTTCAACTACAAGCGTGACTACTACATCCCTGCAAGCGAAGTAGCAGCCACCGAAGAAGAACGTACCCAACTGTTGGCCCGCCATGTCTAATCACAACACCCTCGCCGGCGCGACCGGTACCCGTGACTACTTCCTCAAGGAAGAACCGCACGTAGAAAATGGCACCGCTCTGGGCTTCTGGCTCTACCTGATGAGCGACTGCCTGATCTTTGCTGCCCTCTTCGCCACCTATGGCGCGCTGGGCCGCAACTATGCAGGTGGCGCCGGTGGTGCCGAACTGTTCGACCTGAGCCTGGTGGCCATCAACACCGCCTTGCTGCTGTTCTCGTCCATCACCTTCGGCTTTGCGATGCTGGCCAAGCAAAAGGGCTCGGTCAAGGGCACCGTGGTCTGGCTGATCATCACCGGCCTGTTCGGTGCTGGTTTCCTGGGCGTGGAACTGTATGAGTTTCACCACCTGATCCATGTGGGCGCTGGCCCGCAAAGCAGCGCCGCCATGTCGGCCTTCTTTGCACTGGTAGGCACCCACGGTCTGCACGTGACCTTCGGTCTGGTATGGCTGGTGGTGCTGCTGCTGCAAATCGGCAAGCACGGCCTGACCCGTGAGAACAACCGCCGCCTGATGTGCCTGTCGATGTTCTGGCACTTCTTGGACGTGGTCTGGATCGGCGTCTTCTCCTTCGTTTATCTGATCGGAGTGCTGTAAATGAGCGCACAACACAACCACGCTGCACACGGCCATGACGACCACCACGGTCATGACGACGGCCCCCACAGCACCTTCTCGGGCTACATGATCGGCTTCTTCCTGTCGATCATCCTGACGGCCATCCCCTTCGCCGTAGTGATGGGTGACGTGTTCGAAAACCGCACTACCACCGTGGTCGTGATCGCCTTCTTCGCGGTAGTGCAGATCATCGTGCACATGGTTTACTTCCTGCACATGAACGGCAAGATCGAAGGCGGCTGGACCCTGATGTCCACCATCTTCACGATCGTGTTCGTTGCGGTGACCTTGGCTGGTACCTTGTGGGTCATGTACCACATGAACACCAACATGATGCCTGGCCACAACCACAACCCGACCGCCGTGACCCTGCAGCAACCTGCGGCCCAACAAGGCCACACCAACCACTAAGCTGTTTTGACCAACGAAACGCAACGGAATGCGCAGGGCCAGCCCCGGCATTCCGCACTTTTTCAGGCGATGCTCGCGACCGTGGGCATCGCCTTGTTCTTGGGCCTTATCGCCTTGGGCACCTGGCAGGTCTACCGCCTGCAGTGGAAGCTGGACCTGATCGAACGGGTGGAGCGCCGGGTGCACAGCGCGCCCCAAGCGCTGCCCGCACTGGCCGGCTGGTCCCAGCTCGATGCCAAGGCGATGGAATACCAGCCCAGCAGCCTGCAAGGCCAGTGGCTGACCGACAAGACCGTGCTGACCCAGGCCACCACGGTGCTGGGCTCCGGCTTTTGGGTGCTGACCCCGCTGCAGCAAGCCGATGGCAGCCAGGTGCTGGTCAACCGCGGCTTTGTGCCCGATACCCTGCGCCGTGACTGGGCAGGCGGCCCGCAGCTGACAGCGGCAACGCCCACCGGTAACGTCAAGGTGATCGGCCTGCTGCGCGCCACCGAGCCCAAAGGCGGTTTTCTGCGCGACAACGACCCACAAGCCGGGCGCTGGTTCTCCCGCGATGTGCAGGCGATTGCACAGGCCCAGGGCCTGACGCAGGTGGCGCCGTTCTTCATCGACGAAGGCCTGCCTGATGGCAGCGCCGAAGTGGTGGGCGAGCAAAAGCGCAGCAGCGCCAGCGACCTGCAAAGCCAGCCATGGCCACGCGCCGGTCTCACGCAGGTGCGCTTTGTCAACAACCACCTGGTCTACGCACTGACCTGGTACGGCCTGGCACTGATGGTGGCAGGCGCCACCTGGCTGGTGCTGCGCAAACGCAAGCGCACGCGTTAATCACCCTCAGACTTACCGGCGCCTGGCGGCGCCGGTAACACTGGCAGCTGCAATGCCTGCCGACTGCGGCACAATCGCACGGTGCCACTGTCCATCCCCTCCCCCTTTCAGGTCACCCACACCACCGACCGCCAGAACATGCAGCTGCTCATCCAGCTGCGCTGGCTGGCCGTGGTGGGCCAGGTGGTCACCATCTCGCTGGTCCGCTGGGGCTTTGACATCTACCTGCCGCTGTATGAGATGCTCGCCGTGCTGGCCGGGCTGGTCATCACCAACCTGATCTGCGTCTGGTGGCTGCGATGGCGCCAGCACGACATCTCGTCGAGCGATCTCTTTGTGGCGCTGCTCGCCGATGTGGGGGCGCTGAGCCTGCAGCTCTACCTCAGCGGCGGCGCCAACAACCCCTTCATCACCTTGTTCCTGCTCCAGGTCACCCTCGGGGCGGTGCTGCTCAAGCCCTTCTATGCATGGGGCATCGTGGTGGTCACCGGCAGCTGCGCGGTAGCGCTGGCCTTTTTCTACCAGCCGCTGCAGATCATGAGCCACCGCAGCGGTGCCATGCATGCGCTGTACCTGCTGGGCCTGCTGATCAGCTTCGGGCTCAATGCCATCCTGCTGGTCTCCTTCATCAACCGCATCATGTCCAACCTGCAGCTGCGCGACGCACGCCTGGCCGACCTGCGCCAGCGCGCTGCCGAGGAAGAGCACATCGTGCGCATGGGCCTGCTGGCCAGCGGCGCAGCCCATGAGCTGGGCACACCGCTGTCGACCCTGGCGGTGATTCTGGGCGACTGGCAGCGCATGCCCTCGATCGCGCAAGACGGCGAGCTGATGGAGGACCTGCGTGAGATGGAGCACCAGGTGCAGCGCTGCAAATCCATTGTCACCGGCGTGCTGCTGTCGGCCGGCGAGACACGCGGCGACGCGCCCGAGACCACCACCCTGGTCACCTTCATGGACCGCGTGGCGGCGCAATGGCAAAGCCACCGCCAGCCCGGCAACTTTGTCTACCGCAAGCAGGTGGCACGCGATATTCCGATCATCTCGGATACCTCGTTGCAACAGATGATTTTCAATGTGCTGGACAATGCGCTGGAGGCCTCGCCCGGCTTTGTCCAGCTGGTGGTGGAATGCCCCGCGCAAGATGACGCCCAGCTGGTGCTGCAGGTCACCGACAGCGGCCCGGGCTTCAAGCACGAGATCCTGGAACACCTGGGCAAGCCCTACCAGTCGACCAAACAGCGCCCTGGCGGTGGCCTGGGCCTGTTTCTGGTGATGAACGTGGCCCGCTCGCTGGGCGGCCATGTCGAGGCCCGCAACCGCGAGCAGCACCTGGGCGGCGGTGCAGCTGTACGCATCAGCCTGCCGCTGGCCTCGATCGCCCTGGATGATGAACCACACCATGACGCAAACCCAAGAACGCCTGTTACTCCTGGTTGAAGACGATGCCGCTTTTGCCCGCACCCTGCGCCGCTCCTTTGAGCGCCGGGGCTACCGCGTGCTGCACGCCAGCAGCGCAGACGAAGTGGCCCAGCTGCTGCAGACCGAGCGCCCGCAGTACGCAGTGATGGACCTGAAGCTGGCCGGCCATGCCTCGGGCCTGTCTTGCGTGCAGCTGCTGCATGCACAAAACCCCGATGCGCTGATTGTCGTGCTCACCGGCTACGCCAGCATTGCCACCGCAGTCGAAGCCATCAAGCTCGGCGCCTGCCACTACCTGGCCAAACCGTCCAACACCGACGATATCGAAGCGGCCTTCAGCCGGGTCGAAGGCAGCACCGAAGTCGACCTGACCGCTACCACCACCTCGATCAAGACACTGGAGTGGGAAAAGATCCACGAGACCCTGGCCGAGACCGGCTTCAACATCTCCGAAACCGCGCGCCGCCTGGGCATGCACCGCCGCACGCTGGCCCGCAAGCTGGAAAAGCACCACGTCCGTTAAGCACCCCTCAGGCAGCGTCCTCACAGGCCTGCACCAGCGCCTGCAATACCGGTGAGCGCTGCTTGCCCTGGCGCTGCAGCAGCGAGAACTGGCGCCGCATTGGCGGCAACAAGCTGTGCAGCACGGCCAGCTCGCCCCGGTCGATCCAGGGCTGGGCAATGACACGCGACAGGCAACTGATACCCGCGCCCCGCGCTACCGCAGTGCAGATGGCTTCCGAGCTGCCGAGCACCGCCGCTATCGGCCATTCGCGGAGTTGAGACAGCACGCTGAACTCCACCGCCTCGCGCGTACCCGATCCTTCCTCACGCAGCAGCCAGCGGCAAGCAGCCAGTTGCCGCGCGGTGATGGGCATTTGGTCCCCTGTGCTCACCAGCGCGTGGCCAGGTGCCGCAATCAGCACCAGCTCATCCTCGCGCCAGGGCTGCACCTCCAGCGCTGGCCAGTGGCTCACCCCTTCGATAAAGCCCAGGTCGACACTGGCCTCGCTCACCGCCTCTGCCACCTCGCGGGTATTGCCGATCACCACCTCAAACTGCACCTGGGCATAGCGCTGCATAAAGTCCGCCAGGATGGCCGGCAGCACATGGTTGGCAATGGTGGTGCTGGCCGCCAACCGCAGCACCACCGGCGCCATGGGCTCCGTCTGCTGGGTGGCCTGCTCCAGTTGCAAAGCCAGCTCCAGCAAGGCCTGTGCTTGCGGCCAGAGGCTGCGGCCCAGGTCGTTCAGCACCAGGCGCTTGCCGCTGCGCGCAAACAGCTGCGCCCCCAGACCTGCCTCTAGCTGCTGCAAGGCGGCGCTGACCGCTGATTGCGACAGGCCAATGGTCTGCGCTGCAGCCACGGTGCTGCCGCTGTGGGCGATGGCGCAGAAAACCTCCCACTGGCGCAGGCTGAGATGAAGCATGGTGATGGCGCCCAAGGCGCTTGGGTCGATGAATCAATATCTACCTATTTTATAGATAGATATTAATCAAACAACTAGTTATACAGATATAAGAATAATTTCTATAGTGACGCCATATCGCCCAACAGTGCCCGCGTTCGGCGCTGCCAGGGGCCTCTGGAAACACCCATGTCACTCGCCCAGCTCTCCCTCCTCAACCTGCGCAACGTCCACTGGCTCGATACAGCCAAACGCCTGGCACTCGGCCTGCTGCTGTGCGCGGCCATTGCCTGGCTGGCCAGCACCCTGGCAGCCCTGCCCTGGTTTGGCAGCCACGGGCTGAGCGCGCTTACCCTGGCCATCGTCATCGGCATGCTGGTGGGCAATACCGTCTATGGCTGGGTACAGGCCCCGGCGGCAGCGGGAGTGGGCCTGTCCAAGCAGCAGCTGCTGCGCCTGGGCATCATCCTCTATGGCCTGCGCCTCACCTTCCAGGACATCGCCGCCGTGGGCGCCACGGGCGTTCTGATCGATGCGCTGATGCTTGTCAGCACCTTTGTGCTGGCGCAGTGGCTGGGCCAACACTGGCTGGGGCTGGACGCACGCACCAGCATGCTGGTGGGCGCGGGCAGCGCCATCTGCGGCGCGGCGGCCGTGCTGGCCACCGCACCGGTGGCCAGGGCGCGGGCCGATGATGTGGCGGTCGCCATTGCCACCGTGGTGGTCTTTGGCACGGTGGGCACCTTTCTGTATCCCGTGCTCTACCAGTGGCTCGCACCCAGCCTGCAGATGAGCGAGGCCGGCTACGGCCTCTGGGTGGGCTCGACGGTGCACGAGGTCGCCCAGGTCGTGGCGGCTGGCGGCGCCGTCAGCAGCAACGCGGCCGATACCGCCGTGGTCGCCAAGATGGTGCGGGTGATGATGCTGGCCCCGTTTCTGATCGTGCTGTCGCTGTGGCTGGCCAGGGGCCCTGGCAGCGATGCACCGGTCCCGCAGCCTGCCGCCGGTGGCGCCGTGCAGGCCAGCCAGATCACCATTCCCTGGTTTGCCTTGGGCTTTGTCGCAGTCGCGGGCATCCATTCGCTGGGCGTCATCCCTGCGCAGGCCCTGGCCATTGGTGTGCAATGGGATAACGCGCTGCTCACGATGGCGATGGCCGGCCTGGGGCTCAGCACCCATGTACGCTCGGTGCGGGCCGCAGGCATCAAGCCCTTGCTGCTGGCTCTGGTGCTGTTTATCTGGCTGGTGCTGGGTGGGCTGGCGATCAATACCTGGATGGGAGGGATCTCAGCGCTCTGAGGCCTCATAAGCTCATACCCAAAAAATCGTTGGTCTGCCGCGCAAAACTGCTACAACGGGCAGGCATCTTTCCGCTAACAAAAAGGATTCCAATACCATGCGCATCGAGACATTGGCCGTTCACGCAGGCTATTCGCCCGACCCGACCACCAAGGCTGCGGCCGTGCCCATCTACCAAACGGTGGCCTACGCCTTTGACAGCGCGCAGCATGGCGCGGACCTGTTTGACCTGAAGGTGCCGGGCAATATCTACACCCGCATCATGAACCCGACCACCGATGTGCTGGAAAAGCGCGTGGCAGCGCTGGAGGGCGGCATTGCTGCACTGGCGCTGGCATCGGGCATGGCGGCGATCACCGCCGCCATCCAGACGCTGGCCGAAGCGGGCGACAACATCGTCTCGGCCAGCACCTTGTATGGCGGCACCTACAACCTGTTTGCCCACACCTTTCCGCAGCAAGGCATCGAGGTCCGCTTTGCCGATCCGCGCGACCCGGCCAGCTTTGGCGCCTTGATCGACGACAGGACCAAGGCTGTGTTCATCGAGTCCATCGGCAACCCCTTGGGCAATGTGACCGACATCCGCGCGCTGGCCGATGTGGCCCACCGCCACGGCGTGCCGCTGATCGTGGACAACACCGTGCCCTCACCCTACCTGCTGCGCCCTATCGAGCATGGTGCCGATATCGTCGTGCACTCGCTCACCAAGTACCTCGGCGGCCATGGCACCAGCGTCGGCGGTGCGATTGTCGATAGCGGCAAGTTCCCCTGGGCGGAGCACAAGGCGCGCTTCAAGCGCCTCAACGAGCCTGATGTGAGCTACCACGGCGTCGTCTACACCGAAGCGCTTGGCCCAGCAGCCTACATCGGCCGCGCGCGCGTGGTGCCACTGCGCAATATGGGCGCGGCCATCTCGCCGCACAACGCCTTCCAGATCCTGCAAGGCATTGAGACCCTGGCGCTGCGCATGGACCGCATTTGCGAGAACAGCCAGAAGATTGCCGAGACCCTGCAAAAGCACCCCAAGGTGGCCTGGGTGCGCTATGCGGGCCTGCCAGACCACCCGGACCATGCCATTCTGCAAAAGCAGTCGGGCGGCCGCGCCTCGGGTATTTTGTCGTTCAGCCTTAAGGCCGCCGATGGCCAAGGCCGTGCCGCAGGCGCCCGCTTTCTGGATGCTTTGCAGCTGTTCACGCGCCTGGTCAATATTGGCGATGCCAAATCACTGGCCACGCACCCGGCCTCGACCACCCACCGCCAGCTCGACAGTGGCGAGCTGGAGAAGGCCGGCGTCAGCGAAGGCATGGTGCGTCTGTCCGTAGGCATCGAGCATGTCGATGATCTGCTGGCCGATCTGGAGCAGGCGCTGGCCAAGGTCTGAGGGGACGTCGCACGCAAAAAAAGAGCCGCTTTCAACAAGCGGCTCAAACACAGTGCTCTGTGGCTCCTGGATCACCAGGAGCAGGCATGAGGACCTGTTTAGAAGCGGTAGCCCACACCGACACCCAGCAGCCAAGGATCGACCTTGAAGGTCCCCACCTTGGTGCCCGCCGAGCGCACATCGGTCTTGATGTAGACCTTCTTCACATCCACGTTGATCGACCAGTTCTTGTCGAGCATGTAGTCAAAGCCGATCTGCAGTGCGGCGCCAAAGCTGTTCTTCTTGATCGATGGATCGAGCGCGGCCTCAACAGCCGGTGCGAAGTTCACGTTCGAGAAGCGCGTGTAGTTCACACCAGCGCCCAGATAGGGCTTGAACGCACCCATGTTGGTGAAGTGGTACTGCGCCAGCAGGCTGGGCGGCAGGTGCTTGAGCGTGCCGATCTTGGCGCCATCGGAGCGCAGGTCGTGCTTTTGCGGGTAGGTCAGCACCAGCTCGGCCGCGATATTGGGCGTGAAGAAGTAGGTCACATCCACTTCGGGAATGGTCTTGTCATTGATCGACAGACCCAGGCCGGTGGAGTCCTTGTTGGCGCTATCCAGGTGCACTGCACGCAAACGCACTTGCCAGGGGCTTTGCGCCTCCTGCGCCATCGCGGCGCCCGACGCCATTGCACATACAGCCGCCGCTGCCAACATCATTTTTTTCATCATCATTGCCCTCGCTGCGATCTTGCTCGCATGGATTGAAAAGTAGCTGAAACAAGCCTGCATCTGCATGCCCGGCCAGCACCAAGCGCCGGATAGGTGGGTGGCAGATCTGCCTGCTGTCCATGCCCTGCATCTTCTTCCTCTGCGTGCCAGGCGGCCCTGACCCAGATCAACGAGACAAAACAAGCCATGAAAAAAGGCGGCCCGCTGTTGCGATGCCGCCTTGAGGTCTTTACTGCAGCCGCATCCCCAGGATGCAGCGCTGCTGCTGATCAGTGCCCGCGCAACTTGTGCCAGGCCTCCACCGCCAGCACCACCAGGCCGCCAATGGCCGCGCCGACGACCACGTGCACCAGGGTGGGCGCCAGCAGGGCCACCACGCCGCCCATCGGGGTCACGGTGCTCTGCAGCCAGTGCTCGATCGGGCCGATGCCGTGCACCAGCAAGCTGCCGCCCACCATGAACATCGCAGCCGTACCCACAATCGACAAACCACGCATCAGCCAAGGCGTAAACGCAATCAGGCCCCGGCCAAACGCCTTTGCGGCGGCACTGGTCTTGCGCATCAGCCACATGCCCACGTCGTCCATGCGCACAATGCCGGCCACCAGGCCGTAGACAAACACGGTGATCGCCAGCGCCACAGCGACCAGCACCGCAAACTGCTCGGCAATGGGCTTGCTGGCGACGGTGCCCAGCGCTATAGCCATGATCTCGGCCGACAGAATGAAATCGGTACGCACGGCACCCGCCACCTTGGCCTTTTCATAGGCCACCGGGTCCATGTTCTTCTCGTTGGCGGCCTTGACCGACGAAGGGGCCACACCCATTTGTGCGGCCTGCTCTGACTCCTTGACGGCGTCATGGGTGTGCTTGGGCTTGTGGAACAGGCTCAGCACCTTCTCCACCCCCTCAAAACACAGGAAAGCGCCGCCAATCATCAACAGCGGCGTGATCAGCCAGGGCGCAAAAGCACTGATCAGCAACGCTGCCGGCACCAGAATGGCCTTGTTCTTCAGTGAGCCCTTGGCCACCGCCCAGACCACCGGCAACTCCCGGTTGGCCTTGACGCCCGTCACCTGCTCGGCATTCAGCGCCAGGTCATCGCCCAGCACCCCCGCCGTCTTTTGCACCGCCACCTTGGTCTGCGTGGCCACATCGTCCAGGATGGCCGTGCTCTTGCCCGCAGCCGTCTTGGTCATCAGCGCCACATCGTCAAGCAAGGTCGCAATATCATCGAGCAACATCAATAAACCAGCACCAGCCATTACGCACTCCCTGTCTAAATTCGGTGGCAAATCATAGCGATTTCACAATGCAATGCCGTCTCAAGCCCCGTAAAACGGTGATTTCTACGTTTTGTTGGAGGTTGTTCACAAAACTTTATGCAGGCCTTGTCAACCACTTCAGCGCGCGGCCCGTTGTACACCCATCTACACCAGAAAGGTGAAAGGACTGAAATGACTGAAGTGTTTGCAATTTGGCCTGAAGACGAACGTGACCGTAAGCGTGCTCCTGCCCGCTTCTGATACCAGCGCAGCTTGCCAGCGGTTGAGCCAGAACTGAAAACCCGGCACCCGCAACAGTTGCAAGCGCACTGATCTCTCTCACTTTAGCCCCGCTCTGCGGGGCTTTGTTTTGTCTGGTGCAGTCCTCCTACAGGGCCGCACACCAAAGCCCTCTGCCGTGGCAACCGCAGACGGCTTGCATTTATGCCGCCACCATGTGCTCGTACAGGATCAGCGAGCCAATCGCGATCAGCACGACACCGCCTACCGCCTCTGCCCAGCGGCCGGTGATATGGCCCAGCACGCGCCCGACCATCACCCCCAAGGTCACCATCGCAAAGGTCGCAAAGCCAATGCTCAGCGCCACCACGGTGATGTTCACATCCAGGAAAGCCAGGCCCACGCCCACCGCCATTGCATCGATGCTGGTGGCAAAGCCGGTGGCCACCAGCAGCCAGAAGCCATGGCGCGCGGGCCGGCTCATCTCGGGCTCATCGGCGCTTTTGAAAGCACCCAGCACCATGCGGCCGCCCAGCACCAGCAGCAGCACAAAGGCAATCCAGTGGTCCCAGGCCTTCACATAGTCGGCTGCGGCATAGCCCAGCGCCCATCCCACCAGCGGCGTGATGGCTTCGATGACACCAAAGATCAGGCCGGTGCGCAGTGCCTCCGACCAACGGGGTTTGACAAGGGCAGAGCCTTTGCCAATCGCGGCAGCAAAGGCATCGGTAGACATGGCAAGCGCCAACAGGGAAATGGAAGCAGCGTTCATCGGAGGTTCTTCTAGGACAGTCGGGCATGAGCACAACGGCATGCCACCACTGCCCGACCGAGGTCGTGCTGGCATGCCGATGGTCTCGCCAACCGAAGAACGGATGTCTGCGCCACAGCATGTGAAATGCCGAGTATGTTGACGCAGACGCTTCCAGCGCGGAAGCAGGCTACTCCCCAAGGGAGACCGCAGTCTAAACCTTGCGCAGCGCTTCGGGGCGCATGGCCCCAAAGGGGCCAAGCTCTTTAGAAATAGATCGTATTTCCATCTCTTGCTCAGCATTGGCACGGCAGCCCGGAGACAGCTACAGGCCGAAACAAGCGCAAGCTGATGTACACGCGCGGTGCCAGGGCGCCCTCTGACAGCGGCCGCCAGCGCGTCTCCCACGCAACAGCCATGGCGCGCACCCCAGGGTTGGCCCTAGTTCATTTTTGGACGCTTTGTATACACTTAATGTATGCATATGTGCACACAAAGCATAGCCATTGAGGCCCCGCTTTGCTGCTGCACATGCCATGCATGGACCCGCGCACATGACGAGACAATGCTGGCCGCCAGGCCGTTACTAAGGCGCACCTGGATGCGCCCGATCCAAGGATGTCAATGACCGATCTTGCAGCAGCCCAGAACGCAGGCCTAGCCTTCAACCCCGCCCAGCAGCGGCCCGCAGCCACCACCGATTTGCCCGCCGGTGTATGCCCCTCGCTCTACAACAAGGACCTGGCTCCCACCAAAAAAGACAGCCGGTCCTGGGGCGCCTACAGCCTGTTCACGCTCTGGGCCAATGATGTGCACAGCCTGGGCAACTATGCCTTTGCCATCGGCCTGTTTGCGCTGGGCCTGGGCGGCTGGCAGATTCTGACAGCGCTGATGATGGGCGCCGGCCTGCTGTTTGTGCTGCTGACCTTGTCGGGCTTCATGGGCCCCAAGACGGGCGTGCCTTTTCCGGTGATGAGCCGCATCAGCTTCGGCACCCGGGGCGCGCAGATCCCGGCGCTGATCCGGGGCGGCGTCGCGATTGCCTGGTTCGGCATCCAGACCTACCTGGCCTCCAAGGTGCTCGATGTGCTGCTGATCACCCTCTTCCCCAGCCTGCAGGCGCTGCTGGCACACCAGGTGCTGGGCCTGCCGGTGCTGGGCTGGATCAGCTTCAGCCTGCTGTGGGTGGTGCAGACGATGATTGCCTGCTGGGGCATGGAGAGCATCCGCAAGTACGAGGCCTTTGCAGGCCCGGTGATTCTGGTGACCTTCATCGCGCTGGCCGGCTGGGTGCTGTACAGCTCGGGCGGCAGGATCCAGTGGACGGCGCCCCAGCCCAGCACCGGTGGGGCGATGTGGGTGCAGATCATGGGTGCGGCCTCGCTGTGGGTCGCCATCTACGGCACCTTTGTGCTCAATTTCTGTGACTTCACCCGGGGCGCCACCTCGCGCAGCGCCGTGGTCAAGGGCAACTTCTGGGGCATCCCCATCAACATGCTGATCTTCGGCCTGATCGTCGTCGTGCTGACCGGCGGCCAACTGGCCATCGATGGCACCCTGATCCTGAGCCCCACCGACATCGTCGAGAAGATCCCCAACAAGCCGTTGCTGATTCTGGCCAGCCTGTCGCTGCTGATTCTGACCATCGCCGTCAACCTGATGGCCAACTTTGTCGCCCCCGCGCTGGCCCTGGCCAACCTGCTGCCGCGCCAGCTCAACTTCCGCCGCGCCGCGCTGGTCAGCGCCATCCTGGGCTTTGTGATCCTGCCGTGGAACCTCTACGATTCGCCGCTGGTGATCCTGTATTTCCTCGGTGGCCTGGGCTCCTTCCTGGGCCCGCTGTTCGGCATCGTGATGGCCGACTACTGGCTGATCCGCAAGGAACGCGTGCACGTGCCAGCGCTCTACAGCGATGACCGCAACGGCCCTTACCATTACCAAAACGGTGTCAACCGCCGCGCCATCCAGGCCCTGGTGCCCTCGGCGCTGATTGCGCTGCTGTTCGCCTTTCTGCCGGCGCTGGAGTCGGTGTCCCATTTCTCGTGGTTCATTGCAGCCGGGCTCGGCGGCCTGTTCTACTGGCTGCTGACCCCCAAGGGCCAGCACTATGAAGACCAGGACGGCGAGGCCATTGCCGTGAACCATGCCCAACATTGAGACGGAGTTTTTTGCATGCGCATTCTGATCGTGAACGTCAACACCACCGAGAGCATGACCGAGGCCATCGGCGCCCAGGCGCGCCGGGCCGCCGCTCCGGGCACCGAGATCGTCGCCCTCACCCCGCGCTTTGGCGCCGAATCGGTGGAGGGCAATTTTGAGAGTTACCTTTGCGCTGTCGGTGTGATGGATGCGGTGATGCGCTATGACCAGCCCTTTGATGCCGTCATCCAGGCCGGCTACGGCGAGCATGGCCGCGAAGGCCTGCAAGAGCTGCTGGAAGTGCCTGTGGTCGACATCACCGAGGCAGCGGCATCGACGGCGATGTTCCTGGGCCACAAATACGCCGTGGTCACCACCCTGGACCGCGCCGTGCCGCTGATCGAAGACCGGCTCAAGCTGGCCGGGCTGGATGCGCGCTGCGCCTCGGTGCGCGCCAGCGGCATGGCCGTGCTGGAACTGGAGAGCCAGCCCGAGCGCGCCGTCGATGCCATCGTGCAGCAGGCGGCCAAGGCTGTTGAAGAAGACCATGCCGAGGTGATCTGCCTGGGCTGCGGCGGCATGGCCGAGCTGGAAGACAAGGTACGCAGCCGCACCGGCGTGCCCGTGGTCGATGGCGTGGCCGCCGCAGTGACGATTGCCGAATCGCTGGTGCGCCTGGGCCTCAAGACCTCCAAGGTGCGCACCTATGCCCCGCCGCGCGCCAAGCGGATTACCGGCTTTCCGCTGCCCGATTCGTTGGGCCGCTGAACGTCTTCAACCACCCATCCCTGTTTACTCCAACCGCCCTGCTCCGCAGGGCTTTTTTCTGGCCGCTGCTGGCCGTTATTGGCTGGTCTTGAAGCCCTGGGTCGCCGCCCAGGCAGCCACATCATCGCGGCGGATCGCAGCGGCCATCAGCTGCGGGAAGGCGTCCGGCGTGCAGGCAAAGGAAGGCACGCCCAAGGCCGCCAGCTTGGCCGCCAGTGCGGCATCGTAAGCGGGGGCACCTTCGTCGCTCAGCGCCAGCAAGGTGATGAACTGCACGCCCGACTCCACCAGCTCATGGGCGCGGCGCAGCAGGCCTGACTCCACGCCCCCCTCGTACAGGTCCGAGATCAGCACCAGGATGGTGTTGCGCGGCTCGCTGATCAGGCTCTGGCAATAACCCACGGCGCCATTGATGTCAGTGCCGCCGCCCAGCTGCACGCCAAACAGCACATCGACCGGGTCGTCGAGCTTCTCGGTCAGGTCCACGACGGCCGTGTCAAACACCACCAGCTTGGTGGCGACCGCAGGCAGGCTGGCCATCACCGCACCAAAGATGCTGGAATAGACCACCGAGTTGGCCATGGAGCCGCTTTGGTCGATGCACAGAATCACCTCGCGCTGCGGGCGGCGCGCCTTGCGGCCATAGCCGATCAAGGTCTCCGGAACGATGGTCTTGTACTCGGGCTGCCAATGGCGCAGGTTGGCGCGTATCGTGCGGTTCCAGTCGATCTCGGCATGGCGCGGGCGGCGGTTGCGCTGGCTGCGGTCCAGCGCGCCGGCCACGGCACTGCGCATCGGCTCTTCGAGCTTTTTCATCAGCTCGTCCACGACCTTGCGCACCACCAGGCGCGCGGTGGCCTTGGTGTTTTGCGGGATGACCGAGCCCAGCGACATCAGGTTGGCGACCAGGTGCACATCGGGTTGCACGTTCTCCAGCATCTCGGGTTGCAGCAGCAACTCGCGCAGTTGCAGGCGCTCCATCGCGTCGCGCTGCATCACCTGCACCACCTGGCTGGGAAAGTACTTGCGGATATCGCCGAGCCAGCGCGACACCGACGGCGAAGAATTGCCCCGGCCACCCTTGCGTGAGCCCAGCTGGCTGTCGCCCTCGTAGAGCGCAGCCAGCGCCTGGTCCATCTCCTGCAGGCGTCCGCCCACGGTCCCGCAGCTGGCATCGGCCGGGCTGCCCAGCACCATGCGCCAGCGTTGCAAGCGGGTGGTTGGCTGCAGCGCCTGCTCCGCGTCGGGCGGCAGGGTTTCGGTATCGTCTTGCGCCAGGTCTGGCGCGGGATGGGCGGCATTCGTCATCGTCATCACTCCAGCGTTGGGGCGTCGTTGCGGGGGGCCGAGGCAGCGGCGATCTGCGCCAGCAAGTCGGGCGGCAGCTCCAGCCCCAGCAAGGTGTTGAGCAGTGGCAAGGCCAGCACGGCGCGCGCCTCGTCCCAGGGTGCATCCTCATCGCCCAGCGCCAAGGCGGCGGCAGGCACAGCCGCACCGGCCACCGGTGCGCGCCGGGCCTTGTCGCCCAGGCTCTGGCGCTCATGCTTGCTGAAGTGGGCAAAACTGCGCCGCACCAACGGCAAGATCTGCGCAAACTGCACTTCGCCCAGTCCGGCCAGCCAGGCATCGACGGCGCCCCAAATCGCCTCGTCGTGCAGCAGCACCAGCGCCTGCTGGTTCAAAAAGCCATCCAGCCAGGCGGCCACATCCAGCGGCGCCGCGCCCAGCGACAGGTTGCGGTTGAACTGCAGCACCACCTCGGCGCTGTCCAGCAGATGCTCGTCCAGCAGCAGCCGGCAGGCCATGCCGCGCAGCAAGGCCGCAGCGGCATCGCCCATCGCCAGGCTGCGCAGCGCAGCGCGCCAGGCGTCCACGGCGGCCTGGGCATCGGTGCCGCGCAGGCGCAGTGCCTCGTGCGCGGCCAGCACCTTGCCCTTCATCGCCGCAGCGGCCTCTTCGTCCATCGCCATGCAGGCCACTGGCAAGCCAATGGCCGCGCGCAGCACCAGCGAATCGATGACCGTGGCCAGCAGGGCAGTATCGGTCTGGCGCACGCTGCCGTAGCGGTACACATTGGCCAGTGGTGGCAGGGTCTGCAGCAGCTGGGCGACATCACCGGTGGTGGCCGCGCGCTCAGCCAACGTGGCAATCAGCGACTCGACCAGCTGCGGCAGGTTCGCCAGCAGCGCGTCGTCAATCGCCTGTGCAATCTCGGGCAAGGGGGTATCGGGCGAGAGGCTGGCGCGCAGGCGCGCGGTGGCGGCCTGCGCCACGGTGGCGCCATGCACGCTGGCCTCGATGATGCGCACGGCCAGCTCCGGCTCCCACTGCATCTGCCAGCTCTCGCGGAAGGTGCCGCGGTTGCGCTGCGCATCGGCGGCACGGGTGCCCCAGCCAATGCCCAACAAGCGCAGGCGGTGCAGAAAATGGCTGCGCGCCAGGTCGGTCTCCTTGCGCAGATCCAGCGCCAGCAGCTTGCTGGCTGCCTCGGGCTTCATGCGCAGCGATTTCTGCTGCTGCTCGATATCGCGCTGCAACGGCACCTGCGGCACATCGGCGGGCACCGTGCCCAGCACATGGCCGACGGTGAGCTCGTCGTCGATCAGGTTCAGCGGCGCGGTCTCGCCCATGCAGACCACCGTGACGATGGCCTCGTTGATCTCCTGCAGCCCCGGTATCGGCTGGCCACGCATGGCAGCCAGGCCTTCGGCCAAACGGGTGGCCTCGATGATGTGGGCGCTGGAGCAGTCCAGGTCCTTGTCGCGCAGCAGGCGTGCCACGCGGGTCAGCCAACCTGCGGTGCGCAAGGTGGCAGCATCACGCGCGCTGCGTGCACGTACGGCCAGGCCTTCTGCCGCTTGCTGTGCCAAGGTCGCATCGGCCCGGTAGCACTGCCAGAGATGCTCGTACCAGCCCGGCGAGGTGACCCCTGCGCCATAGCCGCTGCGGCTGGCCAGATTGCGGTAGGTCCAGGGCGCCCAGGTCGCCAGCACCTTGGCCTTGGGCAGGCCCTTGAGCACGGCGCTGTCGGCCTTGGCGGTGGTGCTTTGCTGCAGCGCCGGCACATGCCAGGCGCCGCAGACCACCGCAATGCGCTGGTAGCCGGCCTTGACCGCCTCACGGATGCACTGGCGCATATGCGCCTCCCGCTGGGCCTCGCGCAGCACATGGTGGGGGCCGCGCCAGGCCTCGCCCTCCTCGCCCAGTTCGCTGCGCACCGCCGTCATTGCCTCGTTGATGCTGGTAAACAGCGCTTCGCTGTTGCCGCGCTCTTCCACCAGGCGGTTCCACCAGCTCTCGCCATCCTCAAAGCCGGCCGCATGGGCGAGCCAGTCGAGCGGGTCGCGCATCGGCGCCTGCGGGGGCGCAGTGGTATCCGCTGCATCGCTGTCCACATCCGCGACCGGGGCCGTGTCGGCGCTGGCCTCGGCGGCATCGCCTGGCGCCTCGTCCGCTGCCGCCACCGCATCGTCCTCGCCCTCTTCGCCATCCACGTCTTGCGCAGGCTCCGGCGTTTTCAGCGCCTGGCGCCGTGCCCAGTCCTGGGCCATCGCATGGGTCTGGGGCAGGTCGATAAAGCGCGTGGCCACCCCCTGCGCGCTCGCCCACTGCAGCGCCTGCCACTCGGGCGAAAACTCGGCAAAGGGGTAGAACGCCGCCTGGCTGGGCTCGTCTTGCATGTACACCAGCATGGCCACCGGCGGGCGCAGCTCGGCACTGCGCAGCATCGGCAGCAGGGCCTCGCCCTCGGGCGGGCCTTCCACCAGCAGGCAGTCGGGCTGCAGTTGCGCCAGCGCTTGCACCAGGCTGCGCGCACAGCCCGGGCCATGGTGGCGAATGCCAAAGAAATGGACGTTGTCAGCAGAAGTGGCCATGGGCTCGGTCAGCGTTGTCGGGGGCAGAAGAAGAACGGTGTCAGCGGCTTAGATTTGCTCGCGGCAGGCGCGGTAGAGATCCTTCCACTCCGCGCGCTCCTTCACCACCGTCTCCAGGTATTCCTTCCAGACCACGCTGTCCTGCACCGGGTCCTTGATGACGGCGCCCAGCAGGCCGGAGGCCACATCGTGCGCACGCAGCACGCCATCGCCAAAATGGCCGGCTAGCGCCATGCCACTGTTGATCACCGAGATCGCTTCGGCGGTCGACAAGGTGGAGCTGGGCGACTTGATGCGCACGGTCTTGCCGTCTTCGGTCTGGCCATGGCGCAGCTCGCGGAAGATCTGCACGACGCGGCGCACTTCTTCCAGCGCCGGTGCCTCGGCAGGCAGCTGCAGCGCGCGGCTTTGCTCGCCCACGCGCTTGGTGACGATCTGCACCTCCTCATCCTGCGACGCAGGCACGGGCAGCACGACGGTGTTGAAGCGGCGCTTCAACGCGCTGGAGAGCTCGTTGACGCCCTTGTCGCGGTTGTTGGCCGTGGCGATCACCGAGAAGCCGGCGACGGCCTGGAACTCGGTCGAGAGCTCGGGCACCGGCAAGGTCTTTTCGGACAGCACGGTGATCAGGGTGTCCTGCACATCGGCAGGGATGCGGGTCAGCTCTTCAATGCGGGCGATCTTGCCCAGCTTCATCGCATGCACCAGCGGGCTGGGGATCAGCGCCTTTTCCGACGGGCCGTGGGCCAGCAGCTGGGCATAGTTCCAGCCATAGCGCAGCTGCTCTTCGCTGGTGCCGGCCGTGCCCTGGATCAGCATGGTCGAGTCGCCACTCACTGCCGCCGACAGATGCTCGGACACCCAGGACTTGGCGGTGCCGGGCACCCCGTACAGCAGCAGTGCGCGGTCGGTGGCCAGCGTGGAGACGGCAATCTCCATCAGGCGCGGACTGCCGATGTACTTGGCGCTCACTTCAAAACCATTGCTGAGCTTGCCGCCCATCAGGTACTGCAGCACGGCCCAGGGCGAGAGCTTCCAGTTCGGTGGGCGCGGACGGTCATCGGCCTTTTGCAGGGCATCCAGTTCTTCGGCAAATTGCTGTTCGGCGTGCTGGCGTAGTACTTGGCTCATGGTGTGCTTCCGGTAGAGATCAAAAGGTTCGTGGTGGGCGCCATCAGGCGGGCTGGGCCGCTTGCAGCGCCAGGCGCAGATCGACAATGCGGTTGAGTTGGGCGAGCACCTGCTCGTCATCCCAGGGGCGCAGACGCGAGCGCTCCAGGCGCGCTTGCTGCTCCTGCTTGAGCTTGGCGATGTCGGCCTCGGTACTGCCCTCGGGCACCACCAGCGCGGCGGCGTCGTCGGTCGCCGTGGGCTCGGCGGGCGCTGCCGCCCGTGGCGCACGCCACAGCTGCGCAAAGCGCTCCAGGTCACCCACCTGCAGGCGGCGTGCGCAGGCCAGAATCGCGTGGTCGGCCTGCCAGCTGTGCCAGTTGCCCGCAGGCTGGCGTGCCTGCAAGGTGCTGAGCAAGGCCTCCAGCAACCAGCTGGACATCGCAGGCGACAGCAAGGCGGTGCGCGCCATGCTCTCGTCAATGCGGTGGATGGCCTCGATGAAAGCGCTCTTGCCCAGCTTGGCCTGCAGCTGTGCCAGCCACTGGGTTTCGCGCTCTTCGGCGCTCAGCTCGGCCATCAGCAGCGGCAGCACATCGCTGCTGCGCGAGTCGCTCTCCATGCTCTGGATCAGCGGCAGCCAGCGCACATCGCGCTGGGCGCGCAACGCCGCGATCCAGCCCTGGCGCAGCGCGCTTTTCCAGTCGCTGCGGCGGCTCCATTCCCAGAGCTGCTCGGGCGTCTTGTCCAGATGGCGGTGCCAGAAATCGAGAGGCGTGAGCTCCACCAGCTGCTGCAGCCACCAGGCGCGATGGCCCTTGATATAGGCGGGCGGCTGCAAGGTGACGCCGTCTCGCTCCCAATCTTTATGGCCCTCTTGGGGTGGCTCGATCTGCCACTCGCCCTTGGCATCCTGGCTCAGCATGGCCTGCAGCGCGGCGCCCATGCGCTGGCTGTGCGGACTGTGCGGCAGGCGGGCCAGCAGGCTGGCGGCCGACTCGCGCACTTCCTTGCTGCGGTCGCCCAGCAGCTTTTCCAGCAAGGCCTCGTCGTCTGCCGACAGGCCGCGCGCCAGGCTCTGCACCATGGGCGCACGCTCGCGGGCGCCCAGTTCCTTGAGGCTGGCCTCCAGCCGCGCGCGGGCGCCTGCCGGGTCCGTGGCACGCTGCTGCTGCAGCAAGGCCACGCGCTGCTCCAGCGAGCCTTCCTGCCAGATCTGCTCGGCATCGGCTGTCTCTTGCACGCCATGCGCATAGGCCCACTGCGGGTTCTGGGCGGCCAGCCAGCGGCCGCGCTCGCCCAGCACCGGGGTCAGCCACTGGCGCAGTTCTACCGATTGGCGGCCCTGGTGCAGCGCATCCACCAGCAGCGCATAGGGCAGGCGCTGGCCGGCCGCATCGAGGCTGGCCAAGGCCAGCGCGAGCAGCTCGGGCGCATTGCCCTGCAGCACCTCGCCGAGCAGCCGCAACAGCGGCTCGCCCTGCGGCGCCGGGCGCGATTCAGCGGCCGGTGGTGGTAAGGCGGTGGCTAGCGCCGTCGCAGCGGGCGTTGCGGGGCGCCAACCGGCGCGCTCCAGCACCGCAGCCACAGCAATGGCGCGCAGCAGCTGCACGGCCTTGCTGTCTGCCGGCTGCAGCAGCGCCGCCTGCAGCGCCTGCTGGCTGGCGGGCGCCGTGCGGTCGATGCCCTGGCTAAAGATGGCTGGCAGCGCCAGCCGCTCGGCGCCCACGAGCGCCGATTGCTGCAACGCAGCCCAAAGATTTGCGTGACTCACAGCACTTCACCCCGGTTCTGCCAGATGTTGGTCCAAGGCGCCTGGCCATCGCCGGCCTGCCAGGCACTGAGCAGGCGCCAGCGCCCTGATGGCTGGCCGCCCTCCCATTCGCCAAACAGCGCCATCGGCGCGCCACCACCGAGCGCCTGCAGTTGCCAGGCATGGTCATCAGCCACGGCCAGCGGCACCAGTGCGGCAGCCGCATCCCCTTGCGGCCAGACCGCATACCACTGGCCCGCGCTGACCTGCAAACGCGCCTGGCCGCACCACAGCGGCTGCACCGGTTGCAGCGGGTTGGCGGCAATGCGCTGGCTCAGCTGCACCAAGGCATCACGCCATGCGGCCTCGCCCAAGGGGGCGCCGGCGCCGGGCGCCAGCAGTTCGATATCAGCCCCCGCGATGGCGCGCAGCGGCGCCTGGCCGGGGTAGAAATGCAGGCTGCCCCGGTAGCATTGCGCCGGCACCCAGGCGGTCTCAAAACCCCGGCCGCCTTGCGCATAATCCAGCAGCCAGGCGATGCGGCCGCTGTGCTGGCCTTGCAGCCATACGCGGCGCTCCAGCAAGCGGCCTTCACGCTCGATCTGGCGCAGGCCTACCACCCGCCAGTCATCGGCCAGCGCCTGGCCGCGCGCCTGCACCTCGGCCTTGTCCATCGGCCAGCCCAGCGCGGCCATCACATCGGCGCGGGTCTCGGCGCTCAGCGCATCGCGGCGTGCCACCGCATCGGCCAGCAACTGCCAGTGGCCCAGCTGCACCAGCAGGTCACGCGACCATTGCGGGTGGCTGTCCACCAGCTCCCAGGCCTCCTTGATGCGGGCGGCCATGCCGCTGGCCTGCGCATCGACCATGCGCGCGGCCATGGTGTTCCAGTGCTGGCGCGCCTGGTGGTCGCCCGAGAGATTGGCCAGGCCGTTGCGCAGCATGTCCTGCATCCACAGCTGCAGCTCCTGCATGCCGGCGGCCACCTTGTCCCAGCGCTTGTCGTCGCGCTTGGCCTGTTGCTTGGCCAGTACCTCGGGATCGGGCGGCGGGGCGGCGGCAATGGCGGCGGCAATGGCGGCGGCCTTGGCTTCTTTTTTCTCGGCTTTTTCAGCGCGGCTGTCCAGCCAGGCGCTGACCCAGGCGGGCGGCTCGGCATTGTCGGCCACCTGGCCGGCAGCGCGCAGCAGCATCAGCGCCAGGCCATGTTTGCAGGGGAATTTGCGGCTCGGGCAAGAGCACTTGAAGGAGGGCCCGCTCAGATCGACCTGGGTCTGGTAGGGCTTGGAGCCGCTGCCCTGGCATTCGCCCCAGGCTGCCGTTTCGTTGCAGCCCAGGCTGGGCCATTTGCTGGGGTTCTTCAACCCTTGTGCCGCCTTGGTGGAAGAGGCATCCGGGGACAGCGCCACCACCTCGGCTTCGGTTGCTAAGACACGTGACAAACCGCCTCCCCTTCCGTTCAATCTGTTAGTAATCCGCTTTATAGATTTATTACTAGCGGCATCGCACGATTGTAGGCAGGGTCCAAGACGAAATGATGCAAGACGGGCCTCCAACCCGCCTGGCGTCTCACTTTTTTACAGATTTACGGCGTTCCCAGGCCACCATCGTGAGGATGACGATGGCGGCGCTGAGCGAGATATGGCCGCACCAGGTGACCAGGCCCAGCGACCAGCCCTTGAGCCCCACGGCAATCGCCAGCGAGGCCAGCAACGCCAGCCAGCCGGCCAGGCGCAGGCGCCGGGTTGGGCCGGGTGGCAGCTCACGGCCAAACAGATCGAGCTGGTGGCGGTCCATGGCCAGCGCCAGCAGTGCAAACGCGGGCAGCGACACCAGCTGAATGGCGAGGTGGTTCATGGCCGGGCCTCCTGCAGATCGGACGCAATAGCAGCATTGGCAGCCACCGTATTGACGGCCACCGCGCCACTATCGGCAGCACGGGCGGTAGGCGCTTGCCGTGGCGCCGCCTGGCGCTGCGGCTTGCGCTTGGGTTGGTGGCGCCAGGTGCGGATCGCCAGCCAGGCATGCAGCGCGGCCAGCGCCAGCAAGGTCAACTCCAGCCCGGTGAACACCCAGTCACCCTCGATCAGGCTGCGCCACAGCGGCCGGTCGGTGGTCAGCACATTGAGGACCGGCAGCAAGGCCAGCGCCGCGCACCCGGCCCAGAGCAGCTCCACCCAGGCGCGCTTGGCAGGCCGCAGCATGGCCCAGACCAGGCTGGCACCCCAGAGGATGAAGAACCAGTGGATCTCCCAGTCGCTGCGCTTTTCCATGCCCAGCGGCAGCAAGCGGTTGGCCCAGAGCATGGCGGCCATGCCGATACTCAGCCCCGCAATCGCGGCAATGTTCAGCCGCTCCACCAGCCAGAAGCCAAAGTAAGGCTTGTCCGGGTTGGGCAGCTTGGTGCGGCGCTTGACGGTCCACATCACCAGGCCGGTGCCCACCATGGCCGTGCCCGCCAGGCTGGTGAGGAAGTAGAGCCAGCGCACGGTGGTATCGCCAAAGCGGCCCAGGTGCAGCGCATAGAGCACGCCACGCGTCTCCGCCGCTACGCCCACCTGGTCCTTGACCTCCAGCAGCTTGCCGGTGCTGCCCTCGAACAGCATGTATTTGGGGCTGATCGACACGCGCTCGAAATCGCCATAGGTGACGATCACGCGCGCCGAGGCATCGCCAGCGTTGTTGACGGTCACGCGGCCAATGCGGTCCTCGCCCCAGCGCTGCTGGGCCTGGCGCACCATGTCGCCCAGCGGTGCCAGCGGCGCGGCCACCCCACTGGGCTTGCCTGCGGGGATGAAGGCACTCAGCTCGCTTTGCATGGCCTGGCGCTCGGCCTGGGTCTTGAAGGCGGCGCTGCCGGCCCAGGGCATGGTCATGGCCATCAAGGTGACCAGGCCGGTATAGGTAATCATCGCGTGGAAAGGCAGCCCGAAGACCGACAGCGCATTGTGCGCATCCAGCCAGGAGCGCTGGCCCTTGCCCCAGCGGAAGGTGAAGAAGTCGACAAAGATCTTCTTGTGCGTGATCACGCCGCTGACAATGGCCACCAGCATGAACATGGCGCAGAAACTGGCCAGCCAGCGGGCCCAGAGCACGGGCATGTAATGGAACTGGAAGTGGAAACGGTAGAAGAACTCACCGCCCACGGTCTCGCGGCCGGCCACCTTCTGGCCGGTCTGCGGATCGAACACCGCGCTGCCAAAGCCGCGCTCGCCCTTTTCGGGCTTGGCAATGCGCCAGAACGCGCTCACCACGTTGTTGCGCGCATCGGGCATGCCCAGGCTCCACTGGTTGCTGCCTGGGGCCACTTGCTCCAGCACCTGCGCCACGCGCGGTGCCACTTCGGCAGCATCGGGCACCACGGCCTGGTGGGCCAGCTCGGGCCGCATCCACTGCGAAATCTCTTCCTTGAAGTAGCTCACCGTGCCGGTGAGAAACATCGCATACAGAATCCAGCCCACCAGCAGCCCGGCCCAGATGTGCAGGTCGGACATGGTCTGGCGAATGCCGCGTACCGCTGGCTTGCTCGGTTTGCTATCTTTTTTATCAATGGCAGTCATGCCGGAGTCACTCCATTCCATACCGGCCAGGCGGCCAGCAGCAGCGGTATCGCGGCCAGCAGCAGCCCCACCCAGGCACGGGTGGCCGAGCGCACCGCAAACACCCAGATCACCGCGCCGGTGTAGACCAGAAAGCTGGCCATGGTGCCGGCCAGCACGGCCTGGGGTTTGGCCATGGGTAAGGCCAGCACGGCCACGCTGGCCACCGCCGCCAACGCATAGCCGCCGCCGATGGCGGCAACGATGCGTGACAGCAGTGGGCCGACCTGGCAGGCCTTAGCCAGCGCGGCGCGCAAGGCGCCGCTCAGCACTTGGCTGGTCATTTGGCCGGGTTGGGCGTTGCCACGGGGCCGGCAGCCACGGGGGCCACGCCCTCAGGCTTCACGTAGGTAACCGAGGTCACATAGCTCACGCCGTCGTACTTTTCGCCAGCGCGTTCACCGGGCGTGCGGTCGTTGTGCTTGATCTCGGCGACGTATTGGCCTTGCCATGGCAGGTCGAAATGCACCAGGCCTTGGGCATCGGTATGGCCCTCTTTCATCCAGCCCGATTGGGTGACCACGGCGACCTGGGTCTTGGGCAGCGGCTGGCCCTTGAAGGTGGCCTTGAACTCACCGTCCTTGCCGGTCGGGGTCAGGTCCAGCGCCAGCTTGGGCTTTTGCGCGGCAAAGCCGGTGACCAGGCGTGCAGCGGGGTGGTACCAGTTGGTGACATCCTTGCCATCGCGCTTGAACTTGGACAGCGGATAGTTGGCGTCCTCAGCGACGATGGAGACACCATCCTGGACGTTGAACGGCAGCGTAAAGCCATTGGCGGTCTTGTTGCCGGCAGCGGCCTTTTCCTCGCCCTTGGCGCTGATCAGCACGCCCTGGGGCTTGCCAAAGTGGTCCAGCAGGCCGGGGGATGCTTCGCGCAGGTTGTCGCCAAACTCGCCAAAGCGCAGCACCACGGCATGGTCTGCACCGGCAGGCTCCAGCCAGATCTGGTGGGCTTGGGCGGACAAGGCCAGCACGGCAAGGCTCAGCGCAGACAGGGATTTCTTCAACATATGCTCTCTCTCCTTTTTTGATAAACATGCTGCCGGCGCCTTGCGCTCCCGCAGCCCACTCCCCAGAACCGGTGGGCGGTCTCTGCGCAGCTGCGCGGAGACCAACCGCAGGTTCTCAAAAATCAACCGTTGCCGACAGCACCACGGTACGCGGTGCGCTCAAGGTCAGGTAGTTGTTGCCACTGATCAACCAGACGTTCTTGCCCGTCAGGTTCTCGACATTGGCACGCAGCACCACGGCCTTGCCGCTGACCTGGGTGCGGTAGCGCGCGCCCACGTCAAAGCGGGTCCAGCCCGAAAGCTTGAGGGTGTTGGCATTGCTGGCCCAGGCCGAGCCGGTGTGGATCATGCGGCCGTTGACGGACAGGCCCTGCACGCCAGGCACATCCCAGTCGGCGCCCAGGTTGGCATTGATCTTGGGCACGCCGTAGGCATCGTTGCCCTGGTACTGCGCCGCCTTGGTGACCTTGGCGCGGTTGAAGGTGAGGCCACCCATCAAACGCAGACCGCGCTGCAGCTCGCCATAGGCGGCCAGCTCCAGGCCCCGGTTGCGCTGCTCACCATCAAAGCTGTAGATGTTGGTGGTCGGGTCGGTCATGCTGTTGGGGCGGCTGATCTGGAACAGGCTGGCCGTCGTCATGAAGCTGCCCCAATCCACTTTCACACCCGCTTCGTACTGCTTGGATTTGAATGGTGGAAACACCTCGCCGGCATTGACCGCCGTGTTGGGCGCCGTGGCACCGCGCGACAGGCCGGCCGTGTAGTTGCCGTAGACGGAGACCTGGTCATTGGCCTTGACCACCAGGCCGACCAGCGGCGTGGTTGCGCTCTTGGCGTAGCTGCTGGTCTGCGCGCCGCTGGCGGTGCTGAAGTTGCGCAGGTCCACGGTCTGGCGGCGCAGGCCCAGGGTCAGCAGCAGGCGGTCATCGGCCAGGGCCAGGGTGTCCGTCACCGCGATGCCGTAGTTGTGCGCCTTGGAGGCCTTGTTGGGCTCGGAGCGCGCGCCTTCGACTGGTGGCAGTGGCGCGGGGTTGTAGATGTTCGATGGCGACGTGGTCAGGCCGGCCACATAGGCGTTGCCGGATTCCTGGCGCAGGTCGGTGGCGCTGACCACCAGCGAGTGCTTGATACCGCCGGTCGCGAACTTGGCCCGCAGCCCCGCATCGGCGCTGCTGGTCTCGCTGTACGAATCATAGAAGCTGCTGCGCACGGTGAAGTCGCCGGCCGCATTCATCGACGTCGTCGTGGTCGGGAAAATCTGCTGGGCCTTGCCCTTGCGGTAGCCGATGCCGGCAAACGCTGTGACCTGGTCGTTCAGATCGACTTCCAGGCGCGAGGCGATGACCTTGTCGTCCAGCGACAGATCGGTATCGGGGAACCAGTTGCTGCGCGCGTTGGGCGGCTTGGGCAAGGACGTCAGCGCCGGGTTGAAGCCGATCTGCGGGCGGAAGTCTTCCAGCTCTTCGCGCTGTGCATAGGCATCGAGCGACCAGCGCAGATGGCTGCCCCGGTAGTCGACCGCGATGGCGCCCACGCCCAGCTTTTGGTCGCCACCACGGATGCTGGCCTCGCCACCGCGTGCTGCGCCATTGACGCGCACGCCCCATTCCTTGTTCTCGCCAAAGCGGCGCGAGATATCGACACTGGTGCCAAACTGCGCACGGCCCAGGTACTGCAGGCCCACGCGGTTCAGCGGCGCATCGCCTGCACGCTTGGTCTGCACATTGATGGCGCCGCCAATGCTGCCGCCGGGCGGCATTCCGCCCACCATCGCGCCCGGGCCCTTGAGCAGCTCGGCACGCTCCAGAATCTCGGCCGGCACCCGGCTGGCCGAGGTCAGGCCATAGAGGCCGTTGAGGCCCACATCGCCACCGCTGATGCCAAAGCCGCGCACCTGGATGTCTTCGCTGAAGCCCTGCGAGGCGGTGGTCAGGCGCACCGAGGCGTCGTTGGCCAGCACCTCACCCAAGGTGCGCGCCTGCTGGTCGGCCACCGCTTCAGCGGTGTAGGCCACGGTGGAAAACGGCGTGTCCATCACATCCTGGTCGCCCAGCATGCCAATGCGGCTGCCGCGTGCCTGCTTGCCACCGGCATAGGCCTCGGGGCGGTCGCCGGCGCGCGTCGCGGGGGCCGTCACCACCACCGGGTTCAGCGCCACTTCGCCAGCGGTCTGGCCGTTGTCGATGACCAGGGTCGTGCCTTCGATGCGGGCCACCAGGTTGGTGTTGCGCAGCAGCTGGCGCACGGCATCCTGGGCGCTCATGCTGCCCTTGACGGCAGCGCCGGGGCGGCCTTGTACCAGCGCCGGTGGCGCCATCAGTTGCAGGCCGGCCTGGCGGGCCAGCTGGGCCAGCGCGCTGTCGAGCGGCTGGGCGGAAATATCAAAATCAGCGGCCGAGGCCGCGCCGGCCAAGGCGGCAATGGCCAGGGCGATCAGGTGGCGTTTGCAGGGGTGTGACATAGCGTTGGGTACTTTCCTCATGTGGTTCACAAGAGGTAATACGAACGAGACGCAGTTTTCCCTCAACGACAGCGCAAGTATTTTTAAATGGCCGGCCAGCGGCCCATAGTGCATGCGCGCCATCGCTCAACTCTGCGCCTTGCGCCGCGCAATCGTGATGCGGCGCGCAGCGCCCTGGCCTTCTTCGCGCACCACCACCGGCACACTGCGCGGCAGCAGCTGCAGCCAGGCGCGGGCATCGGCAATGCGCACCCGGCCAAAAATCGTCAGGTGCTCGGCATCGGGCGCCACCTGCATGGGCACCTGGCAGTAACGGGCCAGGCGCTGCACGGCTAGCCCCAGCGGCTCGTGGCGGAAGTCCAGCCAGCCATTGCGCCAGGCGGCCACCTCGCCCGCGCTGGTATCGCGCCGGGGCGACTGGCCTTGCTGCCAGTCCAGGCTCTGGCTGTCGGTCAGCTCCCAGCCATCGCTGGCATCGGCCAGATCGCCGTCGCCGCTGCGCTGCTGCACGCGCACCCGGCCCTCTTCCACCGCCACGCGCAGGCCACCCTGGTCATCGAGCGCGACTTCAAACCGGGTGCCCAGCACGGTGATGCGGGCCGGGCCGGCATCGACGATAAAAGGTGCTTCGGCATTGCGTGCCACCTTGAAGAAGGCCGCGCCATGGTGCATTTGCACATAGCGGCGGCTGCCGTAGTAGCGCACATCCAGGCGGGTCTGCGCATCCAGCGCAATGCTGCTGCCATCGGGCAGCGCCTGGTTGAGCTGGCGGCCGGTAGCAGTGCCCAGCTGGATCTGCCATGTCACTACCTGGCTCTGGTACAAGCGCCAGGCCATGCTGCCGCTGGCGCCCAGCCCTGCCACACCGAGCAAGGCCGACAGTGCGCGGCGCCGGCCCTTGCGCGGCAGCGCCTGCACAACACCATCGCCACGCCATTCATGCAAAGCCGCCTCGATGGCATCCATGGCGCGCATGATCTCGCGCTCCACCGTCTTGACCGACACGCCATGGGCGGCAGCAATCGCTGCCTGCGATTCGCCATCGAGCCGGTCGGCCAGGAACATGCTGCGGCAGCGCTCGGGCAAGGCGGCAATGGCGGCATCGACCGCCACCAGCGCCTCGCGCCGCAGGCTGGCCTCGGCCACATCCTGGCCCAGTGCTTGCACGCCGGCGCTGCCGTCATGCAGGGCGCTGTCAAAGCGCTCGGAAGTGCGCGCCGCCCGGCGCAGGTGGTCGATCACCAGGTGCTCGGCCACCGTGTACAAATAGGCGCGTGGCGCTGGGTGCTGGCTCTGCGCCATCGGCCCCGCTTCCACCACGCGCAGCCAGGCGTCATGCACGATGTCCTGCGCCGATTGGCGGCTGCCGGTACGGCGCGCCACAAAGGCGATCAGCTCGCGATAGCTATCGCGAAAGGCTTCCAACGGGAGGGCGGACATGACGGGGACGGGCGGGCGCTAAAAATGACAAGGCGCGCTAGTATATTACGAATGAGAATAAATCTCATTTGTTATATAAATTCTCTTTAAAAACAGGGTGTTAAATCGCCCGCCGGTGGAGGCGGTTACTGCTGCCAGCGCAGCCGTTTCCCGCTATGAAAGACACCATAAAAAACGCCCTGTAGCGCCAGCTACAGAGCGTGGGGACGGGCAAAAACCACTTACAAATCGCGCTTGATCAAAGCCCCGCTGAACAAGACCGGCCCGGTGGGCCCCGTCTCGCTGGGCACGCCGCCCTTGGGCTCCAGGCTGATCGCCAGCGCGGGGACGGCCTGCACCTGGGCCAGCTGCGCCTGCAGTTGCTCCAGCCGCCCCTCGCCCATGACGCCCAAGGACTGCGGCGCGCCCTGCGTGGGCAAGGCCCAGAGCTGCAGTGACCGGTCGGCTGCCTCCTGGTAGCCGCCGACCCGCTGCAGCTCCAGCCGGCCATGGCGGGCATCAAAGGTCACCAGCATGGAGGCCTGCGCCTTGCCATCGGCCAGCACGGCCACATACTGCAGCTGCGGGGTGGCCTGCAAGGCAGTCTGGGTCTTTTGCAGCTCCGTATGCAAGGCGGCCAGCTGCTGGCCGGTGTTGCGTTGCAGGCTTTGCTGCGCATACAGGCCAACGGCAACGGCCGCGACAGTGGCCACGGCACCGGTCAACGCCAGCGAGCGCCACCAGCCGAGGGCCTTGGGGCTGCGGGCCTGGGCAGCGGCGCGCTGCTGCGCCAGCGCCAGGCCTGCCTGGTCGGCATCGACCAGGTTTTGGATGCGGGTCCAGACGGCGGCATCGGGTTGCACGGGTGATTGCAGCTCGGACAGCGCCGACCAGCGGCCCTGCCACAGCAGTGCGGCCGAGCGCACCTGGGGATGGGCGCGGGCCATCTGCTCAAAGCGGCGGCGGGCGCCAGCGCGCAAGGTGCCCAGCGCATAGGCGGCGGCCAGGCGGTCCAGCAGTTCGGGGTGTTGTACCAGGTTCATCAGAGCACTCCTTGGCGCCTACACGTGGCGGTCCATGCACTTGCGCAGCTGCTCCAGACTGCGGCGCATCCAGGTTTTGACGGTGCCCAGCGGCAGCTGGAAATGGCTGGCCAGCTCGCTGTGGCTCAAATCTCGCAAATAGGCCAGGCTCACCACCTGGCGCTGGGCCTGCTGCAGGCGCTCCATGCACTGCTGCAAGACCGTTGCCTGTTCACTGGCCTCCACCGATTGCAGGGGGCCTTGGGCCTCGTCGCCCTGCGGCAGGTCATCCATGTCATCCACCACCGCATGCTGGTCGAGCCGCTCGGCCTTGCGCCGGCGCAGAAAATCCAGCGCCCTGCTGCGCACCAGCATGCCCATCCAGGCCAGCGGCGGGCTGAGCGAATCGCGGTAGCTGCCGGCATGGCGCCAGATGGCGACAAAGCTGTCCTGCAGCACATCCTCGGCCCAGGCCTTGTTGCCCAGAATGCGCAGCGCCAGGCCATACAGCCGGGACGCCGTCTCGTCGTACAAAAGCCGGAGCGCCTTGTCCTCGCGGGCGGCTATGCGGTCTAACAAAAGCATCAGTTCAGTGTCTGTGGTAGGTGTGCGCATGCAAGCATTGTGGGGCGAAGGTCGGCCGGCCGGTCAATCCGTTGTATTGCTGCCAAGCAGCAAGCACCCGCAAAAACCGCCTTGGCCCGGCCCAGGTCAGCGACCGCTCACTGCCCCAACTTCCCTGCTTCTGGCCGCTATACGCAGCCAACGGCCGATTGGATGCAGAAACGATGCAAAAAAATAATCGGCTGTGCTGAATCCAAAGCTGCGGCTGGCGCGTAGAGATGGGCATAGACCTTGCCCAGACAGGGTCGGATAACCGGAACACCCAATGAAAACAGCCAGCAACGCCCCTACCGCCGTCCTCCAGCCATCCAGCCGCTGCGCCAGGAGGCAGCCATGCCGCTGAATACCCCCATCGAGCGCTGGTATGGCATGCGTGTCTGGCTGGTCGGCGCCAGCGCGGGCATCGGGCTGGCGCTGGCCAAGCAGTTGCATGCCGCAGGCGCCCAGGTGATCGTGTCGGCACGCCGGCAGGAGGTGCTGGACGCCTTTGCCGAGCAGCACCCTGGTTGCCTGCCGCTGCCGCTGGATGTGACGGACCGTGACGCGGTGGTCAGCGCCGTGCACCAGCTGCTGGAGGATGGCCCGCTCGACCTGGTCTGCTACTGTGCGGGCGAGCGCCAGACCATGCGCGCCGATGACCTGGACCTCAACAGCTTGCTGCAGCACCGCGAGGTCAACCTGACCGGTGCCCTGCATGTGATCGCGGCCATCACTCCCCACCTGCTGGCAGCGGCGCGCGGGGGGCGCCAACCCCATCTGAGTCTGGTGGCCAGCGTGGCCGGCCTGCGTGGCATGCCGGGCAATCTGGCCTATGGGCCCTGCCAGGCGGCATTGATCAACCTGGCCGAGACCTTGCAGCTGGAGCTGGTACCCCAGGGCGTAGGCGTCAGCCTGGCCGTGGTCAAGCCCGGCCTGAGCGATGCTTTTTTCACCGATCCCCACCCCGCCAGTCTGCCACTCTGGCCGCAGCCCGAACAGGCGGCCAGCGCCATGCTCAAGGGCTGGAGCCGGGGCCACTTTCTGCTGGGCGTGCCCTGGCGCTCCCGGCTGAGCTGGCGCCCGGGCTATAAATCCACGGCATCCGGGCTGGTCGCCTGGGTGCGCCGCCTGCAAGGAAACTGAACCATGCTGACCCTTCACCACCTGGAAACCTCACGCTCGCAGCGCGTGCTCTGGCTGCTGGAAGAGCTGAACCTGCCCTATGCGCTGGAGACCTACCCCCGCGACGCCAAGACCCGGCTGGCGCCGCCGGCGCTCAAGCGTATTCACCCGCTGGGCCTGTCACCCATCCTCTGCGACCGGAGCCTGGTGATTGCCGAATCCGGCGCCATCATCGAATACCTGGCCGAGCGCTATGGCGCCTGGGCGCCGCCCGACATGGCCCACCTGGATCCCAAGCGCGGCAGCCCCGAGCACCTGCAGTGCCGCTACTGGATGCACTTTGCCGAGGGCTCGCTGATGAACTGGCTGCTGCTGCAGCTGGTGTTTGACAGCATCGCAGCCAAGCCCTTGCCGCTGCTGCTGCGCCCCATCGTGGGCCCGGTGCTGCGCGGCCTGCGCCAGCAGGTGCACAAACAGCTGATCAGCCCCCACATGGAAGCGGCGATGGCCTATATGAACAACCACCTGGCCCACCAGCCCTGGTTTGCCGGCGAGCACCTGACGATGGCCGATTTTCAGATGGGCTTTGCGGTTGAGGCCGCACTGGCGCGCTGCGCCAACCCTGCCGACTGGCCGCATCTGCATGCCTACCGCCAGCGCATGCAGGCACGCGACGCCTACCAGCGCGCGATTGCCAAGGGTGGCCCGGTGGTGATGAAGCTCTGAGCACTTGATACCCAGCATGTAAAAAGGCCCTGCAGTGCAGGGCCTCAGATTGTTGATAAACCCCCGTTTTTTCAAACGGGGGTTTTTTTGTTGCCGCTATGCGAAGCGATACGCAGGCCCAGGCAGCTGCGCGCCGCCAAACTTTTGCTTTGCGTGGTGCGCTTGC